>Ga0255345_1003320_pt1 | contig 18903 bp, 15 predicted proteins | sample wastewater_treat_6_FD_192415 | JGI IMG/M metagenome (GOLD analysis project Ga0255345, IMG submission 192415) | Wastewater microbial communities from Lulu Island WWTP, Vancouver, Canada - plant20 | ecosystem: Engineered > WWTP > Wastewater > Unclassified | place: Canada: Vancouver, British... | reverse complement strand
ATTCTCCTTTCAAAAAAGGAAATTACAAGAGTACAATTGGACAAGGCCCTTGCAGAACAGGCGGAAAGCGGCAAAAGACTTGGAGAAACATTGATAAGCTTAGGATATATCAGTGAAAATACATTACTTAACACCTTGTCTGAGCAATTGGGCATTAATATAGTAAATTTGGACAATTATCCCATAAGTGTGGATGCAACCCGTTTAATAAGCGAAAAGTTGGCAATAAGGACAAATGCCATACCTCTGAAAATAACAAGAGATAAGCTTACTGTAGCCATGAGCGAGCCACTCAATATATTTGACATAGAAGATATAGAGATGGAATCGGGCAAAAAGGCGGAAGTAGTATTAGCATCCAAAAGCCAAATAACAAATGCAATAGAAAAGTATATGAGCAGCAGGAGCACCGAAATAGCTGCCCAGGATTTCGATAAAGAATCCTTGAAAAATGAAGACTTTGAAAACTTAGTCGAAGAGATTGACTTAAATGTAAGCAATTCACCTGTTGTAAGGCTGATAAACTCCCTTATCAGACAGGCTTTGAAAATGGGAGCCAGCGACATACATATAGAGCCCTTTGAAAAAAAACTGAGGGTGAGAGTTCGTATAGACGGAGAACTGCAGGAAATTTTAACACCTTCAAAGCATACGCAGTCGGCCATAGTAACAAGGGTTAAAATAATAGCGGGAATGAATATTGCAGAAAAAAGACTTCCCCAGGACGGCAGAATCGAATTTAAAATAGACAACACCACGGTGGATTTGCGTATATCGGTAATGCCCACCGTCTACGGCGAAAAAGTTGTAATGAGGCTTTTGGACAGAAGCAACTTCCTAAAATCAAAGGGAGAATTAGGCTTCACGGAGCACAATATGGAAATGTTCAATTCCATATTAGATTCGCCTAACGGAGTAATCCTGGTTACCGGTCCTACGGGAAGCGGAAAAACAACAACTCTTTATGCAGCATTAAACGAGCTTAACACAATGAACAAAAACATAATAACGGTAGAAGACCCGGTCGAATACAAAATAGAAGGAATAAACCAAGTCCAGGTAAACACAAAGGCAGGCTTGTTATTCTCGACAGGACTCAGGTCAATACTGAGACAGGACCCGGACATAATAATGGTTGGAGAAATCAGAGATGAAGAAACGGCGGAAATAGCCGTAAGAGCAGCTATAACGGGGCACCTTGTAATATCTACCCTCCATACAAACGATGCACCTTCGACAATTATGCGACTTATAGATATGGGGGTAAAACCATTCCTGGTAGCTGCATCCTTAAGAGGTATAGTAGCTCAAAGACTTGTAAAAAGAATTTGTACAAACTGTAAGACAGCACACGAAGCGACAGAAGCGGAAAAGAAATTGTTGGAAGTAACCGGAGATACAACCATTTACAAAGGAAGAGGCTGCCCGAAATGTTTTTATACGGGTTACAGCGGAAGGATTGCAATACATGAAGTATTAAAGGTCGATAAAGAAATAAGGGAAGCAATTCAAAGCGGAGAGGGAATAGACAGGATAACGGAGATTTCACGGAAAACAGGGATGACGACACTTAAAGACAACTGCAGGGAACTGGTACTTTCCGGCATAACCTCCATAGAAGAATATTCGCGTGTTATATATAAATTAGACTAGTGAGGGCAATATGAATATTAATGAATTATTGGAAAGATTAATAATGATGAAGGGCTCCGACTTGCATATATCCGTAGGCTGCGCGCCTTATTTCAGGGTAAACGGAATCCTGCTAAATACCGGAAGCGAAAGTATGACTCCGGAAGACACGGAAAATCTGGTAAAACAATTAGCCACAGAGGAGCAGATAAAAGAAATAAACGAAGTGGGAGATTATGATATGTCCTATGCGGTAAGCAGCTTAGGCCGTTTCAGAATCAATATATTTAAGCAAAGAGGGAGCTACTCCCTGGCTATACGCTCCGTGCAGATGGAAATCCCGACTCTTAATGAAATCAATATGCCGGATGTCATATATGAGTTTACCAAAAAACAAAGAGGGCTGATAGTTGTTACGGGACCTACGGGCAGCGGTAAATCCACAACACTTGCTTCAATGATAAACATAATAAACAATGAGCGGAAATGCCACATAATAACATTGGAAGACCCAATAGAATATTTGCATAAACATAACAAAAGTATAGTGAACCAGCGTGAATACAGAAGTGATTTCGTAACCTTCGCCTCAGGACTTCGCTCCTGCTTAAGACAGGACCCCGATGTAATACTTTTGGGGGAAATGAGGGATTTGGAAACAATGGAAATAGCCCTTATGGCAGCAGAAACCGGACATCTCGTATTTTCAACACTGCATACAACCGGCTCGGCAAAGACAATCGACCGTATAATAGATGTATTTCCGCCGCACCAGCAGCAGCAGGTATCAATACAACTGGCTAATACACTGGAAGGAATTATATCACAGCAATTGGTTCTCAATATGGAAGAAACCGAAAGACTTGCGGCAGTTGAAGTACTGGTATCCACTCCGGCTGTAAGAAATCTTATACGGGAGAAGAAAACACACCAGATACAAAACCTGATACAAACCGGGGCAAAATTCGGCATGCAGACAATGGACGGAAGTCTGCTTGAAATGTACAACCAAAAAAGAATATCGAGACAGACGCTGTTAAGGTCCTGCATCGACATGGAATATGTGATGAAATCAATGTAACCCTTGTCATTCTGAGCGCAGCGAAGAATCTCAACCACTGTCATTCTGAGCGCAGCGAAGAATCTCAACCACTGTCATTCTGAGCGTAGCGAAGAATCTCAACCACTGTCATTCTGAGCGCAGCGAAGAATCTCAACCACTGTCATTCTGAGCGTAGCGAAGAATCTCACGCTTAAAACAGAATAATAAATAAAGGAAGGTAGATATGACATCATACAAATGCAATGTAGTAGACATATCGGGTAAAAAACGAAAATTAACCCATAAGGCCGAAACAAAATCAGAAGTTATAGATTACCTGAAAAAAAACAATTACATAATAATTGATATAGAAAAATCAGCAGGCAGCATAGACTTTAATATTTTTGGCAAAGAGAGAATCAAATCAAAAGATTTGGCGGTGTTTTGCAAGCAGCTTTACGCCATGCTGAAGGCAGGAGTAACTCTTGTAAACAGTCTTGAAATACTCCGCCAGCAAACCGACAACAAACACTTTGCTAAAATAATAGGACAGATGTATGAGGACCTGCAAAAAGGAAATACATTTTCCGAAAGCTTATCACGCCACAAGGATGCATTTCCGGATATTTTCATAAGCATGGCGGAAGCAGGGGAATTAAGCGGAAATATAGACCTTATAATGAACCGCTTGTCAAACCACTATGAAAAAGAATATAAAATCGAAAACAAGGTTAAATCCGCCATGACATATCCCATAATTTTAGCCCTTGTAAGTATTGCGGTGGTGGTATTCCTGCTTACAACGGTTATGCCTACATTTGTTGAAATGTATACAAGCTCCGGAGTAGAGCTTCCTCGCTTGACACAGACATTGATTAAAGTAAGTCAGACCATAAAACAGTATTGGCACATTATGCTCATGGCAATATTAGGATTGACAGCAGGTGTAATATCACTGAACAAGGTGCCGAAAATCAAATACAAGGAAGACTATTATAAGCTGAAGCTTCCCCTTGTTAAAGATTTATTGCTCAAAATATCAACATCAAGATTCACCCGGACACTTTCAACCCTCATGGGAAGCGGTGTGCCCTTGCTGCAGGCACTGGAGACCGTTTCCGGCGTAACGGGGAATGCATACATAGGAAGTAAAATTTTGGAGGCAAGGGAAGATGTGAGAAAAGGCCTTGCCCTGTCCCAACCCCTCAGACAGCAGGGAATATTCCCTCCCATGGTTCACAACATGATTAAAATAGGGGAAGATTCGGGAGCAATAGAGGAAATTCTTGACAAGACGGCAGACTTCTATGACGAAGAAGTAGATACCGCCATAACACGGATGACTACCCTCCTGGAGCCTGCAATGATAGTCTTCATGGGAATAATAATCGGCTTTATAGTAATAGCAATGCTTATGCCCATGTTCGACATGGTTAAAACCGTGCAGTAGGAATCAAAAAATATCAACACATATGTTTCACGCCCCATAAAAGGGGTAAGTATTAATCAGTTTAAATATTCAAGCCATACTTGAATATTAAAAATAAATTATAAATAGAGAAGGAGATAAAAATGCTTAGGATTATTAACAAATTAAAAAACAAAAGAGGATTTACCCTTATTGAATTAATTGTCGTATTGGCAGTTCTTGCAATTATTTTGGCAATTGCAGTGCCGAGATTTATTGGAATTCAGAAACAAGCAAGAATAGATTCAGATTATTCTACAGGCGCTTTGATTGCAAAAGCTGCCGAGCTGTACGAAGCAAGAGAAGAGGCAGAACCTAATAATGCTAAAGAATTAATTGAAAAAAAATATATTTCTGATGTACAATTTCAATCTAAAACTTTAGAAGATGTAGAACCTGATGCTGTTACAATAGAAATTGAAGACGAAGAGATTGGTGTAATAACAGTTAAAGCAAAAGTAGGTGGAGTTGACTGGGTAATATACCCAAAACCAACAGTTGATGATGATATAATAACTGAATAATTATTTTGGGTGACAAGGGGATGGGGGATTTGTCACAAACTGCCTGCCAGTAAACAAAAGAAATATCCCCCTTGTCTTGCAAGCTTAAGTATGAAAAACTGGAGAGAGGCATTAATCCTTTCAACCAAACAGGAAATTACAATGGTATTGATATTTTTAATCTACGGCCTCTTTATAGGCTCATTCCTGAATGTATGCGTCTACCGCATACCTTCAGGTATTTCAATAATAAAACCGCCCTCCTCCTGCGGGAGCTGCGGACACAGGCTGTCAGTCATAAAGGACATGCTTCCCGTAATTAATTACATAATAAACAAGGGAAGGTGCAGGTACTGCGGCGCACATTATTCCGTAAGGTACCCGCTTATAGAATTGTTAAACGGTGCACTTTATGGCTTGCTGTATCTAAAATACGGCCTTAGCATAAACACCGTGCTTTACTGCCTGACGGCAAGCTTACTCATAGTGATAAGTTTAATTGATTTAAATCACAAAATAATACCCGACAGCTTAACAGGAGCAGGGTTTGTTTTAGGAATTATATTTATAATAAACGGCGGAATGTTTTTTAACAGGCTGGCGGGGGCAGCAATCGGCTTACTGCTGTTTGCGGGAATTGCCCTTGTAACAAATGCCATGGGCGGCGGAGACATAAAGCTTATGGCAGTCTTGGGATTAATTTTCGGTATAAAAGGGATTTTTTTCATAACCTTGTTTTCCTTTGTTACCGGAGCAATAATTTCATTAATACTACTTACTTTGAAAATTAAAAGCAGGAAAGACGAAATACCTTTTGGACCTTTTATATCTTTAGCTGCTTTAATATATATATTTTATGGAGTTGAAATAATAAATTGGTATATCGGAATTTTGTCATTCTGAGGGCTTTAGCCCGAAGAATCTCATTTTAAACTTGAGATCCTTCGCTTACGCTCAGGATGACAAAGCAAGGAACAAAAAAATCTATAAGAAAGGTAAAAGACATGGGGAAAGTTTTATCTTTAGAATTCAGCAACAAATATATTAAAATGTTGGACGGCTCAAGGAGCGGGAATTCACTAACTGTTAATAAAAGTATTTTGTTGGAAGTGGAAAAAGGATGTATTGATGACGGTAAAGTTATTGATATCGATTCGGTAATTAATACAGTCAATGAAGCTATAAGTAAAAACAACATAAAAGCAAGAAATGCAATTTTTACCATTCATACAAATTCAACCGTTACAAGAAACATAGAACTACCTGTTTTAAAGAGCAAGTCAGACACTATGTCCATGATTAAAAGCGAATTAAGCCAGCTTATGCCTGTTGATTTGAATCAATACAAGCTGATTTACAAAAAGACTGAGTCTGTTAATGCAGACGGTGTGGAAAAAGGCAAATATATTGTTTACGGCCTCCCTACATACATGTTTGAGCAGTATATGCTCTTGGCCGAAAAGCTTAAGCTTGAACTTATTGCATTTGAACTTGCATTTAACACTTTGGATAAAATTTATGACAAAAAACTTTTCATAAATAACAATCCTTTAAAATCCGGTGTCGTTTCTGCATTCTTGGATATAGGTTATGACAGTCTGACATTCAGTGTTGTAAATAACGGAAAAAACGATTTTTCCAGAACCTCCCAAAACGGCATAAAGGACATTGTTAAAAATTTTGGTGCGGTTCATTATTTAAGCGATGAGGAGGCATTAAAAGAAATAGAAAAAATATCATTAATGCCTGATGATATTTCCGAAATTTCAAAACTTAATATTGTCGAGGAAAACATTAATATTTGGATTGATGAGCTTTCAAGGTATATTAGGTATTACAATTCCGTAAATAAGGAAAAACAGATAGAAAAGATTTATTTGTACGGCATATATTCAAATATAAAGGGATTGCCGGAATATATCGAATCGCATATAAATATTGAAACAGTGCTTATTACATCATTGTCAAACACTGTTTTCAGAGATAAGGATAATGAAAGTATTATAACATATTTCACTACTGCCCTATCCTTACATATGGATAAGAAGGATGTAAACTTTTTAACAGATGCGAAAAAACAAAGAAAAAGCACATTCAGCAGAAGAGTTGCCCTTCTCGGAGTTTCAACGGCGGCAGTTTTAGCCTTTGCTCTTGCCGCATATACTTATTATATAGAGAAGACAGCCTTAGAAAAAGACATAGCGGTTTATGATGCTTTTATAAACAATGAAGACAATATCAAGCTTAACAGCGAAGCAATTGCTTTAAAAAAGAAAACTGAGCTGATGGAGAAATATATGGGTGAAGTAACAAAACTTCAAACGGCGATAAAGAATGAGGATGCCGTAAATATAATAATATTTGAACAGCTTTCGGCAGCCATTCCTCTTGGTACTAAAATAAATTCAATGAGTGCCGATATTGATACCATAAAGCTGCAGTGCTCTTCTGCCACCAGACAGGAAACCGCTCAATTTGAGAAAAACCTTAAGGAAATTGAATTTATAGATAATGTCTACATACCGGCTATAGTTGACGGAACAGAAGGAAGCAGTTCCAATTACTCCTATACCGTTGTTTGTGACTTAAAGGATGTGATATCTTATGAAGCTGAGTAAGAGAGAGAAATTTTTAATATTGCTGTTAATTGTTATAGTAATTGGGTATTTAGTATTTACATACGTACCGTTTGGAAAAGTTTTTAACCTGGATGAACTTAAGGCAGAGCATTCACAAAAAAAGCAGGCATATGATACTATGTCGCAGAATATTGTGCAAAAAAATACTTTTGAAGAAAAAGTTCTGTCTTTAACTGAGGAGATTAACAGCTTAAATGTTATTTCAGACTTGCAGCAGGAAAAAATAATTGTATTTTTACATAATTATTTGAATAAAAACAATATTAATGCAAGCAACATAAGCTTTACGGATGTAGAAACGGTTGAGATGAGTCATCTTGTAATTCCCGATGAGGCAAAAGAATCAGGCACTCTTCAGGAATTAATGTATGAAATTGACGGAAGATTCGATGCTCTAAACGTTGAGTATCCTGATGCAGATAAAAAGGATGGAAATCAACTGTTGGCACGGAAAGTATCCACTAATATAACATTCGATGGGACATATGCCGATATGATTGATTTTATCGACTCAATACAAATCAATCCTGTAGATATATCAATTACAAGTGTAAATACCATTGCGGAAGGCGATATACTTCAGGGAACAATGAATTTGAACTTCTACGAAATTCCTAAACCGATAGACTTCAAAGAAACTAACAATGAGTGGATATGGATGGATTTGGCTGAGTCGGGTAAAGAAAATCCTTTTTCAACGGATGCAACTCAAATGGTTTTTGCATCAGGGGGCAATTATGATTTTTATATGAGCCTGCAGCCTGAAGTTTCCGATTTACCCTCGATTTTGATAGGTGAAACAAATGATGTGGACAGGAAAACTTATATATCTAAGGATATAAATTCAGTGGAAAGTGTAAACTTTGCTTTCAAAACCGAAAACGACAAGTATTATTACAGATACTCCATAGCAAGCAGTGTATCATATCCGAAAAATGATGAGTGGAAAGAATTTATTCCTAATTCGGAAGGAAATATAAATATTGTAATATATTCAAAACCGAGGATTTTGAAGGAAGACTCCTCAGGAGCCAATATATCCGTATATAATTCAACGGATTTGAAGGTTAGATTTGATGTTATCGATGATGACAAAACAAGCCCGAGGGCATATTTCAAAGATGCAAGAACAATAAGTGTAATAAGAAAGTAGATGGAGAGGCAGTACGATGATGAGGATAAGAAACAATAAAGGATTAACATTGGTGGAAATATTGATAACCCTTGCAGTGTTGGGTATAGTTATTATGCCCCTTATGTCTATGTTTTTTACCTCTCAAAAAATGAACAATGAAAGCGAAATGAAGTACAGAGCAATTCAGTTTGCCCAGGAAGAGTTAGAATCTATTAAGGCAATGAAGATTCTGAATACCGAAGACGACGGATATCCTCCCAGAGGGGACGGAAGCTATGGTTATGTGACCTCACCTGATTCGGAAGGTTACACCATAGATGTTAGGATTGAAAAAGGGGCTGAATATGAAGGCAGCGATATTGAGCCTGCCGGTATACCCGTGTTTGACAGACCAATATACATAATCACCGATGAAGATGAACTTGAAATTGATATTGCTCCGGGAATCGAGAAAATCGGTATCGAAATTGCCATTCCTTACGATAATGCAAAAGCGAAAATAAGGTTGGTAAATTCGGACGAAAATTTAAAAGTATATATTTTCAAAAATAAGGAGCATATAAATAGTTATAAGATAATGGGTGATGCAACTGTTATTGAAGTTGCTGAAAATTCCGCAAAACCGGACAATCAACTGTATGATATAACGGTGACTGTTGAAAAAGATGGCAGTTTAATTGATATAATAAGGGGAACAACCGTATTTGAAATCAATCCTGATTAGAGAAGGTGATATAATGAAAAAGAAATTTAACAATAAAGGCTCCACCATGATTATGCTGGTTATGGCAATATCTATAATTTCCGTTTTAGGTGCAGCAATATTAGGCATAACTCTAATGAATTATAAGATAAAGAAAACCAATACGGATTTGAAATATTCATTTTATATGTCTGAATCGGGACTTGACAGAGCATATGCCGCAGCCTATGCAATAATTCTAAATTCCATTGAAGAAGCAAATGAAAGTGCTCAGGATAAAATTGCAGAATTTAATCATGACAAGCTTATGGACATATTATTAAACGGCTCTGAAGATGATAAAGACAAATATCTTGAGGACGATGACGGAGACGGTGTTTATGATTTTAAGCAATCAGTTATTGATGAGGAAGCAAAAATAGCCTTTGAAAATAAGTATAAGGAAAAGATTGAAGATGATATAGAGACTGCAATACTAGGTGAAGGATACGAAAATGATGATGAAAAACTGATAATATCTTTATCAGCGCCAAATTATGGCGAATTCAGCGCAGACAATCCTTTGCGAGTACCTGTAAGCTCTGAATATGAAAATAAAATAAATGATATAGCCAGGAAAACAGATGTTGATATTGTAATTGAGGTGCCTGATTATAACAAATCCTATACTGTGTCTACCGTAACAATGGATGTTAACCCATACTGGACAAAGGCAATCACCGCAAAGAACCTAAACATTTACAATGATGACACCAGTTTTAACGGGGAGGTATTCGTTAATAATAACGTTAATATAGGTACTGGTGCAATAGCTGAATTTAAAAAGGATTTGTCCGTAAAAAGGTATATTAACATAGATAAAAACGGTGTCTTAGATACAAGAAATGTATATGCAAACGGAATCTTTTTAAATGGCGAAGGTGCTGAGTTTACGGCAGAGAAAGAAGACGACGAAAGTGTCGGTTATTCCGGGATTATGGTAAAAGACGATTTGGAATTAAATGCAAAAAACCAGGTTGTCAGAATTAACGGTCCATACTATGGCTTCGCTACCAGCCAGGCAAGAGAGGATACCGACAACAGTGCAATAATTATTAATGATAAGGATGTTCAATTAGAAATAACAGGCGACTTATTCTTATACGGCACTTCATATATAAAGGATATACCTGCAAAATATGCCACGGGGGAATCCCTGTCGGTAAAAGGAAATTATATTGCCTATACCGAGGGTTTGGATTCTGATGATGTAAGTATTTTGGATGAAGAGGATAGAAACAAATTTCTTGAATCCAATATTATATTCGATTATGACAGTTATACTCCCTTGCCCAGACTCGCAGAAAGATTTAAGGATGATAATAGTGAAATACAGGTATATGATAAGGCAAAATACATATATGCATACAGTAAAAACAACTCTTCATCTTTATTTTTGGGAACGGGCTCAATAAGACTTTTAGGTATTGAAAAAGCATTGCACGGCTCAGCCATAAATAACGGAAGCATAATTCGTTCAAATAGAGGAATTGATTATATGGCACAAAAAAGCGGTGAAATTGAAGCGGTATACGATAAAAAAATCGATAAACTCGGATTTGATACTGAAGATGTGAGCCAATTTACATTAGATGAGATATTTGATAATATAGAAAAATTATCTTACGCTGAATTAGCTGAATTAAATAACAAATTTAATCAGGCTACAGGTCAGTTGGTGCATATAAATAATAATCCGGGAGGAGAATACCATTTTCCTTCGGAAGCAAAAAGCGGATTGATTATAACAAATGAAAATATTATAATATCAGGAGAAGTGGATTTTACCGGTGTAATAATATGTGACGGTGATATTACAATTGAAAATGATCCCACAAATCCCGGCGGCAAAAAATTTAAATACAATAAGGGAGTTATTACGACTCTCATTGCGGAGCATAATCTTTACGAGTTAATATTTAAGGATACTCCTAGCACGGGACAAAAAACAAGCATTACTACATTTAAATCAGGAGATGACGGCGTAAATGTTAATTTCAGCGAATTATTGAGATTTGAAAACTGGAAAATAAAATAAAGAGGGGGTAAAAAATGAGACCTTTAAAAAGAATTTTATGCATTATAATTGCAATTTTGATGATGGTTACGATGATACCGGGAAACTATTTATTTGCAGCACCGGGAGATACTGAGGATGACCCCATTCCTTATAACCGCAATGATACTACCAATTTTCCGCAATATCCAAATGAGGGGTACGTACGTGTCGATAAAAAAGCAGTATGGTTAGAGGATGAGGATAACATTGCCAAAGTTACCATGACATTGGACGGTGCAGGTGTAAAGCAAGGAACAGATGCGGTACTTGTTATAGACCGTTCCGGCAGTATGGATGATAATGTTAATGTAACACGTACTTATGAAAAAGAGGTTGAAGTAGAAAAACAAGTTCCCTATAATGAGGTACAGTTGACTTACAATGCTTCAAATGTCAGTCATCAGTATGAAGAGAGATACCTATTGATTTTGTATAGATGGCAGACTGCTACTTCTAATGTTTCTATAACGCTGACTGCATATGTGGATGATGACGGCAACTATAAGGGATATAAAAATGTTTCCGTAAGCGGGTTTCATTCTACAGACAGAAATTACAGATTAAATTCAAGCAGCAGTTCATTTAGCAGCTGGTCACAGATAAGCAACAATAACTGTGCTAATGCATTAATAAGTATATTCGGAGGAAGGACTGCAGCGGCAACAGTTAAAGGCAAAAATGTAAACGTGATATTTCCAACTACAAGGAGTTTATTGCAGTCCACACAATCAAGCTATACAGTAATGGTTAAAGAAATGCAGACTATTTCGGAAACAACAAGTGTTAAAAAGATGAATAATGCAAAGGAAGCAGCCAATGCATTTGTAGATGCTTTGCTTCCTGAAGGAAATGAAGATACATTGAACAGAATAGCCGTTGTATCTTACTCAAGCAGTGGCTACGGCAAAGGTACGGCATTCGAAGATTCAGCTCTTACCAATGATAATGCTTCCTTAAAAAGTGCTATTAATGGAATTGCAGCAACAGGCGGAACCCATATACAGGCAGGTATCAAAATGGCGCAGGATATATTATCTGAAAGCAACGCTGTTAATAAATATATAGTATTGGTTAGTGACGGCGAGCCTACCTTTAGTTATAGGGCAAATGCAGCAAGACAACGTACGCAGACCGATTTAGATTTGAATTATCCTTCTGACACTAATTATGTTCTTACCTCATTTACTACAAATGTTGTAGGCTCCGGAAGTGATTATGGATATTATAAATCCGGATGGTTAGGAGGATTTGATTACAGATATTACGTGGGAAGCTACAGAGTAATTGACAATGGCATACCAACAATTTCACAGGCTTTGATGGCTAAACAAGCAGGCATTAAAATATACACTGTAGGCTTTGATGTGTCAAATAATTCCGATGCAAAATATACAATGGAATATGTCGCTTCAGATAAAGATATGTTTTATCTTACTACAGATGATTTGAGCGGAGTGTTTACCGAAATTGCAGGGCGTATTGCCAAAGCAGGGACTGATGCCCGTGTAAATGGGCTGGCAAGCATCAGCAGTGACGGAGGATATTATTTTACTATATTGAACGACTCAAAGCATCCTATAACCGCCAAGCCGGGCTCTGCAACCTTAAACGACAATGCAATAACATGGAATTTAGGTGATATAACCGAATCTGCGGCAGAGCTGACATATTATATTAAGCTTAATTTATCAGGCGACATTGTATTGCCACCTGATGCAATGCTTAGCACAGGCGAGATTGCATCGGTTGTGTATAAAAATTACAGAGGTGTTTGGGTTGAAAGAACATTCCCTGACCCGAAATTGTCTGCAGGCGGTGGTACCTTAAATGTTAAATACTACCTTTCTGATGAGGATGGTAAACCTATAAATAATGATGGAGAGGTAATCCCCTACAAGGAACGTGTAATCCTATATGACAACGAAGGAGAATCAATTGGTTTAGGAGAAACGATATCTGCATCTTCATATGCAAAACCATTTAAGGACCACGAAGTTCAGTCTAATACTGCCCAAGACGAAAATGGAAATACTCTATCTGACAGCATACTTGTGACAAGAGCAACAATTTATTTGAATTTCCCTTATTATCCGATGCCGAAGGAAAGTAAGCTGAAAAACTTTTCAATGTATAAATTTGACGGCAATGAACCTGCACCGACAGCCGGCTTGGAAACGATTGAAAAAATGACATATATCTTCGGGTTAAAGCTTGAACTTGGAAGCAAGGAGTTAGAATTAAATATTTCTGCTGACAATGGAGGAAATATTGATGTCAACAGTTTTAGGCTTTATGATGAAAATAATGATATAATGAATTTTTACGATTATATGTTCGTTTCAAAGGTTGGAAATAAGTGTATTTTAGGTTTTAAAAGTGATACCGATATGGAGTCCGAAAAAGATTACACAATAATTTACAATGTGAAAAATAATAATGTCGGTAATTACAAAATGTATATTGACGGTGGAGACTTATTGGTATCTGAACCTGAGTCAGTGAGCAAAGAATTGCAAATTGAAGTAACAAAAACAAAAGATATTCAGTAATCGCTCAAAAAATGAAATTTTGGGCGAATGCTCAAAATTTCATTTTAATATGAGGAATGTATATGAAAAATAAAAATGGTTTTACATTAATTGAACTTATTGTTATTTTGGCATTAGCTTCGATAGTGATGTTAGGTGTTATGTCTTTTCTTATTACAAATTACAGAAGTTATAATGTGATAAATACAGAGTCGGAGCTTCAATACCAATCTCAGTATATTATTAATTATATAACCGAAAGAATATTGGAAGCTAACAAATTTGAAGCCAATACCTTTTATTACAATGATGATAGTGAGGTTACTTTTACTTTTGATGCAGATGAAACAAGGGATGAATATAAAAATAGAATTGAATACCGTCATATAGATGGAGAAGGGAATGAAATAACTAAAATTCCCTTAGGTAATTATCTAATAGGACTCGATATAGATATTTCGGAAGTAACAGAATCAGAAGTTGTTATAGAATTAACTCTTCAAAAAGACAGAAGCGAGCCATACACAGCTAAGCAGACGGTATTCCTGAGAAACTATAAAAAATAATCAGCTTAAAAAAACAAACCCCAGATAAGTATTCGGGTTTGTTTTTCTATGTCTTTCAATACTATTGCAAATTATTATTAAAATTTATTTACACATTATAAAAATATAAAACACATTGCTAAAATATAATTAATAATATAAATTTTGACATTATCTTCCAGAGAGACATTATATTATAACTAAAAATATTATAAGGTGAGTTTATGTTTTTGTCCCTGGAATTCGGCAATAATATCAAAATTGTTGAAGGATATAAGAAAAAAAATATTGTTTACATAAAAAAGGCTGTTACAATCAATGAATCTGTTGATATAAAGGATATCCTTAAATTATCCGATTCAATAAATGAAGTGTTGATAAAAAACAATATAAGAACTAAAAGAGCAATTTTCATTATTAACACCGAATCAGCTATTATCAGAAAAATCAAATTGCCTTTATTAAATAAAAAATCAGAAATAATAACCATGATAAAGCATGAGCTGGGTCAGGTTGTTTCCGCCGATTTAAGCCTGTACAAAATTATATATAAAATTATTGAAACTCATGAAGCGGAAGAAAAGGCAACGGCTTTGTATGCAGCATATTGTCTTCCTTTAAATATATATGAATTCTATGAAAAACTGGGCAAGAAATTAAGGCTTAAAGTCGTTGGCATAGACATATCTTCTAATTGCCTCAACAATATACTTGAACAAAATATAGAATTGAATAATCATATTTTGGACTCTAAAGATGCGTATGCTTTTGTTAATACTCATTTTGATAAAATATTGTTCTCTGTCATAAATAAAGGTAATGATTTTTTCATGATTTCAAATATAGAAAGAAATCATGGCAATATGGTTGAAACTGACCATAGGCATGACCGGGATGATATGGTTATCCGGGTTGAATATATAAACAAATGCTGCAGGTATTATCATTCCGTAAATAACAAAAAAGTAAACAGAATATATTTGTACGGGTATAATAGCTCTGATGGTTTGGACAAGCTTTTGTCATCCATTCTGAATCTGGAAGTCGAATACATAAACTCTGTTTCTAATATCTCAATTGCTGATAATATCAGTATAAATGAGTATTTCATATCTTTAACGGCATTGTATAATGCTAAATCATCATTTCTGACAAAAAATGAAAAAAGAATACAAATTTTAATAAGCTTTGCCGGAGCATCGGTGATACTTTTTTGTTTGCTTTTCTTTTTATCAAAGCATTCAAACTCAGTCAGGAAACAGATTGCATATTTAGACATTTACATTAAAAATGAAAAAAATATTGAGAGAAATCTTATAATTGAAAAACTAAAATCAGAAATCCGATTATTAAATTCAGCCATAACATCTATTGAAACAGCTATGGATTTGGTTAACAATGAAAATGTCAGAACTGAAAATATAAAAGGAGTATATAATTCACTCCCCGGCAATACTGAGGTTTTATCATTTTCAATTGATAAGGATAGTTTAAATATGCAGTGTATATCTGATTCCATGGATGAAGTACTCTGTTTGTTGAGAAATTTGGAAGGATTATATTTTGTGGAAAGTGTTTACATTCCTGCAATTCAATCAATGAAGGACATGAAGTATTCATACACGATAATTTGTAATTTCAAGGTTAATTATGAAGGATAAATATTTAGTTTTTATTATTGTATTATTTGTTATAGCTATACTTTACGGCTTATGGCCCTTGTACTGTAAATTTAATCCGGCTCAAAACAAGCTGAATACTTCTGTTGAAGCTTATAAATCCATGATGGACAATTTTCGGTCAGAGGATTCTATCAAGTCTAAAAAGATTGATTACATAAATAAAATAAACAAATCAGATTTCAGGTCTCAGTTAAGTCAGGAAAAAATTATTTCTGTTTTATATACCTGTGCATTGAAAAACAATATTCGTATTTCAGATATTAAATTTGTAGAAACAGATGATGCTCCGGATGGAGATATTGATATTATAGAATCGAAAGAGGATTTTGTTTTTGAAACCAGGTGCGTAATAGCAGAGTTTAAAGCCGGATTGGGACAACTTTTGCAGTTCATAGATGAAATTAAAAGTTTTAGAGATATCAGCGTAATTAATTTAGATGTATCAATATGGGAGGAAGATATTGTTTTTGCATTTGTTCATATGAAGTTTTATGCAGTTCCTGTAGATATGAATTTATGAAGCAGAACATTTTGTTTTTTGCAGCGTCCGGGAAAAATTTGTATGGGGTGGTATTTTGAATAAATTATTTAATAACAGAGGATTGACCTTGGCAGAGGTAATTATGACAATGGCAATACTTGGAATTGTAATCTGTCCTCTGATGAATTTATTGGTTTTGTCGCAGAATATAAACAGTGAAGGTGAAAAAGAATACGATGTAATTCAAACAGCTCAATACTATATGGAAGAAACAAGAGCAATGGGTGAAATTGACCCGGAAATTTTCGTTTATAACAGTGAAGAAATGTCTTATGAAAGGATGGTTTCGGACGTTTTGGATGATTTAAGCGCAGAAATCAAAATTACCCCCTTTAGTTACGGACTGCACTATATAGAAGTTAATATTTTAAATGATGGAGAAGTAATCAACAGCTTAACAGGGAGTATAGTTATAGATTGATGAGATCCTTCGCTTATGCTCAGGATGACAACCCTTTGTGTCATTCTGAGAGCTTTAGCTCGAAGAATCTCATGTTTAACAGGAGTATGTATGAATAATAAAGGTTCTACCTTAGTACTTTTGATAATTGTAATTGCACTGGTAATTGTTTTGGGAGCTTCCGTTTTGAATATCGCAGTTAAACAATATGCAATAAAAAAGTTCAACATTGATTCCAAACAAGCATTTTATTTTTCTGAAACCGGGCTCAATGAAGCCTATGTCAAATCATGCGCTTTAATTGAAGAATCAATTATTAAAGCATTGCAAATAACTGAAGATTATATATCAATAAATTCATTTAATGAACAAGCAGAAAATATTTTTGTTACAAGTTATAAAATTTATATAGGAACAAATATTGAAAATAGAATTGAAACCGCATCCAATCCTAAAGTAAAAGTATGGAATGATACTTTGGTTTTTATTGATAATGCACTTACGTTAGAATTGAAATCTTCTTATATTCATAACGACATTGATAAGGTTACGGGAGTTGAGCTGGTTATCGGTGTACCGGACTACCATGATGTATCAGAGGGTTCCTATGATGTAAGAGATTATATAAAATTTAAGAATTGGAACAGTTAAAAGCTGAGATCCTTCGCTATCGCTCAGGATGACAATTTCGTCATTTTTGTTAATAATTGGCTTTAAGGGTCAAGTCATCGTCATTCTGAACACAGTAAAGAATATCATATAAAAGGGGTTCTTATGAAAAATAAGGGTTTTTCATTGGTTGAACTTTTGGTGTCATTAGGGATATCCTCTATTATTGCGGGGTTAATTTTCTCTTTTTTCATAATCAATTATAAAGGTTATAAATCAGTGAGAAATGATTCCGAAATGCAATTCCAGGCACAGTATATATTAAATTTTATGGCCGGAAGAATAATTAATTCTAATTCTATTAGTTTTGCAAGAGTAAACACACAAAATTATTCCATGACTGCCGTAAGAAGTGCCGGAGTGGAATATCCCATACACAAGATTTCTTTTAAATGTGGAAATGAAAATGAAAGTTTCGTGTTTCATATAATAAACAACACCATTCGCTATGGAAAGGGAGAAAAGGAAATGAATCCAACAGTTGAGCTTGGCAATTATGTGGATGAAATGTATGTTTCATTATTTAAGGATGAAAGTTTTCAAGATGCAAAGGCAGTAAAATTAAAACTGGTTATGAAAAAGGATGAGCAGTTGCATGAAGCTTTTCAAGCGGTTTATATGAGAAACAATTGAGATTCCGGATTGTCATCCTGAGCGCAGCGAAGGATCTCATGAGATTCTTCGAGCTAAAGCTCTCAGAATGACATAAAGAAAGGATTGTCATCCTGAGCGCAGCGAAGGATCTCATAAGATTCTTCGGGCTAAAGCCCTCAGAATGACATAAAGAAAGGATTGTCATCCTGAGCGCAGCGAAGGATCTCATGAGATTCTTCGAGCTAAAGCTCTCAGAATGACATAAAGAAAGGATTGTCATCCTGAGCGCAGCGAAGGATCTCATGAGATTCTTCGGGCTAAAGCCCTCAGAATGACACCCTACGGGTTGTCCGCTGAGATGACAAGGGTGTCATCCTGAGCGATAGCGAAGGATCTCATAAGGCCCGACTAAATTTATATAAAATTCATTGACAAACACCCAAATAATTTATAGAATAAACTATGGTATATTTTAGGTAAACTATGCTAAACAAAGGTTTTACATTAATTGAATTAGTTGTTGTAATTTCAATTCTATGCATTGTATCGATGTTAGCCGTGGCAATTATTGATATTGATATGTTCTACTTGGAAAAGATGGCTGATGAATTTGCTATGGACGTAAGATATGTGCAGATGGAATGCATGAAGGGTGAAACCGATAACCACAGGATATGCATTGATATTACCAATGGATGTTATCATATATACAATGTTGCTGTTA
>Ga0255345_1003310_pt1 | contig 18966 bp, 11 predicted proteins | sample wastewater_treat_6_FD_192415 | JGI IMG/M metagenome (GOLD analysis project Ga0255345, IMG submission 192415) | Wastewater microbial communities from Lulu Island WWTP, Vancouver, Canada - plant20 | ecosystem: Engineered > WWTP > Wastewater > Unclassified | place: Canada: Vancouver, British... | reverse complement strand
TGGACGGTGCTCGGGCTGCGGCTCGAAGAAACGGTGGTTCAGAGCGAGGCCGAGTCCGGTGTTGCCGTTGTGGGGCATGATAAAGCGCGTGACCGATTCCGGCGCGAAACGCAGGCGTCCGGGCAGATCGAAACGTAGGAGGAGCTGCTTGGCGGGAAAGAGGTCGGCGGTCAGTTCGATACCGTCCGGTCGTGCGTGTGCGTTGACGCGCACCGTGATCTCCGGGGCGCGGTATGTGAAGGTCCACGCATCCTGACCAGCGATCGGCGCGCAGGCAAAGGAACGGAGCGCATTGGTGGCGTGGAAGTTTAAAGCGCTGAGTGTGGAGCCGTCAGCGAAACGGGCGGACCACAGGCCGTCTTCGCCGCTCTGCCAGACCGATCCTGTTTGTCCGGTGGGGGTGACGGCCGTGATAGCGCCATGCTCCTGACTGAAAGCGACACTGCCGGACGGTGAAGTCAGCACCGGCTGGACGGCTTGTGCGAATGTAACCGGAATGATGAGGACGAGCGGAAACCTTGCGCGGATCATGTTTCTCAGTCCTCGTATTTGCGGAGCAGCTTGGTTTCAAACTCCTTTAATGGACGTTGGCGCACCATGATGAACTTGTAGCCGCGGAACCGCCACCATTTGCGGACACGCAGTTGCCAGAGCAGGATCTTTTCACGCGGGGTGTTGAGAGATTCCGGCGCGAGTCGCGCCCAGTGTTTGTAGATGCCGGAGAGATCGAGTCGTTCCAGCAGTTTCCGCAGACATGTCGGCATGCGGCGGGTGGAGACCGCCGACTGGAAATCGATCAGGACCGGTTCGCCTTCTGGTGTGACCAAGACATTGTTGGCGTTACGCAGATCGAGATGCACAATCCGTTGGCGGTGCATGGTTCTGACCTGCTTTTCCAGCCGCGCGAAAAACGTGGGCGTAAGTTCACCTGGCGCAAAGGATTTGAGCGCACGGCTCGGAACGAATCGCTGGGCCAGCGCAAAGCGGTCGAGGCGTATGCTCGTCGTCGGCGTGAAGCCGCCCGCCTCGACACGCTGCAGGAACGCGCATTCGCGCCGTATCAGCCAGATGCCGAGCGTCCAGCGCAACGGCAGGAGGCGGGGACTGAAGTCTTTGACGAACCATTCGTCGCCATCGACTGTGACGCGCCAACAGTCGGCATTGCACCATTTGCCTTTCTGGATGCAGATCCCGTCAGCCTTCTCAAAGGTGTCTCGATTAAGTTTCATGCGCGGTGAGGACGACCGTCACCCCCCCTTTTCTTACACGATCCATGTCAGGTCGTGCGCTCCTTTATACGATGTTCGCCGACTGTGCGCAAGCCCAGACGTTCTGGATTGAGTTGCGGGACGGGTTCGCTTACACTTCTTTCCACAGGCCCGATACGGGTTAGAGGCGACATGGCAGATGAAACGAAAGGAATGGACACGATGTTGACAACGAGAAACGCTGTAATGGCGGTGGCGGGATGCTTGGGGATCGTTTGGACCGCCTGTGCGCAGGCCGAGGTGATACCGGTTTGGCCTGCTGGCAAGATCCCATTGAAGACCAGCGATGCAGCGGAACGCGTGACACCGTCAAAAGACGATATCGTGCGGCTGACGGATGTCAATGAGCCAACGCTGACTGTGGCGCTTGCACCGGATGTCGGTCGTCCGACGCCCGCAGTGATGATCTGCCCCGGCGGCGGGTATGGCATTCTCGCTTGGAACCACGAGGGTACCGAGGTGGCGGCATGGCTGAACGCACAGGGCATCTCCGCGTTTATTCTCAAATACCGCGTGCCTAAGAACCGTGACGCCGCGTTCTGCGACGCCCAACGCGCCCTCGGACTAATCCGTGCGAAAGCCTCGGCGTACCGCGTTGATCCCAAGCGGATCGGCATTATGGGGTTTTCGGCCGGCGCACATCTTTCGGCACGTGTCAGCACGGGTTTTGCGAAGCGCTTCTACACGCCGGTGGATGAGGTGGACGCAGTATCGTGCCGCCCTGATTTCGCGCTTATCATTTATCCGGCTTATCTCTATCGCGACGGGTTCACGCTGGCACCGGAACTGCCGGTTACGGCGCAGACGCCGCCGACCTTTCTGCTTCAAGCTCAGGATGACAAGCCGTATGTCGACAGCAGTCTGGCCTACTTCATCGCGCTCAAGGCCGCAGGCGTGCCCGCCGAAATGCATCTTTTCCCGGACGGCGGTCACGGATATGGTCTGCGCAAGAGACAGAAGAGTACCGATGCTTGGCCAGACCTTGCGGCAACATGGCTTCGGCGCGTGACGATTCCTCCGACGTTGCCCTGAGATACGCGGCATCTTTGACCCGCCCATTTCTTTCTGCTGTTGATGAGGCGAAACAGCGAGGCGGCGCTGTCGCGGTGTTTGGCCAGAGGTGGGGAGGCGAGCTGCAGTTGCCCAACGCGAGGATCTCTGCAAGTTCTCTGCAAGTTTCGTTTTTCACTCTCTTTTGGCTTCTCTGTCAGCGGTGAAAACGGTATTGGAGCCGGAGACGAGGTTGGTCAACGCGCCGTTGCCGTCGTAAAGGTAGGTCTCGGAGACGGCAGCGTTGGTGTGCGAGCCGTAGCGCACAGAGGCCGCAATGAGGCGGTCGGCGGCGTCGAATGTGTTGGTGGCGTAGCGCACGAAGGCGGGCGCGGGGTGCGGCCCGGCGGTGATCTCCTCGCGGATCTTGAACCCCGCCGCGTCGCGGGTGATGACGCGTCCGGCCAGCGTGCCGACCGACCATGATGCGAGACGCCCCGCCGCGTCGTAGCGGTTGGTGGCGGCGATGCCGCCGGGAGACAGGACGGAGGTCAGCTTCGATGCCCCGTCGTGCGTGAAGGTCCAGGTGTGGCCGAGCCAGTCGCTGACGGTCGCGAGCCGTCCGTCGGTGTCGTAGGTGCGGGTGACCGTCTTGCCGGGGGCGTAGACGAGGTTGGTGACCAGCCCGCCCGCGTCGCGCTCCCATGCGGTGGCGAAGGTGACATTCGAGAGGACGGTCGTGGCGGTGGCCAGCCGGTCCATCACGTCGTAGGTGAAGGTTTCCCGAACGACGGCGTTCGAGGCCGAAAGCAGGTTGCCGACGGCATCGTAGGTAAAGGCTTCGTGTTTTTCGTGGGTTTCGTGGTTAAAAGCATCCCGCGCCGCCAGCCGGTCGAGCGCGTCGTAGGTGTAGCGGACGCTGTTGCCGTCTCCGTGGGAACGGCCGACCTCGGCATCGGTGTCTAGAAAGCCATATCTCGGAAGGGAAGCAAATACCGGAAAGACCGCGACTAGCATTATGGCTAGTGCGGAATGCCTTGTCTTGCCGATGTATGCGAAAGATCTCATTTATTGCTCAATATCAGAATCTAAGACATATCCGTCAATATCGATTTCTGCGTTAATGTCGGCTAAAAAAGCAACAAAACCGCTGTTTAGCCATAAGCCAGGAGTATGATCCGAGTAGTAAACTATCGACAATTGAATTGTGCATTCATTGGTTAACGCCAAAAACCTTTCTCGAACAGGCGTAATCTTGTCCATTATAGCTTCAAGATGTTTTTCTATAGGCCTACACCAATCAATTCCAGTGCCAATAATTATACCGTTTGTTGTTTCTCTGAACTTTGTTTTTGGCCTAAAATCACCTATATTCCACGAGCGTTCAGGAACAAGGCCAATCATGGTTGCCATTTGTTCAGAGGTAAGCGATTTGCTTAAGACTTTGACACGCACGATGATCTGCATGGAAAACTCCAATCTATTGATGTTAATATACAGTCTGATATTTCATGTTATATCCCTTCATGAGGGGCGACCTTTTGAATAATCGTCCGTCGGTATGTGTCTACTTTGTGCGTTAGAATTCATCGTCCAACAGGTTTCTTACGGTGATCTCTGCACTAGAAGGAAACACTACAAACAAATTTCGTTTTACGAGCAATTCACGCCCGTCACTGGTGTCCCATCTCGCGGGAGAGGCGTATATCAGATTCGACCCCTCTCTGTCCCAATTTCTGACGGCCTTGCGAAGAATGGACAGGTAGATCGAAAGCGAAGCGCGATTATCAGACAGAGGCAAATCCCGATGGATCAACGCAACGTCACCCGGCGGCAACCATGACAGGTCTGTAATGCATTCGTCTAGCGCATCCCAATTCCTGCCAAAGTAATCTGGAAAGCGTAACTCCGCAGCAATCGCATCTAACAGAGCATCTTTATTCTTGAGCCCGAGTGGCAGTTTAGCCTGATGTGGAGCGGTTATAGCCGCTTTGTTGTCAAAAATGAATGCTTGCACAGACTGACCTCATCTTAGTTCAGTGGAACAAAAGTGGTGTAATGGTCGGGCGTATAATAGAGTTCTCCGCCAGCTCCTCGCACTATCCGCTGCGATCCGACGCCACTCACTCCTGGTGTTGGATGAACAAATTCTTGGTAGTATCCGTGAGGCTTTGGCGGAAGAAGTGCCTCACGGTTCTCAAAAATTCTACGTGGTGCGAGAGCCCCTGATTCGATGCTTTCGATTGTCGGTTTCAGGTATACATCACCTTTCCCTACTACCTTACCATGGGATATAACGGTCGCATCAGACAGGACAGTGGTCACTGGTCTCTTCGCAGCACTCGCCGCATCGGCCGCTCTGTTACCGCCTTTGATCACATCGCCCACCTCGTCGGCGTACTTGACCACGCCGATTGCGGGCAACAGCCCAATCAAGTCGATGAGCTTCTGCGCGGTGGAAACGTCGCTCCAGTGCGTGAGGTTGTACCAGTTGTCGCGGATGTCGGCGAGCAGATCAAGGTTGAACACGCCCGTCAACACCTGCATGCCCGTGCCGAGCCACGTCACGTCGTCGGTGTTCTCCCAATTCTGGTGGGCGGCGAATGTGTGGCCGGGCAAGCAATCAAGCACCTCTCGCTCAGCAGTAGGAATCGCCGACAACGAAGCGCAAAGAGGTGATGAAGCGATGGTTAGTGCCGCCGTCGCCGCTAGCTGTTTCCAAAATGTGCCCACATGCACCATTTTTGTTGTCGCCCCACTAAGGAGCATTATTCGCAACTTTTCAAATCACGGTATTTCCGCAAGCAAAACCTGATCGTTTCGAGGTGCTGATCGTCCCAATGATCAATGTAGCTCAGCAAAGACTAGAGTGCATCGGCCAGATCGAAAAGCTGTTCAGGCTTCTTTGCCTGCGCAACTAATCGAGCCCCGACCTGTCCGCGATGCAGGATGAACAAAAGTCTGTGCTGAATTTCTTGATTTTTCATTTTCACTCATTACCCTGTCCACGCTCTTTAGCCAATCATCTTCAAGGGCTGGATCAGCTGGTCTGCCATCGGCCATTGTACTCATACTTCCTAGCAAGGAGGCCAAGTCGTCCGAGTTCGTGCGACGATAGACCCGTTCGATAAAATCGAACATCGCATCATACGCTTGTGTGCCAGTCAATTTGCGCTCCATTAGTTTCCTCCTGCGCCATTAAGGCCTGTGCTCGAATTGAATGTTCGTGCGGTAGCATATGGACGCGGAGGCCTTACACCACCAGGAACAGGCTCTTACTGATTTCATGGGATATGCACCTTTTCAACAAGGCAAAGCTTTGAGATACTGCTCTGGCACTTCGACGGAGTGTCCATTTTCATATTCAACAACATAAACCTCAGCACCTTGTTCGCAAATCTTTCCTTGCTACCTCGCGTTTGCCGCTAAGGCGGGTCATCCCTACAACTGCCACGCAACTTCCAGGCATCAAAAAGGCAGGAGCAGAGACATCAACCCTTACTGTCTGAGCGTAATCAAATTGAAACGGTTTGTCCATCTCGTGCTCTAGGTCGCATCCTGTTTGTGATCGAACAACTTTCTTTAACTCGGATTGTCTGGCTATGAAACTCGATCCATCCTCGCGCTCAACAAGATAATGTGGTTCCGGCTCAAGCGCCTCAAGGGTAATCACGGTCACGGTAATTTCCGCGCCACCTTTTGTGACGACCACAGCCGACTCGGATTGCGTGAAATCAACATTAGGATAGGATTTGCCATCCTGCCATCCGTTGATTACATCAAGGCTTGCTCTTTTCACTGTTAGCCTTCCTCTCATCTATGGAACAGGAATATGGTCGCCTACACCGGGTACATGCGCATGATTATACGGAACAATAGGTTTGGACATGGCTTGATAATCACTACAAACTGCTTCAAAGAGATGCGGAGTGACCTTGTGTTTGGTTATCCATGGACAGGGGGGGCGGAAAACTACCACACTTGAACTGGCCCGTTAAGGTAGGGAACGAAGTGCATAGCTTCCGAACCACGAAGATGATTGTTGTCAAGCGGAATTGTGATTTTACAGCCGTCTGTCGTAGTCACCTTCAACGCTTGGGACTCTTCCACCGTCACATCTTCAACCGTTGAGCCGATAAGCTTACAAAGTGCGTCACGCGAACCCAGTTCAGGGAAGCGATGTTCTACGCCCTGAATCAAGATGATCGGATTCGATAGACTGCGAAGTATCGCGCCATCAAAATGGAATTCTACGTAATCACGCACGAAACACACGGCAGAAATTTCTTCTCCGCGCAAGTCAGAAAGGTGACACATAATTTTCCTCCTCATGGATTCGACTATTCAACAACCCATCCATCCAAACTGCCGGGGAGGTTCAATTCCCATCTAAGATAGTAATCCGCTGCTTCCCGTGCCGATTCGCATTCGTGCGCAGACTGTTCGGCTAGAACAAGAGGGTTTACGGCTGATGCTCGGCGGGCATAGCAAATGAACCTGTTTGGAGAGACATGGTGAATGAGTATACCTTCATAAATCGCCTCCGTTTTGTTTGAATCAGAAGGCTTAGACGGGAACCACTCCCGGTCGGCAAGGAGCAGTGCTAAATGGTCTCGGACTTCGGCATAACTCAAAGTCTCAGCGGGAAGAAGACCGAGTGCTTTCCGTTGATCCATGTCAAAATGTTCTCCTTCGAGGAGTCGAGTGATTATCTGAGGTGGCATGCGCATAAGGACTCCTCATGGCATATGGAACCAGTTAATGCTGACCCCGCCGGGTTGAGTGACTGCTTCAATTGCCCCACCAGCATTTGGGGGGATAGCTGGAGCAGGGCGCGTGATGACAGGACTCCCGGGGTTCAATTGTCCCCCCATAATCCACGTCTCTCCACCGGCGGCAGAAGGCATCCCCATTTGGTTGGCGACGCTGTTGCCCGCGCCGGATGGGCGGATGGCGGCGAACGTGTATTTGTGGTGGCAATCATGCGCGCCGCAGTCCGCAGTACGAACCATAGGTGTCGTAGCGCAAAGGGACAACGCGGCGATGGCCAGTACTGTTGTAGCCGCAAGCTGTTGCCAAACTGTGATAACACGTTGCATCTTCACGCCTTACTGGCCAACCATTGGAAATCAGGAATATCTACCAGCCCTTCGTTCAGAAGAGAAAACGCAAAGGTTATCTCTGCCTCAAGACGAGATCTACCTGACATGTCCGGTTTATTTTTAAGTATCCAAGTGCGAATTTGTTCATTATTCAGTAGGTCAGTCAAACTCCATCGTTTATTGTCCGCCGATGTGTAGATAAAGATTTCTGTAACATACTCGGCAGGACCACATCGAAACTCTACTTTCCCAGATGTCCCTGCCGACATTGTCGCGGTAATGACATAACCCTCTCTCCTGAATGTGGGTTCACACAAACGCAATGTGTTTGCGTGTTTCCGAAAACAGGCGAGAACCTGGTATTCAAACTCGTTCTGCGTGGTTGTGCTCATTGGTTTCACTTAGGTACATATATTCCGTCGGAACTCAAAATCAAACCCTTATTGTCCAAGATGTTTCGCTCTGCGCCCAAGAAACTCTGCCCAACTGTCCGATCAGGGCGTAGCAACGTAGGATCGGGGGACCAATTCGGTCTATGAGCGGAAGCATCGTGTATCTCGAAACCGTCACGCAATGCCTTTCGCAAGACCGATGAATTCTGGTAGTAATTGGCTTTCGCACTTCCTAAATTTGGCAGGTCATCTAGTAGAGTCTGGGAACGAGGAACACTCTTCAGATCATCAAGTTTGCCAATGTACTTAACGCCAGGATTGTTTGCAGTAGTGGGTACTGCTGTCGCCCCACCCGCCTCGGCGTACGGTGCGGCGGTGGCTGCGACTATGATCAAAACGTTGCCGACGATCTGGCCTTGCCCCCTGTTTCCGCTATTCCATGTTTCGGCTATGCCGCCGGCGATAGCTTGAGTTGTCTGTACGGGATGCGCAATGGCGTTGACCAATCCAGCCGCTGTCTGTACCGGATGGCGCACCATGTTATAGAGACCGCCGACCGTATCTAAAATAGCATCGCCGTAACCCAAAAAGAACAGCCCAACGTCTCCAAGGTAACTGCCTGTCTCCCAATAGTTGTTTTCAGCGCACAACCCCAGCGGGTCGATGTAGCTCAAAGGATCACCCTCGGCGTAGGCGTAGAGGTTCAAACCGCCTGCGGGGCCGAGGGGGTCGGGAGAAAGGAAGCGCTGGAGGCTGGCGCTGTAGAGGCGGTGGCGGGTGAGATAGAGCGGGCCGAGATGTTCGGAGACGGCCACGCATTGCACGCCATGTCCGCCGAGCCAGGCGAAAGGCGTGGGGTTGGCTCCGGTCACGCCCCAGTCCTGCCCATTCGGGCCGTAGCAGGCGGTGTGCAACGTGTTGCCGGCCTCGTCGGTGAGGGCCACAACGGAGCCGTACTCGTCGCAGTGGGCGACGGTGAGGGTGCCGGAAGCGGCGTCGATGAAGCCGAGCAGCCGTCCGGGCGCCCAGAGGTAGTAACGCAGGACGTTGCCGGTGGCGGCGTCGGCCTCGATCAGCGGACGCTTGAGGGGGTCGGCGTGGTCGGGGATGAAGAGACGGCCGCCGCATACGATGCGATTGCCGATCGGGTCATAAGAATAATCCACAGATGGCACAGATTCTCGCAGATTAAGAGAGGTGAGCTGGCCGAGGGGATTGTATCCGTAGTGCTCATTGCCGATTGCCGATTGCACATTGGTCAACGCGCCGTTGCCGTCGTAGAGGTAGGTCTCGGAGACGGCGGCGTTGGTGTGCGAGCCGTAGCGCACCTGCGCCGCGACCAGGCGGTCGGCGGCGTCGAAGGTGTTGGTGGCGTAGCGCACGAAGGCGGGCGCAGGGTGCGGCCCGGCGGTGATCTCCTCGCGGGTCTTGAGCCCCGCCGCGTCGCGGGTGATGACGCGTCCGGCCAGCGTGCCGACCGACCACGACGCCAAACGCCCCGCCGCGTCGTAGCGGTTGGTGGCGGCGATGCCGCCGGGCGACAGGACGGAGGTCAGCTTCGATGCCCCGTCGTGCGTGAAGACCCACGTATGCCCCGCCCAGTCGCTGACGGTCGCGAGCCGCCCGTCGGTGTCGTACGTCCGCGTGACCGCCTTGCCGGGGGCGTAGACGAGGTTGGTGACCAGCCCGCCCGCGTCGCGCTTCCACGCGGTGGCGAAGGTGATGCCGTTGATGGCCGTCTCCGCCGCCGCTACGCGATCCATCACGTCGTAGCTAAACGATAGACGCGCCGTTTCATTGGAGGCGGTCAGCAGGTTGCCCACCGCGTCGTAGGAGAACACATCCACAGATGGCACAGATGACACAGATTCTGCAGATCGGGAGATCAGCCGGTCGAGCGCGTCATAGGTGTAGCGGACGCTGTTGCCCTCGCCGTCGGTGCGGTTGGTGAGGTTGCCGACGAAGTCGTAGGCGGAAGCTTCGCGGATTGGTGACGTGCTTACCGTAACGCGAGCCGGTAAAGCCGAACCATCGAATGGCGAAGGTGCATAGGCCCGAACAGAAAATGGTAGCACTAGCGTCGCAACGAATGTTGCGATGCGATGCACGACGCGCCTATGCCATGTCTTTTGCATTTCCTTCATCTTACTAAAGTCATCTGCGGGTGACGAGCGTGATCCGCACAACTCCGGATTTCATGGCGTCAAAGTCCTCGTGCAAATAGATATGGGATCCATCGTTGTGCGCCCCTTCAGCCAGACTAGCGAATATCTCTGCCAGTACGCGGACGCAGATTTGTAGGCATAAATCCTACTCTTAATCTTCAATGCATACAATAATCACCGAGCATCCTGAAGGCGCAACAAGCTGATTTCCGCTATCCAGATGAACATGTTCCTCTGGCATGGCACACCAAAAAGCGTTTATCAAAGATTGTCCTAGTTTTCGCATGGCAATCACATCTCCGGCCACAAGAAGCGATTGGTCTTCCACGTTCAGCGTAATCTGTTCCGGAAACCCCGACTGTAAATCAACGATGCATTTGATGGATTTCAAAATAACAGGATAAAACTTGTCGCTTTTTCCAGTAGATTTTCGAACAACCATTTTCTCGATCTGCAACAATTCTTTTCCAAAGGACACAAGTTCAGCCGAGCTACCCTCGACCTCAATCTCCAGATTTTTGGCATTATTATCGGAAGCAATTTTCATAATGCACCCTAAAAATCGCCTTTGTTAATGGTATTGGGGTTAATCGGAATGTGCGGATCGGACTTCTCAATGACACCATCTATCTGTGTTTGCAGATTCAAATGTGGTCCATGTTTTCTAACATGTGGAGACGCTGGGTTGATGTCAAACCCAACGCGCTTGGTAATCTGTCTACCAGCGTCATCCGTGTATGATTGTAAAAACTGAACACCCGATTTGCCGTCTATAGATTTTATCGCACGGTCAGGCGTGACAAACTCACTTGCTATATCAAGAGCTTCGTCAACACTGATTCCTTTTGCTCCCCTCGCCACATCGGCCGCTCTGTTACCGCCTTTGATCACGTCGCCCACCTCGTCGGCGTACTTGACCGCGCCGATTGCGGGCAGCAGCCCAATCAAGTCGATGAGCTTCTGCGCGGTGGAAACATCGCTCCAGTGCGTGAGGTTGTACCAGTTGTCGCGGATGTCGGCAAGCAGATCAAGGTTGAACACGCCCGTCAACACCTGCATGCCCGTGCCGAGCCACGTCACGTCGTCGGTGTAGTTCCCCATGAAGAGTTGGTTTATGGAACGACCTATATAGTTGCCCTCCGCGCACAACCCCAGCGGATCAATGTAGCTCAGCGGGTCGCCCTCGGCGTAGGCGTAGAGGTTCAAACCGCCGACAGGGCCGAGGGGATCGGGAGAAAGGAAGCGCTGGAGGCTGGCGCTGTAGAGGCGGTGGCGGGTGAGATAGAGCGGGCCGAGGTGGCCGGAGACGGCGACCCGCTGCACGCCGTGCCCGCCGAGCCAGGCGAAAGGCGTGGGGTTGGTGCCGGTCGCGCCCCAGTCCTGCCCGTTCGGGCCGTAACAGGCGGTGTGCAACGTGTTGCCGACCTCGTCGGTCAGCGCGACGACACTACCGTACTCGTCGCAGTGGGCGACGGTGAGCGTGCCGGATGCGGCGTCGATGAAGCCGAGCAATCTACTATTGCCCCAGATATAGTAGCGCAGGACGTTGCCGGTGGCGGCGTCGGCCTCGACCAGCGGGCGCTTGAGGGGATCGGCATGGTCGGGGATGAAGAGACGTTCGCCGGAGATGATACGGTTGCCGATGGGATCATAAGAGTAAACCACAGATGGCACAGATTCTCGCAGATTAAGAGAGGTGAGCTGGCCGAGGGGATTGTATCCGTAGTGCTCATTGCCGATTGCCGATTGCACGTTTGTCAACGCGCCGTTGCCGTCGTAGAGGTAGGTCTCGGAGACGGCGGCGTTGGTGTGCGAGCCGTAGCGCACAGAGGCTGCAATGAGTCGGTCGGCGGCGTCGAAGGTGTTGGTGGCGTAGCGCACGAAGGCGGGCGCGGGGTGCGGCCCGGCGGTGATCTCCTCGCGGATCTTGAGCCCCGCCGCGTCGCGGGTGATGGCGCGTCCGGCCAGCGTGCCGACCGACCATGATTCGAGACGCCCCGCCGCGTCGTAGCGGTTGGTGGCGGCGATGCCGTCGGGCGACAGGACGGAGGTCAGCTTCGATGCCCCGTCGTGCGTGAAGACCCACGTATGCCCCGCCCAGTCGCTGACGGTCGCGAGCCGCCCGTCGGTGTCGTACGTCCGCGTGACCGCCTTGCCGGGGGCGTAGACGAGGTTGGTGACCAGCCCGCCCGTGTCGCGGGCATAGGCGGCGGTGAAGACGGCGTTGGAAAGGACGGTCATGGCGGTGGCCAGCCGGTCCATCACGTCGTAGGTAAAGGTTTCCCGAGCGACGGCGTTGGAGGCGGTCAGCAGGTTGCCCACCGCGTCGTAGGAGAACGCATCCACAGATGGCACAGATGACACAGATTCCGCAGATCGGGAGACCAGCCGGTCGAGCGCGTCGTAGGTGTAGCGGACGCTGTTGCCCGCGCCGTCGGTGCGGTTGGTGAGGTTGCCGGCGAGGTCGTAGGCGTTGGCGAAGACCTGCTCGCCTGCGGCGTTGGTGGCGGCGAGGGGGCGCGACAGCGCGTCGTAGGTCACGGTGTAGACGCGCCCCTCGGCGTTGGTGTGGGTGGTCCAGTTGCCGAGGCCGTCGTAGCCGAAGGCGTCAACCGCGCCAGAGGGGCGGACGGCGGCGGTGCGGCGTCCGAGGGGGTCGTGGGTGTAGTGGCGGCTACGCCCGCGCGGGTCGGCGGTGGCGGCGGCGCGGTCGAGGGCGTCGTAGGCCGTCCACCAGTCGCGGCCGAGCCCGTCGGTGACGCGCACCGGGCGGTACAGGGCATCGTAGCCGAATCGCGTGGCGACGCCCGCCGCGTTGGTGGAGGCGAGCAGGAGCCCCATGGGGTCGTAGGCGAATGCATCGGCGCCCGAGGCCGAGGTGACGCGCAGGACGCGCCCGGCGGCGTCGCGCAGGTACGCGAGCGCCGCGCCGCGGGTGTCTTCAGCGTACACAAGGCGGTCGCAGGCGTCGTAGCGGTTGGTGGAGACCGCGCCGTCGGGGCGGATGACGGAGGAGGGCTGCCCCGAAGGGGTCCAGGTGAAGGCGGTGGTGCGCCCGAGGGGGTCGGTCGCGCCGGCGGGCATCCCGCGCGGGTCGTGGACGCGGCGGGAGGCGTGCCCGGCGGCGTCGACGGCGTTGGTCAGGAGGCCGCGGGCGTCGTATGCGAAGGTGGTGACATGCCCGTTGGCGTCGGTGACGGAGAGCAACTGCCCGGCGGGCGTGTAGGCGAAGGTCTCGGTGATCCCGGAGGCGGGCAGGCCCGGCCCCGTCACGGTCTTCGTGACCGGCAGGCCCTGCGGGCTGTACGACCATGCGGTCCGGCGCAGCGGCGCGCCGCCGGGGGAGCGCCGCGTTTCTGCGGCAAGCAGCCCTTGCGCCGTCCAGGCGTTCGAGACCGACGAGCCGTCGGGCAGCGTCAGGAGGACGAGGCGGTCGCAGGTGTCGTAGGCGAAGCGCGTGACCCCGCCGAGCGCGTTGGTGACGGCGGCGGGACGGTGGAGGGCGTCGTAGGCGAAGGCGGTGACGCGCTGCAGCGCGCCGGTTCCCTCGGTTGTGCCGATGAGGTTGTCCGCGCCGTCGTAATGGAAGGTGTCGATGCGCCCGTTGGCGTCCATCGCGGCGACGGCGTGGCCGTGCCCGTCGTAGAGCCAGTCGGTCACGGCGCCGTCGCGGGCGATGCGCTGCAGGAGGCGTCCGTCTTTGTCGTAGCGGTGCGTCAGGCGCCCGCCGAGCGGGTCGTCGTCCCAGGTCTCGGCCGCGGCGGCGTAGCCGAACGTCCATGTGCCGCCGGCCGGGGATATCTGGTTGGTGACCTGCCCGAAGGCGTTGTAGGCGTTGCGCAGGAGGACGCGCCCCCCGGGGTCGGTCTTTGAGAGCAGGGCGAAGGTCGCGGGGTCGTAGTCGGCGGCCCAGACGTTCCCCGCCGCGTCCGTGACGGAGGTCAGGCATCCGTCCGCGCTGTAGGCGTAGGCGACGGAGCGCCCGGCGCTGTCCGTGACGCCGGAGATGCGTCCCGCGTCGCGGGAGATGTGCAGGGAGGCGCCGAAGGCGTTGGAGACGCATGCGAGCGCGCCGTCCCCGTCGTAGCAGAGGACGGTGGCGTTGCCCGAGCGGTCGGTGACGGAGGCGAGCCTGCCGGCGGGGTCGAAGGCGCAGGCCGGGCCGTGCCGCCCGGTGAGGGTGTAGCAGCCGTTTGTCTTGGAGAGGGCGGCGGTGACCCCCGGATACGGCGCGTACGAGCCGTCCGGCGTTTTTTGGAAGCGCAGGGACTGGGCGCCCGCGTTGACGGAGACGGTGGCGCCGTTGAGGCGCCTGGTCCACCACTGCGCCGTGAGCGCGGCGGTCATCCAGCGGCGGGCCGACTCCCCCGCGGAGGGCGGCGGCGGGGCGGAGAGAAGGTCGCGCATGACGGTCATGGCCACGACGGTCGGGATGGCGGCCTCGACGGAGCCGTGCCCGAAGACGGCGCCCGGGTCGGCGATCTCGGAGACCGAGGCCTCGAACCCGTGCGACCAGCCGCGGCCGAGATCGCCCTGGGCGTGGCGGGTGCGCGAGTCGTAGCGCCGGGTCCACGCCAGCGGGGCGCCGGCGTTGAGGAGCAGGTCGGCGGCGGCGTCCAGGTAGGCGCCGGCGGGCATGGCGACGGGATCCGCCTGGATGGTCGGCCGCACGGCCGGGTTGGCGCGCGTCGTCGTCGGGGCGGTCTTCTCCGCGTAGGCCCGGGGGTCCAGGCCGGCGCCGGCGACGGAGCCGAATCCGCCGTTCATGCCGCCGGAGATGACCATGGACGTGGAGTGGAAGCCGGAGGGCGTGGCTCCGTGGTCGATGTAGCCGTGCCCGCTCCAGTCGTTGAGGGAGATCCGGGCGTCCTGCGGCAGCAGGAGCGTCCTGCCCCTGGAGACGGCGTCCTGGAAGATGTCGAACTGGCCGGGCGCGTAGTTGACGAGCGAAGCCGCGACGGCGGCGTAGTTGTTGGAATCGGCGAAGTGCACCGGATTCCCGGAGGCGTTGGCAAGCTCCAGGAGCTTGACGGTGGAGACGGAGGGGGCGGCGGGGCCGTTGAGCTGGTCGAGGACGGCGTGCTCCAGCGCGCTGGCGAAGAGCATGGCGGGGTCCAGCGCCGGGTCGTTGGTCGAGCCGAGCGAGGCGGAGCCCCGGATGTCCAGGAAGGGGGCACCCGAATATCCCGCCATGCCGACGCAGTAGGCGTGGCGGCTGTCGTTCCCGCAGAGGCGGTCGCGGAAGTGCATCGCCATGTCGGTCTGGGCGATCCACTGCTGCCCGGCCAGGTGCATGGCGCGCGACACGGCCGCGGGGCTGTCGGCGGGCGCCCCCGGGGCGAGGTGGCCCGCGAGCGCCTCCGTCGCGTTCGCGAGCATGCCGCCGGGGCGGCTGCCCCCGAAGCCCACGACCAGGGCGTAGACGTTGGTCGCCGCGCGTTTGACCGCGTAGTAGGTGTAGGCGGGCGTCGTCCCGTGTGAGATGTTGACGACGAGGAAGTCTGTGTCGTCGGCGGCGCCTTCGGGCTCTGCGGCGATGGGCGTGTCGTCAAGCCGCAGCACGGCCTTGGGGAAGGCGCGCGGGGGATCGTCCGCGTAGGAGATCCAGAGGCGGCGGGAGCCGATCTCGTCGAGGTAGATGCTCTGGTAGAGCGACTCGCCGTGCATGATGTCGACGGCGGCGCGCAGGCCGTTCACGATGTGGTCGGGCAGCGAGAGGAAGTCGTAGGGGCGGGAACCGACCAGATAGCCGTGGAAAAGGGATGCGTCCGTCTGCTGGACGGGGGTGCGCGTCGCCAGGTAGGCCGAGGCGTCGGCGTTGGCGTTGGTCCATGACGCGCGCAGGCCGGCGCAGAGGGCGTCGAGGGCGGTGCCGAGGGACGCCGCGTCGAGACCGGCCGCCGAGGTCGCGGAGACGGTGCCGCCGGCTGCGGCCAGAAGTGCCGGGCGGGAGTAGGCCATGTCGGCCGCCGCGTCGCGGCCCGCCGTGGCGGCGGTGGGCTTCACGGACGGATCGAGGTAGTAGACGTAGCCGTCCAGCGGGAGCAGCACCCAGAAGTGGTCGGTGGCGACGCAGGGGACGCTGCCGGCCGAGAAGAAGCGCGCGGGCCGCCCGGCCGACAGCAGCTTGCCTTCGACCTGGCGGCGGGTCGCCAGGTCGTCCCCGGCGTGGGTCACGCCGAGCCATGAGGCCGCGTTGTACGGGTACTGCCCGGCGGCGTCGCGGAGGGGCAGGTAGAAGCCCCGCTCGATATAGCCGCCCGATTCCGCCACGGGCTCGTAGGCGATCGTCGCCCCGGCGTGCCCCGAGGCCCGCAGCAGCGCGAGCAGGAGGAACGCCTGGTCGGCGTCGTTGCCCTCCAGGTCGAGCAGCGTGCGTTCGGGGCCGCGCATGATCCCCCAGTAGGATGCGTAGGCGACGTTGTCGCGGACGAAGTGGTAGCAGCGGATCCAGTCGTGGTCCAGTCCGCGCGCCAGCTCGGCGATGGCCGCCGTGCCGGCTGCGGCGACGTTGGTCTGCAGCCCGAGGGCGAGCGCGCCGGGCGCCGCCGGCGCCGCCGGTGCCGTTGCGGTGAAACCGGAGGGCGGGGCGTCCGGAAGCGCGGGCATGGCGGCGGATTCGGCGGACGGCAGCGGGCCGGCGACGCCGCGGACGATCCAGCCCGCGTTGAACTCCTGCGTCGGCGACGCGGCCGCGCCTGCGGCCAGGAAGAAAAGCGTCCAGAGCGGGATCTTCATTCTGTCCCCCTTTCACGGATTGCGGCGGGGTTGCCTGCGGGCGAGAGCGTGGCGGTTGCCGCCCCGCCGTCCGCGCCCGCGTGGACCGCCGTGACGCGGTCGTCGCCGTCGCGGTAATAGCGGATGGTGCCGGAGGCGGCCCCCGGCGTGGCCTGCGTGGGGTCGGTGCCCGCCAGCAGCTCTTCGTCGTCCGGGTAGCCGTCGCCGTCAGTATCGCGCGACAGCGGGTCGAGACCGTAGCGGTAGATCTTGGCCCAGTCCGAGAGGCCGCCGCCGCTGGTGTCCCACAGCAGGGGGTCCGTGCCGAAGTGGAGGGTCTCCATGCCGTCGGGGATGCCGTCGCCGTCGCTGTCGAGGTCGCCGCGCGCGGCGTGCAGGAAGAGGGCGGCGTGCGGCGCGGCCACGGCGCCGGGCGTGAACGGGGGCGCGGCCTGCACCGTTCCCGCGTAGCTCCAGAGCGCCCCGCCGGCGAGGTTGGTCTTCGAGAAGATGTCCACCGGCAGGTCGGCGGGCGTGTAGAGGTCGAAGCCGAAGGTGCCCGGCGACGACGGCGCGGCGCGGGCGAAGGCGATGCGGCTGGTGTCGGCGGGCGGCACGGGGCCGGCGGGCAGGGGCGGCCCGTTGGTGGCCGCCGCCTGCAGGTTCGCCCGGTACGCGTCGAAGCATTCGGCGGGAATCAGCGTCAGCCGTAGTTCGAGGCGGTCGCGGGCGCGCTCGCGGTACCAGCGCTCCAGATCCGCGCCGGCCAGCCAGGCCGGCGGGTCGCCGTAGGCGGCGCGCGACCAGGCCGCCGGGTCGTAGGGCGGGACGGGGATCTCCCTGATGGCGGCGGCGTCGCCGGCGGTGACGACCCAGGCGCGCGACGCGTCCTGGGTTTCGACGACGCGCAGCGCCCAGGCCGGGACGCCCGCAAGCGTCTGCGGGGCGGACGCGTTGGTCAGGCCGGCGAAGGCCGGGGCATCGAACGGGAGCGGCGGCACGGCGATGCCGAAACGGAAATCCCCCGGCGGATAGCAGGGCGCGATGTCCGCAAAGCCGTCATATTCCGCAGCGACGAGCGCGTCGAGATCGCTCCAGCTTGAGAGCGCCGTCTGGGCGGACGCCGGGATCGCGGCCAGCAGCCCCAGGCATCCGATCAACTTCAGTTTTCGCCTCATGAACACACCTCCGTGGTTCCACGGCCAGAAAGACGGACGGGGCGGCGTTGAAACACCTTCCCCGGATGATCGGGTGCAGTGTAGCACATTCAGGGTGCAGGGAGCAAGCGCAGTAAACGTTGCAGGAGTAATCGGTTAGTGACAGGGGTGTGCGAAGATCATGCGTTTCTGATGAAAAGGGGAGCAGAGAGTCGGAGCGCGGGCGTCCTCGCCCGCAACAACGTGTCTTGCAAAAGGCTGATGCTTACACGTGCTCGGCTTCCGGTTTCTTTTTTTTGACATGATTAACATGATTGACATGATTGTTGTGCCGCGCATGGCGCGGCGGAAAAATTTGGAGTGCGGTGACAAGAGCCGCGCTGTGCGCGGGTCGCGGCACCGCTTTCTCTCCGCGCTGTGCGCGGAGAGAACTCTTAGTCCCCACACACTTAGTCGGTTACACTTAGTCTCCACACTTAGTCGATTGCGCCAGCGACGAAGTGTTTTGGACAACGAAGTGTGGGGACGAAGTGTGCCTCGCGGCATCGCTTTTGCGCACCACCCAGCCGCTGCACTCTTGATCAAAAAGCGGCGTCGCGCGGAATACCGCTTGCCGCCGCACTCCAGATTTTTGCGTCTGGCTTGTGAGTGCCGAAATGGACACAAAACACGCACTCGACTCGCATGGCCCCTGTCACCAACCGAATTACGTTCTGTATTCCGTGGTTAAACAATCGATCCCGATTTGGATGAAACCAGAAACCATGAAACCAGAAACCATGAAACCAGAAACCATGAAACCATGAAACCTTTATTCGTTCTTTTGTCAGTGGCGGAATATGGTATGATTGAAGTCCGTTTTTGCGATGTTTTTAGTGCCTTACGGCTCGACAAGCTCGATAAAAAACAAGTTGTTTCCTCACACGAAGGCACAAAGGGCACTAAGGTTTTTTTGGGTAGCGCACTCCCAGACAAACGACAAACTAATGCACTAATGCACTAATTAACTTGGATTGCGGGCTCTGCCCGCGTTGGGTTGATCCCGAACTGATGGAGAGAATGATGCATCAAGAAGCTTGGCAGGCGGTAGCGAATGAAATCGAGGCGACGCGGGACCTTCACTTGCGCGACCTTTTCGCAAAGGATCCCGGACGCGCTGAACGGTTTACATTGAA
>Ga0255345_1003309_pt1 | contig 18970 bp, 21 predicted proteins | sample wastewater_treat_6_FD_192415 | JGI IMG/M metagenome (GOLD analysis project Ga0255345, IMG submission 192415) | Wastewater microbial communities from Lulu Island WWTP, Vancouver, Canada - plant20 | ecosystem: Engineered > WWTP > Wastewater > Unclassified | place: Canada: Vancouver, British... | reverse complement strand
TAATCTGCTTCACTGGGACCATTGGCTTCATTGACCTGGTCTCGCCTCATATAGCCAGGATGGCCATAGGCGGCGATCACAGGTTCCTCCTGCCGGGCTCTGCTCTTGTGGGCGCGCTCTTGCTTTTGGGCTCGGATACTCTTTCCAGAGTCCTGTTAGCACCGATGGTACTGCCCGTGGGCATCATGACCTCCTTTCTGGGAGTTCCGTTCTTTGTGTACCTCTTCCTGCGCGGGAAAAGAGAAGAGCATTGATGATGAAAAAGCGAAAAAGCGAAAAAGCGAAAAAAGGGGCAGCCAGCTTCAGACATGGCTTGCCTTCCCGCCGATGGATACCAGGCCAGATGATCTTCCTCTTTCCGAATGGTGTTGCATCCTAGATATATATATATTAATTCTTCATAATGACTACATCGTAAATTTATATTGTGGGTTTATGTCGTGATTTTACATCATAAGTTTACATTTAAATCTACATCGCAGGTTTATATTATAAATTTTCATCATTAATATATTTAATCTAATTTACATGCATGAGTTAATTTACATACTTAATTTACATACTTGATTAACATCCTTAATCGACAGTAAGATTCATATAGATTGTGCTTAAACTAAATGGCATGTCGAAGCTCAGCAGTTCCATTTTTAGTAGAGAGCACGGCAGCGATGTATCCTTAGATGCATCTGTAAAAAAACCGGGACTGTAACACCCAATCCGGCCTGATCTGGGTTGGGTATCTGATGTTCGATCGCCAAATGGCGTTATTGAATTGGAATAGACTTATAAAAAACCTTAATTGGAAGGATGGGCGGCATAAGAGATTGCCGGTCTCTTAATGATATTTGCCTGCGCGGAGTTCTTGCTTCTCCATCAATTGGGGAATCGAGCATTCTGGCGGATATGGGGCGAAAAATGCAGCTCACCCGTCCTTTCGGGAAGTAAAAAATGATTGGAAAAAATGAAATAAGCAAAATCAGCAGGCATAATGAGCACTGTGAGCTCTCTGGAATTGGGGCCAGGCTGCTTGGTTCCAAAGCAGGCTACATGAGAGCCCATGCAGACAGCATCCGGCATGCAGATGAGATCCTGTTCGCACTGACTCTGACTGTACTGATATTCGGATCGGTCTTCTCCATGGACATCATGGCCAGAATGGGGGCGATGCAATGAGAGGATACTATGAAACCCTATACGATGCACTCGTAAACCAGAACTACGGATCGAAAAATGCCCCCCTGGTGGAGATATTCCTCTGTCTGGGAGCATTCATAGGGATAGGCCTCACAGCAGTTATGCTCAGGGCTGGATGGTAGGCCGATGGAATCTGATAGCAGGAAAAGAAGCTCATCCTCTCTGCTGGTTTATAAAAATAAGCTGAAGGCCGAGCGCCATTTCCTGCTGACGGAGCTGGCGGAATGCGTCAATGGGATCAGGAGAATGGATGAGCAGCTCGAAGGAATTCTACTTCATCCTTCTCAAACTGCGGTTGACAGCATCCTTATCGAACCCCTCCGGGTCGAAATCTCTCCCCACCCATTGCAGCATATCATCACGATCAGGGTGATTCGGATCGGTTATTATCTCCACAAATTCATCATATCCGCCTGCTCCGCCGCAGTCCTCTGGTGGAGCTGACCTCCTGCCATCCACACAGACGGGATGCGCGAGATCTTTTTTTGGCTGAAATATCTTCTCCACCAATATGTCATGGCGCCAACTATCACCCAAATCGTACTCATAAACGAAGCTGGACCTCTCTGCAGGTGCTACCTTGGAGAGTTTAGCCCTCTTCTCATTCTTCATCTCCATGGGCCAGGGATCCTCAGGGGATGGAATGGCGTAGCATTCCTCGCCCACCATGAACTCATGCAAATGATAATCCTCCCAGCCCATTGCCAATTGTATGATTCTGTGCAGCTTGAATAGTGTCACATCTCCTTTAACCAGAATCCTGCGCCAAATCGGCGGCTCTATGTCCTCCAGGGTCACCTTTAACTGATAGACAGATACCGGTTCGCTCTCTTTTCGTCCGACCATTCTATCCTCTCCCGATCTGCTCGATGTACTCTCATTCAACTCTCACCTTCGCCCCCAGCCTCTCCATCTCCATGAAGAAATCCGGATAGCTCACATCCACCGCCTCTGCCGTATCGATCTTCGTCTCGCCGGCCACAAGGCCTGCCACCGTCAGAGCCATGACTATCCTGTGGTCGTGATAGCCGTGAACGCTCGCCCCGCTCAGCCTTCCACCCTCGATCTCCAGGCCGTCCGGGCGCTCCTTGATCTTCGCACCCATCTTCGTCAGCTCGACGGCCATGGCATGAATCCTGTCCGTCTCCTTGTGGCGGACATGCTCTGCATTCACCACCCTCGTCCTGCCCCTGGCCACAGCGCCCAGGACAGCGATGGTGGGAACCAGATCAGGAGTTCTGCCGGCATCGATCTCTGTCCCCTCCAGCTCTCCTCCCTTGATCCTCAGGTCGCCTGATTCCTTATTCCAGGATACCCGAGCCCCCATGCAGGTCAGGATATCGATGATAGCCGAATCACCCTGCCGGGAGGGCAGTATGCCTCTCACTGTCAGCTCCGATCCCGTGACTGCAGCCGCTGCCAGGGGATAGGAGGCGGATGAGAAGTCGCCGGGAATGGTGTATTCCTCAAGGTCGAAGCTCTGCCCTCCGGGCAGTATGAACTCCTGCTCCTCTTCCTCCACTCTGATCCCTGCATCACGAAGCATATCCAGGGTGATCTCTGCATAGGGGCGGGACTTCAGCTCTCCCTCGATCTTGATCCTCGTCTCCCCCTCTGCCAGGGGAGAAGCGATGAAGAGGGCGGAGAGAAACTGGCTGCTCAGCCCACCCTGTAGATGTGCTGTGCCGCCCTTCAACCTCCCTCTGATCACCAGAGGGGCCTTGCCGTTATTCTTAATGGAGAAGGCGTCCGCCCCCAACTGGTTGAGGGAGTCAAGCAAGGGTCCGTTGGGCCGGGTGCGAATGGAGGAGTCGCCGGTCAGCACGGCTCCCTGGGTGAGCGCTGCCACTGCCGAGCAGAAGCGCAATGTGGTGCCCGAGTTCAGCACGTCGATCACATCCTCGGGAGTCTGGGGCTGATCCCGGACCCCTTCGATATGAAGGTCGTCCTTTTTCTCTTCCTTGCGTATCCTGGCCCCGAAGGCCTCGCTGGCGGAGACTGTGGCCAGGGTATCAGCAGAGAGCAAAGGCCGCAGGACCTTCCCGCCCGGGCCAAGAGAGGTGATCAGAATGGCGCGGTGGGTGTAGCTCTTCGAGGGAGGGGCATAGACCTCGCCGGACACACCGGAGCACTCGACTGAGGCGATCATGAACCGGAGATGAATGAAGATGTATAAGAAATGAATGCCATGATATAGCCTGACACATCCGGCCTGAAAAGGGAGAGAGAAGCCCCCACTCCTCTACCCTCTCTGCCGCTTCTACGGCATTCGACGTAGTACGGCACAAGTCGAATATAAGCCTTGCGGCCATACCGGATCATGGCCGCGGTGGAATCGAAATCCTTATCCCTTGTGATTAAGGTCTGAGATTCGCTTGTCACTGCAATTGCGGAGAGGAGTATATCGAAGGCATTGCCGGAATAGGCCGGTAAGAGCACTGGTACCCAGGACGATAATACTCTCGGCCTCCATCTCTCCTATCCTCTTAGAATCTGCCTCCAGCCGGCCTAAAAGCGGATCATCATTAAGGGTTCCAAAGTATCCAGATAGATCAGCTTCTTCCTTCTTAAGCAACTCTCTATTGCGTCGCTGAAGCACTCCTCATCTCCCTTTGCATCATTAAATATGCCTCTTAGAAGGGAAGGGTTATATAGTCTATAATGCTTAATAGTTACATACATTGTCTATCATATCAGTGATGTAATTGGCATGGCTGAATCTTCGGTTTCGGCATCTGGCTGCAGGAGAAGGAAGAGATGATTGAGCTTGCAGAGAAGGGGAAATATGATCCGAAGGCCGCCCAAAGAGTGTATTTTGAGCATACCTGTGGCGCTGAAGATCAAAGAGATTGCATCATGATGAAGCATATCATCATGGCCGAGCTTCGCAAGTCGAATGTGCCCCTTTGGGTCTCAGAGGAGTTGGAGAAGAAATTCGAGTGCCTGGGCTGCTGGAATGCTCTGAGGAGAAGGGCTGGAAGAAATTGAGCCTCTTTTAGCTGCACAAAAAAAAGAACCCAGCTCATCCCCAGAACCTCTTTGTCCGAGCATACTCCTTCTCCGCTCTGAGAATATCCCTGTAGAACTCGATCTCATCTTTCTGCAGCTTTCCCACCACCCTTGCCGCCGTCTCAGGCCCCAGACCACGGCTGGCCAAGGCAATGGCAGCAGTCTTTCCATAGCTCAAGACCAGGTTTGCATTGCGAAAGACCCTCTTGGTCCTGCGCTTCTCCTCTGAGGTCTTCTTCTCCAGCTTTCGGACCACTTTGATCTCCTCCTCCTCCCAGGGCTTGAGGGCAGCTACCATCCTGGAGCCGCAGAGAGGGCACTCCGGCCGGTCAGGCACCCTCTCCACCTGGCGCATGGACTTCCACTTCTTGCAGTTCACGCAAAATAACAACACCCGGTCGCTCATAATCCTGTTCTTGAGGAGCTTGATCACTGCTGCATCTGCGTTCTCCGGCGAGGTGACATCCCTTCCACCCCCCCGGCCGCTGGTGCCTATGGGCGAGAGGCTGCTGGTGGTGATGGCGATTGTGCCCTCCCGGATTCTCTTCAGAACCATCCTGGTCCGCTCAATATCCAGGCGATCGTGATAGATCTCCCGCAATGCCTCTCGATACATGGGAGTGCCCTCAAACACTGTCAGCAACCTGGCCATGCTCACCCTCTGATAGTCCACATCCCTGGATAGTGCTCCGAACTTGCGGGCCACATGGACCATCTTCCAGCGAAGGAGGGTGGTATTCTTGAGGGTCATCTCCAGGATGGGCTCCACATACTCTGGTTCAAGATCCTCTATCAGCTTCTCGATCTCCTCCGCCAGCATCGCTTTGGGAACAGTCAGCTCTATTCTGTAGGGATCGATCTGCAGCTCCACACTGCTCCCAAACCGGGCGGACAGGATTGAGGTTATAACCCTGCCCAGAGTATCATTCGTCTTGTGACCAAAGCAGCAGTTGATGACCGCTCCATCCCCTCCGCTCTCCACCACCACCAGTGACTCATCTGGGACAGGATGATTCTTCTCCCTCTGCCTCATTATGAGATCGACAAGCTCTCCTGCCGCCTCTCTGTCCACTGGATAGCAGCTCTGCAGCCACTCCTCTGCATCTGCTCCTCCCCTGCCCGACTCCAGGATCTCACTGATCTCTCTTCTGATTCGTCCCACCTCACAGGCCACCTCAAAGGGGACGGGGATCTCCTCCCCTGACCAGCTGGGGATCTCTCCGCTGCGCTGAATGGGGACCACCTTGATCTCCTCATCGGCGATCTCGGTTATCTCCCAGATCTCTCCCTTGGTAACGAAAGTGGCCCCCGGCTGAGCGAAACCGACCACAAAGGCCTCGTCCAGAGTGCCCACTGATCTGCGCCCCACTATATCGTAGACATTATACCTCTTCTCATCCGGGATCATGGAGAGGTTCTCGAAATAGTACTCCCGTGCCTTGCGCGTCCTCTGCAGGATGCTTCCGTCACGCTTGACCAGTCTGTGCTCCTCCATCTGGGAGACCACCCCCTCCAGCTCCTCTGATGTCAGCTTCCGGAAGGGATAGGCTCTGGCGACTATCTGATGGACCTTCTCCTGGCTTATGTCGCCAGAATCGATCTCCAGTCCTACGATTTGATTGGCCAGAACGTCAGCCGGCCTCTCATGGATCTTTATCTCCTCCAGCTCTTGGGCGGCCGCCCTTCTGGCGATGGCACAGGCCTCAGCCACATCATCGGCACAGGTGGCAATTATGCTTCCCGAGGAGACAAGGCCTATCTTATGACCGGCCCGGCCCACCCTCTGCAGCAGCCGGGAGACCTCTCGGGGAGAGCTGTACTGGATGACATGATCCACGTCCCCAATATCTATTCCAAGCTCCATAGAGGAGGTGCAGATGAGCCCTTTCAGCTTCCCGTCCTTGAAGGCCTCCTCAGCCTCCACCCTGGCTTCCATTGAAAGGCTGCCATGATGAACGCCAATGGGCTCTCCAAGCTGTCTGAACCTCGAGCCTAAGACCTCAGCCGCCTGTCTGGTGTTGACGAAGATGAGGCATTTCCTATCCCTTACCATATCCCTGATCCAGCGGATCTGAGCCGCCAGACGGGGCTCGCACTCCAGGGTGCTGGCCAGGGAGAAATCCCCTCCCTTGGGCTGGGGGCTGACCACCTGATAGGCGCTTGCCCGTTCCACATCGGCAGAGATGATCTTATAGCTCCTGCTGGTTCCCACGAGAAGGCGGGCCACAACCTCCGGGGATCCGACAGTAGCAGAGAGACCTATGCGCTGAAAATCTCCCGCCAGCTCCCCCAGCCTTTCCAGGAGGACGGAGAGCTGAGAGCCGCGTTTTGAGGAGGCCAGCTCATGGACCTCGTCTACCACCACCGTTTTGACAGTGGAGAGGTTCTGGCGCAGCCTCTTTCCGGTGAGCATGACCTGCAGAGTCTCAGGGGTGGTGATCAAGAGCTCTGGCGGCCTCAGGGATTGCTTCCTCCTGTCGCTCTGGCTGGTATCGCCATGGCGAACAGCAACTGAGATCCCAAGCCTCTCCCCCCAGTCATCAAAGCGGCGAAGCATATCCCTGTTAAGGGCGCGCAGAGGGGTGATATAGACTGCTTTGGTTCCTTTTATTCTGGAATCCGCCTCTGTGCTTGCTTTTCTCACCTTCCGGCCGTCTCTTGGGGCATTTTGGGTTTTGGGAGCAGTGATGCTCTCCTTCTCACTGGAGAGGATCTGGTGAAAGATGGGCAGGCTTGCTGCCTCTGTCTTGCCTGTGCCGGTGGGAGCGATGAGAAGCACATTCTCTCCTGCTAGAATGGCTGGTATTGCCTTCTCCTGGGGGAGCGTTGGCTCAAGGATATCCTGCTCCTGCAATATCTCCTTTATCCGATGATGAAGCTGATCGAATGCGCTCACAATCCATATCTAAAGGAGATGGATATGAAAACCTTGCGGCGAGCGCAGAAAAAAAGTTGTTCTGTGCATCCTGTTCGAACTTAGCATATCCAGCCGACAGGAGGCGTTCATGGTTATCCTGCTCGAAATAGGCCACAATCTCTTCCAGGCGGATCAAGAGAGAATATTCCTTTATGTGCCAATCCTTTCCTTTTCTATCTGTCTCACGAATCTGGATCCAGCCATTCTGCCAGAAGGGATACAGTAAATCTATTCCATTATTATTGGTTCGATTGGATTTGATGTTAGAGCTATTGTTGAGCCCGATATCAGACCCGTTATTGAGCCCGATATCAGATCCGATATTGAGCCCGATATCAGATCCGATATTGGGTCCAATATTCGACCCGATATTGGCCACGATATGCGGCCCCTCATATCCATTATTCTTTATCTCCGCCAGGCTGTCGATCATCCTTACCATATTCTTAAGTTCGCCAATTTTTTGTAAGCATTCAATGAATTCCATGAATCTACTATCCAGTACTTTTGCTCTCCCTCTCATTTTTCAATCCCCTTTTATTGCTGATCTGTCCGAACCTCTATAAATAATTTTTTAAAATGTATAGGAGAAGCCAGCACTGCCATCTCCATCTTGTTCAGCTCCTATATCCTGTGCTGGCCTGTTGGGCTTCGTTCAGGTCCTATATCCTGTGCTGGCCTGTTAGGCTTCGTTCAGGTCCTGTATCCTATGCTGACCCGCCCTGCGCTGCTCATCTCCAGAACGCTGCTTTTATTCGCGCTGTCCTGGCCTCCGGCTGCCTCCCGGGCCCCACTCATAATCTCTTTGTATCTCAGCATATTCCCTACTGAGCCCTGAGGGATGGGATCCTTCCACCAGGCAGAGGAGTCGAACTCATTGCTGTTATCTTCAGCAAGATAGGCATGACCTTCATCCACCAGTCTCCTGTTCACCGGTGGCCATATTGGCCGGTACCGGGAATCCATGAGGTAGATGACACAGACCAACTGGCCCCATTCATTGCGCCCCTCGTGGCTGCTATCATCAATATCGATATAAACGGTCTGGTTCTTCAGCAACAACTCAGCAGCCTTTTGAGCTGCCTTTCCTTCCGCAGTCACTGTTGAGGGGGCGAGGATGTCTGCTAGCCTGATGCTGTCCACGCCTCTAGTCCTGGGATCGCTGATCTGTATCTCAATTCCCAGCGAGTCAGCGCTGATCACGCTCACTACCCGTCCCACCGCCTCATCGGGAACGGCCTGTGCACCGGGATTGAGCGCCTCAAAGATCACCAGTATCATGATCGAAAGCATCGTCGATCTCATATTCATTGCCGCCTCGACAGGATTTCAGATCGTGTTTTAATTGTAGTGAGAATGATCTGCATCTCTCTATAAGATTATTGCCATCCTCTGATCGATCTGGCAGCATACGACCCCCCCTCGAGACATAAAAAGCCAGATCAGCTTTGCCGACCTCGGCTTATTTCCGCCCTGGCCAGCCATCAGGATAGCGAAAAGAAGGCGTATTGGGATGGCTCCGGCGCTGTCATCACTCATTCCTCCTCAGCCCTCTTCGCCATACGATTTCGAACCATCACAGGTATAAAGGATCAATCCTCTTCCCCACAGCACAAGACGATATAAGGGAAAGGATGATTCAGAAGTAATAAAATCCAGGAGTAATAAGATGACAATCAAGGTAAGCATAGCGACATTTAACCTCATGAGCCTGGATGACCGCCCGGATAGAAGCCCAAGCCTTGATGAACGCATACCAATTCTAAGGCCTCAACTCATTCGGTTGAATGCAGACATCCTCTGCCTGCAGGAGGTCTGCGCCCAGCATGAGCGTAATGGGAAGGATCGCCTGCGGGCACTGGACCGCCTCCTTGAAGGAACTCCTTATGAGAGCTTCAATAGAGCCTCGACTGTGGACAGGGATGGAAATTACCTCGGCCACCATAATCTGGTCACCCTCAGCCGCTATGATATCATGGAGCAGCATCAGTATCAGCATGAGTATGCCCCCTCACCCAGCTACAAGAAGGTCACCGCCCTGCCCGAGGAGATGGAGGCAAGGGAGATCTCCTGGGAGAGGCCGATTCTTCACGCCAAGGTCAGGCTGCCCAATGGAGCAGTGCTGGATGTGATCAACCTGCATCTCAAATCCCGCCGCCCGACCAATATCCAGGGCCATAAGCTGAGCGAGAGGACCTGGAAGACGGCTTTTGGCTGGGCGGAAGGGGTCTTCATATCCAGCATGAAACGCATCGGACAGGCCCTTGAGACCCGCATTCTGATCGACAACCTATTCGATGACAATCGCTGTGCTCTCATAGCCGTATGCGGGGATTTCAATGAGGAGCTCGATGAGGTCTCAATAGAGGCCATCCGGGGTGACGTGGAGAATACAGGGAACATCGACCTGGCCATGAGGGTTATGGTTCCTACAGAGAGGAATATCCCGGAGCCTGCACGATACTCTCTTCTGCATAATGGCAAAGGCAAGATGCTCGATCATATTCTGGTCTCAAGAACGATGCTCGCCTTCTTCAAGGGATCTGAGGTGCACAACGAGCTGCTGCATGATGAATCCATAGTATTCGCTCCCAGGATATTCTTTCCCGAGTCAGACCATGCCCCGGTGATCGCCCGCTTTGAGCTGCCGGAATCCGATATTAAGTGGTCCACTACAACCAGCATCCTGAAGAGAGAGAGAGGAAGAGAAAAGAGCCATCGTTCAAGATACAAATAAAGGGCGATATGAGCAAAAAGAGCTGTGGGGTTCTGCCATTCAGGTTTAGAGATGGCCGGCTTGAGGTCATGCTGGTTCATCCTGGGGGACCCTTTTGGGCGGGAAAGGACGATGCCGCCTGGTCCATCTCCAAAGGACTCGCCGAGGGGGGTGAAAGCCTGCTGGAGGCAGCAAAGAGGGAGTTTAGAGAAGAGACGGGCTTTGATATTGAGGGGGATTTCATAGAGCTGGGAGGGATAAAGCAGCCCAGCGGAAAGGTCATCTTTGCCTGGGCGGTGGAAAAGGATCTGGATGAGATGAAGGCGGTGAGCAATAAGTTCTCCATGGAGTGGCCGAGGAGATCGGGGATGATGCGAGAGTTTCCTGAGATAGACAGAGCTGGTTGGTTTGATATTGCGTCCGCCCGAAAAAAGATCCACAAAGGTCAGCAGGGCTTCATTGATCGGCTGATATCTATCATCTCGATAGGGCGCTTTTGACCTCTGCCACCAGCTCTTCTTTCACTGCGCTCCTGCGATCTCCTCCGCAGACGATGCCCCGCACGCCGATGATATCCGGCTGCAGGCGAGTGAGAGCCGGCAGATGAGAAAATCCGATGCTTCCCGCCAGGGCAACCTCCAGATCAAGGGAGTGGCCCAGTTTTATGAAATCCGCCAAATCCCCTTCATTCATGAAGTCGAATGTCGGCCTGCCGTCCTTTATTGCTGTGTCCATCATCACCACATCGGCTCCTGCCTGGAAAGCAGCAGCGGGCAGGAGCATGGGTGATATGCTTCCCGCTCGAGAGTAGTCTGAATAGCCTGATGCTACCACCTTTTTCCCTGGATCGAGCTCTTTGACTGCCCGCACAATGGCATTTAGCATCTCCTCAGCCTGCTCTTGGGTCTTCACCCCCAGGAGGCCCGCTTTGACGTAGTCTGCGCCAGAGGAGGCTGCACCCAGAGCGGCCAGGCTTGCCGTCCCCGGCTTGAATTCCAGATCGCCTATGGTCGCGCTCACAGGCACTCTGCCCGCTGCCAGCTCTGCGATTGAGCGGATAACCCAGGGAAAGTTCGCACCCAGGGATCCTTCTTTGGGGTTCTTCACATCCAGGATATCAGCGCCGCCTGCGAGAGCCGCTTGCGCCTCTTCCATGTTCATGGGGCTGACCAATAATCTCATATTCTCTCAATCCCGATAGGGCAAATGTGCAGTGCATCTTCGTCTTCGATATACTTAATGGTGCTGCTGTCCATGCCCTGCGGGGAGAGCGCAGCCGCTATAAGCCTGTTGCTTCCTTCAGCCAGGTCACAGACTCCTCTGACCCCCTGCAGATTCTGGACGAACTCCGGCCGGCACGGGTTTATGTGGCCGACCTGGACCGGATCATGGGAAGAGGAGATAACCTCTCTCTTATCAGTGAGATCTCAACCAGGACGAGGACGATTGCGGATACTGGTGCCTCCAAACTGAGCGATCTGGCCTCTCTTCCCTCATCTGTTATTCCCGTTCTGGGGACGGAGACGGCCTCGCTTTCCCTGATGGAGGAGCTCTCCGGCCAGAGGAGGATGATCGCCAGCCTGGATATGGCAAACCACAGGGTTCTGTCAAGGGATGAAGCTCTTGCCGATTGCAGCCCATTCGAGGTCCTGGAGGAGCTGAACCATCTCGATCTGGAGGAGATCATAATCCTGGAACTGAACCGGGTTGGAACCTCCGCAGGCCTGGATGAAGCATTCCTGAAAAAGGCGGCAGGGATCAGCAGCCATCCTCTGATCCTGGGAGGGGGGGTTAAGGATGAGGGCGATCTGCTGACTTTGGAGGAGATAGGCTTTTGCGGGGCTCTGGTGGCCACGGCAGTCCATAACGGGAAGATTCCGCTCAAGTGGATACATTGAGAGAGAGCAATCGTTCTTTGCCCCCCCCGTTAGAGGCAATGAGGAAATGAATAAATTTTTGTACTTTGAAACACATATTTAAAAATTAATATCAAACCGTCATTAATATCAGACTATCTAAAATTCTATTGGCTCATCCCAGAAAGAGGCCAGTGGTATCAACGGGAGGATATAAAATGAAATATGAAATAGAGTTAGTGGCAGGGCTAATATTTGGAGCAATTATTCTAGCATCTACAGCCAATTGTATCTCCATTTCAGTATCCGGCGATGGTGGAGGGTTTACAGAGGTCATAGATGCTGGATATGATGACAGAGTCTTCGGCAGGACTGTAATTGGATCGAATAGGCTTTCCAACATCATTGAAGGCGGGGGAAATCTAAAGGAGACCCATTCAGTATCGAATACAGCAGGAGCTACTGCAGAGGTGGGCGTCAACATCAGCCAGGCGGAGTGGTTCTCATACAGCTATAACCTCTGGCCGGGAGAGGGCTCTTCCTGGAAAGCATCCAAATATGCTCAGGTCGCAGCCAGTGAGGCATTGGAGGTCTCAAATGCCAATTATATCCGGGCTTATGCAGATGCCTTCAACTCAAATGGATACAGCGCAAGTGTGAGCATCGAGCTCTCCGATCCAGCAAAAAAGGCATCCTTGGCTGAATATCGCAATCTAGCCATGGCCTCCAAGGACGAAGTATTTGCTTCACAGACGGCGGATAGCGTATTCTCACTGGATGGAGAAATCCAGTTTGATGCACAGGCCGGCCTTCTTCAGATGAAGCCGTTGCCCGCGAGCTTCAGAGAGGATCTATCCACAGCAAGCATGAAGATAGATCGTGGCGCAGCAGAGGGATACTCAGATCTGGCCTCAGCCTCCTCCCAGGGCATGACGGCATCCCAGCAGGTGGATAGAGCAATGGGCGAATTGATCCAGACGAGATCGGAGGCTTCGTCCCTGGCTGCCTCTCACTCTCAAAGCCTCAAGGCAGCGGATTCCAGGATCAACACCAGGATAGAGGGCAACCTGACCGGGTATGCTGCTAGTGCTGAGAGTCTAGATGGCGTTGTACAGACGGATAAGGAGGGCCATATCATTGGATCCTTTATCAGCACTGCAGTTGCTGGCAAGGAGAGAAAGAGCAGGACATCCAACTACGGCACTGAGTACGACTTTGTCATGCATGCCAGAAGGAATGCTTCCACGTCTTATGCCAATGGATTCCTGGGCTATTATGTCGCCAATGGCAGACCGATTGATAACGTCAGCCCCACCGGTAATCGCATCCAGGGAGCTGTAGATGCTTCCGAATCAGGCGACACCATCAATATCGCTCCCGGCACCTACTTCGAGAATGTGAAGGTAGATAAATCTCTGGATATCAAAGGCGCGGGTGCTGATAAGACCATTGTGGATGGCAGAACGGACACCAGTGGAAGTTATCAAGATATGTTGCGATCGCCTAAATCGGTCTTCATCGTGGGCAGAGAAGATCCCCAGGTAGATGTCAGCATCTTTGGAGTCACCATTCAGGGAGGTTCTGGCACCTTCACCAAATTCGACTATATAGCTACACGGTATGACGGATATGCCTATCCACGATGTGGCGGCGGAATTCTCAATTTCGCCACATTAGAGCTCAGTGAAGTTGCCGTTTCAGATAACTTTGCCGTAAGTGGTGGAGGAATTGCCAATATCGGTGGGACATTGAGCTTGAAGGACAACAGCTATGTAGCAAATAATCAAGCAAGGGATTTTGGTGGTGGTATCTATAATTCCCTCAATGGCACTGTGACCTTGAGCGATGGTAGCTATATAAGCAACAACACTGCAGATTATAACGGTGGTGGAGTTTACAACAAGGATGGCGTTTTAACCTTGAACGACGATAGCCACATAAGCTATAATGTGGGTGATGGCGTTCACAATCTTAATAATAGCCTGACCACTTTGAACGATGATAGTCATATAAGCGACAATATGGGTAGTGGAGTATTAAACAACCTGCATTGCGCTCTGACGCTAAATGATAACAGCTCCATAAGAAATAACTCGCCATGGACCAGCCGACATTTGCGTAGCTCTAGTGGTGGTGTTTATAATTATCAAAGTGAAGTTAACTTGAATGATAATAGCCATATCAGCGACAATATCGGCTATTATGGTGGCGGGATCATCAACAAAGAAGGCATAGTCGTCTTGAATGACAACAGTTATATCAATAAAAACATCGCATTACAAGAAGGGGGCGGAATCTTCAATTCAGTCTCTGGAGCAGTGAATCTTTATGATAACAGTCATATCAGTGACAATGTAGCAATCCGCCGTGGTGGAGGGATCCTTAACAGCTGGCAGGGGTATGGAAATTGTGCAGTCAACCTGTATGATAACAGCTACATCAGCGGCAATGAAGCATTATATGAGGGCGGCGGGATTTATAACTACGATTATGGGACTGTTAGCCTGAATAATAATAGCCATATCAGTGGCAATGATGCAGTCCACCGTGGTGGAGGAGTTGCCAGTAGCTGGCATGGCTTACTTAGCTTGAATGATGATAGCTATATCTCAGGCAATGCTGCATATGAAGGAGGAGGAGTCTTCAGCGGCTCATATAGCCAGGTGAACTTGAATAAAAACAGTTATATATCCGGAAATTCTGCACACAGTGGCAGCGGAATTTTCTCACATACTAATAGCACAATAGAATTGAATGATCAAAGCCGCATCAGTGGCAATATAGCAGAGAACGGGGGCGGAGTGTGGAGCTCTGACCACAGCACAGTGAGCCTGAATGACCACAGCTCCATAAGCGGAAACGGGGCTACCTATGGTGGTGGAATCTATAACTATTACGGCAGCACAGTGAGGCTGAGCGGACAGAGCAACGTAGCTGAAAATGTCGCAACCTATGGTGCTGGAGTCTACAATCTCGACAACAGCACAGTGAACCTGCTCGAGAACGGCAGCATTAGCAACAACTCGGCGGTCTGGGGTGGAGGAATCCACAGCAGCTCCTATAGTGCTGTTAATTTGTCTGGCAGCAGCTCTATCAGGGGTAATACAGCATATAAAGGCGGTGGAATATTGAACATCAACTCCAGCATGGTGAGCCTGAATGATGATAGCCATATCGTCGACAATACAGCATATGAGGGCAGCGGAATCTGGAGTTCAGACCTCAGCACAGTGAGCTTGAGTGATTACAGCTCTATAAGCGGCAATATAGCAAAGTATTTTGGCGGCGGGATCTATAATGGCGATTGCAGCACTGTGAACCTGAATGATCACAGCACCATAAGCGGCAATGAAGCAGCCAATGGCGGCGGGATCTATAATGGCGATTACAGCACTGTGAACCTGAATGATCACAGCACCATAAGCGGCAATGAAGCAGCCAAGGGCGGCGGAATCTACAATAAACATTTCAACACAGTGAGCCTGAGCGATCGCAGCTCCATAAGAGACAATACAGCAAGGGAGTATGGTGGCGGGATCTGCAATAGCTACAATATTTTTTCTAGCAACACCACGGTGAACCTGAATGATCACAGCACCATAAGCGGCAATGAAGCAGCCAATGGCGGCGGGATCTACAATCGCTATTACGACACGGTGAGTCTGAATGATCACAGCTCTATAAGCGGCAATACAGCAAAGGACTATGGCGGCGGGATCTACAATCGCTATTACAACACGGTGAGTCTGAATGATAACAGCTCTGTCAGCGGCAATGAAGCAGCCAATGGCGGCGGGATCTACAATCGCTATTACAGCACGGTGAGTCTGAATGATAACAGCTCTATAAGCGGCAATATAGCAAAGGACTATGGCGGCGGGATCTTTAATGGCGATTACGGCGCAGTGAGCCTCCTTGGACAGAGCAATATAGCTCACAACATTGCAGACTTTGGTGGTGGAATCTATAATTGCGGAAAGAGCTTGAACTTGTTTGATAACGGCCACATATACAACAATACGGCATCAATGGGAGGAGGAATATACAACAATTACAATAGCATAGTGAACCTGAATGATCACAGCACCATAAGCGGCAATGAAGCAGCCAGCGGAGGAGGAATATACAACAATTACAATAGCATAGTGAACCTGAATGATCACAGCACCATAAGTGGCAATGGAGCAGCCAACGGCGGCGGGATCTACAATACTGGCCTTTTCAGCACTGTAAGTCTGAATGATCACAGCACCATAAGCGGCAACGAAGCAGCCAATGGCGGCGGGATCTATCTTGAAAAGGGCCAAGTGAACCTGTTTGATAACGGCCACATAAACACCAATATAGCATCAATGGGAGGAGGAATCTACAACAGGCGCGATAGCATAGTGAACCTGGTCAGCGGCTCTATAGAGCACAACATAGCCACATCGCCATCACCGTCAGGAGGAGGAATCTACAACCGGGGAATACTTTGGGGCAATCTGGATATAGTGCGCAACAACAGGCCAGATCAGATTGCATAATCTCAGTTGACTGGCTTTCTGTATTACAGTTGCTGCCTCAAAATGGGAAGTCTCTCTTCCCAACTTTTAACTGGTAGGATAGGAAAGGACGAAGCGAGAAGTCCACATCCTTTGGGGTGGGGATGACAGTGGAGTCCTTCCTCTGCTTTCGATATAATCTATTAAATGAAATCCGCATTTTAGCCGCTGCTCTTTATGAAGATATTCCATGAATTCCAAGAGTGGCCCATCGACGAAGAGCAATCTCGCCGGCAATATGCCTTCATCTGGGCTGAACTCACTGTAGTTGATCTTTTTATCAGTGATTATTTCTGCATCTATCATCCTGAGCTCAACCGCTCTGAAATAATCAGAGATCAAAGGGAGAGCACCGCTTTTGCTTTTCTTATCTCTTCTGCAATTGCATCCTTCCTCTCAATAACCCCGCCGCTCAAAAAAGTCTTGAGGGTCTCTCATCTCTCCGCTCTCAAATGTACAGAAGGCGGTTGAGGATCTCTATCGCCTCTCGCGGATCTCTCGCTTTCACCGTTCCTGCTATATCCCAGCTCTCCAGGCTGATGACAGGTCTGTTCATCTTCAGGGCCAGGGCGATCTCAGAGAGAGTGCCATATCCGCCGGGCAGAGCGATGACCGCATCTGAGCTTCTCACAATTATGGCATTCCTGGCGTGCCCCATACCGGTGGCGATTTTTATGCCCACATGGGGATTGGCATCTCCTCTCTCTCCGGGCAGAATTCCCACCACAGTTCCTCCCGCCTCAGCCGATCCCCGGCATGCCGCCTCCATCACACCACCCAGGCCACCGCAAAGGAGGGTGTGCCCCTCTTCTGCCAGGAGCCTGCCCAGCTCCTCAGCCATCTCCCGAACGTGAAGGCAGCATTCTCCGCCACCCACTACTGCTATCTGCATTCTGACTCTTCCCTGGATTTCAGTCCGCTCATTTATCTCATTTGCTGTCCCTGCCCCGCCGGACGGGCTGCCTGTGCCGGTCTGATATGAAAGATGAAACATAGTCCGCTTAAATCCATCTGTCCCATGTGCTCCGGCCAGCCTGCAGAATCTTCAGCGTCCCCGGCATTTATTATATGCAGCCCAAACGTATAAATATAATTAGGTACTAGTGTGATCGGAATCCGATGGATTCAGGGGGTAAGACAATGAAGATAAAAGGGTTTGCATTGCCTTTGGTTTTGGCAGCTCTGATAATGCCTGCCATCGCTCAGGCGCCTTTTGGCTATGGCGGGGTGGATATTCTGGGAAGGAATGGAGGAATATTTGAATCGGAAGCTTCAGCCTTGAGATTCCCGGATTATGCAGATGTCAATATGGACATTCTGAATATCGGAAATGATCGGGCTTTGGCCATTGGTCCAGGGATAGATCCCATTGCCACCAACAATCTGCTGATCAAGAAGAATCAGGATTCAGGAGATTGCGAATGCTGTTACGGGCGCCCGCCGATAAATGGCAGCACAGGATCTAACTGTATGGATTGCTGCTATAAGGTCAATATCGATCAGATCAATGTAGGCAACCGGGACGCCATTGCATTCGGACTGTCTGAGGCCACCAATAACGTCAAGATCGTTGCCAATCAGCAGTGACGGGCCAGATCCAATAATACATAGCCCAATAAATAGACGAATATACCCCCATTCCCTTCTGGGGCGGTGGGAGGAGACACCTTTTTTTAATTCTTTGCTCTCTGCAGTACAATACAATTGCCATAAAGGTTTGGCTATGTCTCCCCTTACACCCGCGCCATATGCCCGCAAACTCCTCACCCGGCAAAGGCCGGTCAGCCCTCATTCCCGGTAGCCAGTGGTGACGTTCTCGAAGAGCTCTCTTAATCTGCCCGCAATCTCCGGGGAAAGCCTTCTTTCAACTGCATCCAGGAAAATCTCCGCACATTTTGGAGCAATACAAAGCAGGCATTCTGAGCCGTCCATGGCCCGCTCTGCCAGATACTTGAGATCCTTATCAGAGAGCTTCTCCAACCGGGACAGGAAGTCATCCCTGTCGCTGATATAGTACCTGGAGATGGATGCCAGCAAGCTGCCTGCTTCCCCTTTTTCAGTCTCCTCTGCCCGGGGTTTGATCAGCTTTTTCAGTATGTGGATATCCTTTCGGTTGAGCTTTTTCATCCTTCATCACCCAGCATCATCTATTATTGCCCCTTTTCCTTAAATCCCTATTCCATGGAAGATGAGATATTTTCGATGTTCTTCTCTTCAAAGATCCATCTATCTGATCCCGGATGCCTGCTGGATCGTTCTGATCGTCTGACAAGATCTATAAGTTATTAGATCCATAATCCTTATTGTATGGCAGGAGTCCTGCATATAAAAACAGATCCTTGCGCCAGGCTAATGCCTCTGGTTCTCTTAGCAGCTGCTCTTGCTATGAGCATCGCCTCGGCAGAAAGGCTGGATGCTGATTCATTTGCCAGCAGCCCCATCAAAACCTATGGCTATCGGATCATTAATTCTTATCCCCATGATCCATCTGCTTTCACCCAGGGCCTGGTCTATGACAATGGTGTATTCTATGAGGGGACAGGCCTGTACGGCCAGTCCAGCCTCCGCCGGGTCGATATCCAGAGCGGAAGGGTTATGGATATGGCTCGGCTGGAGGATGAGTTCTTTGCCGAGGGCATAACCATCTGGGAGGAGAGCATAATCCAGCTCACCTGGCAGTCCTTTAAGGGCTTTGTCTGGGATAAAGAGAATCTGAGCCGAACGGGAAGCTTCA
>Ga0255345_1003302_pt1 | contig 18993 bp, 14 predicted proteins | sample wastewater_treat_6_FD_192415 | JGI IMG/M metagenome (GOLD analysis project Ga0255345, IMG submission 192415) | Wastewater microbial communities from Lulu Island WWTP, Vancouver, Canada - plant20 | ecosystem: Engineered > WWTP > Wastewater > Unclassified | place: Canada: Vancouver, British... | reverse complement strand
CATAGTCGCAGTCGTATGGGCACATGGGCAGTAGCTTGTAGCCCCATATTACTAACTACCATTACTGTAGAACGTTTACAAAAACGTGGTTACGAATCTATGTCAACGTATTATCTTAAAATTGCTCCATTTCTTCATGAACCGTCCCGACACCACGTGATCGGGATGGTGTGAGAGGCTCTCCCCATCAGTCTTTACTGGTGGGGCAGTCTACTCGATTGGGTGCTAGGCTTTGTTATTCTTCGTTCTTGTCAGCATATTTAATAATCAATTCATCCTCAAATCCAAACACTGTCAACGCTTGTTTTATTCTGTCAAATTTTCCAATATTATCAATGTTTCCTTCAATAAAATATGTGTCATTTAATGGCAAAGCTTGTCTTAAACAATCTTCCGTTGGATTTTTTGATAGGCTTATTTTGTGTCCAATATCAGAAGTGAAGAAGGTCTCAGGTTGTAAATCAAATAGCTGTTTAAATACTTCGATGTAGAGTTTTGCGACTTGATTTACTTCAAGTCTTTGGTCAAAGAATATTGCATATTCAAGTTTTTTGTGTTTTGGGTCTTCTGCATCAAAGATATTTACTTCGTCATTATCTGATTCTTGTTCAATCTCGATTTCTGGCATTTCCCAGATTTTCATGAACCTTTCGGATATTTCATTTGCTCGTTTTTCAATTTCTTCTTTATTCCATTTTTCTTTCTCTTTTAAGTCACGGTTTAACCAAAGACGACTGAATTTGTAGCCTTGCTCCTTGCCATCAATATTCATATCCCTTTTTTCGATAAATGGTTTATTGCCGAGTTTTCCATTGTTACCCGATAAAGTCAAGTTACCGATAGTGTTTAAGTAATTTTCTTTTATAAAGTTGTACTCTTCTTGACCTAATTCGATTTTCCATTTTGGGTCAGGGTTTTGTGGGAAAATATGCTCAATTGTAATGTCGGAATTACCCTCTATTACAACGTGTTCAATGTTGTTGAAATTTTCCAATCTTTCGAGTAAGTAAATTCTATTTTTGGGTTTTATATTGTAAACGTCTTTCTCTTTCAAAGCATTAATTACCTCTGCATTTCTTGGGAAACGTTGTACTCTTGATAGCTTCAATAAAATCTTTTGAATTGAAGTTAGGTAATCCTCTTTTTTAAAGTCCTTGTGATAATACAAACCCATGAATATTTTATTCAACGCATTTGTTGGTAAACCTAATATAAACCTACGCCATGTGTATGATTGAACAAGATTTAGTACTGAAATGAATGTTGGTTTGTCAATTATGCTGTTTGAATAATCTTCATAAACCTTCATTAAAAAGGGGAAAGCAACATTTATTTCTAATCGGTTTATGTATTCCAATTGTGTCCGAATGTCTTTATCAATCTCGTTTTTAGGGTTTATCAATTTGTTGTAATACTTAACGAGAGATTTCAAGTCCGCCAACACGTTCTCCAATTCGTCAATTGTTGTTGTTGGGTATTGGGATTTGAATTTTACGTAAACCTCGCCCTTGTTTGGAATCTCTTTGTTTATTAGAGTCAGATAATCTCTTATAAAATCAGAAACTCGGCTTTTGTTTAAAATCTCGTCTTTTGCATTTTTTTCAATTACTTCCCAATATGATTTATATATCTTTTCTTGGTTTGTTCTTGACAAACCCATTAAAATATAGTTTCGGATTAAATCTGCTTGAGAAAGTTCAAGTCCAGTTGAGTTTAAACTTTCAAAAATTCTTTGAGGATTATCCTTTTGCCTATCCAAGGCAATATCAACAAAAATCAACTTATTTAACCCTCTCAATACAGTATCAAAATTCTCTTTGTTTATATGAGATTTAAAGAAATTAAAGTTTTCGATAATTCTTGAATAACCATTGAATTCTTCGCCTTCAGAAGAGTTTAAAATATGGCGTAAAGCCTCTTTGTTGTTATCTGTTGGTTTAAGTTTAAGTTTTTCTGCTTCAGGTGCAAACTCGTTTATCAAGTATGTTTTATGGATTCGACTTACTAAGGTAGGATTTTCAAGTTGTTGAGCTAAGCGATATAAAGCAATAAAAATAAGCGTTATGGTTGTCAGTCGTTGCTGTCCATCAATGATTGTTAATTCAGTCAATCCCGATGCAGTATAAACGTCATCGTGGACATATACTATACTCCCAATGAAATGTGCATTTACTTTTTCGTTTTTCCCTGTTTCAATAATGTCAAAAAGTAGCTGTTTACATTGCACTAAATTCCAATCATAATTTCTTTGATATACAGGTATAGCGAAAGTCGTTTCGTTTGTCGCTAAAAATTTGTCAACTTTTGTTTCGTTAGCTTTCATATTTTAATCTCTTATTTTTCAATGTAGTACGGTCTCTCTTAGTCTTGCACCCAACGGTTGGCGGTATGAAATCGTTGGGGAGTACGGAGCACTTCTCTATCAAGGTACAACTAACTTTGATGCGAGAGATGCCGTTTGCATAACCACTTAAACCCCAATGTTTTATACCGCGTGTTGTACGCTGGCCTTTATTATTTCTTTGTCTATTTATCTCATTATTAATGCACTGGCACTCAGTTCGTGTGTCGGAGCGGGACGGGCTTGAAGGCTTTTTTGGCATTTTTGGATTGAGGGCAAGCCTTGTGGGAATGCCAAATGTGCCTGAAAGCGAAGGGAAGGTGTGCGTTTGGTTGCTAATCATATCCTAATTCCTTTCGCATTGTTTTTAAAATGTCCTCATTCAATGTTTCAAATTGTCGCCAACGAGTATCATGTCCCATTGTAGTCAATTTTTCTTGCATTTTTTGTGCATCATTTGTCTTTAAAGTGCCAAGAACATTTTGAAATTCATTATTAAAATCAGTAGCTAAAAATCTATATTGTTCAATCATTGGCCGAAGTTCTTTGCTACAAACCAGCAATAAAGTTGACAATTCTTGTCTAAGTATCATTAACGGTTCAGATGCCTTTTTCACAAATTCCAGCAATTTTTCATTGAAATTAATCAACGCATTATTCATTTGTTCTTCATCGCCTGTTAGAATTTGTTTATAGAATTCCGTGCTAATTCCATAAATCATATTAGGGTCAGTTCGAACGCTATTCATGAGTTCATCAGCCTTTTTCATATATCCTGAATAAACTTCAAAACGGCGGTCAGTCATTTTTTCTTTTTTCTGCAATTTCCTATTTATGAAGTATTGTATAACACCCCAAGACCAACCTAGAAAAGCAAGAGCAATTAATATAACATCCTTTAATTCCATTAAAAACTGCCCTCCACAATTTTAATTTCCTCCTCTGTCAAGCCGTATAACACATATACCATTTGGTCGATTTCCTTATCAATATTTTCAATTTCTGTTAGCAGGTGATTTATTTCTGTTGTATTAGTATTAAAATAATCTTCCCATTCATCTTGTTCCGTGAGGGATAAATTATTTTTTTGTTTTTTAAGTTCAGAAAGAAATGTTTTGAAATCTAAATCGTAAAAAGCATATAATTTATTGTTGAATTTCTCAATTTCTAAGTTGGATTTTATACGATTAATAAATCTATTTATTTTCTTTTGAAGACCTAAATTTAGTTCAATAATACTATCTGCTTTTGAAACGAAAATTTGTTGTTCCTCAATAGGAATTGCTTTTATTGGTAATTGTTTACAGTTTGCTATTAAAATTTTTTGAAACAATTCCTTTTCCAAATCTAAAAACTTGTATTTGTGGTAATATGTTATCAAAGTCGAATTCAATAATGAAAGAATATACTTAACATGAAATTTTGGTTTAGGAATAACACCAAATCCTATTTGTGTAAAATAATAAGACTGGTCAGAAAACCCTGCGTAAATACGTGGTGGCTTTCCTGAAACAATTTGCCGAATAATTATTCTTGGGGCGGTGAAAAAACGTTCCTCACGCATTGCGCCTAACCAATCACCATAATTAATAAACTCTTCAACTTGGTTGCTCACAAAATATCTTGTGATATTACTGCCGCTTATAAGTGGTTTATATTGTTCGTTAATTTTTATTTTTGAATGAAACGCTCTGTTTTGAATTGTCTCTTGTGAATGACCTTGATATTTATCGTATGGAGTTATGCCTAATGAAAAGTCTGCTATATTACCAAGTTGAAGAGAATTTTTATCGCACTTTTGAATTATTGAAATATCTGCATCTGTAACATAAATATTGTAGTTAGTAGATTCAGATTGTTTCCAGAATTTTTTGTTTTGCTTTACCAGTTTTTCATTGTCTATGAAATTAATTTTAACTTCTTTTGGATAAACTAAGGTGTTTGCAAACTCATAATTTTCGCCCTTTCTAAACTCAAAAATTATAGTTTCAACTTTTGCATCAGGAAAAACATCATCTGGTAGTTTAATAATAGTTGTAATATCATTAATTAGTAGATTTCTGATTTTAGTGTAAGAAGAATTTACTAAGATTGAATTTGGATTGATAAAAGACAAGAAGCCTTTGTCTTTTAAAATTGAATGACCTTTTTCAATAAAAATAGAATACAAGTTTATTCTGTTTTCTGTCGTTGAATATTTTTCAAATAACTCTCTTACAATTTCGTTTTCTAATCCTTTTATATCAACATAAGGCGGATTTCCAATTACCACATCAAATCCTCCATTTGCAAAAATCTCAGGAAATTCGTTTTGCCAATTAAACGCTTTTTCTCCTGCTATTTCAGGGTCGTCAATAAGTGAGTTTCCGCACTTTATGTTGTTGTTTAATTTATTAAGTTTTCTTCCTTTTTGAGCGGTTCTAAGCCAAAGCGATAGTTTAGCTATTTCAACAGATTCTTCGTTTAAGTCAACACCATAAATGTTTTTTTCGAGAATGTCGGTTGTGATGTCGGAGAAAACCAATCCACTACCAAAAAGCTGTGCCCGTAAATCGTCAATTTTACGGTGTTCGGTAATTAAAAAGTCTAAAGCCTGATTTAAGAATGCTCCTGAACCGCAAGCAGGGTCGAGAATGGTTAAACTTAAAAGCCAGTTCCGATAATCGGTTAACTTATCGTCAAGCGTTTTAATCGTATCTTTTTTACGGTTTTTACGACCTTTGGCGTATTCTTCATCGACAATATCAAGTTCTGTCCGTTTTTCCTCGCAAAGTTTACCAACGGTATTTTCTACAATGTATTTGGTTATGTATTTTGGTGTGTAAAAAATTCCGTCTTTCTTTCGTCTTGTCTTTTGGGTGTCAATTTTCTCGCCTTTAATTTCTGCTTGTACATTTTCAATTTCGCCCAATGAGTGTTCAAAAATATGCCCAAGAATATTTACATCAACATCGGTTTCAAAATCGTACTGGCTTAATGTTAGAGTATGTTTATGAAGGATTTCATCATCAATCGAAATATTATCCAGAATTTCATCGGGTGCGAAAAGTCCACCGTTGTAAGCAAAAATATCGTATTTCTTGCCTTTGTAACCTGTGTTCATGTAACCGAAATACTTTTTAAATCGGTCATACAACGGAACATATTCGTCAAGTTCCTCCTTTAATGTCGTCCATTGTTTTACAATCTCACTGATTGAATTTGGTGGCAACAACAAACGGTCTTCAGCGAAAAATATAAATAGAAAACGGTCAAGTAATTTTTGAGTTTTCTTGAAAAGTAAAAGTTTATCGGTTTCGGGATTGTTCTTTACAAGGTTGTTGTAAATCGCTTCACGGAATTTTGAATAATCGGCATACAGTTTTTTAGTTATGTTTTCTTCCTGTAAAAGCGATGATTCTTTAATCTTTTGAGGTAGTCCGTTTAGCAAATTGTCTTTTGCCAAACAAAGCCACATTAACGAAAACTCCTCCCGAGTCAGGTTGAATAAATCAAAGTCGATATGGTCAACTGCATTTTGAATGTAAAAACGAAGTTTTTCAAAGTTTGATGTTATCACATAAACGCATTTCGGATGATGGTTTTTGTACCCGAATGCCTGTGTTTCAATTTTGTCTAAGTCGGTTGTGTCAGTTCCTTTTAATTCAATAACAGCAATAGCATCTTCGCCTTTCAAAATCGCTCCGTCAGCTTTTTTGCTGTTGGCAATGTTTTTTAATTCCGTTGTTAGGTTGAAATTAGGTTGGGGATTGAGTGTATATCCAAAAATCGATACGAAAAGTTCCCGTAAAAATCCTTCTTGAAATTGCTCCTCCTTAGAATTTCTGATGTTCTCTTGAATCGAAGGATTTCCAAAATAGTCTTGAAATTCCTTGTACTTCTTGTCAATCAGAACTGAATCTAATTCACTTAAATATTTATTCTCTACCGATTTTTGAAACAAACTCATTTTAACCTTTTAATCTCATTTTTAATCCAGTTATCAATCTGCAAAATACAATTTTATTGTCAATATAAATCCGAAAGTATCATGCTAATCTGCGTGCGTTGGGAAAAAAGCATGTGTGTGGCTGCGAAGGGACGGTTGCAGGGAAGGGCAGCCACACTCTTGCTTTTGTGGGTTGGCATTTTCCATTTTTTCTCTTTTCAAATCTGCAATCATGTTACTGCTGTGTCTTTTTTCGGCTTGCGTACAACGTTTTGCGTGTATGTGCAGTAGCGGATTAGAAGCACTTACCTGTCCGTTTAGCACAATGTTTTTTAAAAGCACAGACCTTCGATTTACCACTTCACCCGCTATTGCCATATACACGCTGTTACCTGCTGGCCTTCCTTCTTTCGTGTCGCTGTATCCCCTGTCAATATTGAGTTTTCGTGTCATTGTCTGCTGTTTTTGTCGGGCTGTGTGTTGGTGTATTTTTATTTTTTTTGAAGCGTTGGGAATTTTTTAAAAACAATTTTTCACTGGGTTGGCAAAGCAAGCTCTTTTGCAATTTTTGGTCTGTGCGTTGGCTTGTGCGAATTGCAAATGTGCTTGCTTTTAGCGTGGGCTTTCCTTTGGTTTCATAAATATTGATATTAAAAGTCCTATTCCTACTATTACGTCAACTATGTTCCAAATCTCTCTGCCAAGTGCAATTTTGAAAAATGGTTGAAATAGCAATGCAAGTCCACCGTAAATTATCATTTCTGTTTGTCTGCCTTGTTCGTGTGCTTGATAAGCTAAAATTGCAAATCCAATTAGTCCTGCGAACCTTACAAACTGGTAGAATCCATAAGGCATATCTGCCAAACAGAGAAAAAGCAAAATCGCTAAAACTATTTTGATTGCGTTATTCATCTTTGTCTTCCGTAAGATTTTTTAAAGTGTCTTCATCAATCGAACTGATTAACTCAAATTCAGGCAAAGTCTGGGTATCAAAAAAGTCATCTTGTAGTCTTGCCAAATATGACTCGCTAATTATATCCTGCTCTAAATAATCTTCAAAATCAGGGCGAACCGCTAAAATTGGTTCATTTTCTATTTTCAGTTTGCTCCTAATGACTTTAAAGAACTTTACTTCACTGTACTCAACCTTATCATCTGCTTTGATTGTATCTATTGCAACTTCAATAAGTTTTAATTCATCTTGCTCTGATAGTTCTGTTGAAGTTAATTCGTTCAAATAACTGCGTAGGAATTTGTGACCATCACGGTTGATTTCCAAAAGCAAATTATCAAGTTCTTGGTTAATATCTATTTCACCAAAAATTTTCTTTTCTTGATGCATTGTTTTAATCAAGATGACTTCTCTTTTGTCAATATCTCCATCACAAGCCATACAAGAAAATGCGGTCTTTAAAAGAAGTTTGTTAAAGCTTATCTGTTCCATTTTTTAATTGTTTTTAAAACCAATTCTTGGTCGTTCGTTAGTATTTGTTTGTTGACCTTCCATTTTTGCTCTGATTTCTATGTAACTGTTTAGTTCTGAAAGAGAGATTGAAGGTTTGTTCGTTTTTATTGTTTCCATCAGAATTTCTTTGGTAATTCTTGATTTGGAACGCAATGCCATTCTTGAAGCTTCATCACACAAAAATTTGATGTCGCTTGAAACGTAGTTTTCAGTTGCTTTTGCTAGTTCAGCATAGTCTAAACCTATTTCGGTGGGTCTTTTCTCTAAATATAGCTTGAACATCAATTCCCTTGCTTCAAAGTCTGGTGGTGGCAAATAAACGTGCTTGTCTAATCTTCCTGCTCGTAAAATTGCTGGGTCTATTGAATTTGGTCGATTTGTCGCTCCAATTATAAATACTCCGTCATCTCCGCTGTTATTCATTTGTGCTAAAAATTCGTTCACGGCACTAGTGATCATATGGTTGACACTCGAATTGTCACGGTTTGGAACTAAAGCATCTAATTCGTCAATGAAAATTATACTTGGTGCGTTTTTTCTAGCTTCTTCAAATAGATTTTTGATATTCTCTTGTGAAGCATTTACCCATTTACTCTGAATGTCAGAAGGTTTAATTTGATAGAAATTGAATCCAATTTCTTCTGCCATTTTTTCTGCAAAGAAAGTTTTTCCGCAACCTGGGGGGCCATATAAAAGCATTCCGTTTGGTATTGTAAGCCCATATTCAGCATACTTTTCTTTTTGGTTCAAAGCGTCAATAACATCCAATTTGATGGTGTCTTTAAGTTCTTGCATACCTGCAATTGATTTGAACCCTTCGCCTTTTTTAACTGACTTCAATGTTTGGGTTGATTGTGCTGATTTTTCAAGCACAGGATTGGCAACTACAATTTCACCATTAACAGCCTGAATAAATTCTTTCAAGTTCTTGAATCTATTCTCTGCATCAGGTTGTAACGCTTTTGCAATTATATTGAAAGTATTGGCTTCAATCTTGGAATCTGAACTTACAACCTGTAAAGGCTTTTCTCGCTCCTTCAAAATTGCATCTTCCAATTTCACTGAATCCGATTTGAATTTAGATAATTCCACAAACCAAGGCGGAAGACCAACCAATAGATGATAATACAAAGCACCTACTGAAAAAATGTCACTTTGAACCGAAAAGACTTTGTTAAATGTTTCGTTGGCTGAATAGAAAGGATTTAATCCGTCTTTTTGAAAATCTTTATTTGTCTGGCTCAAAAATCTTGCATAGCCAAAATCAATTATTTTCGGAACTGACACCTGTCCAGATAAATCCAACATTACATTCAAGTTGGTAATGTCGTTATGGATAATTGGGTTTTGTTGATTATGAAGATAATTAAGACCGTTAAGCACCCCAAGAATGATGTCCTTGGCTTCATAAGGATTGAAGGTCTGTTCCCTTTTCATTTTGTCGGCAAGGGTTTCACCACTAATAAAATCTAAAATGGCGTAAGCGTATTTTTGATTTTCTATAAGAAGATCACCACTATCACTTAGTTTGACAATGTTCGGGTGTTTCAACTTTTTCAGAATTTCAATTTCTAGCACATCACCACTTTGGTCAAATTGAGTTCTATGTAATTTAGAATATGAAAAGAGTTTCAAAAGCTTGGTCGTCTTTTGTTTGTCTTTAACACGGTACGTCTCTGCGTAACTCCCTTTTTTCAAAAAGAAAGTAACGGTGTATTTGTCGTCAATGACCTGACCTTTGGTTAATATGTGGTTACTATTTTGATTCATAGGCCTTAATGTTATTATATAGCTTCGCTAATAAAATGGCATCACCATTCAAATTAGAAAGCTGTTCGTAATATTCTTGAAATGCATTTGCTGGAATTAGACCTTCTTCAGTAAGTTTAAAAAGGAGGTCTTCAACTTTTACTTTTGTCACTTTTTTATTTTCCTGAATTATAAGAGCTAAAACTTCTTTATAAACAACGCCATCTTGTCTATTGGCTTCTTCAAGACTATCTTTTACATCCAATAAAGTCATCTCTCCATTTTCATAAAGTTGGAGATATTCTCTATCATATTTTTCATTGATAGCGTCAATACGATTAATTTCAGCATTCATTTCATTCAGTAAAACATTGCAAAGCATAATGTCTTTAGTTCTTAAGACTTCATCTATTTGACATTTAAATGATGAAACAATATTATTAATGGTATCATTTTGTAGGCTATTAGCTGATCTTTCAAGTCTATGATACTCTGATTTCAATTGGGCTTCCAATTTTGGCCATTCTGTTATTTCCAATAGTTCATCAATGGTTTTGAGAGTTCTGCGAAGATTGGTCAATATTTCTTGTTTTCCGTCAACATCATTCTTATTGTTTTCAAAGGATTTTTCGATTTTTTCTAATTCTGTTTCAGCTTTTTTCAGTTTTGCATCATCAGAATGATTACCATCTCTTTTTAATTCATAAATAGCACCTTTTGCCTTTCTAATTTCGTTGGATAGCCATTTTGTATCAACTGATTGAACTGTGTTGGTTGGTACTTCAATTTCAGAAGTGTGGTCTAAATATGGGAAGTACGCTTGCACTGTCATTTGTTGAGATTTATCCAAGTTTATGGTCAAATCAACATCTGAATTTTCAGGTAACAAAGCAGGTAAATCTGTTCCGCTTATAATGATGTCATAAACGTGTTCATTATATATTGCTCTTGTTCCTTCTGAACCGTGTTCACCCTGATACAATGGAATCTTAATAAAGTCGGAGTCCACACCTGGTCGAATATCATTCTTGGTTTTTATGCCATTCAAAGTCCCTGTTGCAGGTAATGATTGATTTTTCTCTAATCCCTTTATTGTACTGAAAATAATTTTGCCTGTTGACTTTTGCTTAATCTCGATACCTATATTATATGGTAAAGTTGCAGAACTGGTTCTTAAACCCTGAATTATTCTAAACGAACTTGGTTCACTTTCTAGCAAGTTCCCTTTGTCGTCATAAAGTGTAACACTAAAAACATTGGTTTTTCCTTCATTCAATTGAACATCAATTACTTCACCTATTGCATTTATCTCAACTTTACCACTAGACCAAGCATTATCACCCCTTTTGATTTCAGCAAAAACTTTTTCGGGGATTTTACCTTCGGTTTTATCTTCTAATAATTTAAGCGTTACAAATTCTTCTGTTTCATTTGTAAATGGTTCGAAACCGATTTCAAGTTGAATTTTTGTTCTATTTATTTTTAAGTTTTTAAGTTCATCTTTTAAGTCAATGGTAGATGCGTAAATGGCAGCTCCTTTTACAATGACTGTTACTGGATCAATACTAGTGTCAGGTTCACAAATTTGTTCAGAAATCATATCCCTGAGAATAGGCGAGTAAGTTGGCTTTCCCGCCAAAATCAAAGAATTCAGGTCTGAACAGTTTAGATTATTTCTTTTGAGCAGTTCTAAACAATTATTAATTGCTCTTTGAAAAATAGGAGCAAGGACATTTTTAAGCTGCTCCTGTGTAACTGTTAAATCAATTTCAATTTCAGATCCTTCATCATCTTCACCCCCACATTCACCAGGGTCAGCATAGACATTGTATGAAGTTTCGAAGCATAATTTATTTATAATTTCTTCAGCAAGGAACTTCAATGCAGACCTAAATTCTGCTTTTTTGTTATCATCATCAAGAATTTTATCAATTGAAAAATTTTCTCTAATGTGAGGGATTATGAGTTGGTCAACAATAGCGTAATCTAAATTTTTACCGCCTAAGTAATTGTCACCTTCGGTGTCAATTACAGACAAGAGGCCATTGTCAGACTTAATTAAAGCTGTATTAAAATCATTAGATGTAAATTTAAACACCAAAGAAAAGCCATTGTTTCTCTTTGCATCAAGACCATAACTTAATGCAGCAGCTTGGTCTTCTGTAATAATTTCAACTTGTTTTAGACCCGCTAAATATCCTGCTTTTCTAACAGCATCAATTTGATTTAATTTGAAAGTTGATGGCACTGTTAACACTGCCGCATTTACATTAGAGTCTTTTTTATAAGATAGTGTGTATCTCAATACTTCTGCTAAAAGTTCTTCGGATGAAAAGCTTCTATTTGCATTGCTCGAAAAGTATTTTTTATTTGTGCCTATTGTTCTAGTAAACTCAATAAATGAGTTTTGATTTTCTGATTTTCTAAGAGTGCCTACTTTCCAAGAATCGTAAGCCTTATCACCTACAAATAAATTTCCTTTTTTATTAATGGCAACAGCTATTGGTGTAGTGTCTTTCAGTTTATCAATACTACGGATAATAACAGGTTCACCCGCTTCCATTTTTGCAATGGAAGCAGATGACGTGCCAATGTATATGCCGTAGTTGATTTTCATAGTTTATCCAACTAAAACTGAATCATCACCACTTGGTCTGTCTTCAGGATATAAACAATCTATTATTGCAATAACAATCGGATGCAGTTCGTCAACATCAGGACTTTCACCAATTTTCTGCAATCCTTGATTTAAGAGCGTTCTTGCTTTATTTGGGTCTCTCCATCTGTATGAACCAAAGTTTTGATTATGTTGTCTGATAAAACCAATCAATTGATAAATAAATGTTAATTGGATGAAAAAGCTATTAATTTCATCTAATAGAACATTTCCGAGTTTTACATCTTTAACCCTGATAACTTCTTCTAATTGGTTCTTAATTTGGTTTACAACCTGTGTTGTTTTTTCGTTGCCAAGTTCCTTGTTAGCCTTTTCAAGTCTGTAATACTCTTCTTTTAATTCGGCTTCCAATTTTGGCCATTCTGTTGTTTCGTTCAGTTCATCAATGGTTTTGAGGGTTTTGCGAAGATTGGTTAATACTTCCTGTTTACCGTCAACATCATTCTTATTATTCTCAAAGGATTTTTCGATTTTCTCTAATTCTGATTCTGCTTTTTTCAGTTTTGCATCATCAGAATGATTTCCATCTCTTTTTAATTCTGAAACTGCACCTTTTGCCTTTCTAATTTCGTTAGATAGCCATTTTGTATCAACTGATTGAACTGTATCGGTTGGAACTTCAATTTCAGAAGTGTGGTCTAAATATGGGAAGTACGCTTGCACAGTCATTTGTTGAGATTTATCCAAGTTTATGGTCAAATCAACATCTGAATTTTCAGGTAACAAAGCAGGTAAATCTGTTCCGCTTATAATGATGTCGTAAACGTGTTCATTATAAATTGCTCTTGTTCCTTCTGAACCGTGTTCACCTTGATAAACTGGAATCTTGATGAAGTCAGAATCCATTCCTGGGCGGATTTGCTTTTGGGTTTTAAGTCCATTCAAAGTTCCCGTAGCTGGTAAAGATTGGTTTTTCTCTAATCCCTTGACCGTAGTGAAAACAATTTTTCCTGTAGTCTTTTGCTTAATCTCGATACCTATATTGTATGGCAAAGTTGCAGGTGGAATTTTAACCGGGATTATTTTGAAGTCTGTTGGCTCCGATTCTAACTTATTTCCTTTAGAGTCATACAATGTGACTTCAAAAATATTTGTCACTCCTTGCACAATGCTCACTTCAACTACTTCACCAATAGCATTGATTTCTACTTTGCCACTTGACCAAGCATTGTCGCCCCTTTTGATTTCTACAAATACTTCATCAGGAATCTCACCTTCTGTCTTGTCTTCAAGTATTTTTAGAGTAATGAATTCTTCTGTTTCTACCGAATCTCCATCGTGACCGATTTCTATTTGAATTTTACCTTTAGTTCTACCTTTGTCAATAATTTCAGTTGGTAGCGATCTTGTAGAAGCATATAATGCAGCACCTTTTGAAACAACTGTCATAGGGTCAACGCTTGTGTCAGGTTTGCAAATTTGCTTTTCGAGCATTTCTCTCAATGTTGGTGATAGTGTCGGACCACCTACCAAAATCAGGGAATCTAAAGAACTACCTTTCAGGTTGTTTCTTTTAATTAGAGTTAAACTGCAATCAATTGCTTTTTGGAAAATAGGGGCAAGGACATTTTTAAGCTGTTCCTGTGTAACTGTTAAATCAATTTCAATTTCTTCTCCTTCATCATCTTCACCACATTCTCCCGGGTCAACATAGATATTATGTGATGGATTAAATGAAAGGTTGTTTTTTATTTCTTCTGCAAAAAATTTCAAACCACTTCGATATTCTTCTTTCTTTATGTCGTCTGAAAGCAAATCGTCAATAGAGAATCTTTCTTGAATGTGAGGGATTATCAGTTGGTCAACAATAGCATAATCTAAATTTTTACCGCCTAGGTAATTGTCACCTTCGGTGTCAATTACTTTCATTATTCCATCTTCAACCTTTAGCAGGGCTGCATCAAAAGTTCCACCACCAAAGTCGAACACTAACCAAAAACCATCTTTCTTTTTACTGTCAAGTCCATAAGCCATTGATGCTGCAACTGGTTCTTGAAGCACTTCTACGTGGTCAAACCCCGCTAACTTTCCTGCCCTTCTTGTAGCATCTATTTGGTTATTCTTAAATGCAGCAGGCACGGTAATGACCGCAGCATTTATATTTTCGTCCTGCACATATTCTTTAAGCCTTTTCAGTACTTCTGCTGAAAGTTCTTCTGATGAAAAGTCTTTGTTAACGTAAGAACTATGATACTTTTTGTCTGTACCCATAGTTCTTTTGAACTCAACATAAGCGTTTAATGGGGTTTTATTGGACAGACTTTTTAGACTGTTTGACCTGTAACTATCATAAGCTTTATCGCCAACAAACAAAGTGCCTTTGGGGTTGAAGGCAATACAAGAAGGGGTTGTGTCCTTTTGTTTGTCTAGTGATTTAATGATTCTTACTTCACCATTTTCCATTCTTGAAATTGCCGAGTTGGTTGTACCCAAGTCAATTCCGTAGTCAATTTTTGTTCTTGCCATTGTGTAAAAGTTTAATTTTGAGAAACTTCAACCTGTGCTCTTTGAATCAAGATGCCATTAAAGTTTACTTGCGGTTTTATGATTTTAGAAATTATTTTTTTACCTGATTCTAAGGTGTCATCTTCAACAAAGTTGATGACGTCAATATTCATTCGCTCGTCATATTCATTGTTTAGCAAATTGACCATTTCATAACCATTTGCTGCAAAGTTTGCCTGAATACGCTCAATACCCTTTTCTAATGGCTTTAGACCTTTTATATCTGCATCCATTCTCGAAATGTTCTTTTGCATTCTTACGATTTCATCAGCAACTTTTAGAGCCAATGAATGGTCTGCTTTTTCGTTTGTTGCAATTGGTTGGTTTTTTGATTCTTCTTGTTGAACCTTTAACTGGGTTTCAAGGACTTCAATCAGTTTGTTGTCAAGCTTCAAACTTTCTTCTTCTAAAGATTTCTTGGTGTTTCTAATTTGAGTTTCAACATCTGTTTGACTTGATTTGATTCGCTTACCCAAAAACAAATACATCAACGCACCAAGCAGAAGCGTTACTAAGGTTGCAATAATCCAATACAAGCGGTTTTTCTCTACATCACCACCTAATTCTGAAATTCTGGTCTCGGCTTGTTCTCCTGTTTCTTGAATTTTAGTACCCAAATCATCAGCAATTGTATTTATGTTGCTTCGGTTTGTTTCAATAAGACTGCCTAAACTATCAACTGTACTTTCAAGTCGTGTTGCTTTAGTTGTAATTTCATTAAGAGAATTACGCTGTTGGTTTATTGTCGTTTGTTGACTATTTACTTTAGAAGTTAATCCTTCAATTTCCTGTTTTTGCTTTTCAACGGTTTTTTGTATTGCTGTTATATCATTAACAAGCGAGTTATCAATCTGCGTTTGAGCAAAAAGATTTGATGAGCCTATCAAGGCAACTATGAGTATTATTCTTTTCATTATTTTCTGATTATTCTGATTAACTGGTCTAAAAGTGTGCGAATTATGTCGTTTGTTTTCGGTTTATCTTTAAGTCTTTGAACTAAAAGAGGAGAGTTTTTATAGTAAAACCTTATGAAACTACGACCTAAAACCGATTTGTTGAGGAATTCATCTCTGAATTTCCTTAGCTCCATTACTTGTGGATGGTCATAATCACCATAGGCCATAGTAGCAATATAGCAACCATCCGTTGCGGTGCTGATAGTTTTGCCAACTTGCTTTGCTGTAGATTTTGCTTGAGCTGCTCTCAGGTCTTTCCAATAGCAAATGTGCTTTATTTGGTTTATTTGAATTGGCCCAAGTTTACCAATCAAAAAGTCAACTAAGCTTTTATATTCTGAAACTTTTGCTTGGTTTGAGCAACGCTGAATTGTCTCAACGTCATTCATACTTATTCCATCACTAACAACTTCAACGACTTTATTCCAATTTAAACAATCTGCCTTCATTTTATCAACTTTGGAATAGTTGATTGTTTGGTTGTAAGACATTGTCATTCGCATTCTAGCAACTTGTGCGTCAATTTCACTTATAGCTTTTTCGTAAGCTAATTTAATAGAGCTCAATATTGCAATAGCCTTATTTATCTCTCGGTCTTTCATATCTTCAAGAGTTGCAAGGCTATCTTTTGCACGGTCTTTAGCCATTTTCCCAACAGCGATTGAGTCGGCTAATTTTGTTAGCTTTTGAGAGGATTCAAGATAATTGTTACGAGAATTGTTTTCCTGACTTTCATTGAAATAATCAATTCCACATTGCATTATTTCATTTGCTAATTGGTCTGCAAGTGCTTTATATTTTAAATCGCTTGTGCCAAGTATAGATTTAAGTAATGCTAATTCGTCTTTTGTGTTCGTATATAATTTTAAACCAAATTCATAAGCATTCCCTTTGTTTTCCTTGCGTTTCTTTTTGCAAGTTTCTATTTGGCTTTCAATTTTGTGTAAAGGTTCTTCCGTGAATTTTTGAGACAAATATTTTTGTGTAGTTCCATTACAACTACTAAAAAGCTTTAAAGTGTCGGAACTGGAATACTTTCCTTTGAACTGTTTCAGAACATCATCTACAAATTTTTCAATTTGCTTTTGGTTGTCTATGGTATATGTTTGGTCGGCTACCGTATGAACAAAGTCTGTAAAGTTCGGTGATTCAATTAATTTGATTTTCGCTTCAATCCCTTCTTTTATTTCATCTTTTGAGTTACTAAGCAATTTCAGTGTGCCAATATTATTAAAGCAAGAAAAGTTTTTTGATGTTACTTCTTTTCCGTTAGTCACTTTATCCCAAATTTCTACTGCTTTTTCTTTATCACCATTTATAAGGTAGTTGATAGCCGTTTCATCAAAAGTGTTGGCTTTAAGGAACCAAAATAATGAGTGACTTACCTTGTCTTGATTCTGTTCAATTCCTGAAAATGCCTTTGTAATTGAACTTTCAGAGCGGTCAACATTTCCGAGAAATGGAAAATCGAGTTCAGAATCAACTTGTTTACCAATACTCGCATAACGGGTGATTTTTGCCTTTTGCCTTTCTAGTTCCCGTGCATTAGCATTTGATAAAATGCCCGCAATTCTATATGGGTTGTCTTGAATTAGTTTCATTTACATCTTATTTATAGTGTTCAATCGGTTTTGTCGAGCGTTGGCAAAAAATGGCTCTTTTGGTTTTGCGAAGGGTCGGCTTGCGTGTCGGGCAAAACTAAATGTGCCATTTGTGCGGCTGGCTAAAATTGTTTTTAAAAAATGTGCGGTGGAAAAAAATAAAAATACAGAAGCGTTGGCTTTTGGGTCGGCTGTCTGATGGTTCATTTGTCCAGTCACTTTATGTTTATTTCTGTCGTTCATTCTTGCTCTGTTCGTTCTTTAGGCTTGCAGGTAACGGCTGCGTGTATGAAACGTTTGGCATTGCGAAGCGATTTCCTATCAAGTTACCACAACTTTTGATACGAGCTTAAATGTTCGATAAACCACTGACTGCCAAATGTTTTATACACGTTGTTACCTGCTGAACTTCTTTCATTTTCATTGTTTTACGTCTTTTTTTGTCAAATACAGTCAGGTTTTGGTACACCTAAAATTGAAAATAGTTGTTCTTTGTCGAACTCTGAAACTCCGTTGTCAGTCGCCATTTGTAAAGCTTCTTGATATGAAGGTTTTGTGTTGAAAAATTTACGATTAAAATAGTCATACTTGATATATGACCAGAAATAATAGTAAATTCCTTTAGGTTCAATCATCAATGCCGCATTGATATATTCTTCAATTTTGTCAATTGTTGGGCGTTGTGTCAGAAATGCTTTATTGCCCTGTAATAAACAGATTGCCGCATAAAAGAATGTTTCTGAATTATCAAAATTATCTTCAATTGCTTTTTCAAAAGCCGAAAGAGCTTTGTCATATAATTTCAATTTCAAATAGCACATTGCTATCGAAGTGTTTAAATCTTTGTTATCGGGATTGTCAGAAAGAGCTTTACGATATTCGTTTGCGTATTTGTTTACCTCTGGCATCGGCATTGAGTACACACTATTAAAAGTCGATATTACTATCGGTTTATGACAAAATTTGCATTCCGTTTGTCCTGTCGTAACTCTGTCACCACAGCCGGGACAAGTTAATTCTACTATTTGTTGAGCCATATTTAATCGGATATTCAGTTTAAAAGTTTTAATTGTCGGTTTCTTTCGTTTGCCAAATTGCAAATTTTATCAACTATCATTTGAATATTTTCAAAGTTGTTTTTTTGCAATGCTTTTTCAAGATTTTCAATTTCACTAATCACGTCTTGTTCAATTGATTTTACATTGTTAGAAGATTTGACTTGACTGCTATGAATCAAATCATAAGCCTTTTCAACTTTTTTGCGAATAGCATTGTCGGATATTTGCTTTAGCAAAGAATCAAGCTTTGAAGAAGATTCTTTCACATATTTTAATTCTACCTCGTGCCTTTCAATATTATCTGCTGTATGTTCATTTGCAATCAGGTTTGTAAGCAATAGAATTGCGAAAATTGCAGCAATTGTAACTTGAACCAATAAAGCAACTGTAATGCTTTCAGGTGAAAGTGCTATAAAAACAACTCCAACTATTAGTGCCAAAAAAAAGTAACTTGTTGTAATCACAAACAATGGACGACCATAATCAGCCGAAACGCTTCCCTTTCTTACAAAAGAAGGCGTTATTAGAAGCATTAAATATGCTAAGTGAATTGAGGCGTATGAAATCCATACAGAAGCAGGTTGTTCAATGCCTTTAAGCAGAAAGAAATAAAGATTAAAAACAATCAAAAAGATTGAATCTAACAGATACCAGAAAATTTTTGTTTTTTTCATAAAAGCCTCCTTTCTTACATTTTACTTAATATTTCCTTT
>Ga0255345_1003264_pt1 | contig 19142 bp, 15 predicted proteins | sample wastewater_treat_6_FD_192415 | JGI IMG/M metagenome (GOLD analysis project Ga0255345, IMG submission 192415) | Wastewater microbial communities from Lulu Island WWTP, Vancouver, Canada - plant20 | ecosystem: Engineered > WWTP > Wastewater > Unclassified | place: Canada: Vancouver, British... | reverse complement strand
CCAAGAATTTTTTCATCCCACCGAAGATTTTTTATATTGTAAATCATAGTTCTTGAAGCATTGGAGTAATCTGTTATATGTGCTTTGCCGCCCGTTAAATTCCATAAAAGCCAAGTATCCACGGTTCCAAATAATATTTCACCCTTTTCGGCTCTTTCCCTGGCTCCTTCCACATTGTCCAAAATCCATTTTATTTTTGTCCCTGAAAAATAAGCATCAATAACTAATCCCGTATTTTCTTTTATGTAGGGTTCTAAGCCTGATTTTTTTAAATCATCGCAAATATCGGAAGTCTGCCTGCTTTGCCATACTATTGCATTGTATACGGGCTTACCTGTATTTTTGTCCCACAAAATTGTAGTTTCTCTTTGATTGGTAATACCTATGCATGCAATTTCAGAAACATCTATATATTTTATTGCTTCTTTTGCAGCATTTAACTGAGTTTCCCATATTTCTAAAGGGTTGTGCTCAACCCAGCCTGGATTGGGATATAATTGAGTGAATTCTTTTTGAGATATATTTACTATTCTGCCGTTTCTGTCAAATAGTATTGCCCTTGAGCTTGTTGTGCCTTGGTCTAGTGCAAGAACATATTTCTTTTCCATAACTCTCCCCTTTCAGCGTGGATACGTCTTTTCCTTTAATTTCAATTATATACTCCTCTAGCTGGAAAAACAATAAAAAAAGGGGATTTTATCCCCTTCAGACTGCTGACAAAGTATACAACACTTGTCATTCTGAAGGCGCAGCCTGAAGAATCTCATGTTTTCAATAATTATGAGATCCTTCGCTTACGCTCAGGATGACATGAAGGGTGTATTAGTCTTCCACCAGTCTTTTTTCTCCCGTGATTTCCTGTATAGGCTTAATATTCTGGGTTACTTCCACAACTCCAAGATACTTGCCTTCTTCATTCCTGACTGCAAAATATCGTATATAGACATATTTATCGCCCATTTTAATCCAGAAATCCTCGTGGTCTTTTTTGCCTGACTTAAAATCTTCCACAATTCCTTCTACTATATGTACACTTGCCGGCGGGTGGCAGTTTGAAACGTTCCTGCCTATAATAGTCTTTGTTCGAGCAAATATTCTTTCACTGCTTTGTGAAAAATATTTTACTTTATCGTCACTCCCCACAAATGTTATATCAATTGGCAGAGTATTGAGCATATGAGTAAGCTCTTCCGTATTAAAAACACCTGTCGGAAGAATTATAGCTCCCGGCTCCTTAATATCTTCTTTATGCTCCTTTTTTGCTTCCTTATCAGGATTCCAAACAGGTACAAAATCTATTATGTTGCCTATTTCGCTGCTGTCATCAGCAACCTTTTTCCATTCATCCTGAGTCATTATATCTAAAAGCATAGGAAGCATTATACTTTCTTCCTTGAATATCATTTCATTTATTCTATTGATTAATTCTTCAACACCCTTTTTAAGCTCATCGTTAAATACACCATAGGATAAATCTGATTTAAGCGTTTTCAAATCATCCCTTATTTCATCGTCCACACCCCACATAACCTTAGGCGGAGCGGTTATTCCGTACTTTTCCATGTAAGGAAACAAAAGATTTTCTTTTTTGGAATAATGGATGTCTATAACTGACAATTCTTCTAAGCCATTTTGAATAGCTTCAAGAGATTCTTTTCCTTTTTCCAAATAAGGTTTGATTTTTTCTTCGATAATCCTTTCTAATCTCCTGTTTTCAAGATACAATACATTGGCAGGATGACCGGGAATTTTCATAGGGTCTGTTTCCCTATGAATTTCTTCTATGGAGCCCTTAAAAACAGCCGAATGAACATCACACAGCCTCTGTACTTCGGAAACAGGCAACCCCTCATTGATTAATGCCTGTTCTGCTTCGGATATTTCTGAAGCCGAAACCCCTGCAAAAGCCTCTTCAAACTTATGTTTTACCTCTTCGACAGTCTTACCTTCATGCAACTCCCTTATTACCTGCTTGATAACATTTTTACGATATTCTCTGTTATTAATATTTTCGCTCATTTGCTCCTCTCCTTACTCTTTTATTTCATAACCTCTTTTAATAAATTCATTTTTTATTTCATCCATGTTGAAACCTTTTGCTCTGGCTCCCTTTGGAATTGTCATAAATCTTCCCATGGTGTTAATCATATTTGGTTTTGTAATATCTTTGAATCCTATTTCTTCTAAAATTTTGGCAATTTCTTCATTGTCCTTATATAACTCATAGACTGTTTTAGTAAAATCAATTATTGGCATAATTACCTCCTATCACATATTATTCTTATACCTTTTTTATACTCGTTTAAACTTTATTTTCATTATATGTTATTATCCTTAAATAAAAGATATTAATTTGCCTATCCTAATATTAGACTTATTGATGCTCTCATGAAAAGTATGATATGTTAATTATAACAAATATAAAATTATTTATTACAATTTACATATTTCTTGTTGATACTTTAACATATATATTATATCATACCGCAGCATAAAGCTGCAAACAAACTAAAAAATAAAATCATCCATTTCGCAGACGCACGTGCTATAATGCACATATATACGGTTTCTAAGAACCACTAATCGGAAACTAAATTTCCCTGAAAGCATTCAAACGAAAGGATGATTTTATGAATACTATTTTAAACCAATATGCAGACAAAATCAATGGTACTTTTTCTTTTTTTGATAGAATAATTATAAAAGGACACATTCGTCAATTCTTTTCTCCATCCGGCAAAAGCCATTTTCTTTCATATAATAATATTCTGTTAAAGGATTTTCCATCTTATGCACAAACAATTACTAAATTGATTTGTGACCATATAGAAAAACTTGCATCAGATCTAAACCGTCCGGTTATTTATCTTGCATCAGCAAAAACTTCAAAAGAACAAACTGCTAAAGAAATACTAACTGCTAACCCCATAGACGCAGGCTTAATTTGTGCACTTTCCGTAGTTGAATACTGTCAAACACTTCAACCCAAAATGCAAGAAGACGGGAAATTACACCTAACTAATGTTAACAGAAAATGCAAATATTATTATCTATACTTCTTAGATAAAGAATTTGGATTCATGCATGTTAAAATTCAAACGTGGTTTCCCTTTTTAATTCAAGTATATATCAATGGTAGAGAAATGATGAAACATACATTTGATGAAAACGGAATTAAATACAAAATGCATGACAACTCATTTATAGAAATAAGTGATATTTCTAAGGCACAAGAACTTGTTGATAAGTTTGACAGCAAAAAGCTTTGCCGTCAATTAGACTATTTCGCAAATAAAATTAATCCTTATCTTAACATAGTTAAAGATACATTCAACCATGAATATTTCTGGTGCATTGACCAATGCGAGTATGCGACCGACGTTATGTTTAAAAGCCGAGAGGCATTAGAGGATATTTACCCTTCACTGGTCGAACACGCATTTTATGATTTCAAATGTACAGATGTGTTTTCCTTTCTTGGACGCAAACTTGATAAAAAGTTTCAGGGAGAAGTAGTCTCCGATTACCGTAAACGTTCCGAGGGATGGCGCATTAAACACAGGATGAAATCAAACAGCATTAAGATGTATGATAAGCATAGTGTGTTAAGGATTGAAATGACCATCAATGATCCCAAAGAATTCAAGGTATATAAAAAGGTCGAGCATAAGGACGGCACTACTTCCATGAAATGGTCCCCTATGGGAAAATCCATCTCAAACATGTACCGATATGCAGAAGTATCAAGGGCTGCAAATTTTAAATATCTTGAAGCTTTAAAAGGTATCATCCCGAAGAAATCTGTTGAAGCCGAAATTAATGCCGTATGCCGTAAAAAAATTATCAAAGATAAAAGTTTCTCCGGATTTAATGTTTGGGAAGAAAAAACCTTTGAATTATTTACGGAATTATCTAATGGCTCTTACTTAATACGGGGCTTTACTAATCAAGATATCCGTAGGTCATTATATCCTAAAAAACAAGCTGACTTAAAAGTTAATCGTAACAGGACTACAAGACTGTTCGCAAAATTACGGGCACATGGTCTTATTAAAAAGGTTCCTCATTCGTTTCGATACTATTTAACTGAAAAAGGACGCAGAATATTCAGTGCTCTTATCGAAACAAAAATCAGGACTTATCCTGAGTTAGCATCTTAATTATTGAAAACAATACATATTCTTTAAAAACTTATGTTAGCTAAGTTCTCTTTTTTATACCCATTAATAGTTAATTTTGTTTTTTATGATTAAATTTCTATATCAATAATATACAAAACACAACAACATTATCTCAGTCAGATATTTTTGGGTGTTATAGTTCATACATAATAAAAAGGGCATCCGCCTGTTGTCATTTTAAGTCGCAGGCGAAAGATGTCCCTAACCCTATTTTTCAGATGAAAAATATCGGTAGGTCATTCGCAGAGCGGAATCTCAGATTTTAAAAAAATGGGATCCTTCGTTTTACTCAGGATGACAAATTGGGAGTGAACTGTATTCTTTGGATATTTTTAATTAATTAATTTGCATGGATATCATTGCCATTTAAAGTTGCTTTTGGTATAATGTAGAAGAGTAAATAAATGTAATCGAGGTGTATTCATGGACAATAGTATCGCAAGAAGAATTAATCGTGAGATTATTACAATTTCCCGTTGCATATCTTACATACGCAATATACAATTTAAAAAATATAACATCGGGAGAGGTCAGCATGCGTTTTTAACAAGAATATATGAAAATCCGGGATTAAATCAAGAAGAACTATCTTATATGCTTAAAATAGATAAAACAACTGTCGCTAAATCCCTTAAAAGGCTAGAGGAAAACGGATTTATCAGGAAGGTCAAATCACAAGAAGACAATCGTCAATGGCTTCTGTATCCAACAGATAAACTTATTTCTATTTACCACAAACTTGAAGATATGATCATTTCCACATGTAGCAATGCTCTTGCAGGTTTTACCGATGATGAGTCCACTGAACTGCTTGCATTACTACAAAGAGTGAAAGATAATGTGAATGAAGACTGGAAGAAAGTTAAATCCGAAAACAAGTAGTAAAAACTTAAATAGCATGAAAACAATGATTTTAACGAATTTTGAAAACCAATGCTTCATGCTATAAAATGTAGTTCAAAATAAAAAATATAAAAATTTTAAGAGGGTATCCGAAGCATTCCCACCGCAGCAGCAAGTTCTAAAATTTTTTCGGCTTTTTTTACAATGGGCTCATCTACCATTTTCCCATCTACCACTATTACGCCTATGCCCTTTTGAGCCGCTTTTTTCGCTTCTTTGATTATTATTAATGATTCCTCCACAGATTTGCTGTCAGGAGTGAAAACCCTGTGCACGACAGGCACCTGAGAAGGATGAATGCAGGACTTTCCTGTAAACCCCAATAATTTCGCATGCCTTGTTTCCTCAGTAAAACCATCAATATCATTTATTTCGAGATATACCGTATCAACCGCATCTATCCCTGTCACGCTTGCACACAACGCTACATGGCTTCTGGCATACAAGAATTGCTCCTTATCTTTTGTCCTGTCGGTGAAAAGGCAATTAGTATAATCTACCGTTCCGAAAGAGATAGATATAACCCTTTCGTCAGCCTCCGCAATCTCAAGTGCGTTCAAAACACCCTTAGGTGTCTCTATAGCTCCCTGAATTCTTATCGTTCCTTCTCGTATATCATTCATTTTTTCATAATACGAGAGCATTTGAGATAATTCCGCAACATTCTCTTTGCCTTCACACATAGGCAGCCTAATATTTTTTATACCGCTTTTTACAAGTTCTTCTACATCATCTTCTCCAAATTTTGTATTTAAAGGATTTATTCTAGCAAATATTTCACAGCTCCCGTAATCTATTGTTTGCAAAGCATTACATAACAGCTTGCGCGCATTTTCCTTCTCAGAGTACGCTACCGCATCCTCCAAATCAAAAATCACGCAGTCTGCCCCCCTTAAATGAGCTGTTTTAAGCATTTTTTCGCTGCTTGCAGGGCAAAACAGCATACTTCTTCTTAATTTTCTCAATTTTTACCTCACTTTGATTCTTATTAATTTAATCTGTTATCTATAATTGAATGTAGATTAGTATTTATTATAAGAGCTTATATTCAATATACTCGCCTTCACAAGGAGGTCCGGCACAGATATGAATCACAGCTTCATTAAAATCAATTATCAAGCTGCCCACAGTTATATCTCTCCTGGAAAGAGGTATTCCCGTGTCTGACGGATGGCGGCATATAGCCTGCGGGTAGTTTTCATGGTCACACATGCACCTTTTTATATAGTCTACTGTTATGGAGCCGTGCTTTTCCATGAGCAGTTCATGGAGCCTGTCCCCTCTGGGACTGATTTCAGCAGCGTTAATCTCGGAGGTTAATGTAAAATGATTGGCATGTGTTATAATTCCTCCGACAGGCTCAATTATATTTGAACCTTTGGGATGAGCCTCTATATCTACCGCTTTGCCTTCCCCCGATGCCAACAGCATATTATTGGAAACATTTCTTTTGGATGTAAGTAAAATGTTTTTCGCTTCTTCAAAAGACTTGCAGGATAAAACTTTTCTTCTGAGGAATGTAACGGGAATACCTGCTTCCTCATTGTCATAAACCGATTTCAACGAATTATTGAAAAGCCCCACTCCATATGAATTAAATCCTTCACGTATAAGCTGTCCCGCTTCTGTGACTCCTATTATGCGCATGCCATTTTCATCTTCTATATGCAATATCACTATATTATCTATAATACCTGCCCTGTAATCCCAGTTTTTTACGAGTATAGTTTTCCCATGCGCGGAAGCTTCAGGCAGAACAGCGCATGTAGTACACTCTTTCATTATAGGAAACTTTGTTATTTCATATCGGCAATTAAGAACCATAAGATCTTTGAAATTCACCCCTGCACCATCTGCAATTCCTCTTGCTTCCATAAGAATTTCAGGCATGCTGTCTTCAATAACGGGAATATATGCATATGCATATTCCTTAATCTGTCCCCAGTCCTTAATACTTGTCTGAGCGAAAACCTCCTTATATCCTTCAATCCCATTTATAATTTTATCCTTTGCCTGCTCCCCGTACTGCAATCCTCTTTCATACGGAGTAGCGGCCTTTACCTTTACTGATTGAAAACTTATCATATATTACACTCCTTAAAAAGTCTTATGTACTGTGTTTTAATTTTGCTTTTATAATCTGTAAGCAATAAACTCACCTTCACAGGGCGGACCAGCACAAACATAAGCCGTCTTATCTTCAAAATCATATATAACTCCTGCTACAGTAATTTCTCTTAAACCCAGTCGTATATCTACATCCGAAGGATGACAGCATAAAGACTGTGGATAATTTTTATGGTCACTGAGACAATTTTTAATATGGTCAATATCTATTTTACCATGCTTTTCATTCAAAAGTTCATAAAGCCTGTCGCCTCTCGGGCTGAACTTTTTTGCATGAATTTCCGGCTTTACCGTAAAATGATTGGCATGAGCAATTATGCCTTCCATAGGTTCAATTATATCCGCTCCTCCGGGATACGCTTCTATATCCACAGCTTTACCCTCGGCGGATGCTAACATAAAATTGCAAGAAACTGCGCGTGGCGCATCCACTAATAATTTATATGCTTCATTGAAATTTTTGCTTGACAAAACCTTTCTTCTCAAGAATGTTACGGGAATTCCGATTCCGCGGCTATCATAGATTGACTGCAGGTTGTTTGCGCAAAGACCTATTCCGTGACTGTTAAAGCCGTTTCGGATAACCTGTCCCGCTTCGGCCAAGCCAAAGATACGCACTCCGTCTGGCTCTTCTATATGAACCATTACTATGTTGTCAAGGATACCTGCCCTGTAATCCCAATTTTGTCCCACATAAGTCTTTTTTCGCCTGCTTGCTTGCGGCAGGACCGAAAATGAAGTACATTCATTCGGTTCAGGAAATTTAGTAATTTCGTAGCGTGTATTCAGCACCATGATATCTGCTATGTCCGCTCTGGCCCCCGCGGATATTCCTCTTGCCTCTTCCATTACATCCGGAACTAGTCTTTCTGAAAGATATATATACTCGAGAGCGTAGCTTCTTATTTCTTCCCAGCTCATGCTGCTGGTTTCACTGAATAATAACCTATAATCTTCTATCTCCGCAATAATCTTTTCATGTGCTTGCTCTCCATATTGAAGGCCTCTCTCATAGGGAGTATCCGCCTTAACTTCTATTAACTGAAATTTTCTCATATTTTTCTCCTCCCACCTGATGAATACAATTATTTATATAAAAAACATGAAACAAAATGTCCCGGTGTAATTTCTGTAAGCTTTGTACCCTCTTGTGAACACTTCGGCATAGCGTTAGGGCAGCGTTGAACAAACCGGCAACCCGGCTTTGGATTGATGGGGCTTACGACTTCACCTTTAATTACATTCAGCTTTTTCCAATGTTTTAAATTTGGTATGGGAATAGCTGCTAGTAGGGCTTTGGTATACGGATGGCTTGGATTGTCAAACAGCTCGTCCGTAGAAGCCAATTCCACACATTGCCCCAAATACATAACGGCAATATTATCGCTTATATGTTTAACAACACTCAGGTCATGGGTTATAAACATGTAAGTAAGCCCCATTTTATCCTGAAGGTCCATTATCAAATTAAGAATTTGCGCCTGTATAGAAACATCCAACGCAGAAACAGGTTCATCACATACAATAAACTTAGAATCAAGGGCAAGGGCACGTGCAATACCTATTCTCTGCCTTCTTCCCCCGTCAAGCTCGTGAGGATATGTGTTTACAAAACGTTCGGCAAGACCAACAATATTCATAAGGTCAAAAACTTTTTCTAAAATTTCACTATTGTTTTTAATTGTTTTGCATACTTTTATAGGCTCGGCTATTATTTCACTTACGGTCATACGAGGATTTAAAGATGCAAATGGATCCTGAAATATTATCTGCATTTCTTTCCGCATATTTTTCATTTGTTTTTTATTATATTTGGATATGTCATTACCTTCAAAAAGCACTTTTCCTTCGGTAGGTTCAAGCAGTTTCAATATAACCCTTCCTAACGTCGATTTTCCGCATCCGGATTCTCCGACAACACCTAAGGTTTCTCCTTTATTTATAGAGATATTAATTCCGTCTACCGCATGCAACTCTCCTTTTGGGGTAGTAAAATACTTTTTGAGATTTATAGTTTGAATCATAGGTATAGTCATTCAAATTTCCTCCCGGGTTCATTTCCCAAATCATTTTTTACCTCTTCGGTAAAAAGATGGCATTTAATTTGATGTGTGTTCCTTATATAATTTTCGGGAGAAATTTTTTCGCAGATTTCCATACATTTCGGACAGCGCTCGGCAAATCGGCATCCGGTTATTAGTGCGGTAGGGTCCGGCATTAAGCCGTCTATGGGATTTAAACGTTCTGTCTTTTTGGTCATATCAGGTATGGACCCAAAAAGACCTATCGTATAAGGATGATGCTCATCTGCTTCAAAAATTTCCTCTACTGTCCCTATTTCAATTATCTCTCCGGCATACATTATTGCTACGGAATCGCATATCTGTGCAACCACGCCTAAGTCATGGGTTATAAGAATCATGGAAGTATCAAATTTTTCTTTAAGTTCTCCCATCATTTGAAGTACCTGAGCCTGTATTGTGACATCAAGAGCTGTAGTAGGTTCGTCTGCTAAAAGAAGCTTCGGTCTGCATGCCAAAGCCATGGCTATAACTATCCTTTGCTTCATACCGCCCGAAAACTGATGTGGATATTCATTTTTTCTGTCAGTAGATATACCTACGGTCTCCATCATTTCATCAACCTTAACTTCTATATCTTTGTTACTCATCTGAGGATTATGCAGCCTTAAAACTTCTCCAATCTGATGCCCTACCGTATGTATAGGATTTAAACTGGTCATGGGATCCTGAAAAATCATCGAAACATCATTGCCTCTGATTAAACGCATTTCAGCTTCACTCATCTTTAAGATATTTTTCCCTTCAAGCATTATTTCTCCTTGTTTTACAAATCCGACCCTATCCGGCAAAAGCCTCATAATACTAAGTGCAGTTGTTGTTTTTCCCGCACCTGTTTCTCCCACAAGCCCAAATGTCTTTCCTTTTTCTAATATAAGATTTACTCCATTTAGAGCATATATTTCATCATCATCATCTGTTTTGTACATAACGTGCAGGTTTTTTATTTCCAATAACTTTTCCGACATTTTTCCCTCCTAAATTAAAATGTTCAGTTTTTTAACCTGGGATCCAATGCATCTCTGAGACCATCTCCGACCAAAGTTAATGACATAACCATCATTACTATGGCAATACCTGGAGAAATAGCCAAGTACGGATAATATCTAAGCTGGCTTTTAGCTTCAGAAAGCATTCCTCCCCACTCAGGAGTCGGTTCGGATATGCCTAACCCTATAAAACTTAATGCAGCAACTGTAATTACTGTTCTCGCTACAGTCTGAGTTACTTGCACCAAAATTGGTCCCATGGCATTTGGAAGGATGTGCCTAAATATAATCCTTCCATCGCTTGTACCACAAGCTCTTGCCGCCTCTATATATTCCTGTCCCATGACACTCAAAACGGCAGATCTAACTATTCTTGACATCCTCGGTATATTGGAAATCCCCATTGCCAAAATTAAATTAAACAAGCTTGAACCAAATGCCGCAATAATAGTTATCGCCATAAGTGTATTAGGTATTGCAAGGAATATATCCATTATCCTCATAAGTATATTATCTATTCTCCCGCCGTAATATGCCGCAGATGCACCTATTAAAGATCCCATGGACAATGATACACAAACCGTAGCCATGCCCACAAACATAGAAATCCTTCCTCCATATATAATACGTGCAAACACATCTCTTCCGTACTGGTCGGTACCTAGAATATTTTCTTCTGAAGGAAACTTGAAGCGTTCCGAAAGATTCTGCGAAATTGCCTGCTCTTCATAATCAAGATAAATATTAGCAGACAGAACTGCCACTGCCATTAGGCAAAAAACTATAAGACCGAACATTCCTAATTTATTTCTTTTATATCGTATCCATACGGCTTTAGCCTGACTTTTCTTTTTGAATTGATGTGCTTTTTTTAAAACATCCTCTTTTGTATTTACACTATCATTTTTTACTACTGTCATATTTTCACCTTCTTTGCTTTCACAGCAGAATATTGAGATTTAAGTCTCGGATCTATATATACATATACTATGTCTACAAGAAGATTCACAAGACTAGCAATTATGGCCGAAAACAAAACTGATGCAATTACCATCGGTGTATCTTTCGATTTTACAGCATTTATCATAAGCTGTCCAAGTCCGGGAAGAGCAAAAACCTGTTCGACAACAATAGCTCCCCCCAATGCAAGCCCGAAATTAACTCCTATAATAGTGACAACAGGCAACAAGGCATTTCTAAGTGCATGACCAAAGATTACTGTTCTTTCCGGAGCACCTTTTGCTCTTGCGGTTCTTATATAATCCTGACGAATCACTTCTAGCATAGTAGAACGAGTCATACGAAGAATGGAAGCCAATGTATTGGTACATGCCGTAGCCGCAGGGAGTATAAAGTGTTTCCATGAATCTGCACCCAAAGAAGGAAGCCATTTTAACTTAAGCGAAAATAATAGTATACACATCAATGCGAACCAAAACTCAGGCATAGATGTTAACACCAATGAGATTCCTAGGGAAATATTGTCAACTGCTCTGTATTGCTTAACAGCAGATACCACTCCCACCGGTAAACCTATAATAATAGCTATAATAGTACTGACAACGGCTAAATTAAGTGTATAAGAAAGACGAGAAATAATTTCCTGAAATACCGGAATATTTGTCCTATAAGATTTACCTAAATCTCCCCTTACAGCGTTAGAAATATATCTTATGTAGCGTACAAAAAAGTTGTCATTTAACCCCAGTTCATTTCTCAAAGCTTCATATTCTTCAGACTTAGCACCTTCCCCAAGTATCATTATAGCAGGATCTCCCGGAGTAAAATCCATTATAAAAAATATAATAAAAGATACACCAACTATAATCGGAATTATCCATAAAATCCTTTTGATAATATATTTTAGCATTTTTGCTCCTTTCTACAGTCATCAGAGGAGCATAAGCTCCTCTAAATATTATATAACGGATATTTATAAGACTATATTAACTTATTCTTCAAAGTACATTTTACTTACATTATATCTATCAACAGGATGTGGAAAAACATTTTTGAGTTTTGCATTATGAAATAGCAAATTCATATTAGTATATAAAGGTATCAAAGGAACATCTTCCTTTAATATTCCATAAATCTGTCTATATATCTCAAGTCTTTTATCATTGCTACTTTCAGCCCTAGCTTTTTCAATCAATGCATCTACCTCAGGATTTGAATATCCTGAATAATTATTTCCACCGCCTAACATGGTACTATGAAATCTTCTTGTAAGAAGATAGTCGGCATCCCTAATAGTAGCGCTTGTCATCCTCAGACTGACATCAAAATTCATATTTCCCGCGACATCTTCCAAATAAGCGGCACGTTCCATTTTATTGAATGTAACATTTATACCTATTTTTCTAAGTTGATCTTGAACAACTTCGGCAGGTTGCATATACATAGGTGAGCCTTCCATACTAAATGTAATATCAAATCCGTCAGGATATCCTGCTTCAGCAAGAAGTTGCTTTGCCTTTTCAATATCTTGTTCATACCATTTAAAATCATCTAAATACCCAAAGATTGATGTTGGTACCAAACAATTTGTCGCTACTGCATATCCATATGCACCTCCTATAATTATATCATCCCGATTCAAAGCATATGCTATTGCTTGCCTTATCTTTTTATTGGTAAATATTCCGTCTCTTACATTGAATGTTATATGACGAAGTCCTACACCTGGGCATTCAACATAAGATAAACTTTCTACCTGTTTCAGATGGTCATAGTCACTGTTTGCCGGTGGATAATATATATCAAGCGTACCATCTTCAAGAGCTATGGAACCTGAAGCTGCATCCGGAACAAGCTTGAAAATAATATTTTTAATCTTAGCCGGTCCATCATAATAATCGTCAAACCGTTCCAATATAAGAGCATCCCCGCTTTTCCATTCGACTATTTTATATGCCCCTGTACCTACGGGATTCCTCGCAAAATCAATATTGTTAGCTTCTGCTTCCTCAACAGCCCTTTTACTTACTATACCATATGTTAAATTTGTCATAACATCTAGGATAGGACTATACGGATATTTTAAAACACACTTAACTGTCATGTCATCAACCTTTTCAAAATGGTCTATAGCTTCACTTATAGAACTTGAATAGCTGGATTCCAACGATCTTTGAAGAGAAAACTGAACATCCTCTGCAGTCATAACATCACCGTTATGAAACTTTACATTTTCTCTCAGCTTAAATATAACTTCTTTATTATCATTACTGAAAGTCCACGATTCAGCCAGTCCCGGTATAAGCTTGGCATAATCGGAATGATCTTCTTTAACAAGAGTATCATAAATTTGATACATAATCGCATGTGTAACAGTATCTTTACTGGTTGATGGGTCAAGTGAAGCAGCTTCAGCTTCGACACCCCACATTAGTGTATCTTTTACACTACCTTCTACTCCATCCGATGTCACTGTTGAATCTCCGGGAGTTGTTTCTGTGCTACATGCCGTCAATATTGACAACAATAACATAGCAACAGCTAAAATAAAACTTAAATTTTTTTTCATTTCTTCCTCCTACTTATAATATATTGTAAAAATTTTAATGTAGAAAATTTAAAGCACTCTTTCGTTTTTTTATGCCTTTAATATATGTTTTAATAGAATTAATAGGACTTTATTATATTTTGACCCTTCTTATCACATCCATCACACTTCCATCTCTTGCTTCAACTATACCAACAATTTCTTCCCCAAAAATAGGTGGGACAGGCTTTCCGGCTTCAGCTTCTGCTTCTTCTTTTAATTCGTTTATATCCAGTAATGGAAGACCTTTATCACTTAATTTTTCTTTAAGATCCGGTCTAAGCGGGTTTATTGCTATACCTTTATCCGTAACAACTATATCAATATTGCATCCAGGGGTAACTACAGTTGTGACATCGTCTCTGATTATGGGAATGTTTTTTCTTATGAGAGGAGCGGTAACTATTCTGAGCTTTGCCCCATCCGCTGTATCAGGATGCCCGCCCTGTGCTCCCATTATAACCCCGTCAGAACCCGTCAATACGTTTACATTAAAATCTACGTCAACTTCTGTAGCCGACAATACCATTATGTCAAGCATGTTGGCAACGCACCCCTTGTTATAGGGATTGGCATACATGGAAGCAGACATCTCTATGTGATTTATATTTCTGTTGAAGGAATCCGAAGCACCTGCATCAAAAGTCTGTGCGTCCAGCAAAGCGTAAAAATATCCTTCCTCCAATAATTCAACAAGGACCGAAGTAATTCCGCCAGAAATAGCTCCCCCTTTGATTCCTTTTCCTTTCATATACTCCTTCAGAAATTTTATGACAGCCAAGGAAGCACCGCCACTGCCTGCCTGAAATGAAAATCCGTCTTTCATATATCCTGAATTATTAATAACCCTTGCAGCATATTCTGCCATAAGCAGCTCCTTGGGATTTTGTGTCATCCTTGTGGCTCCCGTTGCAATCTTGCCAGCATCACCTATCACATCCACTGCCACCACATAATCTACCAAAGTTTGATCTATACTTTGGTTTCTGAGGGGATATTCTACTATATTATCAGTTATGGCAACTACCTTGTCCGCATATTTAGCGTCGGCCATAGCATATCCCATGGAACCGAAAGCAGATTTTCCTGTCCGTCCGCTCATGTTACCCATTTTATCACATGAAGATGCCCCTATAAAAGCTACATCTATTTTTATTTCCCCCAATTCAACAGATCTGGCTCGTCCTCCGTGGGTCTGAAATATTACAGGTTTTTTTAATATATTATTATAAGATATTTCCTTAGCCAAGGCACCCCTCATACCGCTAGTGCGTATACCTGTTATCACACCGTTTTTAATATGTTCTATCATGGGTTCATGAACCTTCTGTAATGAAGATGCCGCAATGGTTACATCTTTTATTCCCAGTCTGGCTATTTCTTCTAGAACCATGTTTATTATATAGTCTCCATCTCTTAGATGGTGATGAAAAGAAATTATCATTCCATCCTTCAAATCACATTTTTGTATAGCTTCTCGTATGCTAGGTAATATCTTATTTTCTGTTTTTACATATTTAAAATTTTTTTCCGTTTTTTCTCTAAGAACCTCTATTTCCCGGTGCCTGTTCCGATATGGAATCGTATACCCAAAGCCGTCAATGTATTTTGGTATACGGCGTCCTACATCATTTACCACATAATTTCCATTCATAATGTTCACTTCCTTTTGCCATAATTTAACCACCCTATGTTTAAAGCATAATTATAATCCTTTTTATCACTATAAATAGTCACATATATTAATTGCATATTCAACTATAAATTAGTATAGTTAACATTAGTAGAATTGTCAACTATTTTTATCCAAATTTTTCATTCAAAAAAAATTAACAATGTATTTTATTTTCTATATTCTTATCCGGTAAAAATTAATATGGCACTTTATCACTATAAATAGTCACATATATTAATTGCATATTCAACTATAAATTAGTATAGTTAACATTAGTAGAATTGTCAACTATTTTTATCCAAATGATAGCGTCAATTTACTGTAGGAAAAATTCAAAAAAGATTTCACCTATAAATAAATATCGAATATTTTTCTAAAATTTTAAGTTTTTAAATCAATATATTTATGGATTTGTGGAGAACTTTATCAAGTTTTCCACAAGCTCCACAAATACTACTACTACTACTACTAAAAGAGCTTCCATTTCTTAAAAAACAAACAATAAATTCAGCAATTATTTCGCTATTTTAAAGTATATTTATAACCCCGAATCTACCCCCCATTTGTAGTAAATTTATGCTAATTGTCCATATTGAAACGCCTTTAATTCATTATATAAAGCATTTTTCTTACCTAAATTAAACACAGCTATATTATTATAACCACCGTTGTAATAACTCTTTGCTTTCCTTGTTATCTTGTTTCTTAATTCTTTTGAAATTTCCTGTTTTTGTTCCTTTTCTTCTTTTATTTTCTTTGCTTTGACTAAATCTATTATCTTACCTCCATTCTTCCTGTAAATCCTTAATCTGGACATTTTGTCAACGCATTCTTCACTCCATCCCATAGGCCTGCTGCTTAATCGGGCTGATAAAATATGACTTACATGGCCTTCATCACTGCAGCCTATTACATCATATCTATCTGTTTCATATATTTCTATTCCATCCCAATTTCTTAACATGTATCTTCTTGCTTATTTTACTGATTCTTTCTTTGTTTCTTCAATAGTTTCTGATAATATTTCTTTAAATATTTCTTTTAAATACCTTTTATCTGCATCATCAATTGCATCTTTTAAATTTTGTCTAAGATGTGGAACATGCCCTGTTGACTTTAAAACGTACTTCTTTAAATGATATTTATCTAATACATATTCACTCTTATCTATCCAATTTAATCCTTGTCTTATCCAAGGTGCTCCATCTCCTGCCAGGTAAATCTTTTCTATATAATCTGTATCATAGTAATCATCTATATATTGTGCTACTTCTAACCATAACTCTTCGCTATTTGAATATACTCCACCGAAGTATCTTGCATTCATTAATCTTTTTCTTTTATGCTTCAAACCATCATTTTCTAACCCCTCATGAACATACACCAATCTTGGCATTATTGTCCCGCCTTTTTGTAATGATACATGATCTTCATCTGCTTCTATGTATAACTTTTTTACTTTCTTTTTTTCTTCCTGAGGGTTTAACTGGTATCTTATTTCATCTGTATCTTTAACTATGTTCATTACTGTTTGTTTACTTATTTCATCAGTTAAAACTACCTTTTCTCCGGTCTTCTTATATGAAGAATCTGTCACTTCTTCCAGGGTCCTTACTACAACATCTGTGCTTATTCTATCATGTGGTCCTATTCCTGCAAATTCATCTGCTAAATGACAATATCCTTTACCACTTTTAGATTTATAATATGTCCTTTTATATTCTACTTTACCAAATATTGTTATTATTGTTCCTATTTCATCTTTTCTCTCTACGCCCCAGTCCTTCTTGCGTTCATCATCTTCTTTTATTATCTTATCAATATCTTCCATTACTTCACTACATATATTTCTTCCTAATTCATGCAGGTTTTCCTCCATTTTTAATACAAATTCACCAAAGTCCCTTCCCTGATTTAAAAATTCTTTTATATCCTTTTCAATTTTATTAATGCCAAATCCTAAAAAATGTTGTATACTATTATACATAAAGATGTGCCTCCCTTGTTGATTATTGCTGATTTTCAACATTTATTTTATCAGAGGTGCATCTTTTTTTCAATTGCTTTATCTCTTTTCTTTATATTTGGCATTTATTGTTATTTTCCTACAGTAATTTTACACTAACTCCAAATTTTTCATTCAAAAAAAATTAACAATGTATTTTATTTTCTATATTCTTATCCGGTAAAAATTAATATGGCACCGTTCTATATACGACAGCTTTTTTTGTATTTTTAATTAACTTCTCAATGGATATCAGTCATGATAAAATCCATATACTATATTGAGTATTTTAAAGCTGAATACTAAAAGTATGAAAGATAAAAATACGGTAGAAAATAAACTGTTCTGCTGCATATGGACATATATATCTTCGTATGTATAAAACTCCGGTAAAATTCCTACTGAAAAGAACATTTGCAGTATCCATGCTTTTAGACATAAATATAACTCCTTCCTGACCTTTTACAAATATCTATATTTATAAAAGGTCAGGAAGGAGTCAATTATTCTAATCATATATGTTTTATGAACAAAAACTTATTGCTCGTTATTTACCTGAGCTTCTTTAATGTTTATTAAATGTATTGTTGTTGAAATAGTTATTGTTATTAAAGATGCCAAAATTAAAAATGACATATGTATTCCTCCTTTTAATCAGTATAATTTATCAACCTTATAGTTTTCTTAATTAATGTCGTCCTGAGCGATAGCGAAGAATCTCAGGTTTAAAAGATGAGATTCTTCACCTTCGGTTCAGAATGACACGGTTATTCATAGCAATGATAATGGCTGAACCCTCTTAATATCACAAAAGCTCGCAGTACTTACAGCCTGTGCAGGTTTCTACCTTTCCTTCAAATATCCTTTTTATAATATCTACAGTATTATATGCTTCTTTGTTTTTCTTATCAATTTTAGAATCGTGAAGTATTATCTTTTTCGGCGAAACACTTAATAAAATATTTATTACAGTTTCATCATATGTTGTTGCATTGCTTAATTCGGCTGAAAACTCAGCATTTGTCAAATAATTAAGCTTTTGCATATTCTTATCGTAAACCTGAACTTTGTTATTCTTAAACATCACATTAACAATATCATATTGATTTTCTTCGGATTCGGATATCAGCTTTATAATACTTATAAAATCCATATATTCCTTTTTCATTAAATATGAATCAATGCATCTCTCTACAACCTGTGTTGCATAAAGCTTTATAAACTTAAGCCTAAAGTTTACAAATCCATTTAAATTTATTGAATTGGATTTTTCTAAAACTTCCTTAAATTTATTTTTTATAATTAAATGTATTTTTATATCATTGTCTATTTCTTCCTCAATATCTGATATTATTGAGCCGACTTCTTCCTCGTCAAAATAAAAGTAATTTTCCTTTAAAGTATTTATACCAACTAACTTAGTGTATTCAACTAATAGCTTGGTTATTTTTGCTGTTATTTTTTCAATGTACTCTCTTTTATTTAACTTATTATCCGTAAAATATCTAATCTTTATATTGCCTTCATCTGTAGATGATAATTCTATATTTATATCACTTTCCTCTATGTTAGTTATAATCCTTATATTATTATAAATTTCATGATTTTCATTTTCATTTAACTCTAATGATAGT
>Ga0255345_1003259_pt1 | contig 19161 bp, 23 predicted proteins | sample wastewater_treat_6_FD_192415 | JGI IMG/M metagenome (GOLD analysis project Ga0255345, IMG submission 192415) | Wastewater microbial communities from Lulu Island WWTP, Vancouver, Canada - plant20 | ecosystem: Engineered > WWTP > Wastewater > Unclassified | place: Canada: Vancouver, British... | reverse complement strand
AACTGTTGCGCTTTTTACATGGATATTCGGAGGCAGGGTCGATGGCAAGCTGGTTTATTTTACGGGTGACCCGCTGCTCCATATACTTTCAGGCGGCCTTATTATCGGAGCCTTCTTCATGGCGACAGACATGGTTACAACACCGCTTACAACCCGGGGCCAGATTCTCTTCGCATTCGGCTGCGGATTGATCACGGTGCTCATAAGACTCTACGGCGGTTACCCTGAAGGAGTATGCTACTCAATCCTGTTGATGAATGCGGTAACTCCGCTTATTGACAGGTATGTATTCCCGAAAAAATTCGGTTCCCTCCCGGAACCTGTTACAAGGAGTTAATAATGTCACATACAGATCATAACAATAACAGTATGTTTAAAATAACTCTTAACCTTACAATGGCAGCTTTTCTTTCCGGGCTTATTATAGGCGTGGTGTTCTTTTTTACTTATGAAAAAGCAGAGGAACAGAAGAGACTTCAAAAGGAACTCTCCATGAAAGAACTTGTTCCTGATGCCGCCAGATTTGTGCCCATCGAAGGCAAGCAGGAATGGTTCAGGGCTGAAAAAGATGATAAAATTTCGGCGTATCTGCTGTCCGCTGAACAGAAGGGATTTGAAGGCATCATAAAAATGTTTGTTGCCGTAACTCCTGATAAAAAAGTCATAGGTTACAAGGTCCTTTCACACAAAGAGACACCCGGGCTTGGCGATGTGGCATTCAAGCCGAAATTCGCTTCACAGTTTACCGGCAAGGGAATCGAAAACATGGAGCTGGTTAAGATTCAGGAAGAGGGCAAAATACTGGCAATTACAGGTGCAACTATCACTTCACGCGCAGTGACTGCTGCTGTTAAGCATGCACTGGTCGAGGTTGACGCTTATCTTGCGCAGGATGACACTGACGTTCACACTGAAACTAAAAATGAGCATAAATAAGGGGTCAGCATGAATCTATGGAAAGAATTTACTAAAGGTATTGTCGCGGAAAATCCTATCTTCCGCCTTGCATTAAGTCTGTGCCCGGCGCTTGCTGTTACCTCAAATGTATATAACGCGCTCGGCATGGGAATAACAGTTTTGTTTGTTATTACCTGCAATAACATGGTAGTATCAGTCTTCAGGAATGTTATACATCCAAAGGTCAGGGTGCCCGTATATATTATGTCGATTGCTACTATTGTTACAGTGGCAATGCTGGTACTTGAGGCATACATTCCGGTCCTGTTCAAAGAGCTTGGCATATACCTTCCTCTTGTCGTGGTATTTGCAATAATTCTGGCAAGGGCTGAAGTATTTGCGGCCAAGAACAGTGTCATTCCATCCATGGTTGACGGTCTTGGCATGGGAGTCGGTTTTACCTTCGGCATGGTAACAATAGGCGCCATCAGGGAGATTGCGGGTAACGGATCGTTTCTGGGATACCAGATTTTGGGGAGTTGGTACCATCCTCCGCTCATAATCATTCTCGCTCCTGGAGGGTTCATCGTAATAGGATTTATTATAGGTGTGATGAACCTTATGGAAAAACGTAAAAAAGATAAATCTGAAAAGGCTGAAATGGCAGCAGGAGGCATGGTATGACAGAATATTTTCTGCTTTTTATGAGCGCGGCGATTGTCAATAACTTTGTGTTGACCCGCTATCTTGGTCTCTGCATATTTTTCGGAGTTTCCAAAAACTATCGCGCGTCGACAAGTATGGGGCTTGCTATTATTTCGATCATCACACTGAGTTCCATGCTGACATGGGTCATAGAGCATTTTATATTATTACCTCTTGGCCTGTATTTTCTTAAAACAATAGTTTTTGTCGTGGTAATCGCAGTTTTTGTACAGATGCTTGAAATGGTCATAAAAAAGTTTATGCCTACGTTATATAACGTCTGGGGAATTTACCTTCTGCTGGTTGCGACAAACTGTGTAATCCTCGGTGTCCCGCTTATCAACTCCGAGGCAAATTTTACTTTTATTAAAAGTACTGTCAATGCGCTCGGTTCAGGTACGGGATTTGCAATTGCTCTGATTCTGTTTGCAAGCCTCAGGGAAAAGCTGCAGCTTTCCGATGTGCCCAAATCCCTTGACGGTCTGCCGATAGCCTTTATCCTGGCAGGTATGCTTGCTCTTGCTTTCCAGGGATTTAACGGCATGATACCGCTATAATGTGATTAAGGAGAGATTATGTTACTACAAACAGCAATATATGCAGTTCTTGCCATGATCGGCCTGGGGTTGATTTTCGGATTCTTTATTTCATTCGCGAACAGAAAATGGGCTGTTGAGGTTGATCCGAGAATACATGAAGTTGATGAAGTGCTTCCCAAAGGACAGTGCGGCGGATGCGGTTACCCCGGATGCCTGGCTTACGCCGAAGCAGTTGTAACCAATCCCGATGTTCCGCCAAACCTGTGCGCCCCCGGCAAAGAGGCTGTTGCCCTAAAAGTCGCGGAGATTACAGGTAAAAAAGCCGCAGCGCTTGAAACCAAGATAGCTTTTGTCCGCTGTTCCGGCACTTACGGCAAGGCTATCAGAACAGGCGTCTATAAAGGGGTCAGGGACTGTGTTTCTGCGAATATACTTGTGGGCGGCGATAAGGGATGTACCTACGGATGCCTTGGCTACGGCACGTGCGTTAAGGTATGTATGTTCGATGCATTAAAGATGAGTCCTGAAGGAATTCCCGTAGTCAATCCTGACAAATGCACCGGTTGCGGGAAATGTATAACCGTATGCCCCAGGAATATTATAACACTCGTTAAGCCTGAAATTATGGTTAAGGTAAACTGTAATTCACATGACAAAGGGGCAATAGTACGAAAGCATTGCCAGGCGGGATGTATAGGCTGCGGAATGTGTGTCAAGTCATGTCCCTATGGCGCGATCGTTGTTGATAATTTCCTGCCGATAGTTGACTATAATATATGTCTGGAAAAGTGTTCAGACCCGACTTGTATCGTCAAGTGCCCCACAAAGGTTCTGAGACCCGCGATTTGGGGTACTGTGCCCGGTTTTGAATTGCAAGAGGAGAAGGTCTGATTTTCAGACCTTCTTTTTTTTCAGCTTAACTTTTTGATTCAGTCACTCCAGAGCCCTCGTTTCGCTGCCCTGGCCTCTCTGTATGCTCTGTATAAGCGGTCCCTGTACTTTACATTCGGCGGTACAGTAAGTGGTACAGCGTAGCCCGCGGCTACTATCAGTTCGTTCAGCATTCTGCCGTCAGAAAGATATACGTATGCCAGCGTGCGGCCGTGACGGTCATGCTGCCGCAGGTCATATTCCAGTGTAACTGTTGCTCCCTTGCGCAGTATGGATTTAAGATAATTCGTAGAGCGTTTCCCCTGGGCTACTATTGTCCGTATGTCATCGCCCGTACGGTTTGAATCACGTTTTACCTTGCTATTAGTGACCTTTTCCGGAGCGTCTATGCCGATAAGGCGTACCCTCAGAATTTTGCCTTTTGAATTTACGTGGATGGTGTCACCATCTACTATTTTTGTTACCGTGGCTCTCATTTCTGTGGCCTGGGCCGTAACTGCGGTCAACAGTATAAGGACATACACGTATCTTTTAAGCATTATTCAGTTTCCCCCGGGCCGGTTAAATGCGTTCGGGACTTTGTCTTATTTAATCCCGCGTGTTCATAAGTATAATGGCAAAATTAATTGAGTCAATTGTTTTTTACTGTTCCCTTTATCGCAGTCGTGGAGCTTTATTAAAAATTATTCTTGAATACGACAATATACCTGATTATTTTTATTCACCGTTGTCCTAAATGATTTAAAAGCTCAGAACCAATCATAGTACCGGATTACTCCCGGATAATCCTTTGACTTATAACTGAGGAAAATCCGATAATAACTAATACAGGAGGCCGTAAAACATGGGAGATAATAAAATATTTCAGAGTTCTTACAACAGTACAGACGGGATTTTAACAGGCACTGTGCTTCTTAAAAGCGTGGACAAAGATGATTCAAAAAAAATATTTGAACTCATGTCTCAGGGAATTAATGAAAATGCTTCTTATACCGATTACATACTCGATACCAGGAATGTTACGGATATAAAGCTTGAATCTTTCGGTTACCTTATGAAAGCACAGAGTATTGTAAAGAAAACAGCAGGATACATGGTTCTTGTTGTGACAGATGAAAGTTTGCAAAAGTTTATGGTAATCTATCCCGAAATGTTCGATTATTACGCGGTTTTCTTTAACACAGAAGATGCCAGAAAATTTATAATTTCAAAAAGATAACAATAGATAATAGCCGTGAACAATCTTTTCCCGTCGGAATGAAAGCGCTTAATTCTGAATTTCCCAAATAATATGTGGACGCTGACAAATTGAAAACTTTTTATGATATCAGGATCGTGCTTTTCAGGGAAGAGGATTTGCGCTACAGGCTTGCTTCCAGGATTGTTGACAAAATATCTCTATCCGGCGCAAAAACTGTACTTTATAAAGATGAAGAGGAACTCGGAAGATATATTGAAACATTCAGAAATATTTATGATTCCAAAGAAATTCTTATTCTTAAAGAATTTCCTGGAAGAAAATTCCAGAAATGCCCCGGTTCCACGGGTGTTATATGCTGCAACTATTATCTGTTGAATACATGTTTTAACTGCCTTTATGATTGCACATATTGTTTTCTTAACAGTTACCTTAATTCCTATGGCATAACCCAGTTTATCAACCTTGATGAACTGCACGAATCGATTTTTGAGTTTACGTCCAATGCTTCGCGAATGTTCAGGATTGGAACCGGTGAATTTACAGATTCACTTATGATGGATGAAATAACCGGCATCGCTGAAAGTCTTATAAGCAGGATTGCGCAGTACCGTAATATTTTTCTTGAATTCAAGACCAAATCAGATCGCGTAGACCATCTTCTCCCGATAAAAGAAAAAGGGAGTACAGTACTCGCGTGGACACTCAATACACCGGTTAATATAAGCAGATATGAAAAAGATACGGCTTCGCTGGATGCACGCCTGAATGCTGCGGCGAAAGCTGGTGACGCGGGATTCTATCTGGCATTCCATTTTGATCCGATTATAATTTATAACGGTTTTTTAAACGATTACGATTCGGTTCTGAACAAACTTTCCGAAAAGATTGACCCCGGAAAAGTTGTATGGGTTTCACTGGGCTGCTTCAGGTATTCTCCCGGTTTTAAGGATATTATAAAACATAAATACCGGGATAGTGTTTTAACATGCGAAGAGATGTTTCCCGGCGTGGATGGGAAATACAGATATCTTAAAAAAAGAAGAATTGAAATATATAGTTTTTTTTATAAAAAGCTGCAAACTCTTTTCCCGTCGGCATATATCTATTTCTGCATGGAAAGCTCCGATGTCTGGTATTCAGTTACCGGGATTGATTTTGCATCTTCGGATGAACTTGAAGCTGCCATGGGGCATTCGCTGAAATCAAATTTTTTATAATTCTCAGTGGTTAAATCCATCCGATATTGATTGACCTTAAACCCGTAAAATGAATATTTGTAAACAGTCACTATCATGAAAAAATGTTGCGTTTTTGATGATAAATATTTTTTATAAATTCCGGAGAAAAAATTGCAAAACGCTGACTCTAAGGAAATCCAGAAAGAACTCTCTCTGCTCCAGGAAAAAACATCTGAACTCTGGAATGCAATCGGTATCGACAAACTCAGGAAAAAACTCGCAGAGCTTGAGTCAGACATTCAAAAAAATGAAGTATGGAGTGTCAAGGAAAGGTTCGCCGGAATTAATCAGGAAATCAGCAGGTTAAAACGCAAAATCGATCCCTGGATGAAACTTAAAAACGATACCGACGAAGCGCTTGCCCTGCTTGAAATGGCAGAAGCAGAGGGTGATGAGGCTATTATAAATGAAGTTGCCTCAATAGTAAAACATCTATCCGTTATTTTTGATGAGCTCGAAACCAGAGAACTTCTTTCAGAGGATGATGATGTCAGGGATGCTTTTGTTTCCATACATCCGGGAGCAGGCGGGACTGAATCACAGGATTGGGCCAGCATGTTGTTGCGGATGTATACCCGCTGGGCTGAAAAAAACGGGTTTATCGTTGAGATCATTGATTATACGCATGGTGATGAGGCGGGTATTAAAAGCGCGACTATTCTGATAAAGGGTGAGTATGCCTATGGACTGCTAAAGGGAGAAACTGGCGTTCACAGGCTGGTCAGGATATCCCCCTTTGATGCAAATAAACGCAGGCATACATCATTCTCGTCTGTTGAAATAATGCCGGACATAGAAGAGGTTGTACCGGTTGAAATAAATGAAAATGACCTTAAAATAGACACTTACAGGGCTTCCGGTGCTGGCGGTCAGCATGTTAACAAAACTGATTCTGCTGTACGAATAACTCATTTACCAACGGGTATTGTTGTTCAGTGTCAGAATGAAAGATCCCAGCATAAAAACCGGGCCTTTGCCATGAAAGTGCTCAAGGCACGGATTTACGAAATTCATAAACAGGAACAGAATGATAAAAAAACACTTTTTGCCGGTGAAAAAAAAGAAATCTCATGGGGCAATCAACTGCGTTCTTATGTCTTTCAGCCCTATACTCTGGTTAAAGATCACAGAACCGGTGAGGAAACAGGTTCTATTGAATATGTTTTTGATGGTGAACTGAACCGTTTTTTATACGCTTATCTGAAAAGTATTAAGCAGGCGTAGCAATAAATATTTTTTCTCTGATTTGACTGTATATTTTAAGGTATAACAGCTTAAATAATTTAAACCTCAGTTATAATTACAGATGAAAAACAGAGATAATAATAAATCGGAATTGATCAATGTAGACCTTGGCGGGTCATTCGAAATTCTAACTGTTCATGGTGGTGTAAAAAAACTTTTTCTTCAGAGATTTAGTATTGCTGAACTCCGGAGGATGACTGAGAAAATCGGCCTTATATCACATCTTCGTAAAAAAGGATTTAATAATCTTTTGATTGATGTCTTTGTTGATGAAAATCACGTTAATTATTTCAGCCTCTATATGAAAGAAAAGAGAACTGAAAATCGTCTGCTCGATGTGCGCCTTAGTGAGGTTTCATTTATGCCTGGAGAAAAATATCCGGGTTATGACAACCGGTTTATCCCATACGAAATGATTAACATAGAATGGATTTCGGCAAGAAACCCCTATGCGGTTTTTTCAGATAAAAAACCGCAAATGCCGGGACAGGATCATCCTGGTCTTGGAATTCTGAAATACGGTTTCAGAATGATCTACCTGATGGCGAGTGAAATTGTTAAAGACGGTTTTATGGATATACCAGATCATATGCACAACGCAATAATGTATTCATCGGGATTTAAGTTTTTTGATCCGGTTCACGAAGGTATACTCAGGGCTGTTATGAGGGATTTAAAAAAATATTCACTTTCAGAAATTTCGTGGGGGGTTATAACATCCGCTGTTATAGAAAAACATACGGGAGAACCCCAGCTATACGATCCCTGCGAGCAGATCTATCCTGTTTCGCGCAGGTTGAAAAAACATTTCACATCGCCAGAATATATAAAAATTTGTAAAAAGTATTATAACAGGAAAAAATATTATCTTGACTATGGGGAAATGGAAAAAAGGCGGGAAGAGATTCTGTCTAAGAACCGGATTGAAGATCTTTAGATAAATTGATTTCAAGATTCCCCATCCTCTGGAGCTCATCAGCATCTTTAAGTATATCATCTTTTAAATTTTTCATGATATTAACATTGATCCTGCGCAGATCTGATATATCCGAAATTATGCGTTTCTCATCAATGCGAAGTACTGATAACGCGGCAATCATGCCGTCACAATCTTCGTCATTCTGCAGCTCTGAAACTGACATCTGCTTTCCGGTTTTTCCCCTGAACCGTTCGTTCAGCCCGGATATAATGTAGTCCTGGATATTTATTTCACTTATGATATCATCTATACGATGAAGAATGTCGGCGGGTTCATTATCAAAATCAATTTTTAGCGAATTGTGTAAATCATGTTCAAGTTTTAGAAATTGTCTGAGCAGCGAAATTTTTCTTTCGAGCGCGTGGTGTGTTTCAGTTATTATTAACCGGATGTCATCCCTCAATACTGAAGCTTCCCTTTGCAGTCATATTCCGGCTTGTATCAGACCTGGCTTCAGTGGCAGAAATCTGGTCCCAGGCATCCCGCATATCTTTCATCAATTTAAGAACCTGCCTGATTATTTCCGGATCTTTACGCATATTGGCTTCAAGAAGCTGCCTTTTAAAATACATATAAAGGCTGAATAAATTCTGTGAAATTTCTCCTCCCTCTTTCATGTTCAGCGCAAGAAGGAGTTCGGTGATTATATCCTGAGCCTTGATTATATTTGTATTAACCACGTCGTATCGCATAGGTTCAATGTTATCTATGGCTATGTTGAGAAATTTTATGGCGCCGTCATACAGCATCACGATAAGTTTACCCTGGTTTGCTGTAGAGATCTGAGTCTGCTTGTACTGATTATACGGATTGGTTGGCGCCATGTTTTTCCTTTTAGGTTTTAATTTATGGATTATTTGAATTATCGTAAACAGAAAGTCATAACTTTACCTGAATTATTATAAATAAAAGCTTATTTGTTAAACAATCCCTGTATTTTGTTCATTATCTCCCCATACTTCTCTGCTGTTTTGCTTACTATTTCCAGGGGCAGTGGCGGAGGCGGAGAATTTTTATCCCAGGGTGTATTGTCAAGATAATCACGGATAAACTGTTTGTCGTAGCTTACCGGAGATACGCCGGTCTTGTACAAACCGCTGTCCCAGAACCTTGAACTGTCAGGAGTCAGCACCTCGTCAATAAGAATAATCTCGTTGTCAATATAACCGAATTCTAACTTGGTATCAGCAAGAATAATACCGGCGCCGAGTAGTGAATCCCTTCCAAATTCATAAATCTTTGATGTCATCAGACGAAGGAATTCCGCGTCTTTTTCGCCAATATCTTTTTTCATTACATTGATTGAAATGTTTATATCATGCCCCGTGTCAGCCTTTGTTGCGGGAGTGAATATAATTTCAGGGAGTTTCTCTGCCATTTTTAGTCCAGGTTTAAGGCTTATGCCGGATACTGAACCGGTTTCAAGGTATTCCTTCCAGCCGCCGCCTATTATATAGCCGCGCGCCACGCATTCATAATCTATACGTTTTGTTTTACGCACTATGACAGATCTGTCTTTAAAAAATTCAGGATAATTGCAATAAGGCGCCGGGAAGTTGCTGAAATTATCCTCAACTACATGATTCCTGATAAAATTAATATTTTTAAACCAGATGGTTGAAATACTATTCAGGATTATCCCTTTGCCTGGTATGCCATTTGGGAAAATATGATCGAATGCAGAAACCCTGTCGGTTGAAAGAATAAGCATGTGTTCATCATCAACAGGGTAGAGATCACGTACTTTGCCGCTATAGATTTTTTTTATTTCAGGTATGTCTATGCTAATCAGTGCTTTCATTGTCGCCTATTTATGAGTTCAGTCTTTTTAACAGAAGTTCATTTGCAAGCTTCGGATTTGCCTTGCCCTTTGATTCTTTCATTATCTGGCCGACAAGGAAACCCAGCGCCTTTTCTTTTCCGTTTTTATAATCCTCTACTGATTGAGCATTGGTTTCGAGGACCCGCGTTATGATTGCTTCTATCTCGGAAGTGTCGCTTACCTGCTTCATCCCTTTCTCTTCAACTATAAGGCCGGCCTCTTTTCCCGTGTCAATCATCTCCCGAAAAACTGTTTTTGCGATTTTTCCGCTTATTGTATCTTCATCGATAAGTTTCAGCAGTGATGCAAGGCTTGCAGGCTTTACCGGGAATGAAGAGATTTTTTCAGGGTCTTCAAGCTGCCCGAGCAGTTCACTCATGATCCAGTTAGAAGCTTTTTTGGGATTCGCATTGTGCCTGATAACCTCTTCGTAATAGTCCGCAAGCTGTTTAACCGCGGTAAGTACTTCTGCGTCATAGGCGGGGATGCCGTATTCATTTGCAAAACGATTTTTTCTAACATCGGGCAGCTCGGGTAAAGATGACCTGAGCGATTCTATGTACTCTTTTGAAATGATAACAGGTGTAAGATCCGGGTCGGGAAAATATCTATAGTCCTGAGCATCCTCTTTGCTCCTCATGCTGAAGGTCTGCTGTCTGTCCGCGTCCCAGAGTCTCGTCTCCTGTATGATCGAATCTTTTTCATTTGCCTCAATCAGTGAAATCTGCCGCTCTATTTCATAATTTATTGCGGACCTGACAGCCTTGAATGAATTAAGGTTTTTTACCTCAACCCTTTCTCCGAATTCAGGGGCGCCATGTTCCCGTACAGAGATATTCACGTCGCACCTGAGACTGCCTTCCTCCATGTTAACGTCTGATACGCCGGTATATTTGATTATAGATTTAAGTTTGTTCAGGTACTCGTAGGCTTCATCGGCTGAACGCATGTCAGGTTCGGATACAATCTCCGCGAGAGGGACTCCCGCCCTGTTGAGATCCACATATGAAATATTTGCCGATTTATCTTCAGAGTGGAGCAATTTACCCGCATCCTCTTCTAAGTGCAGCCGGGTAATGCCAATTTTTTTCGGGCCCGCGGGGGTTGAAATCTCTATAAATCCCTTAAGGCATACGGGTTTGTCATATTGTGAAATCTGGTAAGCCTTTGGGAGGTCGGGATAGAAATAATTTTTCCGGTCAAATTTACAGTAATCTGATACTTCACAGTTCAGAGCGAGTCCGGCGATCAGGGCTTTCTCCAGAGCAGCTCTGTTTAAAACGGGCAATACGCCGGGCATTGCCAGACATACGGGGCAGGTCTGGGAATTGGGCTCAGAGCCGAATCGAGTTGAACAGCCGCAGAAGATTTTAGTGTCTGTGTTAAGCTGGATGTGGACCTCGAGTCCTATGACCGGTTCGTACTGCATAATCGCCTCTTTTATATTATGCTTGATTTAATTTAAGGAACAAATTTTGATATTTTTTGTCAAGTAAACAAAAATAACCGGAGGTTTAATTGCGCGGCAGACTGAAAACATTGCCTGTGGCAGTTGTTGCGGCGCTTGCTGCGGGTTTTTTAGTCGGAATACCAGCAGGTTTTCTGTTCGAGAAATCCGCTGTCAATGGAAGATTTTATCTGCCGGCATTGAGTTTCAGGCCCTCTGAAAATTTTGCCGAACTGATCAGGCGTCTTAACAGTAATGATCCGCTTCTCAGACTTACCGGATATTATATTTACAGGGAGACCGGCCTTGTTGATCTCGAATTCCTTCTTAAAAGATATGAATATGATGATACGGATATTATCAGAAAGACCATAATATGGATTGCTTCTTCGGAACGGGACATTGAAAAACTTTCAGATTTTTATGGTAAAATATTTGAAATTAGCACACCCGAATTGCAGCATGTTATTATATTGAATGTGAAAAACTTAGGCAGCCAGGTATATTCAGACTTTATCGTAAAACACAAAATAATTGAGAGGTAGTCCAATGAAGAAAATATTATCGATTCTTATTGTTTTTGTAACCGGCGCTATCCTTTCCTGTTCTTCGTCAGATGAGATTGAAGTTCAGTCATTGCCGTCATTAGTCAGCGAAAAATTTATATCAGACAATACCTATGAAGTTGTCTGCAGAGGATTCCCTAAACAGGGGCTTGAGGGGTACCAGAAGCATGAATCGGCCAAACGTGCTGCGCTTCTTAATGCGTATTACTTTGCCCGCGCAAGGTTTGATGATTCAGTTCAGCCCGACAGGGACGGTATGGTTGTTAAATATGATGTAATGGATGAATTCGTTATTATTCAATACAGAATAAAGAAGTCCAATCTTAAAAGATATGTTAAAAAAAATTAATATAACCGGTGAGTTGTTATGAATAAAGAGAAAAAATCTTCTGCTTATATAAATGATCTCTGCGAAAGAGCGGCGAACGCGAAAAAAGATATCTGCACGCTTGATACAAAAAGCAAAAACAGGATACTTCTTAAATATGCCGATGTTCTGCGAAAAAACAGCGCCTCTATTCTCGCCGAGAATGAAAAAGATTTAAAGGTTGCCCTTGACACAGGTGTTTCAAAGGCTTTTTATGACAGACTGCTTCTTGATGAAAAACGGATAGACGACATGGCCCATTCAGTAGAAGAGATTGCGGCTTTCGAGGATCCTGTCGGCCGCGTTGAAAACATGCGCACCCGTCCTTCGGGAATACGTGTCGGCCAGATGAGAGTGCCGCTTGGGGTCGTAGCCGTTATCTATGAGTCAAGGCCTAATGTTACAGTTGATATCGCCTCTCTTTGCATCAAGTCGGGCAATGTCGCGGTGCTCCGCGGGGGGGAGGAATCTATTTACACAAATATGATACTCGCTTCAATGATCAGGGATATTCTTGCCGGAATGAATTATAATCCTGACATAGTCAATCTTGTTGAAAATCTTGACAGAGACCTTGTTCCCATACTTCTTAAGCGGGATGACGCGATTGATATTGTAATTCCCCGCGGCGGTGAAGGGCTTATAAGAATGGTTATAGAAGAGGCCACAATACCTGTTATCAAACATGAAAAAGGCCTGTGCCATCTTTACATTGATGAAAGCGCGGTAAAAGATATGGCTGAAAAGATTGCGGTTAACGGCAAGGTGCAGAGGCCCGGGGTCTGCAACGCGGTAGAAACAATGCTTATTCATAAAGACTATCCATGGAAAAAAGAGATTTTAACAGCTCTGATGAATCACAAGGTGCAGATACGCGGATGTGAAAAAACAATGGAGATATTGCCCGGAATTGTAGCTGCTACAGAGGATGACTGGGATACTGAATATCTTGATCTGATAATTTCAGTCCGCATTGTGGATAGTTTTGAAAAGGCGCTTGAGCATATTACAGCGCACAGTTCAGGGCATAGCGAAGCGATTGTTACTTCCGATTATTTTCTCGGCCAGCGTTTTTTAAAAGAGATAGATTCGGCCGCTGTGTTTGTCAATGCTTCAACAAGGTTTCATGACGGCGGAGAGTTCGGGCTTGGGGCAGAGGTCGGGATATCGACTCAAAAGCTTCATGCGCGAGGCACTATGGGAATTGAAGGATTGACAACGCTCAAATACATCGTCTATGGTAATGGCGAAATCAGATAAAACATTCAAAACCGGTATTTACGGCGGAACTTTTAATCCGGTGCATTACGGCCATCTTATAAACGCTGAATATGTAAGGGAGAGCTTCGGGCTTGACAGGATTATATTTATACCGGCAAAAAAACCTGTTCATAAGGAGATGACAGAATACGCGTCACCTGAAGACAGGATCGCAATGCTCAGCGCTGCAGTTAAGGGGAATGAATATTTTTCAGTATCCGATATTGAGGTCTCCAGGGAATCCGATTCTTACACTATCTATACAATTGAAGCAATGGAAAAACTATATCCCGGCGATGAACTCTTTCTGATCATTGGATCTGATTCATTTAATGAACTTGACACATGGAAATCATACAGGGATATTATCGACAGAGTCGCAATTATTGTAATGCTCAGGCCCGGCAGCATTAATTTAAGGCGGGACATTCTTGAACCCGGGCAAAAAGTTCTTCTGCATGAAAATCCATTGATCGGTATAAGTTCTTCCGGTATAAGAGAAAGAATAGGGGCGGGGAATTCAGTCAGATACCTGACCCCTGATAGTGTTATAGATTATATATACAGCAAGGGGTTGTATAAAGTTGGATAAAAAAAAGAAGTTTTTAATACTTGCCGTGGTGGCCGCAATAATATTCTATCTGTGCATCAGTTTTTATATAAAAAGTACGCGTAATGTCATTGAAAAGATAATCGATAACGGCGACCTGATAAACATACTCCTGACCGGGCGAAATGTGTATAAAGAAAATACATTTAATTTCTATGCCCTGGTCAGCATAAATCCTGCTAACAACAACATAGGGATAACCTTTATACCGCCTGATTACAGGATAATGATGAATGACAGCGGATCGGATTCTGTGAAAATTTCCGATGTCGATTTTTATTATTTCGACAGGATCAGATACACGCTCAGCAAAGATCTCCAGCTTAACGTGCCTTTTTACGTAAAAATATATGCTTCGGATGTTATACGCACAATCGATCTTATAGATGGAATCAATATTTTTTCACTTGATCAGGCAAAGTGCATCGCCAGGGGGAAAACCGGGTTGAATTACCTGGATGGCCGTAAAACATGCGACTATATAAACTGTGCGGAAATGGATTCAATTTATCTTAAATATGACAGGGTCCTTGATGTGCTTCTGACGCTTTATTATGAAAGGGAAAAACGTCTGACTGTCCTGAATGAGGATTATATTAATGAAATAATTAAAAATTTCCGGACCAACCTTCTTCCACAGGAGGTCTTTTCAATAATCCGGCTAATATCCGGCAAAGGCAATGTCATGTCAACTCTGCTGCCGGGGGGAATCAATGCGGGTTTTTACACTATGGATGAAATAAATTTTAAGACTTATCAGCAGGATTTTCTCGTTCCACTTGTCGCGGAAGGGGGAGCGGAAATTCCGGCAAAGATAAAGATTCTCAATGCTACCGGCGTTCAGGGGCTTGCGCGAAAAATGAGGAATGATCTTATCCGCGATGGTCTGACTGTCACAGAATTCGGCACATCAACTTATGGTAATTTTAAAAATTCTGTAATAATATGCAGGCAGTGTGATATCTTTACGGCAAATAGAACCGCAGAGCTGACCGGGATTGACAAAATTTATTTTGTAACAGATACTTCTCAGCTGACCAATATTTTAATTATTATCGGAGAGGATATGGTTAGTGAAACCGGTAAGTAGTAATTATTCAGATGATGCAGATGTAAAAGTGGGGCTCTCCTGTATTGAATTTCTTAATCTTAAAAAAGCTGATTCTCCGGTATTGCTTGATCTGAGAAATGTGAACAGTTATCTTGATTTTTTTATAATCGCAACGGGTAATTCAAATGTCCATTGCAGGGCCCTTGCAAAAGATGTTGAAAAGATGCTGCATGACGCAGGATTAAAACAGTTCGGAAAGACTGATTATAATTCCGAATGGATAATAATTGATTTCGGTTCAATTATAGTACATATATTCACAGAAGATATGCGGAATTACTACCAGCTTGAAAAACTCTGGGGTGATTCCATCAAATATGTTTTGGAGGAGAATACAAATGACTGAAAAAAATATTATCGAAATAATTAAACACGCTTCTGAAAATAACAGGATTACATGCGCAGGCGCTTTTGCTATTTCACAAAAGGAGTCTGTTTTCCCTGATATTCTTGGTATAGCCATTGACGAAGCCGGGGTAAAAATCTGTGAATGTCAGATGGGTCTATTTGGCTGCAGTTCCGGGAATAAAATTGTTAAACCGGCTGAAACAGTATCGGAAGAACTTGAAGACATGATATTTTCATATCTCGATCTTGAGGATGGCAAGCTCTCATGCCAGGCTGCCTGGGAAATCGCAGCCGAACTGAAGATCAGGAAGATCGATGTAGCCTGTGCATGTGAAAAACTTGAGATAAAAATCAATCGCTGTCAGCTCGGCGCTTTCTGAAAAATGACTTCATTGTGTCAAGCCCCCTCGGTGATTTATACAGTCAAAATAAACAGTTAAATGCTGTAATTGTGTTTAAGTAATGCGAATTTAACACCGTTAATTAATCTATTATGAAGAATCTGCATAAAACACAATTGCTCAAAGTAAGTGTCGAAGATCTTGACCTCGAATATCCTTCTGATACCGGCAGAACCCCTATATTTTTACGCGAAAAAACATTCAACAGTGAACTCGGTTTTCTTTTGAACAGAATTTCGAGCAACGAAAAACAGACTGCAAATAAGACCTCTGAAAGCGATGACAGCATTGATTTATCGCTGAAAAAAAATGCCCTGTTTGAAATTGAAAAAATGATCTACAGGCTTAAGCACATGGAGGAGGCTGCAAACAATACATCATTTTTTGATCCCTTTGATCTTGATATAGATGTTTACGATGAAATTGATGATTTGAATGATTATATAATAACCGGCATGAAACAGGCCGGAATGGAAAAATTTATCTTCATGCGATATAATCTGACTGATAATGCCTTCAGAACTGATATAAACATGATAAAAGAAGATTATACATCATCAGTTTTTTTCAGCCTGAGGGATAAATATATTGAACAGTTGAAAAATAATAGCGCGGGAATTATCCTTACGCCTGAAATTATACAAAACGATAATTTTCTTGCCAAAAAATTTCAGAATGGATCCGCCCCGTCCGGCCATATTCCTTCTTTTTATATATGCAGGGTTAGCAGTATTTGCAGGGAACCGTTTAAAGACACTTTCTGCGAAGAGAAGATGTCCGGCTACGATGATATCATTTCACCGGTTTTGATAATTGCACTGGATAGAGACAGCAGGCTTACACCTGAAGATATTTTCGTCAGCCTGACCCGTTATGCTTCAATACCGCTGGCAATATATATGATGAATTATTCTCTTAAAACTTCTGTTTCGAAGTACAATTACAGGGATACACTTCTATTGATTGAGCTGCTTGCGAATTATTCAGACAAATCAGGAATGAGCCTTTCAATTATAAAACTCGATAACTATTCTTCAAGGGAATTCATTTTTATATATACATTCCTTATATCCAGAATTAAGAAGCTGCTTAACAGGGATTCTCTGTTTATCAGGGTTGGCTTAGATCAATCGCTTCTGGTCTGCCCGGACGAGGAACTGGCTGCTGTAAATGCCGTAATTGATGATATAAACAGCAATATTGAGATTATTTCTCTTGAATCATGCGACAGCAGCAGATTTCCCGCGAAAACCGTTTTTTAAGACTCCTTCTGTGAAAATAAATTCTTGATAAAAAGTTAAACATCTGCTAAGCTCGTATTTATTGTTTAATATCATAATATATGATATATTTAAGCAGCGCCAGGGCCGGAACAGGAGTCCCTCAAAAGTGAAGAACAGAATTTTCAAAGGAATTATCTTATTATTAATTCTTCTGCATGCAGAACTGGCACATTCTGAGGGAAGCTTAGGGACTTCGGGAGCCGATTTTCTCGAAATTGGAACAGGAAGCAGGGCAATGGCCATGGCTGAAGCTTTTACGGCTGAAATCAATGATATTAATTCCTTATATTATAACCCCGCGGGTCTTGGGACACTGCGATATCCCGTACTTTCAATATTTCATCAGGAACTGATTTTAGATTCAAGGTTTGAGAACATCAGTGCGGCTGTCAGGTTGTACGATGGATGGATCGCGGCATCGAACTCGCTTTTCTGGGTGCCATCATTTGACAGAATCGATATTGATGGCAATACTACGGGTAGGGTTCAATTTTTTAACGGCTGTTTTACTATAGGCTACGGATATGATTTTAACAATTTCTACGCGGGGGGAAGTATAAAATACATATACCAGAAGATTGATACATTGTTCCTTAACTCGGCTGCTGTCGATTTAGGTATACTTAAAAGCATGTATCTGTTCTCTCCTTTTGATTCTCCGGTACGTAATTTTAACGTGGGGATCTCTCTTCTTAATCTCGGCACGGGAGTTGATGGTGATTCGCTTCCAAGAATGGTACGTATAGGTACGTCATATAAACTGACGCATTTTTTCGGATTCAATATTGATCTGACTGAAAATTTTATCGATATCAGCGATCTTTATGATTTTACATACGGCTTTGATGAAAGTTTCAGGATAAATATGGGGATCGAATTAAACTATCTGGAAATTATGTTTCTCAGGGGAGGCTGGAGATTTAATGACGCTGGAACTTATTCTGCCGGTTTCGGATTCAATTACAGCATAGGCGACGTGGCATTTGTCATTGACACATCATATTCGGACAATGGTGATTTCGGCCCGGTCTATTCGTTCAATATCACATTCAAGCTGATCCCCAAAATTATCACTGTGCGCGACAAGTTTAACGCTGAAAAAGAGTATAAAGATGGGATTAAATATTTTATCTCCGACGATATCGATACTGCTCTTGAAAAGTTCAATAAAGCTAAAGATTACAATCCCTATCATAAAAATATTGACAGGAAGATTGAAGACCTTGAAAAAATAAAACAACTTAGAAAAGAGAACAGGGATCTTGAAAATGAGCTTAACAAGGACCAGTACAGGGGGGAATTCCTCTATTAGAAAAGTTGAGGTTATTACTGACTTCTGCCCGCACGCTATGGGCTCTGTGCTTTTCAGCGCCGGGAACACCAGGGTAATATGCGCGGCAACCGTAACTGGTGATGTCCCTGAACATGCCGCTAAAAAAAATGAAGGCTGGCTTACCGCAGAATACACGATGCTCCCTTATTCAACCCCCTCGCGTAAAAAAAGGGATACAATAAAGCGCGACGGAAGGTCTGTTGAAATACAGCGCCTCATTGGCCGTTCACTGCGCGCAGCCGTTGATTTTTCAATGATTCCGGGAATTTCAATGGTTATTGATTGTGACGTTGTTCAGGCTGACGGCGGCACCAGGACAGCATCCATAACAGGCGGTTACATCGCAATGAAACTTGCGTTCAACAAAATGCTTCAGTCTAAAATGATCAGCGCGAATCCGCTTACAACAAACATTGCTGCGATCTCCGTAGGTATCGTTAATAATGAATTGCTTCTTGATCTTAATTATTCCGAGGATTCAAGGGCAAGCGTGGACATGAATATTGTAATGGATGGGTCTTTTAATCTTATAGAAATTCAGGGTACGGGCGAACAGGCGCCGTTTTCCATAAAAAGCATGAATCAGATGGTTGACCTTGCATGTTCCGGTATTGTTAGACTTTTTGAAATTCAGAACGGCTGCTGTTGATCCGCGATTTACGGCTAAATTCATCTGAAATATTTTTAAACTTTAACCGATAAAGCCATTAAGAGTGTTTTGTGTTTTAAGCCGTTAAATCAACCATTAAAAAATTACAGGCATCCTATGAAATACGTTAAGATTATTATGGCATCCGCGCTGATGATATTTTTGCTTCAGCATGGCCTTTCTGCGCAGGGAAAACAGACGGTAGTTATTGATACGCCGACTGCGTTCACAATTTCAAGAGGAACATATAAACTTTCACTTCTTCAGTA
>Ga0255345_1003246_pt1 | contig 19206 bp, 18 predicted proteins | sample wastewater_treat_6_FD_192415 | JGI IMG/M metagenome (GOLD analysis project Ga0255345, IMG submission 192415) | Wastewater microbial communities from Lulu Island WWTP, Vancouver, Canada - plant20 | ecosystem: Engineered > WWTP > Wastewater > Unclassified | place: Canada: Vancouver, British... | reverse complement strand
CGACAACCAGTATCTTGGCCATATAACCTCCCAGCAAGGTTACTCCAGCTAGCACGTTCACTCAACATTTTCAACAACTCGCTACCTAGCGAAAATATCCGAAGGCCTTTGCAAGCCCCCTCCTCTGCGACCTGACATACATGTAATCCCCCAAAAGCTCGGTCATCGAAGCCTGATAATTTCTGGAAACGGCGAGGTCGAATGAAAACTCCTGAGATGTCTTGTAAATCATTCTCAACTCGTTGACTCCGAAACCGGCAGCTACGAGGGCACCGGCAGAGACTATCGCGAGGGGAGACCCGGAAAATATGGCGGCGGCAAGTGCGACAAAGGAGAGCTGGCTCACCTTGTAGATGGCGGATCTCTTCATCAAAGCCTTCTTGGAATGCCGCCTCCCTATCAAGTCTGAAAACATTGCACGAAGATCACTTTCCACCGCGGCAAGCCCATCGTCCGCGTCCATGAAGGTGAGAAGCCCGCATCTCACGATATCGCGGTAATCTATGGATCGCGAAAGAAGATTGTGAGATTTGAAATGATCGTAGGGAATCGATTGTGATGCCATGGAAGCAAAACTGGCGCCGAAATAGCGGGAAGCCGCCTTGAGAAACACACCCCTCGATCTCAAAAATTTATCCGCCGAATCTTCCGAGACAATCCTAGCCTCGGAAAAGGTTCCCTGAAAGCCCCCTCTTTCGGCTATCTGATACATCGCCGAAGTACTCACTCCATACTGATCGGGGGAGACGGGCATGACCGCGCGCGATGCTAGCAAAAGCTGATTTCCTATCAGCGATGCGCCAAGGGCATCGGCACGAGGCCCAATGAACTTTGGGGCGATAGCTGACAGCATCATCCCGCCCTTCCGCTTCTCGCATCAAGAGGCCGTTTTTTCGAACCGGCGCCTAAGCCTCTTACATTATAGTCGCAAAGATTTGATACCGGACATCTGCCGCACTCAGGATTTCGGGCGTGGCATATAACCCTGCCATGGGTGATCAGCCAGAAATGGGCCTCCGCCAGCTTTTTCTCCGGTATCGCCGAAATGAGTTTTTTCTCGACCTCTTCCGGGGTCTTGCCGACGCCGATGCCGATTCTGTTTGCCACCCGAAAGACGTGGGTATCCACCGGCATCGCAGCCTTACCGAAGGATTTTATAAGCACGACATTGGCCGTTTTTCTTCCGACGCCGGGAAGAACGATGAGTTCGCAGAGGTCGGACGGAACTACTCCTCCGAAGCGCTCGATGAGAACCCTGGCGGCAGCTACTATATTCCTGGCCTTGGATTTATACAGGCCGACCGATTTTATCACCTTCTCCACGTCTGAAATTTTCGCCCGGGCCAATTTTTCGGGGGTTGGATATCTGCGGAAAAGAGCGGGAGTCACCCTGTCGACCTGATCATCGGTGGACTGCGCGGAAAGGGCCGTGGAGATGACGGTCTGAAAGGGATCGCTGCGTTTTTTCAAAATATCGCAGGAGCGGGCATAGGCTCTTCCCAAAATGGCGACCGCTTTTTTAATGTCATCTTTGCGCATGGGCATATTTCAATCTAGACGATGTAGCTTCTCGCAAACCAGTCCATCAACAAATTTGAGGCCGCGTGAAAAAGAACGGGAGCGGTTATCGCACCTGTCCTCTCCCTCAAGTATCCGAATACGAGGGCTGGAAAGAATATGGCGAAATGCCACCATCTATAATAGACGACCGAATGCGCGAAGGCAAATACAAGCGCCGTGATAAGCCATCCCCAGCCCAGCCTTGTACCAAAGACATTCCATCTGCGCTGCGTGACGAGGTTGATCGTGGACTGGAAATATCCCCTGAAATAAAATTCCTCAGGAAGCGCAACTATAAGTATTTGAAACATCGCCGCGCTCCAGAAGTCTGAAAATCCAGCCGCGCTGAAACTGGAGTATCCGCCCACCGTTAGCTGCCAGAAATGCGCCGCCATAAGATACGGAGGGAAGACGATTAGCGCCACTATTAAAAACGTGTGGATGGACTTAAGGTAAGAAACAAATCCGTCGTCGAGAAAGTCTATCCTCCTTCGCCTGTTCCATATGACAGCCACAGGCCCGTAGAGAAACAGGACGGCGATGGCCACGGGCAAAATTTTGCCGATGAAATCCACCCCCTTGGCCATGAACAAAAGGCGCGACATGACGAGCAAGGCGATAGTGACAACGGAAAGCTCCGCCGCACATCTGGCCCTGGTATAAGGCTTTGGAGCCTCTAGCCCCGAATCCGGAGATTTTGACGTTTGGAGAGGATTTTCCACAGAATTACGCCTCCGATGAATGATATTAGCATCGCTATCTGGCCCGTTGATACAGCACCATCAAACCACATGCCGCGATCAGCGTCGCCCCTTGTGAATTCTATGATGAATCTGGAGATTCCGTAATAGATGAAAAAGGCTGATATTATCTCTCCGTAGAATTTTCTCCTGTGATACAGGAAAAAGAAAACGCCCCACATTACTATCGCGTTGATCATGAAATAAATCTGCGACGCATGAAGGTGGACCCCGGCATATCCAAAGGCCGCAGGAACGGATGCAGGGTTGTTAAACGTGAGATGAAAGAAAAAATCGGTTGGCTTTCCGTAGCAGCACCCTACGCATACGCATCCGACGCGCACAAAGAAGATGATGATCGGAACTCCCATCGCGGCGAGATCCATGTATCTCCACGTTGAAAGATTGCGCTTCCAAAAATACACGAGCCACGCAGCTATGGTGAACATATATGCGCCGATCGAAACATACCCGCCCTGCCAGAAATAGAATACGCGAATCGGTTTTTCCAGATAGTACATCGGGCTTTCCACGACTATGTGAAAGACACGCGCGCCTATCACAGAGGCGATGATGGCTATTATGCCCATATCGAGAAGGGCCACCTGATCGGATCCCTCGCGTTTGGCCCACCAGGACGAAAAAAATGTGGCCGCGAGAGCGCCGATCATCACCATGAAGAAAAAAGATGGAACGCGGATATCGCCAATAGTAAATAAGAAGGGTCTCATGTCGGATTACCGCCCTTTCTAAAAATCATGATTATCAGCATGAACATCGCCACGGTTATCGCGCTGTCCGCAACGTTGAAGGCAGGCCATTCCAGCGGGAAATCGAAACTTCTTCCGAACAGCGAAAAACTGGCGTGCGCGTCGCCCGCTCTGAATGAAAGAAAATCCACGACGGAGCCGCGTGCGGCGCGGTCTATTATGTTTCCTACCATCCCGCCGAAGATCAGCGACAAGGTGACCGTCATGTAAATATCGTCATCGCGCAGCGACCTCAGATAGAGAACCACTATCGCAGCAGCGGCCGCAGCTATCACAAAAAAGATGGGATTTCTGACGGCATCCGAAAGCCCTGAAAAGATGCCGAAGGCGGCCCCCGTATTTCGGAAATGCACGAGATCGAAAATTCCGCCGATCACGGGAATCCTTTCGCCGTAAAAGAGGGTCCCGGCGACCAGCCACTTAGTGATCTGGTCGAGCATCACGAGGATAGAAACGATGGCGGAAAATAATATATATTTTTTCTTCATCTGTGAAATGTCCAGTTTCTTACTTCAAGTTTTGACTTCAGGAGGAAAGGACCCCGGCGCATCTTGCGCATATCGTCGGATGCTCCGTGTTTTTGCCTACGCTCTCGGAATACTTCCAGCAACGCTCGCACTTTTCGCCGTCCGCCTTGGAAACCGAAACCGCGAAACCCTTGTTATCCTCGCTTTGCACGAGATACGCCCCTTCCGCCTTTCCGAACTTGGCGCCGGATACCAGAAACAGATCGGCGAGATCCCCACCGAAGCTTTCCAGAAAAGACCTGGCATCGGCATCGCACTCGATCGTTACGGATGCGGCAAGCGAGTTCCCTATGAATTTCTCCGCACGGGCCTTCTCGAGGGCCTTCATCACATCCTGTCGCAGCGACATGAATTTTGAAAAACGTTCGAGTATCTGGGAATCGAACTGCGGCTTCGCAGGCATCTCGGAAACGAAGACGCTGCCTGAAGAGCCGGCGAGCTTCGGCATGATTTCCCAGATCTCCTCGGCGGTAAATGAGAATATCGGAGCCATCAGCCTTACCATCGAATCGAGTATTTTCCAGAGAACAGTCTGGGCCGATCTGCGAAGTTCTCCATCTTTTTTCTCGGCATACAGGCGATCCTTCAGGACGTCTAGGTAGAAAGAGGACATCTCGACGGTACAAAATCTGTTAAGGGTATGGAATATCGCATGAGACTCGAAGTTTTCGTAGGCCGCAAGCATCTTCGAGGTAAGCTTACCGAGTTCCGCGATCGCGTACCTGTCGATCTCTGGCATGCGATCCTCCGGGACCATATCGACGTTGGGATCAAAATCATTGATATTGCCAAGGATATAGCGGGCGGTATTCCTGATTTTTCTGTACGCCTCGACGCAGCGGTTGAGAATCTCATTGGAAAATCTTATATCGTCCCTGTAATCCTCGGCGGAAACCCAGAGCCTTAGTATCTCCGCCCCATGCTGATTGATCAGTTTTTCGGGTGGGACATAGTTCTTTGCAGATTTGGAATATTTCTTCCCATCGCCGTCTACCACGAATCCATGTGTGAGCACCCTTTTGTACGGCGCCCGTCCTCTCGTCCCTATCGAGGTAAGCAGCGAGGTGTGAAACCACCCTCTGTGCTGGTCGCTCCCCTCGAGATAAAGATCGGCCTGTTGCTCTATCCCTTCTCGATTCTCGAGAACAGCCGAATAGGAAACCCCCGAGTCGAACCAGACGTCGAGGATATCCGGCTCTTTGCCAAACTTTTCCTTCTCGCCGCAGACTGGACATTTGAAACCCTTCGGTTTGAAATCGGACGCGTCGTGTGAAAACCACGCATCGGCCCCCTCTTTTTCGAAAAATTCTACGGCGTTCTCCACCAGTTCCGAAGTGGTATGCGATGCCCCACAGGATTTGCAAACAAGCGCTATGACAGGAACACCCCAGAGCCTCTGCCTGGAAACACACCAGTCGGGTCTGGCCTCTATCATTCCGGTGATACGCTGTTCCCCCCACGGCGGAATCCATTTCACTTTCTTTATCGCCTCGAGGGCTTTCTTGCGAAGCTCGGTCTTTTCCATGGATATGAACCACTGGTCCGTAACCCTGAATACGATCGGCTTTTTACAACGCCAGCAATGCGGATACGAGTGACTTATAGCATGAGTATGAATAAGAGCGTTCGCCTCTCGCAGCTTCTCTATCACCAGCTTATTGGCGTCCTCGACGAAAACCCCTTCCAGCCAGGGAAGCCTGGACTCCTTTGTGAAGCGCCCGGCGTCGTCTATCGGGGCCAGAATATCGAGGCCGTACTTCTGGCCGATGTCAAAATCTTCCTGTCCGTGTCCGGGAGCGGTGTGCACAGCACCGGTTCCGGCTTCGAGCGTCACGTGCTCACCGAGTATGATGAGAGAATCGCGATCGATCAGCGGATGTCGGCAGCTCTTGTGCTCCAGATCCTTCGGAGAAGGCTTGCCGACAATCGTCGAATAGGAGCGCCCTATCGATTCCATCACGGAATCCAGCAACCCCTCGGCCATGATCCATACCTCATCGTCGACCTTGACGGCCACATAAGGCAGCTCCGCGTTCAGAGCGATTGCAAGATTCGCCGGAATAGTCCATGGCGTCGTCGTCCAGATGACGAGAGATATTTCCTCATCGCCGAGCCCCCATTCCTTCCTTAATTTCTTCTCTTCGTTGAGCTTGAACTTCACATAGATGGATGGGGAGGAATGATCGGCATATTCCACTTCCGCTTCAGCCAACGCCGTCTTGCAGCAGGCGCACCAGTAGATTGGCCTCTTCCCCTTATAGAGGGAACCGTTTTTCACAAATTTGCCGAACTCGCGCGCAATCGTGGCCTCGTAATCGTAAGACATCGTGAGGTAGGGACGATCCCAGTCGGCAAAGACGCCTAGCCTCTGGAATTCGGAGCGCTGGATGCTGACGAACTCCTCGGCGTGCGCCCTGCATGCCTTCCTCACATCGACCGGATCCATCGTGTGCTTCTTCGGACCCAGTTTCTTCTCGACGCCCAGCTCGATAGGCAGCCCGTGACAGTCCCACCCCGGTATGAACGCACATTGGGCCCCGGTCATGTTCTTGTACTTGACCACTATATCCTTGAGAATCTTATTCAGGATCGTGCCGAGATGCAGATGCCCGTTGGCGTACGGAGGTCCGTCGTGCATGATATATGTCTCGCGCCCGCGATTTTTATCTATCATCCCCTGATAGACTTTCTGTTCATCCCATTTTTTGAGCTGGGCGGGCTCGCGTTCGGCGAGATTGCCCTTCATCGGAAAGTCCGTCTCAGGGAGATTTAAGGTATCCTTGTAATTCTTTTCCATTTGGATTTCCTATTCTACTCGTTGACAAGGCCCAGGTTGGTGACGTCAGGAGGGTTCTTCCTCAGATAATTTCCAATCAGGTCCAAAAGTTTTTTCTCTTCGATTCCGGAACTGTGCTGATTTGCGACTATTCCCTTCAGCCTCGCACCTGCCTTGACTTTGGTCCTGCCCCCCTCCGAAACGATCTGGACCTCCATCTGGTAATAAGAATTCGTAACACCATACTCCTTGCGATCGAAGAGGAGCATGTAATGTGAATCGGAGGTCGTCGGCATCCAGGTCGACGTAATCACACCGGCCGAAAGGTTCTCCTCGTTAACCGTATAATCGAGATCCCTGAATGCGGCCCTCACGGCATAATAGATATCGTTGGGCACGGCCGCATAGTCGCGGCTCAGGTATTTTACATTGGGGCTCATTGTGGAAGAAACCATCGGCTTTGAACAGGCCGCGACCAATGAACAGAGAAGTACCAAAAAAACAGCTGCTATTTTATGCATCAAGTCCCCCTATTTATCGAGGCCGCCCTGCGCCACAGCTTCAGGTACATGAAGACCCCGAGCACGAAGATCACTATCGATATCGATTGCGATGTCGATAGCCACGGATCTATCAGGAAACCTCTCACCTGATCGCCCCGGAAGAGTTCGTTCACGTACCGCAGTATCGCATAGAGAATTATGTAAACCGATATCAGCTGCCCGTCGAACTTCTTGAACTTTCTAACCAGCATGAGCAGTGAGAATATAACGATCTCACCAAAGCTTTCAAAGAGCTGGGTCGGGAAGAGCTCTATCCCGGAAGGTGCGAAGGAACCGACGCCATCCGGAAAGGTGATGCCGTACCACGCGCTATGGGAAAGAGCTTTCCCATAGCAGCACCCAGCCATCAAACAGCCTATTCTGCCCACAGCATGACCGATGGCTATCGCCGGGGCAAAGATATCGGCGGTTAGCAGGACGGGAAGTCTATACTTCCTTATGAATATGAACGAAACTATAACGCTGGCTATCAATCCTCCGTAAAAGACCAGTCCGCCGCGCCACATTTTGAGTACCACGAGAGGATCTGCAAGAAACTCGGAGCGCTGGCTTATCGCCACGTAAAATACCCGCGACCCCACTATCCCCGCTATGATTATGTAGAAAACTAGATCAAGCATCTTCGACGGATCAACCCCCACTCGCTTGCTCTCGCGCACGACCCATAAAATTCCCAAAACGAAACCGAGCGCGACCATCACCCCGTAGGTGTGGATGGTGAGCCCGCCGAATATCGGAATCTTGATTAAAACCGGATGCATAGGGAGTTTTCTATAGGCAAGCGCCCTAAAAAGTAAAGTCAAATTAAGGGGTTGCCCCGCATAAAATAGAGAGAGGCGGCACCATGCCGCCTCTCTGCGGGCCTGGGAAAAGAAGCCCTTACTGGGTTCTTATCATCACTGCGAAATTCCCGCTGCTATTTCCCCTTATCTGCAACTCCGGAGGGAAATCGCTCAAATCGTAGAACTTCATGGCAGAGGCATCCATCGTAACCGTGTGGTATCCGAAGTATGGATTGAGATTTACTCCCTCGAGCATGGTCCCTCGGTTATCCTGAGCATCGCACATCAGACAAACCCCTTCTAAATTTCCAGTCTGTGAATTTCTGACACGATCCCTGTAGATGTACCTGCTATCCCTGCTTATCCCCCTGTTCGTCATTCCAAGAGCGATAGTCCACCGTGCCATCATCTCTGAGAATGTATCCATGTCGGCCGGGCCGTTAAACGCCGCTTCCAGATTCGCCACGCCCCTGGAACCCGTCTTTAAAAGCCTGCCAAGGAAGGCCTCTCCGTCGGCAGACTGCTCATACAGGTAGCGGACGAACAGATACGCGGCACCGCGCTCCATGAGGTTTGGTGATCCCTGCGTAACTACGCCGTATGACGAGGGGCTGCTGAGGAACATCGCATAGCGCGATGGATTCTCAACTCCGTAGCCAAAATAGTCTTCCATGAAATGGGAGATTCCCTCGTTCAGCCAGTTCTCCTCGGCCGTGCCGCCAGCTACCAGGACATGCTGATTGTAGCTTATCGCATGCTGGAACTCGTGGGGAAGAACCGCCGGAAGCAGGTTGCTCATGGCGAAGGACTTCGATATTGAAACTCCGTATTTGCCGCTGGGATCGGGGACCATCGTGTAAATTATCTCTCTTTCGTTGGACCCCTGATTCGAGTCACTGCGAAGGTACAGGTCGCCCGCGAAGAAGTAACCCGTTATGATTCCACCGCCGAGCGCCCCAAGTCTGTTGACCTGGGCCGTCATCAGAACGTGAAGTTTTCCGTCTCCATCAACATCGGAGGAAGCTCCGAGGAGACCCTGCTGCTCCCCTGCTATCCTGTCAAAGTTTCCACAAAGTTCTTCAATATCATCATCGGAAAGATCATCTGCGCTGACATCCTTGTCGACGAAGAAAATCACATTTGAACCGACACACCTCGCCTCCGCTTCAACTTCGACGTACGATCTGGTGGAGGTCAGACTCGAGAGCACCCTGAAGCGCTCCCTGTCGCCTAACGAAGCCGTCTTGAATGAAAGCGACTTGGCACCGATAGTTTCATTTGGATCGGCTATCTTCTCCTCAAAGCCATCCAATGTGGATTCCGAAGCCCTGAGCCACGAACTGAAAATCTCATCCACCCCGTAGACCTCGTCTATATCCGGTTCAGGTTCGTATTCTACCATCATCCCTTTGGCAAGCCCTCCCAGTTCAGGGAGAACCTCGCTATGGCTCGTCAGCTGGACGCTGCTGCCATATCCGCCATAGTCATAAGACCCAATGCTGAGTATGAACTGAGCCTCCTCATCGACTCCCTCGAAATCGAGCGAAAAAAGATCGCCGGACTCTATATTGACAGCCATTATATCGCCGACCTTCATTTCAGAGGGGGTAGTTCTGACCTCGCTTATTCCGGTCCCGCCGCCGATCCCGCTGCTCAGATCTGAGGAGTAATAGGTTTCAGCCCCGCAACCAGTAAGAACTGCCAGCCCCGCCACCACCAAAGCCACCTTCCATCCCAGCCCTTTTCCCATGGCGTGCTCCTTTTTTCCCAACCCGCAACGGGAAGGAGCAAGGAGCGTGCCACTAAGCTAAAAAACTAATTTTTAAAAAATCACATTATATTACAAAGCATTACCGCTGAAGTTCGGGGTCGCGATCATATTGTAAGAGGGTTATATTTGACCCATCTATCAAAAAGGCGCCCGATCGCCCGGCAAACACCAAATTATCTAATTGAAAAACAAAGATAATATTAGATAGTCATTTTTTTGACCTATCTATCATTTTTACCTAATACCCATTTGAAAGGGGTTGTATTAGTGATAACAGCGAAATTAAGGGCCTTAAAGAGTGCCTTTTATCTGTGATTGGGGTGCTGCGAAATGGAACGCTATAACAGGCTAAACCCATGGCTGATAAAAAAATTCGGATGCCGCGTCTACAAGGTCGCCCTGAGGAGCGGATTCGGATGCCCGAATAGGGACGGAAGCAAAGGGAATGACGGATGCGTATTCTGCAATATGAAATCCTACGAGCCCGCTTCATCAATAGGAAGGTCGGAACTCCCATCCGGCATCGCCGAGCAGCTGGCGGAGGGGATATCGTACATGAGGAAGAGGCACGGAAACGCCAAAGGGATATCCTACTTTCAAAGTGCCTCCAACACCTACGGCGCACCGGAGGACCTCCGCAGGATACTTCGCGCTGCCATCGAGCATCCCAACATAGTCGGAGCCGCAATATCGACGAGACCCGACTGCATTTCAAAAGATCACCTGAAGGTTCTAAAGGGAATCAGCGACCAAAAATTCGTATGGGTCGAACTCGGATTACAGTCCTCGCACGACTCCACTCTTGAAAAAATTCGCAGGGGCCACTCTGTCGCGGACTTTTCATCCGCATGCCAGTCGCTATCCGAAATTGGAATCCCGATCTGCGCGCATGTGATACTAGGCCTGCCCGGCGAAGATATGGGTATGATGAAAAAAACAGCGGAGTTTTTAAATGGGAAATGTTGGGGGGTGAAGATTCACAACCTTCACGTCCTTAGCGAGACCGCGCTCGAAAAGCTATACCTAAAGGGAGAAGTTTATATACCGAGCCTTCGCGAATACGCAGACTGGGTCGTCGATTTTTTGGAACTGCTCGACCCGGAGATCGTGGTACACAGGGTCAACGGACACAGCCCTAGGGAAATGACGGTAGCACCTGACTGGTCGGTGAACAAATTGGCGATCTTCAATGAAGTGGAAAAGAGGCTCTCGGAAAGGGATACTCGTCAAGGCAGGCTATTCGACAGGCGAAAATAGAATCTACATCCCGCCGCCTAATCCGCGCGCCCTCTTCAAGGCGTCGCCTATCTTCGGACTAAGCGCATACGCAGCCCTGTATTCGGCAATCGCCTTCTCCTCCTCATTTTTTCGTTCATACATGCGGCCAAGCCAGTAATGCGCCGACGCCCTCCAATACTTGCTTTTCTCAGCAGCGATAAAGGCGCGCAGCTCGCGCTCCCCTTCCGCCGACATCTCGTCGTCGCCGGAGGCTACCATCGTAGCGCCGACAAAATATTTATACTTGATGATGCGCGAATCTATCCGACCCATCTCGGAAAACTGCTCAATCGCATCGTCATATTTTCTCATGGCGACATAGACCTTGCCGAGGAATCTTCTCAAGAGGATATTCTCCGGATATTTTTCCACGAATGAGCTGAATATCTTGGCGGCCTTCGGATAATCCTTCTCCTCCATATACATCATCCCGAGGTTTATTCCGGCCATCTCCTTCGTAAACCGGCCTCTTTCCGAGAGCTCCTTGACGATGGCAATCCCTTCCGCCCTTCTGTCCGGAAAAATCTTCAAAAACCAGAGGTCCTTGGTGAATACCGAACGCCAGTATACGTACATCCCCAAACCGAAATCGGCATCGACGAAGGAGGGGTCGATTTGTTTGGCATGTCTGAAAAGCTGTCTGGATTTATTTCCGGCGACGTAGGCATCCCACCAGCCACCCTTGCGAGCCTTCAAAAAACCATCGAGACCGAATAATGCGCCGGATATGAAGAGTTCCCACGGCGTCGGCTGATATTTCTGCAAAACAATCCCAGTCCTGCGATGCCCCTCCGCACTAGCGCGAAAAAACTCCTTTTCCAGGCTCAGGTCTTCATTCTCCAGCATCCTGACTTCATACACGGCCATTTCACCAAAGGATCCGGATGGGGAATCCGGAAAGTCTTTTTTGACTCCTTTAAAGAGCTTCAAGGCCTCGTCGTATTTTCTGTGCAGTATGAGGGCCTGCCCCTCGATCATGCGGGACTGCTCATCCCCTTTGGCAACCTCACCTCCAGATGAGGCGAAACCTGGACCCGCAATCAGAAACAAAATCAGAAGAGAAATGCAGATACTTTTTTTCTTCAAGCGGATCTCCTCGAAAAAGGAGAGGTATCGCTACTTTTTTCGCATGAATTTGTAAATAGAGAGCGGGGAGGAAAGAGTCGGGAAGGAGCGTAGAAAAATACGCTCGTAATCCTTTGACAGATCATCGGACGCGGCGTATAATCCCGCTCAAATAATCATTATTTTTAAATAGTTAGACAATTTTTGGGATGCGTCCAGATGAGAAGAAGCGCCGAAGCACAGAGATCGAATTTCAAGAGGGACATATTGGCCACAGTTTTTATCGCCTGCGGTGTATTTCTATCCATATGCCTGCTGTCATACAATCCGACAGATCCCGCGCTAAACGCCGCCTCCAACCTCGAAGGGGTGGGCAACCTGGGGGGAATCGTAGGGGCGTACCTATCGGACATACTCTTCACCGTGTTCGGAATAAGCGCTTACTTGGCTGCGGCGCTCTGTTTTCTGATGGCTGTGCTTCAGATGACGGGAGTATCCCCAAATCTGCGCATCAGAGGAATTCTCGCCTACCTGGGCGCGGTAATCTTCGCGTCCACGCTGATACACCTGCGGTTCAATACGCTGGAAATTCGCGGCCATAGCATCCCCGGAGGGGGGATAATAGGCGGGCTCATCGGCGGGATACTCGTCAAGTTCACGAACCGCCCCGGGGCCTACATCATATCTACAGCCTCCTTCGTTTTATGTTTCATGATCGCGACCAAACTTTCTATATTCACGATAGCGAAGGGGGCGAGATATCTCTTTACGGTGGGGATTGTAAAAGCGGTCAGATTCAGCATAGCTGCAGCGATTTCCATCGGAACGCTGTCAGGCAAAATCGCGACCAGGGCATGGATATTTCTAAGAGCGCAGTTCAAATCCATTTTCTCCGGAGGCTCCAAAGAGAAAAGGAAAGATCCTGAGATACATATAAGCGAAATAGCCAAAAAGGAAGAGAAGCTCTCTTCGTCAAAAAAATCCGGCGATATCGTGACCCTCGCTCCTATTCGAGCTTCCGCATTATCATCCGTACAGGCAGATCCGGCCTCTCCTTCGAGTAAAGCAACGACGCCTGAGACAGCGCACCAGCAATCCCCAGCGACTGAACCCAGAATACTTCAGCGCGCAGACACAAAAATAAAGAGGGCTTCGGAGGAACAACTCAAATTCCGCAAGATGAATTTTTCAGGTTACGAACCGCCGGAGGTTTCCCTGCTCGATGCCGACGAAAGAAAGAGGATCGAGGTCGACGAGGAAACGCTGAAAAAGAATTCGTTGCTCCTCGAAAAAAAACTCAAGGACTTCGACGTCGAGGGACGAGTCATAGCAATCCACCCAGGCCCCGTGATCACCATGTATGAATTCGAGCCGGCGGCTGGCACCAAGCTGAACAAGATAGTCAACCTGCAGGACGATCTATCGCTCGCGCTATCGGGCAGGAGCGTACGCATAATTCCTCACCTCCCGGGCAAGGCAGCCGTGGGAATAGAGGTGCCAAACAGCGAACGCGAGATAGTATGGCTGCGCGACATAATTTCATCGAATCAATTTGCTAAGATACAGACAAAACTTCCACTGGTCCTTGGATCCAGCACGGCGGGCCACCCTACCATCGTCGATCTCACAAAAATGCCACACCTGCTCATCGCCGGAGCGACGGGATCGGGCAAGAGCGTGGCGATAAACACGATCATCGTGAGCGTGCTCTATCGCTCCTCCCCGGACGATGTTAGGATGATACTGGTTGATCCGAAAATGCTTGAGCTATCCGTCTATGACGGAATCCCGCACCTTCTTCTGCCTGTCGTCACAAAACCGAAACCGGCCGTGCAGGCGATGCGTTGGGCAATCAGGGAGATGGAACGCCGCTATAGGCTGATGGCCGACACGGGGACGCGAAATATCCTCGGCTATAATGAAAAAATCTTAAAAGGTCAGATCGATCTGGTAACACAAGAAAAGGCGGCTGAGATGATAGAGGTGGACAAAGAGGCCGTGGCCCATACAGGAAAGCTGCCTTACATAGTGATCGTCATAGACGAGCTCGCTGATCTCATGATGACATCCACACAGGATATGGAGGATGCGATAACGAGGCTCGCACAGATGGCGCGAGCCGCCGGAATACATCTCATACTCGCCACACAGAGACCCAGCGTCGATGTCATAACGGGGCTGATCAAGGCAAACTTCCCGGCTCGAATCGCATTCAAGGTAACATCGCGCCACGACTCGAGGACGATCCTCGACGGCATCGGCGCCGAGACCCTTCTTGGAATGGGAGATATGCTATTCATGACGCCGCAGGGCGGCAACCTGATACGCATCCACGGTTCCTACGTCACCGACTCCGACATCACGCGCGTAGTTAACCACGTAAAATCTCAGGGCGAGCCCGTCTATGACGAGACGATCCTGAAGGAGCCCGAACTCCCGCCGGATGCAGACGAATTCGCAGAGGATAACGATGAGCTCTACGACAAGGCGCTTAGCATCGTAAACGAGACGCGTCAGGCCTCGATATCCATGGTACAGAGAAAACTTCGTATAGGCTACAACCGCGCAGCGCGAATGATAGAGAGGATGGAGGCCGAAGGGGTCGTCGGCCCGGCGGAAGGAAGCAAACCGCGCCAGGTTCTCAGCGGAAACATCGAAGGCTAAAATATGAAAAAACTTTTTTTCGCATCTGTCGCCGCGCTCCTCGCCGCAGCTTGGGCTCAAACATCCGCAGCATCTGACCTTAAATCGGAGATATCCAAGATCGAATCGGTCAACAGTTCATGGAACGATATAAGCGCCGACTTCGAACAGAAGACATTCATCGCGCTGCTCGACAAAAGCGTCATGAAAAAAGGTTCCATGCATGTCAAAAAAGGCGGCAAGTTCAGAATCGAATACAAAGGAGAGGATCCCAAGATCTATCTCTGCGATGGAAGCACCATCTGGACATTCATCCCTGGAGACGGCTCGAGCCTGCAGACCTACGCCGTCGGCGACAAGAGCATCCCGAAGGAAGCGCTCTCATTTCTCTCCGGATTTGGAACAATAAGTAAGGAGTTCAAAATCGGCGAAAGCGCATCATTCCCAAAAAGAAAAGATGGAGAAATAGCACTTGCGTTGGAGCCGAAAAAGAAAAGCGCTCATTACAGGTCGCTGGAAGCTCTATTTTCCAAGGATGGAATAATTCGGGAGATGATAGTCCACAACGAGTCAGGAAACAGAAGCCACTACATCCTCGCATCGATAAAGATGAATCTGAACCCCTCCGACGATGACTTCACGCTCTCATCCGGCAAGGCCACTCCTGACACGCTTCCGCAATAGAGGGATAACGACCTCCATCGCACGATTGAACTATTCAAAAAAAGGTCCCGCCATTCTTTCGAATAGCGGGACCATATAGCAACGAAGATGTGCAGGATCTGTAAGCCGAGTTCTGTCAGGCGTGCGGCGTATATATGGCCGCAAGCTCAACGATCATTCATCTGGGATCGCCGTTACCGACGACCTCTAGCGACCTACCCGCCAGGGCAGCTTTCAAGCACGGCGCGGAATACGCCGCCGCAGATCATCTCGCAATGAACGCGAACCCTGGCTTATTTGGTCTTGCTCCCCAAGGGGTTTACCATGCCGCCGACGTCGCCGCCGGCGCGGTGAGCTCTTACCTCGCCTTTTCACCCTTGCCACCGGTTGCAAGCAACCGAGGCGGTCTGTTTTCTGTGGCACTGTCCGTTCCCGTCATCTTCGTAAAATGGCCGGGACCTGGGCGTTACCCAGCTTGGCTTCCTGTGGAGCTCGGACTTTCCTCCCTCGGCACGCAAGGCGCCGAGAGCGATCGTTCGATCCTGCACCATCATTTCAAAGAACGTAATTTATGAAAGACATCTCATTAAAAAAACGCCAGTCACGAGTCACGGCAGTTAATGGATCCCCGCCAAAACCATGCGGGGATGACAACCTCACTCGCCGTCATTGCGAGCGTTAGCGAAGCAATCCCGTTCCTACAGTTCATCTTAATCCTTAATCCTTAATCCTTAATTCTTATTTCGCCCTAAACTATCTGTCCATCAATAGCCAGATTGGCGAGTTTATCTGCAGCCTTGTTCCTCTCGCGCATCACATGATTAATATTGAAGGAGGCAAATTCCTTCGAAAGTTTGATCGCCTCCTGAAAAAGCGGCTGCAGCCCCTCATTTTTCACCTTGTACTGGCCGAGGATCTGACGAACCATGAGTTCGGAATCGCAGAAGACGGCGACGCGACCGATCTTGAGACGCAGCGCCTCTTTGAGAGCGAGCAAAAGCGCATGATACTCGGCCTGGTTGTTGGTCATCTCTCCCAAATAGCGACAGACGCTGCCAAGCTCTTTCCCATCGCCATCTAATATGACGCCTCCGGCTCCTGCAGGCCCAGGGTTTCCACGCGCAGCGCCATCGGTAAAAATTCTAGCTTCAGACATAACGCACCTTGATTAAATTCGTTGGGAGTGGAATCAGCCGCGGATGAAACCGAAGGCATCGAGCAATGCGCGCTCTTCCCTGGAGGAAAGCGCTGAAACTATCTTTCTGGCCTTGGGGGTCAGCCCGGCCTCTTTGAGCATAGACGCGACGGAGGTGTCGCGCTCGCCCTGCTCTTCACGAGCGAGCGCCATCGCCAGTTCACGCACCGCCTGCTTGGCGTCGTCAACCGAGATCGAGCCTTTGAGCTCTCTTTCTACGGACGGGAAGCTCTCGTTTTCTGCCATGAAAAGCAGCAGCTCAACGAGCGTTTCCTTCGGCAACGCGGATATCTTTATCATTCCCCCTCCGGGACTTTTTGTTCATCCGGGACATCTTCGCCCTCGGTTTTTTTGTCTTCCAAGTATACCAGACGCTGGCAGCTGGGACAAACCTTTAACTCATTCCTTCTAAGCATCTCATTTAACATCTGCGGCGGGATCTTCCTCAAACATCCGCGGCAGGCGCCATCCTCTATTTTCACGACGACATCGACATAGCGCTTGCCTACGAATTCGTATTTGCGCCTGATGTCCCTGTCTAGCATGGCGATGAGTTCTGGGCGCCTCTTCTCGCCATCGGCCATCTGCGCCTTTATTTCAGCGGTCTGGCTTTCCACTTCCTGCCGGGCCTTGTTGAAGGCTGCTTCCTTATCGGTGAACGCAGTTTTTAGTTGCTCACTTTTTTGCTTTAGCTGCTCTATTTTTTCCATCGCCTGAAGCACTCGGTCTTCACGTTCGCGATTTATCTTTTTCCCCTCGGAGATTTCCTTGATCGCGGCCTGATATTCCTTATTGGTCTTGATCGCGTAGAGCCTTGCCTCTCTTTCGCGAAGCTTGTCTACGGATTCCGCGACATCCTGTTCATCCCGTTTTTTCTGCGATTCTATTGAGGTAAGCTCTGAATCGACGGCCTCAAATTCTGCCTTGGCCTGGTTGTAGGCCTCTTCGATCTCTTTTATCTGTTCCGGAAACTGTTCTATCGTGCGGCGAAATTTATGCAGGGTTGAATCTATGGACTGTAGTTCGCGAAGGACGGCTAGCTGCTCTTGATAGTCGATGGGCATCGAAATCTCCGGAATGTCAAATAGTTAGCAAAATTGACCCCGCTCTTTACGTCTTCTAAAGGGGGATGTCAATGGGATTGGGGGCCCTCTAGCCACCTACAGCCGACCTACCCTACAGAACGCCGAATCATAAACTCCACATCCTCATTAGCCCCTTTCCAGCTGATATCGATATCCGGATGATTCTCGGCAAAAACCCTAAAAACCTCATCCACAAAGCCCTGCCCGACGGTTCGCACCCCTGTGAAATCCAGCTCTATCCTGCGGAAGCTTTCCATGGAATGCAGGAGGCGCTTGGCCTGAGATCTCGAAATATAGCTGTCGCCGGAATCAAAAAGCCTGACGCTGATACTGCTTTTGTCGAAGGTAAAATCCTCCCCGGTGTACTTTCTGAAGACATCGGCAAGCTTCCTCGACGATGGAAGATCCAGCTCGAAATAGACCGAAGTCCCCTTTTTCTTCCGCGCCCCCTCTACAAAGAGATCGTCAATACGACCATCCACTATAAGGCGCTTGCCGTTGCTCGAAAGAACGAATCTGTCAACGGCCCTGGAGGTAAAAAATATTCCCTCTCCCGAATGTCTATCTGGCGCGGTGGTCTGCTTGCCTTTGAGCAGTTCCCCTACCGCATCCATAATTCCGGGGAGACCTTTCTTCGCACGGATGTTCTCGAATGCGCCAATGCCTCTGTCATTGATCTCGACACAGACCCCCAGCTCGCCAATTCGCATAACGACATCTATGAATTTGCTTCCGGAATGATCAATGGCGTTATTTAACATCTCGGTGAAGGCATAGCGAAGGATGTCGAGTTCATCCTGCGCAAGATTTTTCAGGGGCGATTCTTTTAAGGCCTCTTCAAATGCGAAGTCTTCAAGCAGCCCCAAGGCCTTGAATCTTTTCTTGAATTCACCCTGTTTTCCTGAAAACTCATCGATCCGCTTCGGATCATTTAGCAGGTAAAAGCTATTTCGCCTGCTTCCGCCGCGCCTTATTATTTTCCCCTCGCGCATTAAATCTTTCAGATGCCTGGCGATGGCCTGTCTGCTTATGCCGAGTTTAGAAACGAGATCGGAGTTTCGCAAAACCCCTTTTTTGGCGATCATCTTCAATATGGCGTCTTTATTTTTGATCATGACAACATAATGACAACACAATTTTTGAATCATGTCAACATATTGTCAACATAAAATTTGAATCATGTAAACATGCCTCTATGCAACCTGCTTGTAGCGCTCCACGGCGGCTGATTTCGCGTTAAATTTGAAATGGTTATAAAATTATTGATCTTTTTTTCCAAATCGTGTTAGAAGGCGCAACTTCTTGCGGGACGATCGATCTTTAAAATTTAGATTTTGAGTGTCGATTTCCTCCATTTTCCATTTTTTTATGCCATTTTCTAAATTTGCGGCATCGAAAAATAGAGAATAGAAAATAGAGGAAAATTTGCGTGCCCTGAGTTTATCGAAGGGCCTGTCCTGAGTTTATCGAAGGGCTGCCGCAAATAGCCGATCTTTTTTTTGGATCCTGTTTTTACGCAGGTTTTGTTCTTTAAGATTTATAGTGATCGGTTGAGGTTTTCCTCTATTTTCCATTTTCTCATGCCATTTTCTAAATTTGCGGCACTGGGAAATAGAGGAGAACGTGCTGCCGCAAATTTTAGGGCCCTTAGCTCAGTTGGTTAGAGCCTCCGGCTCATAACCGGGTGGTCCCCCGTTCGAGTCGGGGAGGGCCCACAAAAGAAGTACCAAGAATTACGGATGGTTAGCGATAAGCTGACCGTCCGTTTTTCTTTGTGGGAAAGTTTTT
>Ga0255345_1003230_pt1 | contig 19268 bp, 18 predicted proteins | sample wastewater_treat_6_FD_192415 | JGI IMG/M metagenome (GOLD analysis project Ga0255345, IMG submission 192415) | Wastewater microbial communities from Lulu Island WWTP, Vancouver, Canada - plant20 | ecosystem: Engineered > WWTP > Wastewater > Unclassified | place: Canada: Vancouver, British... | reverse complement strand
CATTCCTGTGTGCCACTGGTAGATCGTTTCCACTACTTCATTCATCGGTATATCCCTCCTTGCCATGATCCCTCCATTCCTGTGTTCGTATCCTTTTAGGAATGGCAGAATCACTCGTTTTTATCTACCCCTTCATGGCAAGAAAGTGGGGAATTACCTTGGCCCTCTCACTGGGGAATTACCTTGGCCTTTTTGGTCATATAGTGGGGATATACCATGGTCCTCGACACCCGAGAAGAATTTGAAGAAACTATGGGAAAAAACTATATGCGTGATGTCTGTCTCCCTCTTTGGAATAGTCCGCGAGTAAATTGGGATGGTAAAATCATGGGATGTTGCTGGAATAGTTGGGGAGACTTCGGTGGGAATGCCTTCCACGACGGTTTAGTCTCTGCTATAAATAACGAAAAAATAACCTTGGCTAGGGAAATGTTGTTGGGAAAAAGAGGCCCAATAGACGGCATTCCGTGTACGACATGCGACATGTACATGAAGATCAAAGAGTCGCGGAGATTCTTCACAGCCCTTGAGGTTAATTGTCATTCTCTACGCAGATTTGTGAGCACCTTTCAAGCCAATCGTGACTCTCGTTGGTATGGTGTCGCTCGTTTCCTTTATCACAATTTTTTTGCATGGAAGTCTTGAAACATTACTTTCACGATATTTCTTACAACATTACGTATCTACCAAAGCAATATTGAAGATGTCAAGTTTTTAGTTGAAATGTGTGGCACCCTTTTTTCATCATCTTTGGTCAACCTCTCTCATGCCGCCTGAAGCGTGGCTTCAGCGTGTATTGCTTCAATGTTTGCTAGCACCTGTGGTATGTCTCTATAGCCCTTGATTCTTTGGAACCCTTTTTCACAGTGAAGAAGAACCGATGCGAGCAAATGTTGAGCCATAGCGCTGGTGCGGTATCTCTTTATGTTCCGCTCACAATCCCGTACAGTGGAGAACATGCTCTCAATGGGATTGGTAGCGGTAAGGGTTTTTCTGAGAAGGACAGGTATGTTCAACCGGTGAAGGGTAAGGATTCCTTCGATGGCCTCCATGAGAGAATCGGCTGCTGATTCATTGATAGTACGAAGCCATTTCTCGAAATCAAGGAGCATCTCCCGTGCATCCTTATAGTCGTTCTGTTCCAGGGCAGTAGTGAATCTCTGGTAGGCTTCCTTCCGGTACTTCTTTGCCAGATGCCCCTGGATGTTTCTGTCCTTATGAATGGTGCACCGCTGATGGATCAGTTTTTTTCCAAAACGGTCTTTCAACGTCTTGATAATCCCCCTGCCTCCATCCGTTATCCAGAGGATGTTTTTTGAAAGGGTAAGGCGTCGTCTCTCCAGATCGGCAAGAAGCTCGGTACAGACCTCATGGTTTTCCGTAACGCCCTGCCAGAACCCGAGAACGTGCTTGACTCCCTCTGTGTCGATGCCCAGGGCAACCATGTATGCTTCTCCTCCCCGATGGATCGTATCGATAAAGAGGGCAAAGATGGTGAGGCCTCCGAGGTCCCGTTCTTTGAACACGGTGAGGTTTTTCGCAGTGGCCGCAATGATATGGCGGGAGACTGAAGAAGGAGAGACTCCGAAGGCACGGGCGGACTCACACACGGTTTCTCGGTACTTCCGGGCTGAAATGCCCAGGAGCACTTTCTTCAAGAGCTCTTCTGAAAACCCTCCTGGTTCCTTCAGCATTGTGTAACTTTCCAAGGGGATTTCTCCTTCCGGTCCCCGGAGCCGGGGGTGATGTACGGACACCTTTTGATCCCCGAGATAGATGGAGCCGGGTTGATATGCCCACTTGTAGACCCCTCTTTGTCGGGGAAAGTATTCGGGACCTGAGCGTTCTTCACGTTCCATATCCATGATCGCCTGGGCCATCATGATGCCGAGTTCCTGTACCAGGGCATCGATTCCCTGCTTTCCTTTTGATAGAATGTGGAACATCCTGTTTGTCAGTTCATCCTTGCCGTAGATATGTTCAAACCCCTGTGTTGCCTTTTTCCTCTGTTTCGTGTTTACTTTCATTGTGGCTCCTTTCTCTTTTGAGATATTTGCCCGTGGATTATCCCACGGTGGGAGCCACACTTCAAGTTTCAACTAAGAATAGTATATCTTCGCAATATTCGTTTAATGGAATTTTAATAATATCATCACATATACCCAAAAAGGTTATGACCTTTAATGTTGGCGATACAATCCTTCAAAAACCTGCTGCAACCAAAGCTCAAAAGTCAAAACTAAACACAACTCTTCATGGTAGTTGCTTTTCTCCTCCAAATGATCTTTCATCTGATTTCGGACAATCCTCTGATCAATATACTCTGGATAAATAGCACTTTTACTGAATAAAACGCTTTTAAAAAATGATTTTGCAGGCTCTTGTCTGAGCCATTTTGCGTAATCGGTATAGTTATGCAAATCCGTATATTTGATACTGATTCGACCAGTTTTTCGCTTCAACCTCTCTAACCAAAGGTTTCTGTAATTTATAACTCTAACAAGTGCGTAGGGGTAGGTTATTGGACAGCCGGTTTTTTGCCAAGGAATGGAAATGAAATATTCAGGAAATTCGCTTAGAAGCAGTTTACGATAAATGCGACTTTTGTATCTCAGAATGTCAGGCAGAGAATAAACATATTCGATAAGTCTGTTAGAAAAAAAAGGCATTCTTTGTTCTATTGATTTCGACATATGGATTAAACCATTGTTGGTAAATCTTCGGACTCTGTTGTTTATGAAATATGGATCTGTTTTATCGATCAAATACCAATCAGCAAAATTATGTATCCTTGATTTTGATTTCATCATGCGCGTTACGGCATTAGAGTCAATTTTCCTATCAAAATGATTGCGCGTTAAATATGATCCACCAAGCACGAGATCTCCTGCGAATCCATTTAAATTGATATCAATATGTGATCTATAGTCATGAGAAAACTCAACTCCATGCATATGCATTAAGTTTTGTAATCCATCTGTTTTCCATACACCACCTATTCTTTGAGTCAACCAGTTATTTGAGTTTATATGAAGATCATGATGGACTGCACCTTTGATTGCTGCTGCCTTCTTTGCAATGACCATATCGTCACAACCATCTAGCCCAAAAGTGAAGGTATGCAATGGTTTATGAGCATTTGAGGCTGCTGCAAGTATTGCACGGGAATCAAGCCCGCCGCTGAGGGTGATGCCAATCCTCTCATTTATCTGCATACGTTTTCTTACGGCCTGTTTAAATAACCTTCCCAATTCAAACGAAATTTCCTTTTCGTCAATAGCTTCTTTAAGCGGTTTGATTTCACTCCATGACCAGTAATGCGTGATCTTAGCTTCAGATTCCATAATATTAAATTCGAGTATAGCTGCTGGCGGCATCAATTCAATGCCTTCAAACCATGTCCTATTTTCGAGCAGGTAACCCACATTAAAGAACTGTTCCACCGCAACGGCATCGATCTTGATTTTAATATCTTCATGGCCCAAGAATCCCTTCAGTTCAGATGACCATGAGAAACTGCCGTTTATTCTCCCCCAATATAGAGGTTTGAATCCATACCTGTCTGTTATTAGATAAACAGTGTTCTGTACTTTGTCGTAAATTACCGCTGCATAATACCCATCGACATCTTTCAGAAAGTCAAACGACTTTGTTTTGAAATAGATATTTAGTAAAAGCTCATTGTCATTTACTGAAGCTACGTCATACTTTGCCTCTAATTCATCATGATTGTATAATTCACCTTCCAACCAGGAATAGATATGATTATTTACATTATAAGGTTGCTGAGCTTGGTCAATTATTCCAAGGTGGATGCGTGAGGCACAAATATGCTCGTCAGAATAAATTACATCATCTTGATACCATTTAAAATACCTAAGCAATTCACGCATACGCAGCAGCATGGGATCGCCATATTTATAATTCTTCGTGAATCCAATCAATCCTGGCACTTAATAACCCCTTATTGCTGTTGCAACGTTGATGAATGTTTTTTTGTCTTTCAAATAGCAAATGACAATATAGACCATAGTTCCTACAATGACGGTTGTTGCAAACATCCAGTGCGAACCCATATTGCCCATCAATTTTTTTAGAAAAAAAACGGACAGGACCATCACAGTTGAACAGACCAGCGGTGTAGTAAGTACTTTTAAATATTCTATCATTCGCATCCCAATTAATCTATTGACAATTGCCTGAATAATAAAGAACAGAGGAACCTGAGATATGAGAATTACCAGAGCCACTCCATCTATACCCCAATTAACGCCTATAATTACTGCAATACTAACAACAATCGCTGCAATAATATTGCAATATAATCCTATATCCGCACGCCCTTTTGCTAACAAAACAGCACCAATCGGATTGCCCAATGATTTAAGGAGACCAATCAGACATAGGATTTGAAGAACGGATACACAAGGCACCCATTTTTCCCCTAAGAATAAAGTGACAAATTCAGGCGCAACAACGGACATACCGATCATCATTGGAAATGAAAGCAGGGCAATATAATGCATCATCTCGTTATACCCTCTCCTAAAATTGCTGTTGTCGTTTTGAATTTTTGCGAATATGGGCAACATGACTTTCGTTATGATGGGATTCACCTTTGTTAGGGGGAATATTGCTATCTGATACGCAAGTGTATAAAATCCCAAAGCCGAAGAACCCAAAAAACGGCCTACAATAATATAATCTATGTTTGAACTTAAATAATTTGCTGTCCTCTCACCTATTTGGTAAAGACCAAAACTCAGGTATCCCTCTAGGTCACGCTTCGCGAAATGAAAACTCGGATGCCACTGTCTCCAGCCTACCCAGCAAAGTAGAGCAGTCTTGGCACACGTTGCAGCTAATTGACCAAAGATAATTGAATAAACACCAAATCCTGCAAAGGCAGATACTATCGCAACAGTCGTATTGGTCACCGCTGTCACAACTTCTGTTTTTGCCAGCCAGTTAAATCTGAGCTCTTTCTGCAAGAGGATCTGAAATTGTTGGCCAAAGGGAGTGATGAGAAAAATGACAGCAGTTAAACATAGCAAACTGGGCAGGCGGGGTTCACGGTAAAATTCTACCACCAGCGGAGTAAATGCGCAGACGAGGCAAAAGACGATGACACCAGCAAGAATATTTAGCCAATAAAGGCTGGAGAGATGATTTCTCGTTGGATTTTGGCGATGGATAATGGCATTAGAAATACCTATATCGGCAAACGCTTGGACAAAACCGATGACCACCATGACCATACCCATCAATCCGAAATCGGACGGGGAGAGTACCCGGGCCAGGGCCGTTAGGGTGACAAACTGGAGGACAGTGACTGCCCCCATGGAGATGCTGCCCCATTTGACGCCGGAAACAGCTTGTTGCTTCAGGGTCATGATTTCTTAACCACGCATAAATCGATAGAGAATTTACGACGAAATAATGCCGAAACGTGTATTCTTATTTTCCATATTACGTATAAGACATTTTGCCAAAAGGGCCTAGTGATACGAGCGTGTTTGCCTACCTTGCGAATGAATTTCAATCTATTTTGGTTTATTATTCTTTCGACGTCAGGATTCTTATACAAGAGTCGCTTAATATTCCCATTTGTCACATAATTAATGTTTGTTAGCCCTTTATTTGTTCGTCTCATAAGCTTGAGATAGAATATGGCTAACGGTCGAGGCAAGAGAGGTAACCATGGTAGCCGATAATGGCCCTCAAATGTACTTAAATAATCTGGCATTTGTAAGAACATCACACCCCCAGGCTTGACACCCGCATCATATCTGATATACACCCCTCTACGTTCTGAACATGTTCTAGAGTCTGATAGGATGATACGAAGTCAAATTGTACATTAGGAAAAGGTAACGCCTCTCCGACTGCGTGGATAAATCTTGACTTCCAATTGGAAGGATAGCCGTACCAATCACATTTGAGTCGATTGAATTGCAACTTCCAACCCTGACGATCGATGCCCCAAAGATCTAATCCATTTAGCAGACCATAGAATACAAAAGTACTGAAGCCACAAGCCATATCGTGAATTCGCGTTTCTTTAGAAAGCGCTCTAGTACTTTTATAATGGTTAATATTTTCATATCGCCACTTGGAATTAGTTTTATCGTTCAACCATGAATCGGTAACATCATCTAACCATTCTTTATCACACGCACCTAAATTATCTATGGACTCATTCTCGATATGAGATCTTAAGAAGAGGCGAAGGTCTCTCTCATCCATGTCTATAACCTTTCATGTAGCTACGCCACAATTGTCAATTTGCTGACATTGATTTGCTACAACGGTGACCATCCACACCCACTGTTCGGCCTTGTCCAGCTTGTCTAAAAGATAACTTATGCCTTGTATAACAAGATTGATCGACGGTATTATAGGAACATACTTAATGGACCCACGATGTACACGGCATAGGTTATTCACGGATAACCGCCCAAACATTACCCAAAAACCAGATAGTGCCCTTAACTCCAAAATTTCAAAACCAGCTTTTTCGAAAAGATATGCTATTCCGTATTTCCTAAATCTACAAAGATATAGCAGCTCTTCGTGAAGATGCCAGATTAGCGGACAAGAGAATATGGCAACGCCTTGGCTTTTTAGGGCTCTCAAGCATTCAGCCAAAGCACACCCTGACTCCTCTAGATGCTCAAGAACAGCCGTGCATACCGCTGTATCAAAGGAGTTGTCCTGAACTGGGGTTGAGTATGCACTGCAAAAGACATGTATTTTTGTCTTGTTATAAATTGTGCTCTTGTGATCAACCTCAAAATGTTTTTGCACATTTTGCACATATGGAAAAAGCAGTGTTTCACGGGGTTTGGTTCCACAACCAATATTAATTAGTTTACCGTGAGCATAGCGTGAGGCCACTTCTTTTGGCGATCTTTTATTAATGTAGTTTACCAACAAATTAATTAGTTCGGTTGCCACTTCTGATCACCCCAGTTTGACACCAATCCTAATAAATTCCCTGCGAATTAGTTCTTGAACATCCATTCTTCGGAAACTAACGCCATTTATTTCTATATAACAGGTATCTATGGTGGAGACCACAAAACCATTCCTGTGAATATCAATAATGGTAGCGGGTTCCACCTGTACGTTATTTGTCATGTTTCGATTCATTGTCTTGAGGTTGGCTCGCAAGATATTCATCCTTCTATCCCCGAAGAAGCAAAATGCTTTCTCTGTTCTTATGAGATTGTAAATATCGTTCGATGACATGGTATTCCAAAAAACGCGATGATGTATTTCTCTATCATTTTTGAAATATGTTGCATCGTTTTCATTCTGTTTGAAGGCCTTTTTGGAAGAGCTTTCAAAAAACAAGGCTACGTTTTTTACAAGATTGGGTGTTAATTGAACAATCTTGTCATACAGTTCTGAATAATAGACATCTTTAATTTCAAAAGGTATTTGTTCGATAATATCGCCGCCATCAATTACATCTGTCATAAAATGAGCAGTCACTCCTCCGCTGGTTTCACCTCTTGCAATGCACCAGAAATGGGGATGAGCTCCCCTGTATTTAGGGAGTAAAGAGGGATGGAAGTTTACGGCTCCATCTTTTGCAATAGATATAAGTTGGTTAGAAAGGATCTGCGGATAAGCGGCACAGAGTATTAGTTCTGGATTGAATGAACGTATTTTATCCAACATATTCTGACTATTTACATCATGTGCCACAATAATGGGAACATTGTTTTCTGCTGTGGGAGTTTTCAAAACTTCCTTATCGCTGCTAAGCTCGGTACGGGGCTTGTCAAGAAATTTCACCAACCTAGCTATTGTTCTCTTTATCCGAGGCAAATAAGATTTTTCTACTAACGAATCATCTTCGCCAACAAGCGATTCCCGAAATATTCTCCATCTCTCTTTATCTGGGATAACAATCGCATCAACACTAAACTCTCTTATCGTTGGTGCAAGATGGGCAAGTCCATATTTTGACCTATTTCCGCAAAGAAAAACTACCCTTTTTTTCATTGCAAGATACTCTTTGTTGCTTTGATGACATCTGATACATCTTCGCTGGATAGATTAGCTGATAGAGGCAAACTAACTGTTTGGCGACCTATTCGCATAGCATTTGGATAATCATCTGGTTTCCATCCAAATGTTCTCTGATAGTACGGGTGCTCAGGGATACTCAAGTAATGTACCCCTACGCCAATATTCTCAAGAGTGATTGCGTCAAGGAAATCATCGCGACTAATGCCCGCTTGGGCTTTGTCAATTAATATTGTATATAAGTGGTGTGCGTGACGAGTGTTTGGTTCAGGATTAAAGGGTAGGGTAATGGGCATATCCTTAAATGCTTCGTTGTATCGCTGCCAGATTTCGTGACGTCGTTGCCAGTATGATTCGACTCTTTTCAGTTGGTGAATCCCTATGGCAGCCTGTATATCCATCATGTTATATTTAAACCCACATTCAACAACAAAATAGTGCTTATAGCCTTCGTCACCAAAACGTTTCCACGCATCTTTACTCATGCCATGAAGGGCCAGCATTTTGATTCTTGACGCATCTTCTTCTGTTTTTGCTAAAACCATGCCACCCTCACCAGTGACAATGTTTTTTGTTACGTAGAAGCTGAAGCATCCAAAATCACCAAATGTCCCAGTCTTTCTTCCCCTAGATTCAGCCTCTATAGCGTGTGCACAATCCTCAACTACCTTCAACTTGTGGTGTTCTGCAATGGTCATTATGGCATCCATATCACAGGGCCGACCAGCAAAATGAACAGGAAGCAGGGCGCGGGTTCTCGGAGTAATGGCGCGCTCAATCTGGTTAGGATCCATGTTCATTGTATTTCGATCAACATCGACAAGAACAGGAGTTGCGCCTGTATGAATGACGGCGTTTATGGTGGCACAAAAAGTGAGGGCGGTAGTGATAACCTCGTCTCCTGGTTTCAAACCAGCGGCAAGCATGCTCAGGTGTAAAGCAGCAGTACAGGAGTTGACAGCCACAGCATGTTGTGACTTCTTGTAAGCCCTGAAGTCATTTTCAAATTGGCTGACCTTAGGTCCCGTACCAAGCCATCCAGATTTCATGCTGGAGACTACCTCTTCGATTTCCGCTTCCTCTATTGAGGGCGAACCGAACACGAGAAATCTTTCCTTAGGACGAATTGGATTTCTTTCCATGATACTCCTTACATATTATCATCTACATTGCATATTTACTTAATAAAAACATATCTTAAACCGATGATTTGTTCGTAGAAAAAAGATGCTTCACATTGAGACAATCGTTAAGGGAAAAACTTACGCATGATTAACGCGCCCATGGTCAGCATAATCATAGTCAATTATAATGGTGGTTCCTTAACCGTAGACTGCCTTAAATCTCTCGAAAAACAGACCTACAAGCTATTTGAAGTTGTAGTAATTGATAATGGATCAACAGATGATTCTTTGAATATAATCAACGCATTTTTACGAAAAAGTTCTCTACTTCTGATCTCAAAAGTTGTTAAACTGGACAATAATATTGGTTTCGCTAGAGGAAACAGGGAAGGAATGATTCGTGCGAAAGCCACATATCTTGCTTTACTGAACAATGACACTGAAGTAGATGAAAAATGGCTTGAGGAATTGGTAAGAGCTTTGGACGACCATCCTGAGATCGGTATATGTGCCTCGAAGCTGGTTAAGTATGGAACTGACACAATTGATAGCGCTGGAGACATCTTTACATGTTTACTCAAGGGCGATAAACGGGGTGAACATACCTATACCAGCAATTATAGTCACACAGAGTACATTTTCGGTGCATGTGCAGGAGCTGCGATATATCGTCGGGAAATGATCGAGCAGATCGGTTTTCTCGATGAAGACTTTTTTTTGATTCACGAAGATACGGATATAAACTACAGGGCTCAACTTGCTGGGTGGAAGGTTTTATATGTTCCCACTGCTATAGTCCATCACAAGGTTCGGTCATCCATCGGCACCATGAGCGACCTGGCAGTCTATTATAGCTTGAGAAACAGTGAATTCGTGAGAATTAAAAATGTTTCTTTTGTTGTTTTTCTGAGATGCCTTCCTGAATTCATTTTGGGTGTTATATCTGAATTTCTTTATTTCGCAATTAAGCATAAAAAATTCAAATTATATCTAAGGGCGAAGAAAGATGCGCTCAAAATGTTTCCGCGCATGTGGAAAAAAAGAAAATTAATAATGAAAACAAGAAGAATGAGTAACAGTTACTTGTTAAGTCTCATGACGCCTATCTGGCAAAAAGATTTCTTTAAAGCTAAACTAGGAAAGTTTTTGCATGGTTAGCATCATAATTCCCACTCTGAATGCGGCACCCTATATTAGTGAAATATTTTCGTCCTTGAGACAGCAAACGATAGAGTGTGAAATAGTAATCGTTGATTCATCCTCAACAGATAACACTGTACATATTGGCAAAACGGGTCACTTAAAAACATTAACCATAAGACATGAAGACTTCAACCACGGAAACACTCGAAACACTGGTGTCCAAGCCGCAAACAATAATACAGTAGTTTTTTTAACCCAGGATGCCCTCCCTTGTGATGATCGTTGCTTAGAAAACCTCATTAAGCCCCTTCAAAATCCTCAAATTGCGGCTTCTTTCGGCAGACAGGTTCCGCGACCTGATGCCTCACCGATTGAAAAATTTGCCCGTCTATTTAATTATCCTGACACACCAGCTGTAAAGGGGTTAGAAAATATCCCCAGGCTTGGCATAAAGACCTTTTTCTTCAGCAATGTCTGTTCCGCAATAAAGATAAAAGAATTTAAGGAGTTAGGAGGATTTCCCGAAAACATTATTATGTTTGAGGATTTGATATTTGCAGCAAAGGCAATCCTGAAAGGATACAAAATTGCCTACGTGCCCGAGGCAAAAGTGTGGCACTCCCACAATTTCTCTCTATTACAACAGTTTCGCAGATACCAGGATGCCGGAATATCTTTACGAAATAATGCCTGGATTTTTGAATATACAAAGGCAAATAGGGAAGGGGGGGAGTTCCTCAAACAACAAATATCTTACCTTTCCCAGAATCACGAGTATCGATGGATTCCGTATGCAATAGCGGAATCCGTTTTCAAATTTGCCGGATTCTGGCTTGGGCTTCATGGCATAAACCCAAGAAAAACAACTTCGAAAATTTCTTCTGTTTCACATTATGCTTAAACAAAGAAACTCACAAAATCTTGTAATTATCTGGTCAGATTTAATCTCGATCTACTTTGCCATAATCATGGCATACGGGGTACGGGTCTGGTTTGGTGATATGTTTAGTATTATCCCATTAACCCACGGTATATCTGTATATTTCGAAAAATGGTGGTTCCCGTTAGCAATTATTTTGGTTTTAATTTACTATGGCAGCTATGGAATCATTATCACTGTTTGGGACGAACTTCTTATTCTTTTCAGAAGCCTGTTTGTATCGTTTTTAATTGTTTGGGTCATCCTTTCTCTCCAGAAGGAATCCGAAAGTGTTTCAAGAATAGTCATTACAATGATCTTCCTTTTTTTGCTGGTTTTCTTGCCACTGTCCCGTCTTGCAATGAAATATATTCTTTTTAAATCTATCGACTGGAGAAAACCGGCTTACCTATTTGAGAGGAGAAAAGGAGAAAGACAGAACGAATTGAGGGAAACGCTCAATAAAGAATGGTACTCCGGATACAAGATTATTGGAAACATAGATAAAGATTCTTTACAAGTCCCAATCGACACATGTTTTGTGCCTATTGACTACACCGATGAGACAACCATACGAGCATTGAAACCTAATGTAAAAAACATGATCGTTGTCTCCGTACAGTCAGGGTTGTCATTCATGAATACCGAAGTCAAATCTTTTTTGAACAGGAATATGGTTCTAATCACAACTAATAATGGCCTTTTAGCAAAGAGAAATATGATTTTCAAACGGTTGTTTGATATATCATTGTCATTAATTGGTATCATCCTTCTTTCTCCATTTTTTATTGCAATCCCCTTCCTGATAAAATTTGACTCAAGCGGGCCTGTTTTGTTTTTTCACAAAAGATGCGGGTTAAACCTCTCAAACTTTAATATGATCAAGTACAGAACAATGTTTACGAACGGTGAAAGTATTATTGTAGATTACCTGAAGAGTAATCCTGCAGCAGCCATTGAACTGAAAGAAAGAAACAAAATATCAGAAGATCCAAGGATAACCAGGATTGGAAATCTTTTGCGAAAAACATCCCTCGACGAAATTCCACAGCTTTTTAATGTTGTTAAAGGTGAGATGTCGATCGTTGGTCCAAGGCCTGACACACGAAGCGCACTGAGTGAATTCATGAAAGAATATGAGCCTATCTATAACAGAGTAAAACCAGGAATTACTGGATTATGGCAAGTAAGTGGAAGGAGCGACATAAAATATAAGGACAGGGTAAACCTCGATTATATGTATGTTCTAAATTGGTCACTCTGGCTGGATTTCATCATTATTTTAAAAACTGTTAAAGCGATTTTGTGCAGAAAGGGTGCGTATTAAAACAATGTCGCGTGATGTAAATCATTGTATCATCAGGAATGCTTTGATAGGGTTATAACGTGACTCAATTCAAAAAAACGTATAATTTCAAACGGCATTTTTCGCAGGATTTTCAGAAAAAGTATTCTCAAGCCACATTATCCTTTATAAAAAGTATTCATGAACCGATAATTTCTATAGAACATTTTGTTGACATAGTTTATTTAATAAGGAATAATAACGAAACAGGGGTAGGCATCAATTTTGAAAAAAAAGCTTGTAGACCAAGACATAATGTTGTAAAAAATAGTAGCTTACCGGGGGGTACATGGCCTTGGAGTTTTTAAAAAAATTTGACTTCAAAAAATCAAAAGAACTCATCGGTATTGACATTGGCGCTACATCCATAAAAGTCTGTGTTCTTAAAAATTCAAAAGATGGTTTCACAATAGACTGTATTGATCAGAAATCATATAGTGAAAGCCTGCTCAGTGACGGCTACATTATCGATAATAGTTTCATCGCAAATGAATTAAAAGAAATTATTACCAGAAACAACATTAAGACAAAAGAAGCTGCCTGTGCGTTGTCCAGCTATGCTGTTATCTCAAAAAAGGTTGCAATGCCTTTTCTTAAAGAAGAAGAACTCGAAAATAGCATAAGCGTTGAGGTTGAGAGCGTAATACCATTTCCGCTCAAGGACATTTATTACAGCTATTATGTGATTGGAGTTGCCGAAGAAAAACAGGATATGATGGATGTTCAAATTGTTGCAGCAAAAAAAGAAATCGTCGATGGATACATCAAGGTTTTTACAGATGCAGACTTGCATCTAAATCTGGTTGATGTGGATATATTCTGTTTAACAAACTTAATTGAAACAATATATGCGCCAAAGGATATTGCAATTGTAGTTGCGGATATCGGTGCTTCTGTTACAAATATTGCAATAATAAAAGGGGAACGCATTGAGTTCACCCGAGAGATTCTCGTTGGTGGACAATACCTTACAAATCAAATTGAAAAAGCATTACAGATAACTTACAAAGAAGCAGAGGAAAAGAAAATTTCAGGGAACGGTGAGATTTCGCATTTATATGAAGATTTCATCTACAATATATCTTCTGAGATAAGCAAAACCATAAATTTTTATACATCAACTAAGACAAGAGAAAGAATTGATAAGATTTATATAACAGGTGGTACAGCAATGCTTAAGGGATTAAAAGAAACAATCCAGGAAAACGCTCAAATAGATGTAGATTTTATTGATCCTTTTTTATTAGTCAATGATGATTCTGGCAAAATTGAGAACTACAGAAATTTCAGGGAGTCTATTGCTGTGGCATTATATCTATCTTCAAGGGCGGTTGACATATTGGTCCAATGATAAAAATAAATCTTTTACCAAAAAAACCAATCCGAAAAGCGTTTAAGTATGAAATTCATCTTTTTTTCTTGATTGTCATCCTTAATTTGCTCGCTATAGCTCTAATATACTCAATTAACGCTCGATCAATCTCAAATCTCAAATCAAATATTGAAAATGCAAAAAGAGAAATAGCGAGTCTGGATCCTATACATAAAGAGTATCTTGCCATGGAACAGGAAAAAAAGGAAATTCAGAGAAGGATTCAGGCAATCAATACAATCAAGCAGGGTAGGGCTCTTGCTGCGAGAACACTCTACGATCTGACACTGAATGTTAAAGAGAGTTTATGGCTCAAAACTTTTAAGAAAACAGAGAATAAATTTGAGCTTGAGGGACGTTCGGTTGAAAATGAGGCTATTTCAAGCTTTGTTGAAAGCTTATCAAAAGTACCTTATCTAAACGGTGTTGAGTTAAAAAGCGTTGAAGATTCGGCTGAAGGAGGACTAATCCTCAAGAAATTTATAATTCAGGGTAATATCTCGATATGACATTATCTACTGGTTTTAAGAGCATTGGTAACAAACTCACAAGAATGTCTAAGGGACAGAAACTTTTTATTGTTATTGGTTTAAACATAATACTCTTTGTTTTTCTTTTCTTCTTTCTTATCAATCCACTTATTGACACCAAAAAGAAATTGACCAACGACTACCAATTAGTTAAGAAAGATTTAGATAGAATGGTAGATATTAAAAACAATATAGAAAAGTATAGGAAAGAATATGCTCAAATGAAAGAGGTTCTGGGCGACACATTGCGGCAGTTACCAGAAACTAAAGATATACCCAATTTATTGAGAAATGTTTCTGCAATAGGCACAGAAACAAGGGTTAAGGTAACGTATTTTGAGCCTGGGGCCGTTCAGAATAAGGATTTTTATGGAGAGTTTCCTTTCAAATTTAAATTTGTAGGACCTTTTCATAATGTTGGATATTTTTTTGACGGAATTAGAAAGATGGAGAGAGTCATTGATATTAGGAATTTTTCTCTTGTAGCAAAAGGGGCTCCTCCGAAAATAATCCTAGAAGGCGATGGGGCGGCTAAATCATATGTATATTTGAAAGAACACCCCAAGCCACAACCTAAGGATGAGAAAAAAGATGTTAAGAGCGGACCACCACCAAAAAAGTAATTATAAAGTGAACTATATATCATTTATTTTAATTATTATTTGTATGTGCTACCCGTGTTCTTCATTTTGCCAAGAAACAAAAAAAGACAATACAGCGCCTCAAAAGTTTAACGTAGGTGATTTTGATTATACGTCAGAAAATAGGAGGGATCCTTTTGAACCTGTGTATCTGGAAAGGTTCAAAAAAAACAAGGAAGCAAACTCTCTCAAACGTGGTTATGAGTTAGAAGAGTTAAAACTGGTTGGAATACTAAAAACAGATAAAACAAGATTTGCAATGATGGAGGATATGCAAGGGAAGGGTATCATGTTTAAAAAAGGTGATAGTTTAAATAACAATTTGTGGGTGGCTGATGTCGTTGATGGAAGGGTAGTTCTGGCATACAGGCTAAAAAACGACATTAAGAGCATTAACATAGATATCCCTAAAAAATAGAGGGTGAGATATGTGTAAGAATATAACAACATTATTGATTTTGATATTAATAATACCAACACTGGCATTATCGCAGGTGAACAAAAAACCCGTTTCAAAAGTTTCATTCGATTTTATGGATGCTGACATTAGAAATGTCCTGCGAGTTTTAACAGATATATCTGGTAAGAATATTGTGATTTCTGATGATGTAAAGGGCAAAATTACGATAAAGCTTGATAATGTCACTTGGGACGAAGCAATGGATATTGTCATTAAGAATAACGACCTGGCAAAGGTCGAAGAGGAAAACATTATTCGAGTTGTCTCATCCAAAAAATTCCTGGATGAAAAAGATAAAGATAGAAAGGAAAGGCTTGAATTTCTAAAAGAAAAGGAAATGAAACAAAAGCTTGAAGAAGATTTTGTTCAGGAAACAGTCTTTCTGAATTATGTCGATGTATCAGAGGTTGAAAAGGTAATAAGGGGGGATGAATCAAGGAAAATAAAAGGGTTACTTTCTCCCAATGGAACAGCTACCCCTGTAAAATGGACAAATTCATTGATTATTAAAGATACGAGAGAAAACATTGATGAGGTAAAAAAGAGAATTAGAGAACATGATATAAAACCGTCCCAGGTTCAGATCGAAGCAAGAATTGTACAAGCGGGATCTGAATTTATTCGCGATTTAGGCGTTCAGTGGGGAGCCAGATATAAGAGCACTATAGGTGGCAAAGATGTTGAGTTGACGGGGGGCCGCACAGCTACCAGCAGCAGTGGTACATCCTCATCATATACTCCAACTGCCGGACAGGCTGGACAGAGACCTGATGGTTATAATTTTCCTTACAACGTTAATCTACCTGCGGCAGTTGGGCAAGGATCTGGAGGTGTTCTCGGTATTTTTATAGGATCAGCGGCAGATAGTCTAAATTTGGATGTTCAACTGAGTGCCCTTGAAAGTGATGGCAAGCTTAAAATTATCTCACATCCCAAAGTTGTAACATCAGACAATAAACCGGCAAAAATACACCAGGGCAAACAGATTCCATATCAAACTGTATCACAATCAGGCACCCAGACACAGTTTGCCGATGCTGTCCTCGGACTCGAAGTTACTCCCCAAGTCACAAAGGATGGCAACATAAGACTCAAAATAAAAGTTACTAAGGATTCTGCAGACTTCAATAATCTCACGGTATCAGGCCCAACTATTGATAAAAGGGAGGCAGTAACTGAAGTCATAATCAAAGATGGTGAAACTGCGGTTATTGGAGGAATATATGAGACACAGGATAATGTGACAGATTCAAGTGTTCCCTATCTTTCAAAGATACCACTTCTCGGCTGGATGTTCAAAAGAGACTACAAAAAGTTGCAAAAAACAGAGTTGGTCCTTTTTATTACGCCATTAATTCTTAAAAACCTTTATGCTGAGGGAGACAAGTAATGAAATCTAAAGCATATATACGAAATATTGTTTTCTTTATTTTAATGTTGTTGTCTATTCCATACTACGTCCATTCCTCACAATTGGTTACCGGTGAGATTACTTCTGCAATAATCCTTCAAGAACGGATACACTTGACAGTGGGCGACAAGGCGTTGACCAACCTCGGTTCCAAGGACAGTGTGATTAAAGGTGATATTTTCACAGTAACGGCACGTAAGGATGTTTATAAAGAAAAACCAATAGGGAAATGCGCGGTAACGAGTGTAGATGCAAAATCGAGCATCTGTGAAATTATATCATCAAACTGGGAGATTCCACGAGGAAGCAATGTTTCACTTCCGGCGATATACTTTTCAAATGAAAAACTTTACCCTGCTATTTACAAAATTCTTAGCAAATCAGTCGATCCATTTATGCCTTATGATAAATTAAAAATATCCATTTATGATATTTATGACAGTCAGAACAACGTCACGAAATTCTCTGAGAACGTTAAACAAGAAATTAAAGATGTTTTTGTGCAGAAAAAACGAGTAAAACTCGTAGAGCCTCGTGCAATACAGAAAGATTTCCTCATATATCCTGAAGACATTAGAAATAGCTATGGATTGAGGACAGAGGTTATGGAAACCTTGGCAGTTGATGTTTTTATAATCGGATCATATGCAATAGAAAATGAAAATATAGCTTTTACTTTTTATAAATTTGACAAATATTTCAATGATGAAAAAATCTCATTTCAGGTACCTGTTGGTTCATTCGATGTCGCCAGTATCCAAGATGTGATCAGACCATATAAGCCAGTACCGAAAAAAGAATATCTACCGTGCACGGTTGCCCTTAAAGAATTTCATTATATGCCACCAAAGGATGAGAAAAGGTCTATTATCAATCATGAAGCAGGAAGAGATGTCTATAAAGCAATTGACCTCAACAAAACTAATTTCAATATTATAAGTCCGGTCGATTTTGTATTTAAATTGGATAATCAATCCATTAATTTTGCGGGGAAAACTGAAACCCCTGTTTTGCTGACAAAAGGCACTCACAATCTCTTTGCATCATTTCGACGAGGTTACTTTTTCAACTCCAAAGAGCCGAAACTCTATGTTTCAGATAAACATGTTGACAAGGAAGCTATTCTTTCAATTGAGAAAGATGCATCGATTTACATAGAAGTCATGTTGAACCCTTCCTTTGATGGAGATAATATAGAGTTTAAAATCTACGATGTGACTGAGAAAAAATCCCAACTCTTGAAAACAATCATTAAGACAGAAGCTGCTAAGTCAATAGAATTTTTTAAGGATTAATGCCTTCTGAAAGGCTATCGAAATTCCTCTCCAGTTCAGGAATCGCATCACGAAGGAAATGCGATACTATTATTAAGTCAGGAAGAGTCAAAGTTAATAATAGTACCATATTAGAACCATTTTATAAGGTATTACCTTGCATTGACAATGTAACTGTCGATAATTATAAGGTAATACCGTATACTCAATTTATTTACTTAGCCTTAAATAAACCAATAAACTATATATCTGATCTTGTGAAGGAAAGAGATCGGCACGATGCAAGATCTTTGATTCCTGTAAAAACGTATTTGTTTCCGGTTGGGAGACTTGACTATAACTCAGAAGGTTTAATACTATTCACAAACGACGGTAATTTTGCACAGAAAATAACTCATCCCAAATATGGCGTTGATAAAGAATATCTGGTTAAGTTTAAAGGAATAATTGAAGATTATTTATTAAATAAAGTTCAGAAAGGTGTCTCCATTGAAGGATCACTCCATAAGATAAAAAAAATATCCTTCATAAAAACATCTCAAACTAATAGTTGGTATAACGTAATCCTTGATGTGGGTAAGAATAGAATGATAAGAAAAATTGGCTATTCAATTCATCATCCTGTTTTAAAGCTCAAACGAATTCGCATCGGTCCGGTTACATTGGGTGGTCTTAAACCTGGTGAATATCGATCACTCTCAAAAAAGGAAAGAGATTATTTCATTAATTTATCGGTTCCTGAAACACAAACAAAAATAGACAGAATTTAATTGTGGTCTGTTACAATCGATAGTTAACATAATATCTCTTATCGGTACTTATATTTTTTCAACCAAAAACATTTTGCTTGACGATCTTATTGATTTGATTTTTTGAAAAACTTTATAGATTTTACAAACTTCGATCAAAGAGATAGCATTGAAATGGTTGTTTCTGTTTGATGTACTTTAGCACCCCTCTTGACTAGTTCAGCAAGGAACTTGGCGGGGTTAATGCAACCCTCGGGTGCTAC
>Ga0255345_1003229_pt1 | contig 19271 bp, 11 predicted proteins | sample wastewater_treat_6_FD_192415 | JGI IMG/M metagenome (GOLD analysis project Ga0255345, IMG submission 192415) | Wastewater microbial communities from Lulu Island WWTP, Vancouver, Canada - plant20 | ecosystem: Engineered > WWTP > Wastewater > Unclassified | place: Canada: Vancouver, British... | reverse complement strand
ACTTTCCATCGGACTCGCTGCTGACGGACTTGGCTGCATCGGATTCGGTGGCGGCGGCGCCGGCGGACAGTGCGGCGGTGCAGGAGAAGAAGAAGGATGCGCTGGAGGACCCCGTCATTTACGAATCGACTGACTCCATGACGTGGATGCGGGGAGGGTCTGCTTCGCTCTATGGTAACGGCAAGGTAAATTATCAGAACATTGAACTGACAGCCGCTGTTATAAGGATGCAGATTGACAGCAGTATTGTTTATGCTGACGGAATCAAGGACTCGGTCGGGGAGTGGATAGGCGCTCCGGTATTCAGAGATGGGGCGACCCCTTATGAATCGGCCCACATCGGATATAATTTCAAGACCGAGAAGGGCTATATAAACGAGATCATAACCCAGCAGGGCGAGGGTTACATGACCAGCTCTGAGGCCAAGAAGGGTACCGAAGGCGAGTACTATATCAGCGATGCCATCTATACCACATGCGATTTGCACGATGACCCCCATTTCAACCTGCGTATCACACGCGCCAAGTTGCGGCCCGGCCGTGATGTGGTCTTCGGACCGGCCTACCTTGAGGTCATGGGCGTGCCGCTGCCGCTCTTCATACCTTTCGGATTCTTCCCGTTTACCGAGGGCGATTACGCATCGGGCCTCATCGTACCCAGTTACGGCGATGAACTTGAACGCGGATTCTATCTGAAGGACGGCGGATACTATTTTGCCTTATCGGACTACTTTGATTTGAAGGTGCTGGGCGAGATATTCACAAAAGGGTCGTGGGGCCTTTCGGCCGAGAGCCGATACAAGGTGCGCTACCGCTTTACCGGCAATCTTTATGTCAGTTCGCTTACCACCAAGCTGGGCGACAAGGGCCTTCCGGACTATTCGGCTACAAAGAGCTCGAAAATCCGATGGACTCACAGTCAGGATGCCAAAGCCAACCCCTACCGTAACTTTTCGGCCAGCGTCAACTATGCCACCACAAGCTATGAGAGGTCCAATCTGTCAAGCCTTTACAACCCCTCGCTCACCTCGCAGAGCACGCGTACCTCAAGCATAAGCTACTCCAGGACCTTTCCTTCGATAGGCTTGTCGCTTTCGAGCTCTATGAACCTGTCACAGAACATGCGTGACTCCACGCTTTCGGTAAACCTGCCATCGCTCAGCCTGTCGCTGAACAGGATCTATCCGTTCAAACGTAAAAAGGTGGCGGGACAGGAGAGATGGTATGAAAAGATCTCCTTCACATATTCGGGAACACTGAGCAACAGTATTACATCCAAGGAGGGCGAGATTCTCGATAAGAGTATTATCAGGGACTGGAACAACGGAATGAGACACTCCATACCGGTAAGCGCCACCTTTCAAATCCTTAAGAACATAAATGTAACTCCATCGTTCAACTACACATCAAGGTGGTATTCATATAAGGTAAACCAATCCTGGGACAATGACCGTCAGGCTGTCAAGCGCGATACCGTCTATGGCTTCAACCGCGTTTACAACTACAACCTGAGCGTGAGCGCCAACACTAAAATATACGGTTTCTATCAGCCTACCGAGCTGTGGCGCAAGCTGTTCGGCGACAAATTCATCATGGCCCGTCACGTCATCACTCCTACTGTAAGCTACAGCCTCTCTCCCGATTTCAGCGCCGCCCGATACGGCTTCTATGACACCTACGTTTACACCGACCAGAAAGGCGAGGTGCGCACGGTTGAGTATTCGCCTTACGCAGGCTCACTCTATGGTGTGCCGGGCAAGGGCAAATCGGGCAGCCTCTCTATGAGCATCGGCAACAACCTTGAAATGAAGGTACGCAGCGACAAAGACACCACGGGCATACGGAAGATAAGCGTGATCGATGAACTGGGCGCCTCCATGTCATACAACTTCGCGGCCATAACCAAGCCCTGGAGCAACCTCAACACCCGCGTCAGACTCAAACTTACCAAAAATTACACCTTCAGCCTCAGCGCCACGTGGGCTACCTACGCATACGAATTCAACGAGGCCGGCAGGGTGGTTGTCGGAAACCGTACCGAGTATTCCTACGGCCGGTTCGGACGTTTCCAGGGCATGAGCCAGAATTGGTCATACACCTTCAACAACAACACCCTCAATAAATGGCGTGAATCGTGGAACAGACTCATGAAGCGGGAGGAGACTTCCGATGAGGCGGCCGAGCTGAATCCCGAACCCAATGCCGACCGCTCCATGGGTCCGGGACTGAGTGGCGGCGGACAGGCAAAGGTCGATGAAGACGGCTATCTGGAATATACGCTGCCGTGGTCATTCTCCATATCGTACGGCGTCTCAATGCGCGAAGACACCCGGGCACAGATCAACGAGAAACGGATGCGTTATCCCTTCGGCTTTACACACAGTCTGAATATGTCGGGCAACATGAAGCTCACCAACAAATGGAATATCAACTTCTCATCGGGTTGGGACTTCACCTACCACGATTTCACCACAACGACCATGAGCGTTTCGCGTGACCTTCACTGTTTCAACATGTCGTGCAGCGTGGTGCTGAAACCGTTCACATCGTACAACTTCACCATCAGGGCAAACTCAAACATGTTGGCCGACCTGCTCAAGGTCAAGAAACGTTCCAGTGCCAGCACCTATGTCACCTGGCCGGATTAACATTAAACAAAAATCAGCAAACAATATGAGTTATCTTATAATTCCAAAGGGTTACAAACCGCTCATCTCGCCGCAACAGACCGAGCAGGGTATCAAACTGATCAAGGATTTTTTCCAGCAGAACCTATCCACCGGACTTCAGCTGAGGCGTATCACCGCCCCGCTTTTCGTCCTCAAAGGCATGGGTATCAACGACGACCTGAGCGGTGTTGAGCGTGCCGTCACATTTCCCATAAAGGATCTGAACGATGCCAAAGCCGAGGTGGTCCATTCGCTTGCCAAATGGAAGCGTCTCACGCTTGCCGAATACGAGGTTGCCCCGGGCTATGGGATCTATACCGATATGAATGCCATAAGGGCCGATGAGGTTTTGGGCAATCTGCACTCGCTCTATGTTGACCAGTGGGACTGGGAGCGTACCATCACGGCCGATGACCGCAACATAGCTTTCCTGAAACGGATTGTACGCAAAATATATGCTGCAATGCTCCGTACGGAATATCTGATAAATGAAACCTATCCGCAGTTGGAACCCTTCCTGGCGGGTGAGGTCTTCTTCATCCATGCCGAGGAGCTGCGCCGGCGCTATCCTGAAATGACCCCTAAGGAACGCGAAGACGCCATCACCCATGAGTACGGCTCGGTCTTCATAATGGGCATAGGAGCAGCTCTCGGGGACGGCGAGCCTCACGACCTGCGCGCCCCGGACTACGATGACTGGAGCACCCCCAACGAAGAGGGCTATCTGGGACTCAACGGCGATCTGCTGGTCTGGAACCCCATCCTGAATCGTGCCATGGAGCTCTCCTCAATGGGCATACGCGTTAACCGCGAGTCGATGCTGCACCAGTTGGAGCTCTCCGGACAGGAGGAGCGCAGCAAGCTCTATTTCCACAGCAAACTGCTTGCCGGCAAGCTGCCGCTCTGTATCGGCGGCGGCATAGGACAGTCGCGCCTCTGCATGCTCTTTTTGCAAAAGGCCCATATCGGCGAAATTCAGGCCAGCATCTGGCCCGATGAGATGCGAGCCTCGTGCCGCGCCGCCGGAATTCCTTTGATTTGATCAGATTTGGTGTAGTTTTACTCTGAAAGAGGTGGGGCGGGTAGAGAGTGACGCTTTTTCCCGATGAAAAGGAGGAATGTTACGCTTTTGTTACGCTTTTGTAACGGTACAAAGTTAAATGTAACGTTTTTGTTACGGTAAAGATTTGGTTTTTACGTTTATTTTTAGTAGCGGGATTTTGGATGTTACGCTTTTGTAACGGCACAAAGTTAAATGTAACGTTTTTGTTACGGTAAAGGTTTGGTTTTTACGTTTATTTTTAGTAGCGAGAATTTGGATGTTACGCTTTTGTTACGGTGTAAAGTTAAATGTTACGCTTTTGTTACGGTAGATTTTTGGAAAAATGGAAGTAAGAATAGATACGAGTTGGAAACAGCGGTTGCAGAGCGAGTTCGACAAGCCATATTTTAAGGAGTTGACCGACTTTGTGCGTCTGGAGTATGGACGTACTGCAATCTATCCGCCGGCACGGCTGATTTTCAACGCCTTTGACCTCTGCCCTTTCGACAAAGTCGAGGTGGTCATAATAGGGCAGGACCCTTACCATGACTATGGGCAGGCGCACGGTCTCTGCTTCTCGGTTGTTGACGGCGTACCGTTTCCCCCTTCACTCAGGAATATCTTCAAAGAGATCAGCAACGATTTGGGCAAACCGGTGCCGGCAAGCGGCGACCTGACACGCTGGGCGCGCCAGGGCGTATTGCTGCTCAACGCCACGCTTACGGTACGCGCCGGAATGGCCGGTTCGCATCAGGGCAAAGGGTGGGAGGTGTTTACCGATGCTGTAATAAGCCGGCTCAACTCCGAGCGTCATGGACTTGTCTTCATCCTTTGGGGCGGTTACGCCAAACGTAAGGGCGCCATCATTGACCGCAGCAAACATTTAGTGCTAAGCTCGGCACATCCCTCGCCGTTGTCGGCACACAACGGATTCTTCGGCAACCACCACTTCAGCCAAACCAACGAATGGCTGGTAAGGCACGGCAAAACACCCATCGATTGGTAAAGTTTTAGAACGCCCGGTGGTTAGATTTGAAGGATACTTGGCGGTTCTAAAGCTTGGGAAACGCTTAATGGTGAAATTTGGTAACGCCTAATGGCCGTCCCGAATGGGAAAAAGTCTCGATCGTCCAGAATGGGAAAATGTCCCGATTTGAGCGGGCGTCTAAAGATTTCGGATGTTGTTGTCCATCCACTGCCATTTTCTGCGGAAGCCCTCCTTCATGCTGTCGATTGACTGCTGAAATGTCATGTCAATGTCTCTGTTCTCGTCGCCGGCATGGTTCTGGATACGGCCCCAGATTCTGTAATTGCACTCCTCAGAGGCACGGATGCTGTCGGCCATCATATCAATGTAGTCGGGCAGCCCTGCAAACTCATATTTGAGCATCTCCCAACGCTCTATTAGACGCTCTTTGAACTTGGGGTCTTTGAGCAGGCTTGTATAGTAGAACTTTGCCCGGGAACTGCTAGTTTTGGCAGAGATGCTCAGTCCCTCCCACTGATACGCACGGCTAGGCATAAAGGTATGGTAGTCAAAATCCCAAACCGGTCCGAAACAGAGCTTGCGGTCGCGGTCTATATAGAGGAAAAAGCTGTGAGGACCGTTGCTTGGCCAGCTGTTGTAGAAATCGTGGTTCTGAGCCATCTCATTTATAAGGGCATAGTCAATGGCCTTGTCAACGTCAATATACTTCTCATATTCGTGGTTTTTGACGCGGGTCTCATCGTTCAGCACCGCCTCCATCTCTTCAATGAATTTCTTGAAATATTTGAAAACCGGGTCGTTTGTTGAAATAACGTCAATATCGGGATCCTTCAAGACATAGGGCAAATTGTAGATCTTGCTCCAGAATCCCAGCTCCGGATTGTCAGTATAGTATTCGAAGTAGGTCTCCATCTCGGCAAAGATGCCTCCCAATTCGGGAGTCTCCAGATTGGGATCGTCAATGTCAATTCGGTTCTCGTCTATTTTGGCCTGCTCGCACAGATAGTAGTTCCCGACATGCTTGCCGTTGAAAACCAGCTCGACAAACTGTCCGCGTATAGTGTAGGGCAGGTCTGTCTGCTTTGAGAGCCAGAAGGCGGCATCGTTGCGCATAAGCGTGCGGTCCTTGTAGTTTGCAAGAAGTATCCACCGTTTGTGCTCAGGCATACCGAGTATTTCGGCTCTCTTATCAAGTCTCAGCGCATAGGGCTTCTTTACGAAAGTCCAGGTGTTGTTGCCCCGGCCGCGTATGCTCATCCTTCCCTCATAGTCCAACCGGCCGTCGGGATAGACAATCTTCATGGTCGCCCCCGGTGTCCATACCGTTTTACTGGTTATATCCTTGCCATCGGGGGTGTTAATGGTCACTATAGGCAGATTGGTGTTTGAAGCCTTAATGATATAATCCTTGTAAAGGTCATCCTGCCACAGCGTAACCCTGACAGGCTCGCTGAGGTCTAAACTATAGTAATTAGTCCTAAGGAGTGTGCTGTCGCTAAACGTCACGCTGTCACCCCGGTAGTTGAACTTGAGCCTCAGACCGTGAAAATCGGTTACCGGCAGATAGGCATGGTAGGTCATGCTTTTGGAGTCATATTTCATATCTTTGGTGTCTATCTTCACGCCAAGCATTCTGAATGAGACCCTTTTGATGACGACAGGGCGTGACTGCATCACTGTGTCGGGGCAGATTACGGCTATGCAAACCGTATCGGACTTTGTCGATATATCATCTGTCAGATTCACTCTCAAGAGCCAGGTGCTGTCGGGCAGCATCTCACTGTTCTGCAGAACAGCGTTAGTGCCGGGCGCTCCAAGCCGGTTGACAAGTTGCAGACTGACCGTATCGGAGAGCAGCAGATCCCACGGAACGGTGCGCAGATATACTCTGGCCAGACTATCCTTTTCGTAGGCCGATGCTTCGCCTGACAGAATTTCCAGAGAACGGGGGATTATCGTGTCGTTCTTATCTTTGTCCGGTGGAGTGATAATGGGATCATCCGGCTGTTCAAAAGCGCTCCTGTCATCACTGCACGACGCTGCCGCGGCTACCGTCAAAGCAGCCAAAAACAGTATCCTGATTCCTGTACAGAGCCTTTTTCTCATCTTGCATTAGAATAAGTGGTAATTCATGACTCTTTTCCTGTTACAATTATAGTGAATTATTTTCATTTTCTTGTCAAAGTATACTTCTGGCTCAAATTATTCCTAGCTCTAAACATAATTACTATTACGATACATTGAACGAATTTTAAAACAGCAAATCAAAAGATCCTCAGTATATAAAAGTTGTTTTGTGTTTTCCATATATCAATAAATGTAAAAATACATTTGCTAGTTGAATCTACGATGTTCAAATCTACCCCTTGAATAATTTTTTTCAGGTTAAATTTATTATTTTTGCGTTTCAGTTTATATTAGAAATGCGTGAATTTATTTACATAAAAAGCTTGCACAGACCTTATAATCAGAATTTAAATTCCGTGAAATGGGTTTGTAAATTTATTAAAGATAAGAATAGAAATAATGAGATTTCTAAATCTGACTTTTATGTAGAGTTTTATATCTATCTTATTAAAAAGCTTTATAAAATATATAATAAGAGTAATGTAAAATTTTTAACGCATGGTATTCCTTCATTCGTTTCTGTAAGAAACTCTTACACTACTATAATTAGAAAATCAAAAGAAAAGAAAAAGAAGATTATCAATGAAGCTCTCGCTAAAAGAGAAAATGAAATTGATAAATCAATTTTTAACACATATAAAGCAGCTTCATATTTTATTAATCTTGCAAAAGATAAGTTGCAGTTTGTCGATCATAATAATAACCTAAAAGATATTGGAGAAATATTGGTAAGCTGTCGCAGTAATGACTTTAAGCTTAGTAAAAAAGAGACGGAGGTTCTATTTAGTTCTATAATCAAAAATGATTTTCATTTTTTTATCTCCTTAACATTATTACAAAAAGCACAAAAAAAAATAAAGAACTTAAGCGTCGAAGAAATTCATTTTGAATTTCTTGTTGAAAAATTCAACATCAGACATTTTCGATATACTGAAGCGAGTAATGAGAAGAACTTTAGTAGGGTTAGGGAACAATGGATAAAAGATTTAAATATTTTAGATAAAAATTTCAACATTAAAAGAACTTTTTTAAAAATAATTGTAGAAGAGGGACTTGAAAAGTCTTATAATGAGGTAAAAATATTAGTTGATGATTATTACAAAGATAAGATTGTTCCTAAAAGTAGGTTTCAAGAGAGGGCTGACTATTTTATAGAAATCTATCAATCCTCCCAAAAGAATGAATTAGGTTTTCTATCATTACAGTATATCGCAGATAGAATGAAAATGGGAAAAAAATCTTTTCAGAACTTTATTTCAGAATTTTACGAATCAGAAAAAAATAACTATAATATTTTCTTTAACAATATTGTTCAGGCTATTTCTGGTAAAAATCAGTATTTTATTAGAAATAAACCTGTTGTAAATATTCGCATTAAAAAACTTAATAAATAAAAATCATGGAAGAGCTTCAATTATGGGATAAAATTCCTTATAACCCATCTCTTAGCTTTATAGAAGATGTTAAAGAGGGTAAGGTTCCGGAATTACCCTATCATGTTGTTAATCAAGATGACGCCAAAAATAAAATTAAAGAAAAAATTGACATAATAAAGGGTAAACGTTTTCAAACTTCAATCATTACTGCGAATTATGGAAACGGAAAGACAAATATTTTAAAATACCTATCTCTTTTTTATTCTTATCGTAATAATGACAATATTAAAGTATTATACTATAGAGCAGATGTAGATAATTATGATATTATCCTGAATTTATTGAGAATAATAGAAGATAATTACACAGATTATATTATTGAAAGTGTGAGGACTTTAGTTGATGAAAATTTTGATTGTGCACAACTTGCAAATAATTTCAACGATAATTTTATGGCTATAGAAGAATATACAAAAAAATTATTTTCTTCTAAGGACTTAACCGAAATAAAAGACATTTTTTATCTGGGAACAGGAAGACTAAATAGTAAAAGGTATTTTGATAAAAAAGGATTACGTCAACTAAGAGATTACGATCGCAGGGAAGTACTTGTGTTGTTTTTAAATATATTATCAAAATCTGGTATATATATTATTTTTTGTATTGATGAAGTAGAAAAAATTACAGAAAAATCAAAAGTCAGATTTTCTCATTTTCTAACATCACTTAGAGAATTAATTGATTTGTCAAATAAAATTAATGGACATTATTTAATTTTAGCATTAACAGATGGAGTCGATAGTAATAAAATCCAAACAACAAACGAACCATTATATCAACGCATACATCAACATATAATAGCAATAAACCCAATTAAGGAAAGAAAACATAGAATAGAATTGATCGAATACTTAAAAGAATTATTTAATATACAAATAGATACTGATGAAATTCTAAGTAAGTTATCTAAGGAGACAGATACTATAAGTAATAGATTATTAATTCAAAAGATTTCTGAAATCCTTTTTGGAAAAACAGAGAAGAAGAGTTTAGAAGAAGCATTAAAAGAAAAGTCTCTTTTTGAGATATTTAATGAAGCAAAAAAAGATCTAGATATAAATGTTGATGCTTTCAAAAACATACATCGTAAGTTGTTTGATCCTTTAAAGTATTACCTAGACAGTTTCAACATAAAGATTGAAGAGTTTACGAGCCAGTATAGGTACTATTACAACTATGACACTGATACTTTTTGTTATTTTGTGTTTAATAATGAATTATCTGTAATTGACAATGAAATCTCAAAAATCAAAAGTAAAATTGAAGATTTAAATTTTAACAAGAAGATTTTCTTTAAAAATATTTCAATATTTGTTCCCTCCTCAATGGAACTTAATTATTCATTTTTAGAAAAATATAAATTTCTAGAGAACTTTAATCTAAAGATAGCTGATATTGATAGTTTTGAAGACTTGTTAACATTATTGGAGTTGTATAGAGAAAATTTCGATTATCAGCCAACTCTTAAACCAATAATTGAAAGTTATACTAATTATAGTTTGTAGCATGTTAAAAAATAACAATAAAATTTTTGCATATAAAATTGAACTGCAACTTGATCCTTATTTAGTGGCGTTGTTTAATCTATGCTATGACATATCCCTTAAATTGGAAAATGTTACAGATAACGGAGTAGATGTAAAATATGCTGTTTCCCTATTCTCTGATAGTTTCTATGAGATGCTGGAAATGGATAAAGATTATTATTTAAGTAAATACGATAAAAACGGATATACATTTACGAGAGATGAATTTTTTTCCAATCTTGCCACTAATTTAAATTCGTATTATTTACGAAGTGATGAATTCCTAAATAAACTTAAAACAAAAGAGTTCTTGTACTGCCTCAAAGATAGTTTTTGCATTTATTCGACATTACCTGAAAAGAACAAAGTGGTAAGACATTTAAATAGTAAATTTAAAGAGATAGATGTAATAGGATTTATTGTTGGTGGCATTAATGAGGATAAATTAAGAGACTCCATAAAAAGTATTCCAACAATCTACAATTTAATAAATAAAACAGGTCAGTTTATAAAAGTTGTTGGCGAAGAGAATTTAAAACCACAGTTATTATATATTAAAACAGAATGGCTAAACAATGACTTGTTAAAAACAATTGAGGTAGACATAGATGATATTTGGATTAATTATGAACACGAGTTATTAAAGAGTTCTATAAAATTTGATTTAAAAAATGATGAATACCTTATAGTTGTTGACAAAGCATCAAATGGTAAAGTCATAGGACTCAAAGTTAATGATTACATATTATTAAAGTATGATGTAGATTGTAAAAATTACATTAAAGAAGAATACTCAAATCAGTATTTGTGGAAATTATTAAAAGAAAATTACTTTAGACAGCGAAAAAAAACATTTTCGTATAGCTCTGAACTTATCCAAAACTTTAAAGCAAATAGTAAAGAGGAACCCTTTAATAAACTATTATGTAATCTCAAGCATAATTTATATATTGATAGAAGTGTAAAAATTGAAAAAGATTATCAAGACTTTTTTGAGGAGTTTATTGTTATTAAGGACTTGAAGGATTTGTCAGACTTAAATTTCTTTCTTCCGGATGCGAACATTGAAAGAGAAATTTTAGGTATTTATACAAAACAAAAAATAGATAAGAAATACAATTTGCTACATTTTTTCAGACATAAAGATGATGGCTTCACTGAAGATTTTGTAAACTCTATGCCACAACCACAAAAAAAAGAAAAGGTATATATATTAAAGGCCGAATTGGCATTTTATTTAATTGAGAAATATTTTGAGGACATTACTGAAGAGTTGCTTTTAGAACTGAAAGTTGATTATGTTAGCAATGTTGAATTGTGTATAGATGAAGAATCAAAGGTAGAATTTGATTTTGTAATCTTTGTGAATGAAAAATTCTACGTATTAGAGACTAAAACGACTCTCACAAAAGATAATGTTTATGAAACTGTAAAGAAATATAACGACAATGATGTTAGACGTTTAAAACATATTGTAGACAGTGATTTAAATAACTTTTCTTTTGCTTTACTAGGATTTTTAAGCAATGATAATTTAGAAAATTATAAACACTTCTTTGATGATAAAGATCAAGACTACAATACTGCAAGGGATGGTTTCGTAATTACTCCTTACAGATTTAAAGTACCTTTTTTTAGCCATCCAGATTTAGAATTAGAGTGTATTGCTGAACCACAACTATCAAAGTTAAGAGAATTTATTAAGGAGATATGTCAGATTTAATATTACCGCAAACTAGATATTATGGGTCAAAAAGGAAAATAGTGGACAGAATATGGAATACTATTACAAATGAAGCGAATCTAGAATTTGATTCTGTTTTAGACCTTTTTGGAGGTTCTGCTTCATTCTCATATTATGCTAAGTTAAATAACAAACAAGTTTTATATAATGATATTTTTCAATTTAACACCATAATTGGAAGAAAACTAATCGAACAAAATACAAATGAATTAACTCATCAAGATGCTGTTAAATTATTTAATAGAGTTCCTGGAGTAAATTATTTAAATCATATTACTGAATATTATAATAACATCTATTTTACAAGTGAAGAGAACAGTCAAATAGATGTTTATATACAAAATGTATTAGCTTTAGAAAATGAAAATATCAGATGCAGTGCTTTGTATATTCTTTTTCAAAGTTGTTTAATGAAAAGACCTTATAATATATTTCATAGGAAGAATTTAAATATGAGATTGAACTACACAACAGGTAATTTTGGCAATAAACAAACTTGGGAAAGAAGCTTTGAGGAACTTTTCGAAAGGTTCATAAATGAATTAGATCAAGTGTGTTTTGACAATGGAAAAGTAAATAGTGCCCATAACTATAGCGCCTTGAATTGTCCTTTAAATGCTGATTTGGTATATATAGATCCTCCATATTTCAAAAAGGAAGGTTCAACATCTTATCATAGTAAGTATCACTTTCTTGAAGGATTGGTTAATTATTATGATATCCCTAATAATATAAACTTCAACAAGAAAAATAGAGCAATAACTATAAATGAATCCAAAGAATTTGAAGATAAAAATAATTTTTTAAATGATTTAAGGGCCCTTATTAATAATCACCTTGATTCACACGTTGTCATATCATATAGAAACAATGGGATTCCTTCAATAAAGGCAATTGGTGAATTGTTGAGAAGCTTTAATATCTTTGATGTTTCGGAACATAATTTAGGTAACTATAATTATGCCTTAAATAAAAACAACAAGATAAATGAAGAAATTCTTTTTGTTTGTAGGAATATGAAAATTAATTTAACTCAGATGAGTGTGTAAAGTGTACTTATTCATTTTCGATTTTTGGAGCGGTTATTTGAGAAATTCCTTCATTGTGTTGGAATACATGTTCCCGTAATGTTCCGCGTTGTAAACTGTGGCGTGCGAACCTACCGTTTGCCGGGCAAGTTTGTAGTAGAGATCCCGCATCGTGATGTTGGGAGTCTCGTCAATCGCCTCCTGAAACGCACGGGTAAAACCGTTTGACAGCCATATCCCCATTTCGGAGTCTTTCATGTCGGCTTTGGATGTTTCGTAGGCATTGGCGGCCGTCATGAACAATACGCCCGGAATGCCGATACATGCTTCACCTATGGAACCGGAATAGCAGGCATCCATAGCGAACAGGATTTTCCGGTATCGCTGCTCATTTTTCATTGCCTGCAATATGTCGCGTACCTGCGAGCCATAGACCGTTGCATGCGAACCCCATGCCAGCATGTTATAATTTCCATGCCCGCACCAAAAGACAATAACATTATCGTTCTTCCCGGAAGAAATGACATGCGGCAACCGGTCAGAAGAATTTCCCAGAAGGATCTCTTTCAGGTCATCAATTGTCACATCATTAATATTGTAGTCCACCACCATATCCTGATAAAGGTTCTCCCCATCGGGCCTCACTTTCACCACACCGGGATAGAGATTGCGTGAGTCGTATGCTATATTGTCGGCAATAATCATAACAATATGGTCATCGTCATACCCGTGACGTTTCAGTATTTGATACATGGCCATTGCATCCGCCTGATGGCGGTAGTTTGCCCATGTGTCCGATGTGCCGATTACCACCGCCCAGTTCCCTTTGTGCTCCCCGTAATTGAAATCTTCCTGCTGCCGGTTGAACTCCTGGAGGTAATCCGTTTGGGTCTGCCATGTTTGTAACATGGAAATAGTCCGTCCGCTTCTATCGGTGGAGAGATATTCAAGCGTGTGGTATTTACCGTCCTTCAAAACCCAATGACAATAAGAGGAGTTCAATACGCTGGCATGGTGCTTTTGATCAAACGTCCAGTCGCCGGTTACTCCGCTCAGGTTTGGAAAACCGCCCGATTGCAGACTGAGCAACGCTGCCTGCATGTCGATTGCCATCCAACCTCGGTTCCAACTGTCCCGCCCATCCACAATACTCTTTATCGCCCCGTTCAAGTCTGCATCCCCAAAAGAGGCAAGCGCATAGCCCAACAGAGAGATGGCATCAAACAGATGCGCCTCACCTGCCGCCGGTGATTCACCAAACCTGGAACGGTAGGCATTGACAAAACCGGAAGCCGGATCGGCGCTTGGCGATACGCCTTCGTAACTGTTTTTAATCTTGCCGGCCAGGGCTTTGGAATGTGCCACATCGGAACAATAGATCATCGGGAATGGTCCATCTATTTGGTCATATACTTCATCGAACAGTTGAAAGTCGGACTGTTTAGACGGGGCGAACAGCAAAGCCCCTCCGATAAAACGTCTATCTGCAAAATGAGCCACCCCATTTTTCAACTCTTCACTGTTCCGGTAAGTTACCACATCTTTCACTTGCAGTCCCAACTCAATGGCTTGATAGGCAAACCAATCGCTGAAACTCTTTCCGTAGTCGTCATCGGCGGTAAGCAGACTGACATCATACATTTCCGATACGGCCACCTGCATCAGCAGGATTTCGCATTGTGTGATGTCGCTTTGTGCCAGGTTCCACACGTATCCTTTTCCGGCAAAGATGCGCTGAAACTCGGTCGAGGTAGCCAGCGGAAGGATCAAGGTCTTTTGCTTTGCTGCACAGGCGGCAGCTGCCAACCTTGCGTTTTTTGAGCTGTAAGGACCTATGATCGCCTTATATGAATCGTCAGAAGCCACCCGTGACAGATATTCGGGTAAATCGGCATCATCCTCGTTTTTCAGTTCCACCTCTATGTCGGTAATTTTTGGAAGTCCGGCTTGTGCCTGCCGGAAGTTTTCCAAAGCCCAGTCTATGGTGCGGCTCCAGTCATTACCCGAAGAGAGAGGCATGACAACCGCCACCTTATAAGATACTTTTTCAGTTTTGAGCTTATCCGTATCACCGTTACAGCCGATGACGACCCACGGAATGATAAACCAAAAAATCAGCAGCACTCTATTTCTCATAATAGCTCTTTTCTGCTTTCAAAGCCGATTGATAATGGGTATCGTAGGCTTCCTGCCAATAATCGGGAGTGTCGCAGTAATAGTCCTCCCAAACGATACAATTGTCGAAAAAACCGGCATTGACGGTCACATCGGTAAAATCTTCCGCCAGGCCGCCTTCCAGATGTTTCTCCATTTTGTTTCCGGCAAGCCAGTTGTTTAAAAACGTGTTCAGCACCCGGTCTATATTCAATATCAGCGAGAATGGGGTACGGGTGGAATAACCGGAACAATCCACATCCATCCCGGCAATCAGCATTCCCGAGAACATATCCTCTCTTACATATTTATACACGCCGTTGTTCGACCCTCCTGCAAGCGGAAAGACAAATGCATTCCACGACAGGTCTTTCGTCAGCGAGTATGCCTTTTCCGGACTGTTAAAACCGGTGCCATCCTCCGCCAGGTAGATCACTTCTGCCGTTTGACCTCCTTCGGCATAGCCTTGCAGGAAGCCTTCTATGGCAGGTTCCAGTGTCGCATCGCCGGGGAAAGCGGCAAACACAAATGCTTCCGGGCATTCTGCCGCCATTCTGCCGCACAGATAAGAGGCTCCGTAACGCCTGATACTGAAGGTAAAAACATTGTCCGGCAAATCCTCTTTCCCGCTTTCAAATAGCAGAATGCTCTTCGGTGCCTCCGGTTTAGGGAAATTTTCGTCCATAAGCGACTCGTATTCATTAGATGCCAGCATTAGCAGGGATTTTCTGTTTCCGGTATCATCGCTGCACCAATCGGTCACCGCCCTCTGTGCCTCCTGCAGGTCTTTAGGAGAGACGATAGAGAGGTCAACGTCATTCCGGGTGACAAACTCCATAATGCCGTCAAGGATCAGATCGTTATAGCCGTTGTCGCCCATGCCGCCGGTAGAGGTGATAAGGGTAAGAAGAGGGCGATTATCAATGGCATTGTCGTCATTAGAACAAGACGACAATGCTATTACAATGCAAAATATGAAGGTAAATAAACGATACATACTATTGATTTATATCCTGAACAAGACGGACGGTGTAAAATTCATCATATTGATCTGTTGACCAATACCAGTCTTCTTTCACTTTAAATCCCTCATTTGCAGTTATACTGACTAATCCGGGAATCCATTCATCCTGTTTTTCGACATATTTCAAGCAGCCATAATAACCCGTCTGTCCACGTTCGAGAAAGTCTAAATACTCAAAACGGACTATATCCAAATAACCAAGGTTCAGATGATGGAATCCTAATACTCCACCTTTTGAATCCGGATAGAATGCCTTTGCGGTACTGATTTCAGGCACCACCTTATTTTTCTCTAATGTCGCTTGGATAGCGAGAAAATCGTCTGCCGTAGGAAGCCGCCAATTTTTTGGAGCGAAATCCTTGTTTCTTGCGTTCTCATCGGAATAAAAAGCGTAATCTCTCCAGTCGTTTTCAAGATTGTCATCATATACATAGCCGTAAAACATCTCATCACCTGTTGCCAGGTGATTTGCCATAAAATTCTCCCGCATCCAGATTTGATTAAAAATCTTTACGATAGGATAATTATAGACCTTGTCTTTCCCTTGCGCAGAAATTGTGACATCTTCAATTATTCCTTTAACAGGTTTTGTGTAGCATTTTGCCGAGACACTGGAACCTTTCAGATAGAGTGTCATCTTGGCGCCGATGCTGTCATCGGCACACTCTGTTACCGTCAAGTTGTTTCCCTGCCAGGAGACCTTAGCCGGAGCATGCCCGTCATCACCCACAAAATATCCCATATTGTATTTGATTTTATTGGATAGAACCGGATAAATAACCGTAACACGTTCCTTTTTGTTTATGACGGGGATAAATTCATTGCAAATTCGACCTACCCATTGCCCTGCATTATAAACATCTTTAATCAGTGTATTCTTTTCGGTGCTGCCGTCAAAAGCAGGCAAACTCTCAATCATGGTGGTTGTGCCGGATTCATATTCCATGTTTACAGATTCAATGGATTTAAGACGTCCGGTTTTCATATATTCTTTCATAGCATTGTATCTGTCAGGAAACATCTCTTTATCCACCAATTCATACAGAGGTATCAGGGCATCACTTGCTTCAAAATCCATCAGTGCAAGATTATCCATTTTCGTCAAAGAACTCTTCCAATTGTTAAAACATTCGGTAAGCTTGTCAGGGCTTGCGTTTAATATTGCCGTAACGGATTCATCACTTCCTCCCAAAGCGGAGATGGTGGTATGGATATGACTTGAATTACTTTGATATGAATTTTGCAACTCGGCGGAAACAGAGGCATCTGCTTTTACTATTCCGCCATAACTCATCTTTGCATAAGCCTGCAGGTCGTAGCTGTTTTTTATTTCGCTGACATCTACCCGCATAGAGTATTTTATCCGTCCTCCCAATTTGGCCTTAAAGACCAAATGGGTGCCGTATGCATTTAGTAATTTATCAAAACCCGATTCTGTGGAGGGATAAGCACAGGCACTGTCTTTTCGTTCGCCACGTCTGTTCAAACCATTGATTTCTCTATATGCCTCGGGGGTCATATAATTTTTGCGTAAATCTTGAATACTTTTGGTGGTTGTAACACTTCTTTTGGCCAAATTGATATAGGCGATGGCATATTCATATTTGTTGCTTTTGAAATCATTCTTGTTGAAAGACGCTCCGGCTTCGCCTTTAAATCCCCAGCCGCCGCCTGACACATTAGCCGATGCATTCAATTTGCTGCTCAATTCCATTGCGCTTGAACCTGTAATAATGTCTGCTTCAAGATTAAGTTCAAGAGGTCCCGCCGAAATATGAGCACCTTTTATAAGTTCTGAGGTGCGCAATATTTCTGCCTTTAGAGAATTGGGATGTGCCCATCTGTCCCGGGTGTCATAACCATATCCTACAGCATAAATATCATTTCCCTGCTTTAACTCATCGGCATTATCGGGGTCGCTTTTTTTACCCAATTGTCTTAAAGGAATGATTTTGTTGCTCTCTTCATGTCCCGGGAAAGTGATGCAAAGATTGGCTGTGCGGTCTTCGTCGTGACGGTTCGTTGATGTATAAAGAGTAATTGTCTTCGAACCGGTTCCCGCTGTGTCATCCATTGCCACATAGCCTAAAATATCATCTATGGAAATCTTCCAGGCTGCATTACCTTCGGTTTTTATATGGACTTTGTATTCTTTTGCCACACGTGCCAATTCCATAAAGTCTGTCCCGTTTTCAATTTCAATTTCCGTCTCAATCATTGAAACTTCATCTTTCTGGCATGACACCGCAGTTACGAGGGTCATACCCAGCAGTATGATGGATGATACCATCATTGCTGCTTTTTGAAATCTTGTTGTTTTCATCTTCTTTTTATTCAGCGTTTACCGTTTTATAGTATATGATCTGTTGTACAGTCTGCGTTCTTTTTGCAGTGCATTTCGGAAAGCATCGCCTCCCGATGATAATTTAGCATCGTTTGGCTGTGAAAAAAGGACTATAGAATCCTTGCCGCTCTCTGTTAAAATGACAACCCTGAGATTCGCCGAATGATCCAGCGAATAGACCTTACCGTCAATAACTTCAGGATGATCGGCTTTAGGCTTTGCAATCACAGTCAAGGCAACCGAGTCAGGAGCCTCGATCATGGGCAAAGTCATAGACTCAACCTGATCCGTTGCGGCGGTTTCTGTTTTAGGATTGCCGCCGGGGCTTGTATAGGTCATCTCTACATTATAGAACTCATACCATGTGTCAGCAAGATCTATAGAGTAGGTAACCTTAATATTTACTGCAGCCTGCCGATCGTCAACCGCAGGGTCGTCATCATCTTGACAAGATGTAAGAGTCACAGGCAGTAAAATGGCAATTATTGCCATTAATGCCGAAAAACAATTAATTCTATTCATAAGCTCAAATTTATTCTAACATCCGTTTCTTAGCTCAACACTAAGATAACCGGACAAAAATCGATTTACCCTTAATGCAACAAAGTTAAAAATAATATTCAGAGATATACAACCCGTGTTCCAAAAATATACATACAAAAAATAACGGAACAAGCGCTGTCTGCCTGTTCCGTTATCCCGTTCGTTATCGGTCCGTTGACCGTTAATGTTATCTGACTATTCGTTAGATGTTACTGCTTCCTTATTTTCCTCTGCTTCTGTGAACTGGGCTTTGAGTTTGGGTAGCCAGCCTTTACCCAGGACTATGCCGCAGCCAATTACTGCGCCAACGAATGTCCACAGTATCAGGGTTTTTGAACGGCTGTTGGAGGACTGTATGGGAACTTTAACAGGCTGAATTATTGTGAATACGGGCGTATCTTTTTTAACCTGCATCTTGGATTGTTCAAGCTGCTTTGCCATTTCGGTGTAGATTGAATTGGCAATGGTGTATTTGGACTGGATACGGTCGCGTTCAATGCGGTCCCGTGTGGTGGTCATACTTTGCGACCTGTCGGTAATTACTGCTAACCTCTCCTGATATTGTTCGGCCTCCGCTTTGGCTTCGTCATAGCGGGCCTGGATATAATCCAGTTCACTCTGTGCCTTTTCAGTTTGCAGACGGGTG
>Ga0255345_1003217_pt1 | contig 19316 bp, 19 predicted proteins | sample wastewater_treat_6_FD_192415 | JGI IMG/M metagenome (GOLD analysis project Ga0255345, IMG submission 192415) | Wastewater microbial communities from Lulu Island WWTP, Vancouver, Canada - plant20 | ecosystem: Engineered > WWTP > Wastewater > Unclassified | place: Canada: Vancouver, British... | reverse complement strand
TATTTATGAAACATGGAATAGGCAAATAGAAACACTACAAAAAAAAGAGTCGATTGAAATAAAAGTCTTTTTTACCGAATCCTATTTTTCTGAATTAGTTCCTTTTACTGAACAGGCAGAAACTCCTATGTTGTTTTTCGAGATTTCAAAAAACACGCAGTTTAACAATCCACTTAGCATATTTAAACAACTGAAAGAGCTACGTATTCCATTTGTAATTACAAAAGATAGCCAGACCAAACCAATTGATTTATCAAAAATTATTGTTCCAATAGGTTTTTTGACTGAAGAAAAAGAAAAAGCCCCTTATTCGTGTAATATGGGACGTTTTTTACATTCAGAAATTATTTTGTATCAAGCCAATGACTATGGTTCAAAAACGACCAAAAATGTAGAAAGTGTACTAAAATTATACAATCAATTTTCATTGAAAGTCAGCATTATAAAAGCTAAAGCAGATAGTTTTGGTGTAGAAAAAGAAGCCACAATGACTACAGAAAAAATGCAAGCGGGTATGGTATTAGTAAGCACATCTCGCGATTATGGGTTGGACGATATCCTATTTGGACCCAAAGAACTGCATTGTTTGAAACGTGCAACAGTCCCCATTATGTTTATCAATCCCCGTCCAGATTTATATGTTTTGTGTTGGTAAGATATGTAAAAAAATAAAAAAAACGTTGTTAAAAACTATGTAAAAAATCCTTCTTTGTTCAGATAAATTTTATATACCTTTGCACTTCAAAAGAAAAAAAACACCCCCTTATATGAGTAAACAATCTAAGAATCAAGAAAACGGAGTAAAAGCTCCTAAAAAACCAAGCCGTTTTTTTGCGAATCTTATTTCTTTTTTTAAAAATGAGAAACTACACTTCATACTGGGTATGGTATTGTTTGCTTTTGCGGCTTTTTCAGTATTATCCTTATTATCATTTTTAACTCTCGGAGAAAATGACTATAATTTACTCGGATTAAGTTTTGAAGAATTAGCCGAACAGAATAAACAGTTTGAAAACTTTGGTGGAGTAACTGGGGCTCATTTAGCTAATATAGTAATAAACAAGTGGTTCGGGGTTTCGTCTTTTCTATTAGTCTTTTTCATCATTTCAGTAGCGTATAAATTTTTGAATCCTACCACTTCATATTCTTTGTTCAAACGTTTTATTTTTAGTGCGTTTTTTACCATTTGGATATCATTGGCTTTTGGTTTTCTATTGCCAGAAATTTCTCAATTATCATTTATTCAACTGGGTGGTAATCATGGTAATGAAATGGCAAAAATTTTACAGCTATCTATGGGATATAGTGGTGTGATATTGTTGCTTGCAGTATCCTTATTTATGTTTTTAATTATTGGTTTTGCTGCTACTTTACCATTTTTCCAAAAAATTGCCAACTTTAACGTTAGTTCTCTTTTTAGAAAGAAAAAAATAGAGGAGACGGTACTAGAAAATAGTGAAGAGATTGAAGCAATGGAAAATTCTCCAGAAGAAAATGATTCAGAAACAGAAGAATTTGAAGTATTTGAGGTTGAAGAAGAGAATGAAGAAAAAGAAGATATAAGCTTTGAAGTAATAGAACCCACTAATGAAGATGCTGAACTTGTAGAACAAGCCACTAATGAAGAAGAAATAGACTCTGAAAAGCTAGAAGAGGTAACAAACGAAAATGAAAACGGTGTAAAACTAGTAATCGAAGAAGGTGTAAAAGAAGAAATATACGATAAAATAGCAGAATTAGGCGAATATGACCCTACCCTAGAGTTGCCACATTATAAATATCCTACGTTTGATTTACTGCAAAAATATGACTCAAACAACGAGATAAATCTCGAAGAACAATCGGCTAACAAAAATAGAATCATTCAAACGCTTGATAATTATGGTATAAAAATAAAAGAAATAAAAGCTACTGTAGGTGCTACCGTAACTTTATACGAAATCATACCAGAAGCAGGTGTTCGTATTTCAAAAATTCGCAATTTAGAAGATGATATTGCATTGAGTTTGTCTGCTTTAGGTATTCGTATTATTGCTCCTATTCCAGGCAAAGGTACTATTGGTATTGAAGTACCAAACAAAACACCACAAATAGTATCAATGCATTCTGTTATTGCTTCTAAAAAGTTTCAAGAAGCTAAACATGAACTACCAATTGTATTTGGAAAAACCATTACAAACGAGGTATTTACTGTTGATTTGTGCAAAATGCCCCATATATTAGTGGCAGGAGCAACAGGACAAGGAAAATCAGTAGGACTAAATGCGATTATAACATCATTACTTTACAAGAAACACCCTTCGCAATTAAAATTTGTTTTAATTGACCCTAAAAAAGTAGAGTTTAGTATTTACTCAAATATTGAAAAGTACTTTCTTGCTAAATTGCCTGATGCCGACGAAGCTATCATTACCGATGTAACAAAGGTAGTACAAACACTGAATTCGTTAACCAAAGAGATGGATAGTCGTTATGACTTATTAAAAAAAGCACATGTACGTACTATTATTGAATACAACAATAAGTTTGTAAAACGTACACTCAACCCAGATAAAGGACACCGATTTTTACCCTATATCGTTGTTATTATTGACGAATTTGGTGATTTAATAATGACAGCCGGTAAAGACATTGAATTACCCATTGCACGTATAGCCCAATTAGCTAGAGCAGTTGGAATTCATATGATTATTGCTACACAACGCCCTTCGACCAACATCATTACGGGAAGTATAAAAGCGAACTTCCCTGCAAGGGTTGCCTTTAAAGTATCTTCGATGATTGACTCTCGTACTATTTTGGATTGCCCAGGTGCTAATCAATTAATTGGGCGTGGAGATATGCTAATTTCGCAAGGTAGCGATTTGGTTCGCATTCAATGTGCTTTTGTTGATACTCCAGAAATTGATAATATTTGCAAACATATAGAAGGTCAGCGAGGATTTCCTAGCCCATTTTATTTACCAGAAGCAGACGTATCGAATGGTGCTGATACAGATATGAGTGGTGTGGATTTAACTCAACGAGACCCTATGTTTGAAGAAGCAGCCAGACTACTTGTTATTCATCAACAAGGCTCAACTTCGATGATTCAACGAAAATTTTCAATCGGATATAATCGTGCTGGTAGAATTGTTGATCAATTAGAAGCAGCAGGGATATTAGGTCCTCCAGATGGAAGTAAACCTCGCCAATTATTGGTACAAGATGAAATTCAATTAGAACGTATCTTATTAAATTTAAAATAACATAATTACAAACATGAAAAGAGACACAGCCATTTTCGAGATAATCGAAAAAGAAAAAAAGCGTCAACTAAAAGGTATTGAGCTTATTGCATCTGAAAATTTTGTAAGTGAACAAGTAATGGAAGCAATGGGTTCTTGCTTAACAAATAAATATGCCGAAGGCTACCCAGGTAAACGATACTACGGCGGTTGCGAAGTAGTAGACTTAAGTGAGCAATTAGCAATAGATAGATTGAAAGAGCTTTTTGGAGCTGAATGGGCAAACGTACAACCCCACTCTGGTGCACAAGCCAACGCTGCTGTATTTTTAGCATGTATGAATCCTGGAGATAAATTTTTAGGGTTAAACTTATCACACGGAGGACACCTTTCTCACGGATCATTAGTAAATAGTTCTGGTATTTTGTATCATCCTCTTGAGTATAATGTAAAAGCTGAAACAGGTAGAGTGGATTACGACCAAATGGAAGAAGTAGCCATGCGTGAAAAACCAAAAATTATTGTAGGAGGAGCTTCTGCATACTCACGTGATTGGGATTACGCACGTATGCGTAAAATTGCAGATGCAGTTGGTGCTATTCTGATGATTGATATGGCTCACCCTGCTGGTCTTATTGCTGCAGGATTGTTAAACAACCCTTTGAAATATGCACATATCGTAACCTCTACTACTCATAAAACATTAAGAGGTCCAAGAGGTGGTATTATTCTTTTAGGCAAAGATTTTCCAAATCCATGGGGAAAAACCACACCTAAAGGAGAAATAAAAATGATGTCAGCGTTATTAGACTCAGCTGTTTTTCCTGGCATACAAGGAGGTCCACTAGAACATGTTATTGCTTCTAAAGCTGTTGCTTTTGGCGAAGCTTTACAACCAGAATATAAAGTATATCAACAACAAGTACAAAAAAATGCAGCTGTTTTAGCAAACGCATTTATCAATAAAGGATATAAAATTATATCTGATGGAACGGATAATCACTCCATGCTGATTGACTTACGTGCAAAATTTCCTGATTTAACTGGAAAGATTGCGGAAAAAGCATTAGAAAAAGCAGATATTACTGTAAACAAAAATATGGTACCTTTTGATAGCCGTAGCCCATTCCTTACATCAGGTATTCGTGTTGGTACTCCTGCTATTACAACTCGTGGTGCAAAAGATGATGTAATGCTTGAAATTGTGAATTTAATGGATACTGTGTTATGTAATCCAGAAGATGAAAGCATCATAACTAGTGTGCGTAAAAAAGTAAACGATATGATGACTGCTTTTCCTTTATTTGCTTATTAATCAAAAAAATACTATATACAAGTGAAAACAAAACCCATAAATCAAACAGCTCCTTTTAAAGTGTTTTCGGGCACCAAATCGAGATACTTAGCTGAAAAAATTTGCGAGAGCATAGGATGTAAATTAGGCGAAATGAATATTCAACACTTTGCTGATGGTGAATTTGCCGTATCATACGAGGAATCCATACGCGGAGATGAAGTTTTTTTAGTACAATCTACATTTCCCAATTCCGATAATATCATGGAATTATTACTAATGATAGATGCAGCTAAACGTGCTTCTGCCCGTAAAATTGTAGCTGTTATCCCTTATTTTGGATGGGCTCGTCAAGATAGAAAAGATAAACCTCGCGTATCTATTGGGGCGAAAATGATTGCAGATATGCTAGGTGTAGCTGGTATTAATCGCTTAATAACACTTGATTTACATGCCGATCAAATACAAGGATTTTTCAATGTACCAGTCGACCACTTATATGCCTCATCGATTTTTTTACCTTATATCCAATCGCTTAAATTAAAAGATTTAGTGATTGCATCTCCTGATGTTGGTGGATCGAAAAGAGCCAATACATATGCTAAGCATTTAGGTGTTGATTTGGTTCTTTGTCATAAAACACGTGTAAAAGCTAACGAAGTAGAAGGGTTAAAGATTATTGGAGACATTCAAGGTAAAAATGTAATATTAGTAGATGATATGGTAGATACTGCTGGCACAATTACCAAAGCTGCAGATATAATGATATCCGAAGGAGCTCTCTCAGTGCGTGCTATTGCTTCGCATGCTGTATTGTCTGATCCTGCCATAGAACGTATAGAAAAATCGAAACTAACCGAAATTATTTTTACAAATTCCATTCCTCTAAGAAAGGAAAGTCCAAAAATCCGAATTTTGAGTATTGCAGACTTATTAGGCGACACAATTCTTCGTGTAAACACCAATGAATCAATTAGTTCCAGTTATTTAACATAACAGAAGACATCTATTTACAAACATAGAGATAGCTACCCTCGGGTAGTTATTTCTATTTAATCACTACACCCAATACTATGCGAAAAAAGAAAAATCTTCCTTTACTAGAGCAGATAACTATTACAGATGTAGCAGCCGAGGGAAAAGCCATAGCACGCTACAATGACATGGTAATTTTTATTCCATTTGCTGTACCTGGCGATGTGGTAGATATACAAATTACACGCAAAAAAAATTCGTATGCTGAAGGAAAAATAGTAACTACGCATTCTTATTCAACGAACCGTGAAGCACCATTTTGCGAACATTTTGGAATATGTGGTGGATGTAAGTGGCAAAATCTACCCTATGCTTCCCAACTAACATACAAACAAAAACAGGTGTATGATAATTTAACACGCATTGGAAAAATTCAATCTTTTGACATGTTACCCATTTTGGGGTCTGAACAAACTCAATTTTATCGCAATAAACTTGAGTTTACGTTCTCAAATAAAGCATGGATGAATTATGACATGCTACAAGCTGGTACGCCCAGAACAGCAGCATTGGGTTTTCATATTCCAGGTATGTTTGACAAAGTATTACATATTGAAAAATGTTGGCTACAAGATGAAATATCCAATATGATTAGAAATACTTTACATGAATTTTGTCAACAAAAACATATTAGCTATTTCGATTTAAAAGAACAACATGGCATGATGCGTAACGTTATTGTACGCACTAGCACTACGGGCGAGATTATGGTTATTGTAGTTTTTTATGAAAAAGATCAATCAATCATCAATGAAATGCTAAGCTATTTACTCAAAAAAGTGCCATCTATCAGTTCATTGTTATACATTCATAATACAAAAGCGAATGATACTATTTCCGATCAAGAAATACATGTATTTCACGGTTCTGACCATATATTTGAACAAATGGAAGGGCTAAAATTTAAAATCGGACCTAAATCATTTTATCAAACAAATAGTCGTCAAGCCTACGAATTGTATAAAATTACACGTGATTTTGCTTCACTTACAGGCAACGAACTGGTGTATGATTTGTATACTGGCACTGGTACTATTGCTAACTTTGTGGCAAATAGAGCTCAAAAAGTAATTGGTATCGAATATGTACCCGAAGCCATAGAAGATGCAAAAGTAAATGCCTCTATCAACAATATTACCAATACATCTTTTTTTGCTGGCGACATGAAAGATATCTTGAATGAATCATTCATTAAAACACAAGGTAAACCAGATGTGATTATAACAGATCCTCCACGTGCAGGTATGCATGATGATGTGATTAAGGCAATTTTGTTTGCATCTCCCAAAAAGATTGTATATGTAAGTTGCAATCCAGCAACTCAAGCCCGAGATATTCTATTACTATCCGAAAAATATCGTGTTATAAAAGTACAAGCCGTGGATATGTTTCCACATACACATCACGTAGAAAGTGTTGCATTGCTCGAAGAAAAAGAAAGTTTATAAAATGTGTATCCAATATGCCTATTACAACTCTCCTATCGGTTTGTTAGAAATAAAATCAACCGAAGAAAAACTTTTAGGCATACAATTTGTTGATACAATTACAGATTACAGCAAAAAAAATTGTACTATTGCTACTCTTTGTATCCAACAGCTTGATCTCTATTTTCATCAACAGTTGGAAAAATTTACTTTGCCAATTGAATATCCATCAGATAGCTCAAATTTTGCGATAAACGTTTGGAATGCTCTTTTAACTATACCGTATGGTACTACTTATAGCTACAAAGAGTTAGCTGAAAAAATTGGTCAACCAAGCAGTGCTAGGGCAATAGGAAATGCCTGTAGAAAAAATCCTTTTGTAATAGTAATACCTTGTCATAGAGTTATTTGCCACAATGGTAAATTAGGAGGGTATATAGGAGGCATAGAAGTAAAAAAACAGTTAGTGTATAACGAAAAAAAAGGCTAAGTATATACTACTCAGCCTTCTTCTCCTTTTATTTATTAACTACTCATTATCAGGGGTTGTATAACCAAAGATAAAATCAAAAAAATTAAATATGTTTTCCATTCCTTTATATAATATTCCTTCTTCTTTCATAATTGTAAGTTTTAACTAGTTTAACACTTATCGCCAATCTTCTACTTATTTACGATGTTTCTTTTCTCTGCTAGTTGTATGTCCAAATAATATATCGAACAATTTAAGGTCATTTGCACCTCTATATGTTATTGTATTATACATGATTATTTATTTTAGTTGTTTAATAATCTTTATCATTAGATTATTTACTTGTTTTTTCTTTCTCTCTTGATATGACCAAAAAGTATATTAAATAGCTTTAGGTCTTCTATTCCTCTATATGTTATTGTGTTATACATGACTGTAAAATTTAAAATTTATATAGTTTTCCGACATTTAGAAACACTATTTACTTTTTTTCTTTTCGCTTATTTTTCTTTCAGAACTTGAATGTCCCAAGATAATATCAAATAATTTTAAATCTCCAAGTCCTTTATATGCCATCGCTTTGTACATAGTTGTAAATTTAATTGGTTCAACACTTTTTTGTAACGAATCTTGCGGTTAGCAATCATTTCCATTTTATTGACCCTTAATTTTCTAAAACTAAAGAGTCAAAAATCTGATTCTGTGTCATAATTTTGTCTCCTTTCATTATTTTAATTATTCATTTGTTAGCCATTCGCTCTCGAATGCATTACAAATATATGCTGTAAAACATATATTTTACAACTTTCGTCAAATAATATGATAAAAATGAGAAGAAAAATAGGCTTTTAGGCTAAAAAACCAGACCAAACGAAAGAATTTTGAAACAAATTTGTAATATTTACCTGTTTTGGGAAGATTCCAAAGACAGAAGAACCTGACCCTGACATGGATGCATATAAAGCTCCCTGCTGGTACAAACTATCTTTAATCTGTTCAATTTCTGGGTGTTGAATAAAAACATTCGTTTCAAAATCATTAAAAATAACATGTTTCCATTCTTTTATTGGTAGTAAATGAATTGTTTTTAAATCAAAATCAGGTTTTTGAGGATTGATGTTTTTATATGCCTGCGGAGTTGATACGTGAATAGGCGGTTTTACTAAAACAAGGAAATAACCAGACAAAGAAAATGAAATGGGATGAAACTCATTACCAATCCCTGTAGCGAATACTGGTTTATTCTGTATAAAAAAAGGGCAATCTGCACCAATCTTGGATGCAATGTATTCTAATTCGGCAATGGATAAACCTAAATTATAGGTCGTATTTAATAAAGTAAGAACAAAAGCAGCATCTGCCGAACCACCTCCCAATCCTGCACCAAAAGGGATATTCTTTTCTAAAGTAAAATTAAGATTTGGTAAGTTGTGCGATAATTTAAGCAAATTGTATGCTTTCATTACTAAATTATCTGAGGTATTGCCATCTATACGGATACCTGATATGATAAGTGAAGAATCGTTTGTATCCGAAATATGACACTCTATTTTATCTTTTAATGGAATAGGATAAAATATCGTTTCTAAATTGTGGTAACCATCGGTTCGTTTTTCGGTAACAAACAACCCAATATTTATTTTTGCATTCGGATACGTAATCATATATATAGAATAATAGTGCAAAGGTATAACTTTTCAACAATTCAGAATGAGGATTGTTCAAAAATACCTTTTCTAAATATGAAAAAAAGTGCTATTTTTGAACCTCATTAGCAAAGACCATGGAAAAGACAAAAAAACCACGCAAAAAAGAACCAGAATACGGAAAAGTACCTCAGTACGTTGTATCTGAGTATGGAGGAAAACTGCCACCTCAAGCAATTGAATTGGAAGAAGTGGTTTTAGGGGCTTTGATGTTAGAAAAAGATGCTTATGTAGCGGTGTGCGAATTTCTCAAAAAAGAATGTTTTTACAAGGATGTACACCAAACAATATACGAAGCAATTACCAATCTATCGTTAAATCAAGAACCTGTTGACCTACTAACTGTATCCCAACAATTAAAACGTATGGGAAAATTAGAAGAAGTAGGAGGACAATCTTTTATTTCAGAACTAACAGGGAAAGTGGCTTCTGCCGCTAATATAGAATATCATGCTCAAATTATTGTTCAAAAGTATTTGTCGAGAGAATTAATACGTATCTCGTCTGATATCCAAAAGAAGGCGTATGATGAAAAGCAAGACGTTGATGAATTAATGCAAGATGCTGAAGGACAGCTTTTTGAAATTACACAACGAAACCTTAAAAAAGACGTTACACACATTCAACCAGTCAAAAGCAAAGCTATTGATTTGATTGAAATTGCTGCCAACAAACAAGATGGATATACAGGCATTCCATCAGGCTTTAATGGCATTGATGCGATTACATCTGGATGGCAAAAATCCGACCTTATTATTATAGCTGCACGTCCTGCAATGGGAAAAACGGCTTTTGTACTGTCTATGGCAAAAAATATGGCTTTAGATTATGAACATCCAGTAGCTGTTTTCTCTCTTGAAATGTCTAATATACAATTAGTTAACCGTTTAATTGTAAATGTAGCTGAAATAGAGGGAGACAAAATTAAACGTGGAAAGTTAGCTCCATTTGAGTGGGAACAATTGCGTTTGCGAACTGCAACATTGCAAAAAGCTCCAATTTTTGTTGATGATACCCCTAGCCTTTCAGTATTTGAATTACGAACAAAAGCCCGCCGATTAGTTAAAGAGCATAAAATACAATGTATTATAATCGACTACTTGCAATTAATGAATGCCAGCGGCATGACGTATGGAAGCCGTGAACAAGAGGTAAGTATTATTTCGAGGTCATTAAAAGGCTTGGCAAAAGAACTTGATATTCCCATCATTGCTTTATCACAGTTAAATCGTGGTGTAGAAGGACGTACTGGAGCTGACAAACGCCCTCAATTATCAGACCTGCGCGAATCGGGAGCAATAGAACAAGATGCGGATATGGTACTGTTTATCCATCGCCCTGAATATTATAAGATTACGCAAGACGAACAAGGAAACGATTTAAGAGGTAAAGCCGAAATTATTATTGCCAAGCATCGAAATGGTTCTACAGGCGATGTACTTTTACGTTTCAAACAAGACTTTATTAAATTTACCAATCTTGCATCAGAAGAATCGTATGCTGAATTTCAAAGTAAAAGTACAGACAGTCAAGAACATGATTTTTTGCAAGCAAATACGTATTCTAATCCTTCACCATTTTAAACTATATTTATATTCATGCAAAATTTATTATTATTAGGAGACGAAGCAATAGCACAAGGAGCTATTGATGGTGGTATTTCAGGTGTGTATGCTTATCCAGGCACCCCATCTACCGAAATAACAACCTATATTCAAGAAACAACCGACAAAAGAGAGATACGTAGCGATTGGTCGGTAAATGAAAAAACAGCTATGGAGGCTGCTATGGGTTTATCTTATGTAGGGAAACGAGCCTTAGTATGTATGAAACATGTTGGCTTGAATGTTGCTGCAGATGCCTTTATTAATGCTGCCATTACAGGAATAAATGGAGGAATAGTAGTTTTAGTAGCTGATGACCCATCCATGCATTCGTCTCAAAACGAACAAGATTCACGTTTTTATGGTAAATTTGCACTTATTCCAATTCTTGAACCTAGTAATCAACAAGAAGCATATGATATGGCTTATACTGGTTTTGAACTTTCAGAAAAATTAGGCTATCCAATATTAATGCGTATTACCACACGATTAGCTCATTCCCGATCAGGCATTATACGTAAACCACAAAAGCAACAACGCCCTATATCGTTACCCACAAATAGAAAACAGTTTATTTTACTACCTGCCATTGCAAGACAACGTTATAGTGCTTTGTTAGCAGCACAAAGTGAATTTGAAGAACAAGCAAATAACTCACTATACAATGAATATATTGATGGAGTGAACAAAAAAATGGGAATAATAGCCTGTGGGTTAACATTTAATTACCTGATGGAGAATTTCCCCAACGGATGTGAATATCCCATTGTAAAAATTGGACAATATCCATTGCCTCGTAAAAAAATTGAAAGGTTAATAGACGAATGCGAAAGCATATTGGTAATTGAAGATGGATATCCCCTAGTGGAAGAATTACTAAAAGGCTATACAGGAAAGGGCATACAGGTAAAAGGAAAACTTGATGGCACGCTACCTCGACAAGGAGAACTCAACCCCAATAATGTGGGGCAAGCTTTTGGGTTTACTCTAGAAAAAGACATTACTATACCAGAAGTAGTAAAAATGCGTCCACCATCGCTTTGCAAAGGATGTGGGCATATTGATTTGTACGAATCATTGGTAGAAGTGCTCAAAGACTATCCTACTGCTCGTGTTTTTAGCGACATTGGTTGTTATACTTTAGGAGCATTGCCTCCCTATACTGCCATTGATACTTGTTTGGATATGGGAGCATCTATTACGATGGCAAAAGGGGCAGCCGATGGTGGTTTGCATCCATCTGTTGCAGTAATTGGTGATTCTACATTTACCCACTCAGGTATTACTGGACTAATAGATTGTGTAAATGACAATAGCAATGTTACCATCATTATTGTTGATAACGAAACAACGGCAATGACTGGTGGACAAACATCGTCTGGGACAGGAAAACTTGAAGCAATTTGTCAAGCCGTAGGAGTTGACGAAAATCATATACATGTATGCGAACCACTAAAGAAAAATATTGACTACATAGTACAACTTATCAAAAAAGAAATCAGCTATACTGGAGTGTCCGTAATTATTCCTCGCAGAGAGTGTATACAAACTTTAAAACGTAAAAAGAAATAAACTATGAAAATAGACATCATTTTATCAGGTGTAGGTGGTCAAGGAATTTTATCTATTGCTGCCGTTATTGGACAAGCTGCTCTTGAAAACAAGCATTATATGAAACAATCCGAAGTACATGGTATGAGCCAGCGTGGTGGAGATGTACAAGCCAATTTACGTATTTCGGATAAGCCAATTTTCTCTGACTTAATACCTTTGCAACAAGCTGACCTTATTTTGTCTCTCGAACCGATGGAAGCATTGCGTTATATGCCTTATGTAAAAGAAGCTGGATGGATAGTAACTAATGAAACTCCATTCAAAAATATTAGCAATTATCCAAACGAAGGGGATATTGAAGATGAAATAAAGAAACACAAGAATTATATTTTAATTAATATTGACGAAATAGCAAAAGAAGTAGGTTCTGCACGCACTGCAAATATGGTTTTATTAGGAGCTGCTCTCCCATTTTTATCTTTACCAGAAGAAGATATAGAAGATGCTATATCTGCCATTTTTGAGAAAAAAGGAGAAGAAATTATTAAATTAAACATCAAAGCCTTACGTGCTGGATCTGAAATAAGTAGAAACATTTTAAATAAATAATAATATGCTGAAAAATATTTTATCTGTTACTGGAAAACCTGGTTTATATAAATTATTGTCTGGAAATAAAAAAATGATTATAGCCGAATCATTAATTGATGGTAAAAAATCGCCTGTGCACTCGCACGAAAAAGTAATTTCGTTGGCAGATATTGCCATTTATACTGATACTAAAGAAGTTCCCCTGCGTGAAGTGTTTGCTGCGTTGCTTGAAAAAAGTGAAGGGAAAGAAAGCCTCGACTCAAAGGTATCTAGCACCGATGAACTAAAAAAACACTTTGCAACAGTTTTACCTGATTATGATAGAGATAGAGTGCATAATAGTGATATCAAAAAAATATATGCCTGGTATAACCTACTAATCAAAAATAATATTACAGATTTCTCGGAAGAAAAGGAAAACGAAGAAGTTGTATCTGAATAAATATGTTTCATCGTTTAGGTTATAGCTAAGGAGCAAAGACGTAAACGATGAAAATTAAAACAGATTGTGTTATACCCTAAAACCTTGTTTTTGAAGGAAACTCAATAACATTGCAGAAAATGTTTCGTTATTACTTTTTGTATAACGAACATCTGTAAATACTTGAGCCAGTGTTTCTTTTTTGTTATCTAAAACAAATTGTTTCATTTCAGGCAGGTTTTCTTTTTCTGCATACATGTTTCTAATAGCATCTTCTGTATAATCAGTATACTGTTCGTAATGCACCAATGATCTCGTTGGTAATCTATCTGTTTGGTTTGGTATAGAAGCTGGATAACCTACTGTAATAGTTGTAATAGGCACAACAAAACGAGGTAAATGTAATATGCTGCTAATTTTTTCGGCAAAATAATTGGTAGTACCTAAGTAACATATGCCCAAGCCTTTTGACTCTGCAGCAATAGCAAAGGTTTGAGCAACAATGGTAGCATCAATTGTGGCTGTAATAAATGACAAAAAATTATCATACCCTGGAATGGCTTTGTTGTATTCACACCATTTAGTAAACCGGTTAAAATCGGCACAAAAAGTTAAAACTATCGGAGCTTGTACAATCATGGGTTGATTAAAATGACATGGAGCTAATTGTTTTTTCATTTCTTCATCGCGTGTTACAACCACACTATATACTTGCATATTGCCCGTATTTGAACTTCTAAATGAAGTTTCTAATAAATCTATTAACAATTGCTCACTTATGTTTTTATCCGAATACTGACGAACAGTAGCTCTATTTTTAAGTAAACTAATCATATGGTATATATGTATTTATTAATTTACAAAAATACTCAATTTCTCTCAATAAACAAATTAAATAAATTACGAATATTAAATTAATGTGAATTTTTTTGACAACTTTTTCATCTAAAAATATTAATAAAATACTAATAATCATGTATTTATAAAATATTTTTGACAACTTTACAAAAAAGAAAAATAAATTTACTGCAATTATTTTACATTTTTATTTATAAAAAACTTTGTTAAGTAAAAAAAATAGTGTAACATTGTAGTCCCGTGAAGCACGAAACCAACTTTTTATAATCGACATAAAATCAATATTTTAAAAAAAAATGGAACAAAAAACATACACATTTGATGAGGCATTGCAAGCATCAATCCCTTATTTTGAAGGAGATGAGTTAGCAGCAAAAGTATGGATAAACAAATACGCACTAAAAGATTCTTACGGGAATATTTACGAAAAAACACCTGATGATATGCATTGGCGTTTGGCAAATGAAATAGCACGTATTGAATCAAAATATCCAAATGCATTAACAGCTGATGAATTGTTTGAATTAATGCGAAATTTCAAGTACATTGTTCCACAAGGAAGCCCCATGACGGGTATTGGCAATCATCACCAAATAGCATCCTTATCCAATTGTTTTGTTATTGGTTTTACTGGCGAGTCCGATTCGTATGGAGCTGTAATAAAAATAGATGAAGAACAAGTGCAATTGATGAAACGTAGAGGTGGCGTTGGGCATGATTTGTCTCATATTCGCCCAAATGGTTCTCCAGTAAAAAATTCAGCACTTACATCAACAGGTATTGTTCCGTTTATGGAACGCTATTCAAACTCTACACGCGAAGTAGCCCAAGACGGAAGAAGAGGAGCATTAATGTTAAGTGTATCAATTAAACACCCCGATGCAGAGTCATTTATTGATGCAAAGCTAGAGCAAGGAAAAGTAACAGGAGCGAATGTATCAGTAAAAATACATGATGACTTTATGAATGCTGTCATCAATAAAGTTCCATATGTTCAACAATATCCAGTATTCTCGAAAGAACCCAAATTTAAAAAAGAAATAGATGCTGAACAATTATGGAAAAAGATTGTTCACAACGCATGGAAATCTGCCGAACCAGGTGTTTTATTTTGGGATACAATCATAAAAGAATCTTTACCAGATTGTTATGCCGATTTAGGTTATCAAACGGTATCTACTAACCCTTGCGGTGAAATTCCTTTATGTTCGTATGATAGTTGTCGTTTACTGGCACTGAACTTATATTCTTATGTGGAAAATCCATTTACTTCTGAAGCCAAATTCAATTTTGAATTATTCAAAAAACATTCTCAATTAGCACAAAAAATAATGGATGACATTATTGATTTGGAAATGGAAAAAATTGATAAAATTCTAGAAAAAATTGCTTCTGACCCAGAAGATGCTAGCATTAAATTAACAGAAGAACAACTGTGGCTAAAAATTAAAAACAAAACAGAAAAAGGACGTAGAACGGGTGTTGGGACAACTGCAGAAGGAGATATGTTGGCAGCTTTAGGATTACGCTACGGAAGTGAAAAAGCAACAGAATTTTCCGAATTAGTACATAAAACATTAGCTATAGAAGCATATCGTTCGTCTGTAACAATGGCTAAGGAAAGAGGGGCTTTTGAGGTATATGATACAGAAAGAGAAAAAAACAATCCATTTGTATTGCGGTTAAAAGATGCTGATCCTGAATTATACAGTGAAATGGCAAAATATGGACGCAGAAACATCGCATGTTTAACCATTGCTCCTACTGGAACCACAAGTATGATGACTCAAACAACATCTGGTATAGAGCCAGTATTTATGCCGGTGTATAAACGTCGTAGAAAAGTAAATCCAAACGATCAAGATACACGCGTTGATTTTGTAGATGAACTTGGTGATACTTGGGAAGAATACATGATTTTCCACCACAAATTTATAACATGGATGGAAGCGAATGGATATCCTACTGCCAAAAAGTATACATCCGAAGAAATTGAAGAATTAGTAAAAAAATCACCTTATTTCAAAGCTACATCAGCCGATATTGACTGGATGCAAAAAGTACATATGCAAGGTAGAGTTCAAAAATGGGTAGACCATTCTATTAGTGTTACCATTAATTTACCGAACGATGCAACAGAAGAATTGGTAGGAAATCTTTATATCGAAGCATGGAAAAGTGGTTGCAAGGGATGTACAGTTTACAGAGAAGGCTCACGCTCTGGTGTTCTTATCTCTGCTAACAGTGAGAAAAAGGAAAAAGATCCATGCAATTGTTATCCAGAAATAACACCTAAACGCCCTAAAGAATTGGAATGCGAGATTGTTCGTTTCCAAAACAACAAAGAAAAATGGATTGCTTTTGTTGGATTATTAGATGGAAGACCGTACGAAATTTTCACGGGGCTAGCTGACGATGATGATGGCATTTTATTACCTAAAAACATTACGAGTGGAAAAATTATTCGTAATTACAATGAAGAAACTGGGGTTAAGAGTTATGATTTCCAATTCTCTAACAAACGTGGATATAAAACAACTATCGAAGGTTTATCACATAAATTTAACCCAGAATATTGGAATTATGCCAAACTAATTTCTGGAGTATTACGTTATGGTATGCCTATAGATCAGGTTGTTAGATTAGTTAATGGTCTGCAACTTAACAACGAATCAATTAACACTTGGAAAAATGGTGTTGAAAGAGCATTAAAAAAATACATTCCTGATGGAACCCAAGCAAAAGGACAAGTATGCCCAAAATGCGGTGACACTTTAGTTTTTGAAGAAGGGTGTTTGATTTGTAAAAAATGTGGTTACTCAAAATGTGGTAGCTAATCTACTTAATCTACTATGTTAGGGTGTGTAATAACCGCCCTAACATGTTAATTTCTTGTATGGTACAGAATAAAATAGTGTTAATTACAGGTGCTAGTTCGGGTATAGGACTAGTTACCGCTGTTCAACTTGCTGAACAAGGGTATATAGTCTTTGCAAGCTCTAGAAGAGGCAACTCATCTGTTAATCTTCCTAACCTGCATTTTGTGCAAGCCGATGTCAACGACAAGGATCAAATGAAAAATGTTATTGAACTAATCGTAAAGCAATACAAAAAAATTGATGTTGTTATTTGTAATGCTGGCAATGGAATTGCAGGGGCAATCGAGGACTGTAGTAGTGATGAAATTCGTTTTCAAATGGAAACAAATTTCTATGGTGTAGTAAATACAATTCAACAGTGTTTACCTTATTTACGTGAACAAAAGAATGGAAAAATACTAGTTATCTCTTCGTTGGCTGCAATATTCCCCATACCCTATCAGGCATTCTACGCTGCAAGCAAAGCAGCTGTACACATACTAACACAAGCTCTTTCGATTGAATTAAAGCGTTTTAACATTCAAGTATGTAGCATCTTGCCTGGAGATACGAAAACAAACTTCACCAAAGCACGTTCGTATGCCGTACAAGCCCAATCCCCTACTTCTGTATATAAAGAAAAAATGCTTGCCTCTGTTGCCAAAATGGAACAAGATGAACAAAACGGAATGAAACCCGATAATGTAGCAAAAACTATTGTAAAACAAGTAATGGCTAAAAAAATGGGGAAAGTAATCGTACCAGGTATTTCGAATAAAATCTTGTACGGATTAGCTCATATATTACCAACCAAACTATTGCTGGTACTACTGCATAAATTGTATAACTAACATATACCCTACAAATAAGAGCAACAATAATCTACAACCGTATTCACTTTTAACTTGAACGACGATTTAGCAGGTACGTGAAACGAATCTCCTTCAGCATAAGATTTCCATTCTGATTCGTTAGGTAGTAATACATCCATATTACCTCCCAACATTTCCATTAATTCAGCACTATCTGTTCCAAACTCATACTCTCCTGGCATCATTATACCTAGGGTTTTACGTGTACCATCAGGAAATAATACTGTTCGGCTAGTAACATTGCCATTAAAATATACGTTGGCTTTTTTTTCAATACTTACGTTGTTAAATTGCATAATAAACGGATTTGATAGTTATATTAATTTGATAATTCATTTTTTTTTGTTTCCACATCTTCTGCCAATAATTCCCATTCATAATATTTTTGCTCCAATGCTCGTTTTTTCTGCGTATAGGATGCAACAAAAGAAACATTAGCCGCATTTTCAGGTTGCAACATGGCTTGTTCTATCTGTTCAATTTCTTGTTCGAGCTTAGCAATATCCTGTTCGCATGTTTCTACTAATTTTTCTGCTTTTCGTAGGTTTTTTATACGCTCTTTGCGTTCCTCATAAGATAATTTTTGTTCTGTATCCTGTTGTGTACTAGTGGGGATATCTTTGTTGGGCAAACTTTTTCTCTCAATTTCCTGCACGGTATTAAGTTTCTTTTTATGTAAAAATTCATACACACCGCCTATATGTTCAATAATTTTTTTATCAGCAAATTCATACACCTTCGTTACCAAACCATCTAAAAATTCTCTATCGTGAGAAACCACAATCACAGTTCCATCAAACTCTTTGATAGCTTGTTTTAATACATCTTTTGAACGTATATCTAAATGGTTTGTTGGCTCATCTAAAATAAGCAAATTAACTGGATGCAACAATAATCTAATCATTGCCAACCGACTGCGTTCTCCTCCTGAAAGCACTTTTACTTTTTTATCAGCCTCTTCGCCACCAAACATAAATGCACCTAATATATCCCGAATTTTTGTACGAATATCCCCAACAGCCACATCATCAATGGTTTCAAAAACAGATTTCGATTCGTTTAACAGAGAAGCTTGATTTTGAGCAAAATAACCTATTTGCACATTGTGCCCAAGAGTCAACTTACCAGCATACTCAATCTCGTTCATGATACATTTCACCAAAGTTGACTTTCCCTCTCCATTTTTTCCTACAAATGCCACTTTTTCTCCTCGTTTAATAGTAAGGTCGACATTTGAGAACACAACATAATTGCCATATAATTTGGCAAGACCTTCAGCAATTACAGGAAAACTTCCAGAACGCGGAGCAGGTGGAAATTTGAGACGTAATGAACTCGTATCCTCTTCATCTACCTCTAATCTGTCAATTTTATCGAGCTGTTTAATTCTACTTTGT
>Ga0255345_1003202_pt1 | contig 19394 bp, 19 predicted proteins | sample wastewater_treat_6_FD_192415 | JGI IMG/M metagenome (GOLD analysis project Ga0255345, IMG submission 192415) | Wastewater microbial communities from Lulu Island WWTP, Vancouver, Canada - plant20 | ecosystem: Engineered > WWTP > Wastewater > Unclassified | place: Canada: Vancouver, British... | reverse complement strand
TAATTAGGCTTAATGCGGATTTATGTGGCAATGCTGTATAATATCTGAGTTAAGAACTGTATGGTAGATAAGTAATCCAATTTCTAAAGAATTGGAAGCACACGACTTTAGTCGTGTGAGTGTTCACGATGACTTCAATATCGTCAAGAATACTAATCCAGAAGACGAGTTTGAGTAAGTATTTCATAGATAGTGGATAGCATACCAAGTGGGGCGTTACCTTTTATAAAGGAACCGCCCCACTAATATTTTGCAGAAAATCCTTGACATTCTACGAAGTAAATGCTACCATAACATTGTTACTATGTGACGTGCATAAGTGCACCGAAAAGTTTAGGAGGTTCGTATGTATAGTAGATTTTGGAGGAATTATCGTAAGGTAGCTGGTACGGTCGCAGTGGTGGGGCTACTTGTTCTCTGCTGGAGAGGGCTCAAAACCGAGGCTGTTACGGCTGTTCCTGAAATGTCTGATTCTACTGAAACAGACGCTATTGCGGAAAAAGTTGTATCAACTGACCTTGTTCCTGCGGAGGTAACCTTTGACACAGTTACTGGAGAGGTACCTTGCTTAGGTGGAGCAAGAGCTGAGGACAGAACTTTTTCTACAATCAAAAGAGCGGAGACGTTAGAGAGTGATGAAGAGGAACCCGCTGTAGTTACAGTTAAGAGTGAAGAGGTACCTTTGGCAGCTTCTGCTAAACCTATGACGACATCAACAATAGTAAAGACTACGACGCCAGAAGTGGTGGAAATAGCGGATTATACAAACGCTTTGGACTACGCCGCCGCTCTTGGTTATGTGTACGAGGAGAATACGACAGATTCAATTTATGATGCGTTCTCCGAGGAGGAGATTTATTACCTGCAAAGAATGGTAGAGACTGAGACTCAGGGTTGCTGCTTTATTTCAAAGGTGTATACGGCTGAGGTGGCACTGGCTCGTTATTACCAGAACGAGGGCAATTTGTCCTTAACAACAATTATTACCAGTCCGAGTCAGTTTATTTATTGGAGAACTAACATCTCGCAGGATACGATTTGGGCGGTTGAGTATGCTTATCAACACGCAACAGAAGCTCAGAATGCCCTGTTTTTCAAGAAGGGCTACTCTGCCTCTTGGTACGGTTATGACCACTTGTTTGAGTGTCCGTCTGGTCACGATTTTTATGGGACAGAATGTGAGCTTGCCCCTATAGCAACAGATATTTAAGAAGAGAGGTCAGGTGGCTATATGCTGTATTTGCCAATGGAGTTAATTAAAAGGTGTGGTGAGGATTTAGCTGGTCTTGGGACTACGGCTAAGACTCCCGTTGATTTTGGTAAGCTGTGGCTGCCTGAGAGGGCACAGAAATACTTTGAGGACAGCGAGAGATACTTGCGATTCCTTATGAGCCCTGCCTTTATGTCTAAGGATATTTCGGGAACGGAGTTCGAGAAAGATGCCGAGATTATCAATGAGGTTAATTCCATATTCATTGAGAAGGCTCCGCAACTTGTGAGCGTTCTTGGGATTGATGTGCGTGACTTGTTAAAGGGCAATATGGACATTCACTCTGAGTTTAGAGACCTGACCGTGTTCCCGCTTGTGCTTGATATGTGGGCACACCACAAACAGGTTTATAAGCCTGATAAGGATTTTGCGGTAGCTCTTATGAACACGGAGAAGCTGGAACTCACGAAAGATTTGCTGGAGCACTTGCCTTACAGCATATTCTATCTGGATATTTCGGACTTAGGTCTTGGCGATGTCCACGGAATATTTGTAAAGGTACTTGTGAGTGAGAATCGAGCTTGCGTGATTATATACAATCTCACAAATGACCTTGTGTATTTTTCGCACTACTTGCAGGCAGTGTTCGATGAGAACGGTGTGACGAGGTTTAATAAGGCTGATATTCCAGAGGTTAAGCCTTACGTGCTTTCTGCGGTAAAGGAGCTTAGTAGGGGAGTGCAGTCCGATTATAATTTTAATCGCCGTGATACTGTAGGATTAGTTATGCAGATGCTTGCTTATATATCTTCTCAGAAACCGCAGATTGAGGAGTCGCCTAAGACAAAGAACACATATAAGCCGAATAAATTCGGTGATGTGGTGAAGAATAAGTGGTCTGAGTTGCAGATGTTCGAAGTAGGCTATGCCTATGGTAGTGCATTTAGGCGGAAGCTGGAGAAGGCAAAGGAAGAACTCGGAGATGTTAACATAGAGATACTGACCGAGAAGGAAGAAAAGAAGCATCACAATAGCCCAAAACCACACATTCGTTGTGCTCACTGGCATAGGTGGAGATGTGGTGAGGGGCATAAAGAGTTGACACCCCCACGCTGGATGGAACCTACATTTGTTGGGTTTGGTGGTGCTGTAGAAGAGGCACCTATCGCTGTGGTGCATAAGGTGAGTAGTAAAGGAGACAAGAAATGATTGTCAATGAGGACGAGATAAAAGTTCTCGTAAAGAACGCCGTAGCCGAGGAGGTCGGCAAGATTACAAAAGAGTATATTGACGACAAGGTCAGGGAAGCCTTGTTCAAGAAGATAGACTCGTACTGTGACACGACCCACATAGAGTATGTGGTGGAGCGTCACGTGCGTGAGGTAGTTGAGGAGCACGTTAGCAAATATGACGACGACAAGTTGGCTAAGATTGCTGATGATATAGGTGCGAGCCTTAGTTGGCGTATCGAAAGAGATATGAAGAAGCTCAGCGAGGGTACAGAACAACTGGGGCTCCGCATAGCACGGTGGATTTTGTCAAGAATTTTATGAAGGAAGAAACTTTGGTACACACAGATTATGCAGAGAAATCTAAGATGGACTCTCTTGAGAAGTGCGTAGTAGAGGAGATTGAAGAAGGCTCGTGGCGTGAGTTACCTTGTGACGCACCTGAGGAAGAGCGAAAAACTTGCGGAGATGCTTATATTGGGGCTTTCCCGAACGCTAAAGTAACGGTCGTAAAGAGAGCGGGCGGTGATACTTTCGTTGAGGTTGTTTTGGCTGAGGGCGTAAAGAACACCTTTCCGATTGAGTGGTGGAACGCTCCCTACGAAATAGAAACCAATGTTGGTACAGAGGATTAGGAGGAAACCAGATGAGCGATTTAGTGAAGTTACCTGATGATGTAGAGAAGGAAGTCGACGAACTTTTGAAGGCAGGACACCCGCTTTCAATGAGTGTCTCTTCTACGAAGTTTTTAGCAGAGCAGAATGGTTGTACTGCACTTGCAGAGTTCCTGAAGGACGCTGAAAATGCAGGAAAGTACGTATCCTATGTGATGACTTTGAAGTGATTTGTGGGTACGTCGAAAAATTACTTTTGTTCGTACTAAGTTAGATAGTGTTACAGCTATGTACGAATAGGAGGAACCTAAAAATGGCAGATATGAAAGAACTTTTTGAAAAACATCTGCACCTTATGGGTGTAAGAATGCCTTTAGGTAAGGGAGTGGCGAGCGGGGTAGCCAGTGATGTACCCCGTGGCGATGCTTCCTTGCTTAAACTTGCTGAGGCGTATGTGCCTTTCGGAGAGAACGGAATCAACGCTGCGGCAGGTATAAATGCTGACGGAACCTTGAACTTTGCGTCGTGGTTCACGAAGTATTTACGCAGACGTGGCGTTCAAAGAACGGACGGTGTAGCATTTCCGTGCTGCATTTCTACGAACGGTTTTGATGTGTCTTCGTTGACAGCAACAAATAAGAAGAATGCGGACTTGCTTCCTTCACCTGGTTTGGTGGAGAAGTTAAGACTCAATGTTCACGCTAAGTCGGTCGAGTTTGGCGTGGGCTTTTATGGTCTGTGCGTTAAGAACAGCGATGCTTCAGCAGAGAATGATTGGGCTTTCCGTGGGGATACTACTATAACGGTGAGCTTCCCTAAGTCTGGCAAGGAAAGCGATGAAAGTATCGTAACGAAGTTCTTACGCTTCGCTTTGTCGATGAACAACTTCTCTTTCCACAATATATCCGAGGTTTCGGTTCAGTTCAGTGACCAGAATGCTGCGAAGGCTTTCGTGGCAAGTAAGTTGAAGCCAATTTTTGAGGGGGCTAAAGCGTATGCGAACCCTCTTATTTCCGTGTCTGGCGGCAAGTTCAGTGACTTGGATAACTTTTATCATTTCGAACGCTGGTTGAGAATTCCTGATGAAAAGTTTGTTCAGGCAGTGCTTGCTTTTGACGCTGAGGGAGCAGCAATGGAGAAGCGTAGACGCTCCGTGCAGAAGATTCCTTACGGTCGTTTTGGTGGCGACTACTGGGGTGATTTTCTTATGCATAAGGCTCTCGCAGTTCCGTTTGCGTTCGGTGCCACTGTCGAGGAAACTATCCTCAATGCGATTGAGTATGAAACAAAGAACGCAGGAAGAGCTGCTGCGGAAGCAGTTGTTCAGTCTGGCAATGTACTCAATTCGTTGATGGGTGATGACGACGACGCATCCGTGGCGACAGACGCCACATCCAGTGTTGATGCGGCTTCCGAGGCTACTGCTGGTGGCGAAGTGCTCTCCGATGATGATGGCACTATAATGGATGAAAACGATGAGTCAGATGTTGATATGGCATTTTATGGCTCACGAGTAGATAGAATTTTGAAGTTGTACGACTCACTTTATGCAGGTGACCCTCGTAACGCTTTTGCCTATAAATATGTGGCTGTGCTTCCTAAGGTAGACTCTCCTGTAATGAGCCTTTATGTTCGTAACAGGGCAACACAGAATAGACCTTGGAACCCTGAGGTGCCTTTTGGAAAGATAAACGGTGCTACTGTTTACCACGTAGGCGAGACGGACTATGCAGCATTTTGTAAGGCAGCAAAAAACCTCTGGAAAGGGCTTGTTTCCTCATATCCTTGTGCTTCCAGCGAGGCATACGGATTAAGAAAAGCACTTCCTAAGGACGCTAATGACTTCGAGTGGCTCGACTCCGTGATGTCTAATGGAGAACCTTCTGTGAGCTGGTTCCCTTTTATTCACGCAGCATTGATGGGTCACATTGCTCCTTGGGATTTTGGCAAGGAGAAGCCTAAGACACACGGTTGGAAAGAGCTTCGTGGTATGCTTCAGAAGTGGTTCCTCGCCGTTTTCAGGGCTCTTGGAGCTGGACTGAATAATGACGAGAGAGCTCTTGACGTGCTGTGTGAGGCTTTTATGCGTCACTTTGTTGTAGCTGGTGGTAATCAGACATTTACTTTCTCAGTATACTGGGATAAGAAAGTTAGGATGGATGTTCCAGCACTTAGCAGCTACTTTAAGGATGCTGACGTAAGTATTTCGGACGATACGGCTGCTGAGATGCTTAATGAGGTTAATACTCTCGTGACTTGTGAGAGCAGCAATGTTTTCGAAGGTGTGTTTATGGGCGGATTCACTCCTAACCTTAAGTCATACCTTGGTGATACACTGCTCGGTTATGATGTTGTTCTTGACTATCTTAAGTCGCATAACAATGTGCTGGCACCTACGGAGATTCCGCTTGGTCAGTCTTTCCGTGGCAGAGCTGTAACGATAAACCTTAACGGTGGTCAGAGCGTGTTCCCCGCCGTTATTCGTGCTGGTGCTCGAAGCGGTAAGGGTGTGCTTACGCAGTTACTTATGATTACAATGCTCGGCTGCGGTAAGCCTTTCGTATACTTCGATGACAAGCCTGATATGTCAAAGACTTGGGTTGAGTGGGGTCGCTCCCACGGAGTAAACACTCTGGCAGCGGATATTCGTTCCGACTACAGGGAATTTGCTCTTGGTGAGGCTGCTGAGGCTATCAATCCTTGCCAGTTCGCAGTAATGATGAGTTCTGACTACATTGGTCTTTTGAACTTTATCTACTTTGGTAAGATGGTCGGCTTGCTCGGTGGTATCGTGCAGGCAAGACTTAAGAGAGGCGGCGAGTTCCCTAAGTCAGATACTTACGTCTTTATCGACGAAGTAAATAAGATGGGTGGTGACTTGAAATCAGTCTCTGTGCCGAAGAATCCTGTGGTTGGTATGAAGTATGCTGAGGCTCGTAAGAACGCTTTGGCAGTTTATAAGAAGAGCAATAAGGATGCGACACTGCTTCCGCCTGATTACGATATTACTGTGCAGGGTGTAGGTACCTATTCTGTGGCACAGTGGGATGCTGTAGTAGGCTCTGATGGTAAGTGTACGCAGTTAAATAAAAAGTTGACTGACTTAATCGGTGCTCTCGGTAAGTTTGTGGGCTCCCTTTCAAAGGATGCTCCCGTGGCTCACGTGTATGGTGTGCTTATAGGTCAGACAACTCCTATGAGCTTGACTTCTATGGAGTCCAGCTTTGGTGAGAACGTAGGTAAGGCGTTCCGTGAAGCAAGCCGTATGGCTTTGTTCGGAAGAATGTGGGGCGATATGGAGTCCAGTACGGATGAGTTGAAAGACCGTCTTGGCAAGACCACGAATTCGCAGCTTACAGACCTTACCCCTGGTATTTTCCTTTACAAAAAGGGTGCTTCTGAGGGCTTCACTGCTATTAAGACTGGTGTTGTTCTCGCAGAAAATGACGCCCTTACTGTAGAGTACAATCCTGAGACGGGTGACTGGGAAGGCGGCGATAAGGACTTCGCTAAGATGCTCCTTAGCAATGTTAAGTCTTCTGCTGGTGCCGAGGCTTCTGAGACTTTCAAGGAAGAGAAGCTGCTGGTAACGCCTAAGATGCAGAAGATTCTGGCTGACGGTGGCATTGGTGCTGAGGTCGGGGCTCCCAACCCTCTTGTGACGTTCGATGGTTTGCTTGAGTATGTGGCAAATAAGACGGGTAACTCACCTACAGAACCTGTTCAGATTTTGTATAACGAGTTCTCTAAGCTGTTGTCTGTAACGGGCTCAGGCTTTACTGACGCATACACTTACTTGCTTGACCCTTCAGCTATTTATGTTGAGGATGACTTTGTCACAGCTCTCGTAAGTGGTACGTCTCTTATTCAGGGCAGTGCTGACAATGCTGGTCAGGGAAGCTCGTTGTTCGGTGGCGTCGAGACTGGTATTGGCAGTGAGACAACTGGAAGAGCACAGGAACCTTACGTGGCTCCGATTCCGAATATGCCTGTAAACCCTGCTCGTCAGGAAGTTGCTTCTGAGGCGGCTCCGACGGAGACTCCTTTGCAGGATGCGTCTTTCGGAAGACCAAGACCTACTTTCGAGGATTGGGCACAGAGGATGCAGGAGAAAGCTGCTGCCGCTAATCCTGAAGAGGTTGCGGAAGCTGCTCCCGAAGGATTTACTGACGCTGAGGGGGACGGTGAAACTCCTGACTTACTTGATGTAGCTGCTGCTATGGTAAGTGACGAGGATTATGAGTCTACGGCTACGATGTCTGCGGATGCTATGCCCGAAGACCACGAGGTAGCAGCTCCTCGTACGAATGAGAGAAGAACTCCTGCACCTCCTGTCTGTGGAACTCAGGGTGCTGCTTCGAGATACGGCGGCGGACCCGCTCCATATGCTGAGAATGCAGATGGCTCTATCACTATAGAAGTGCCTGGTGGTAAGGTGCAGGGATACTACACGGCTGCCGAAACTGTTCAGACACTCAGTCGACTTTTCGATGACGCTTCTGCACGTAAGCTCGCTACTACTCCTAAGGGTAGAGAGATTATGGCTCTTCAGGGAATGCTCAAGCTCGTTGAGATGATTGAGCAGAAGACAGGCATCAACCGTGCGATGATAAAGAGCGTAACCTTTGCGGATAACTGCTTGTTTGTTCGTGACGCTTGTGTGGTTGGTGGCAAGCCCGATGCTTATGACTTGTACGACTACATCGAAATCAGGAATTTCTTGAAGGCTATGAGCGGTATCACGGTTCTTCAGATGGATAGAGATGCTTACTTCCACTTGATGATTCGCCCTGGTTACAAGGCTGAGGATGCTTTCCTGTTCTCACCTACGCTTCAGACTCTTATGTTTGATAAGTGCCAGATACTTCGTGATGGGCGTGTTATCGGTGAGGCGCATGACTCAGTGAAGGATAGCTTCATTTCACAGTTCGACGCCGTGGTTACAGATAACTCAATGCCTATGAGTAAGTCAAAGTTGGCGTCTGGTGGTTTCTTAGCCAGCTTGAGAAGAATTCAGGAAGCAAGCCATACTCCTGAATATGCTGCAAAGCGTGCTTCTATCAAGAAGGCTCAGAGAGATTTGTATGGTGCTCGTGCTGAGAAGTACCTTAGCGAGGATAAGCCTCTTCAGGGATTCTTCTCCGCAATCAGATACTGGTGGTATGACAGAAGACTCGCTGCATTGCAGAAGAGATTATAAAAATAAGGACGGGAGATATTTATGCAGAAAGAAGTAAATGGTTACCTCGCCGTTGAGGTGGCAGCGTTGAAGTCCCTCGGACTTGTCCGAATTATAAACAGTCTGACGAACAGGTGTGTAGGCACCTGTTCGCCTGATGAGGCTGACCACGTCAGAGAGTCGCTGCCTCCTGCTGCGGATAATTTGCCTGTTGCTCCGACGGCATCTGTGGATGTGAAAAAGTCGACCAAGAACTCTGCGACGACTGCGAGAGTTTCCTCTGGGGGTGCTGTATCGGGAGCTAAAACTGCAAAAAATGCTCAGAGCTCTGGTACAAACGGAGGCTCTACAGCCGACGGAACGGATTTACAGGGTAAGGATGTGAGACTTTCTTCGCTAATAACGGCACTGAGAAAGGAATATGAGACGTCTCACGCAAATCAGGTGTGGCGTGTTCCTGTGGAGTGTTGCATCGCTTCTGGCGGGGTTATTATGAATTCTCTCAATAATCCCTCGGATAGAAAAAAGAGAACCTTCTCCGATGAGGAGATTGGGATGCTGGTATTCTCTCCAGATGGAGTTGTTCGACTTTGTAAAGAGTACGAGCATTCGGATGGGACGATAGCCACTGTCGATAAAGAAGGTCTGAACTTTGTGTTCGATATGGATAAGGTGAAGGCTGCGGAGGATAACGGTGTGTTCCCGCTTCAGCTTTTGCGAAAAGGTGGAAAGCTGACTTCCGCTTGGCATATACAAGACCCATCAACTTACGCCGATAGGTCTCGGGCTATTGTGTACGACTTGGAGACGACTGGAGTTAAGGATGATGAGAATGGTAACCCGCCTGAGATACTTCAGCTGACCATAATGGATTTTAACGGGAAGGTAGTGTTGAACGACTATTTTAAGCCTGAGTATACTCTGGACTGGTCGGAGGCTGCTGCGGTAAATGGTATCACGGCGGAGGTTGTAGCTGGTAAGGCTTCTTTCAGGTCAAGACTCCCTGAGATACAGGCTTTGTTTGATAACGCTACCCTCATTGTGGGATACAATTCGAATTCTTTTGATGATGGTGTCTTGAAAAAGAATGGCGTTACTTTCAAGGAGAATGTTCCTCATTATGATGTAATGCTTCATTATCAGAAGGTTTTCGGAATGCACGGTTTGGAGCAGTACGGTAAGGGTAATTCTTACTTGATGCAAAAATTAACTTTGGCGTATTTGGACTGTATTGGTAATGTAGGGGGTGCGAAGGAAACTGTACTGGGTGCCCACGACGCTGCAAATGATACACGTATGGCGTTACAGTTATTCGAAGCCTTGCAAACAAATGATTTGACGAGAGATACGCCTCATTGGGTTTCTTTATTCTTCAGGGGTATCGTGCGTAATAAAGGTAAAGTCTTCGGAAGTCAGGAAGAAGCTACTAAGCTGTGGACGGATATGTTCTATCTGTCAATGAAGGATAGAATTGACGCTATGAGGAAGCACGCTGGTAAAGGCGGGTTCCCTGCACTTCCGAAAGTCTGGGACTTAGCCAGATACTGTAAGTAACTAAGCGTGGGGTGAGAGCTATGAGTAGTCAGAATAAGAAACGCAAAGCAAAGAATTCTTTTCTGCACAATGGTGGTGAGAAGCCTAATGGTATGAAACTGAAGAGAGTGCAGTATTTTACCAAGCAGGATAGAACACGAGGAAAGAGGTTAGTTCGTGAAGGATAGATTATCGCCGTGTATATACTATACGTGCTGCGGGGGTGATTGTAAGAAAGGGTTTAGGCAGGTTACGCTGCAAAAGTGTAAGAACTGTTTGAAGTACCGACCAAGGAAGTCGAACCACAAACCTGAGACAGTCGCTTCGAAACGCAGGAAGGATAGGGACAGGCACGACAGACGGGAAGATTATTAGGAAGGCGGTACGGCTATGACAGTTGGGGAACTGAAGGCAGCGATGAACGATGAGAACTTGTGCGATAATGACAAGATTCTGATTGCATCGCAGGATGGCTCCGTGTGGAGCGATTTCTCCATACATCAGGAAAGTTTGAATGGAGAAACAGTTGGATTAGTGGAACTTATAGGGGACGGCGACGATTCCCTCGCAAATGAAGAAAGCGACGACTACGACTTTGTGATGTCGGGCTTAGAGGGAATGGAGGACGACGACTTCGATGAGTGAAATAAAAGTTGGAGAAACAAGCAAGAAGACCAAAGTTTACATCTCTGGACCTATGACGGGGCTTCCGAATTTCAATAGGAAGGCTTTCGCAGAGGCTGAGGAGTGGTGTAGGAAACAGGGTATGTCACCTTTCAACCCAGGTTGGTTGAAGTTCGACGAGGATACGGCTTTTGCATACGATGAGATTTTGCAAATCGACATTGCGGCTCTATCTCTCTGCGATATGATTTTACTGCTCCCTGGGTATGAGGCATCTAACGGTGCACGTGTCGAGCTTGAGTTGGCACTGCGTCTTGGATTACAGGTGGAATATTTTGGAAAGTGAGGATTATGATATGAGCAAGAAGGTTGAAGAAAAGAAAGTTGTTAAGAGTGGTACGACTAAGGCAGCAGAGGTTATGGTGCCCTTGAGACGTATCCGTCAGGAAAAGGGAATGTCCAGACATCAGTTGTCGATGGCTACGGACATCTCCATCAGAAACATTGAGGTCTATGAGCAGGGTAAGGTCGCTCTTGAGAATGTATCTTACAGAACGGTCAAGACACTTGCTGACGCTCTCGGTGTAGAGATGGAGGAGCTCGTAGATGGCTGATAACGTGTCTGTAAGAATAGTGGAACGGGCTGAGAAGAGTGGTAGAAATATCACTTCTTACACGCTTTCCGATGGGGAAGTGTTGTCCGCCGATGAGATGAAGGATGCTTTACTTGCTGGCGAGGAGATTGGCAATGTACGCCTCCAGCGAACGGGCGGGAAAGTCTGGGTGCGTTTACGTCCCACTGTTCCTGTTACGGTAGCGACTCTGGTAACTACGGCGAGAAGTCGTGCTGCCAGAAAGAGGGAAGCCTTGCAGGAGCAGTTGAAGCAAGGTTTTGCTGAAGAGTTGAGCGAGTTAGCTAACGCATAGAAAGAGAGGTATCGAAAGATGGCTGAAGTTGTTAAGAAACCAGTTCAGGGAAAACCTGCACAACCTGTCGGAGCTAAGCCTGCGGCTGCTGGGAAAGAAGCCCCAAAGCAGTCTGGCAATGCTATGACGGCAGCGGCTTTGGAAGGAATGGATTCTGCTCCACTTCCTGAGTCAACACCGAATCCTGGGCAGCCTGGGTTCCACTGGGGAATGTAACAAGAACGGAGGCTGGCGAAACACCAGCCTCTGATACTGTAAGAAGAAAGGTTTAGGTTTGAGTATGGGTAAGAGAAAAAAGGGTAGGAACTCGTTCAAGGGAAACACGAAGGTGAATGCTTCTGTGACGGAGCAGGAGATTGAGGGACTCGAGTCGGTTGACTTGGGTGACGAGCCTGAGCTTGTCGACCTTGATGTGAATGACGAGGATAGTTTCGACGATGCTTTCTTAGATGCTCTTGAGTCGCTTCCTGATGAAGAGGAAGGCGATGACGAGGGAGAGCCTGTTGCTGAGATGAGCGACGAGGAAAAGTACGGAATGGGTATGCCTGTCGATGGTGACAAGGACGACCCCGATGAGGAGGCAGAGATTCGTAAGGTTAAAGAGAAAATAAAAGAAAGTAATACGACTTGTGTTAAGGCTGAGGGTAAGATGGATAAATGGGTAGCTGTAATAGGTATCCTATTCTTGGTAGCCTTGGTCGTATCCGCTGTCGCATATAACATACGCAATAAGAAAGCAGCGGATGCTGCTTCTGCGTGTATGCCGCTGGCTCCTATCGAGGCATTGCAGTCGGCACCTGATGATGGCTTTATTGGGGTGACGGGTCTTAAAGCGGTCACTTCTCCGCAGAGAACAACAGCCGCTCTTTTGCACTGGGTAAATCCTGCGGTATCTCCTGAAGAGATACGTGAAGCAGATTTTTCAACGAGAATGCAGGTAGCCTTCTCTTCTGCGTATGTAGAGGTACTTTGTGAGAATGGGTTTGCATTCATTGACTCAGATTATGGAGTGATGATGCTTGTACCTATTACGGACGCATACATAAATGCTGAGAAGAATCCTGATGCCGATACAGTCATCTGGTTCGGAGACCTTTGGACAGAGGGCATAGCTATGCAGCCTGTTAATGTGAAGGCTTCGCAGGCGGTAAAGGCTGTAAGGTCTGCGGACGGACTCGGAGAGTTTTTGAAGGCTGCCGAGAAGGCGGATAACTCTACGCTATATGTTAATCAGAATCAGCTGATAAATACCTACGGTGTATCAGTGAATGCCGCTACCGAGATTCCAGCAGTTCTTGACTGGGGTGAGAAGACAGGAGTAAATACCTCAGCTTGGACGGTCTATCTTACAGGGATGGGCAGTGCTGCAACTGGCGGAGCTTCTATATTTAATTATGTACTTGAGCTTGACGATGCTTCTCCAGCTATTGAGGTGTATGATGCCGAGGGTAACCCTGCGGGTGAATCTCGTAAGATGTCCCTTTTCGAGATATATGGAGTCTATGATTTCACTGAGAAGTCGCTTGTTTTCCCTGAGGGATTGGACTCCTTCGAGGTAACCAATGCTGAAGCAGCGGAGTGGTCGACTTCGGTAACCGAAGAAGAGTGGGTACAGCTCTATCGTGATTTGGAGGGTATCTTCAATACTGTATATGTAAGTTCTGGTGTAGGCGGGGCTGCTTCAGGTACGGAATCTGGAACAGCTGTGGATGCTCCTGCTGGGGAGACAGGTTTAGATTCGGAGGAAGGTGTTAGTTCAGATGGAGAAGGCGAAGAAGTGGATAACAATTAAGAAAGTGGGCTCTACTCTACAGCTTGTCTGTCTAATTATAGCACTGGGGGTAGGAGTCTGTACGCTTTGCTCATCGGGATTCATTGTTGGTTCGGATAGTATGGAGCCAACCATTGTTGAGGGTGACTTTGTGTTCTTATGGAATCTCGTTCAGCCTGAGAAGTTGAAGGAAGGTGACATTGCTGGATACGAGTCGACCGATGGCTTAGTAGTAATTCACCGAACAGTTTCCCCTTACTTGGATGCTGACCTCAATCGAGTGTCGTGGAAAATGCGGGGCGATGCGAACGACGGCGACGATGTGCAGGCGTTAACTGCTGAAAATATGGTTGGCAAGATGTTTTTGCACGTAGACAATGCCCACGTTCCTCTATTCAAGCTGGTACTTAGGCTAATTTATCTTGTTCCTGTGCTGCTTGTGTGCATAGGTGGGATGCTTAAGGTATATGCGGATATGAAACTGTCAGGTACCTCTTCGAAAGCGTCAGATAAATCTAAGTAAGTGGCTGGTACCTATTCGTAACTGACAGTTAAGGGTATGCCTGAAATTTTTAAGGGTGTTCTGGTACAAGGACGCCCCTTTTTAATTGGAGTAAAAATGTACTTTTATGTGTATTATTGATGCAAAAATCTTTTTAAGAGAAAGTTGGTACCTAAATGACTGAACTTGGGATATTCTATCACGCAACTCCAGTAGAAAATTTGAACAGCATCCTGATGTGCGGCATAACAACGTCGCAGGATGGAATGGTGCACTTGACCAGAGATGAGGTGGCAGCTGTTAAATACTGTGCGTCAAGAGGGCTTAGAAAGATAGCGACCCTCCGCATTAGGTTGGACGACCTATCTAAAGTAGCAGACATTTTAGACTCAGGGTGTGATTTATATAATTGTAGCTGCTACGGGTATGTGGATGATATACCGAGAGAGCGGATTATTGACGTATCCATCTGGGACACCACCAAAACACCTCTGGTGTAAGGCTGAAATTAAAACGAAAGCTCTCAGGTGCAAACCAGATTGAGAGAGCAGGGAATAGAGAGCAAGCAAAGACCTTCGACTGAAGCAATCGGTCGAAGGTCTTTTTGCGTAAAATTACAGAATTACGAAGAAGAATGTACGCTTCTATTGACAATTTGACTTCACAGTAGTAATATGATTCTTAGTAAAAATATATCACATATTTTTGTATTTTTATGCTTTACATTTTTAGAAAAGTGCTCTGGTACCTATTTTAAGGGCTAATTTCAGGGAGAAGGGTCGGTTTTGGTACCTCTTGTCCGCAGAAAGTACCTTTGCACTCTATTTTAATGTATTGCGGTACGTATTTGTGTTTAGAGTTAGAAGGGAGCGGTACCTATGCGGTCAACTTTTATGACTTTGAAGAGCTTTTTTCCGCTAATTTGTCAATTTGACGTGTTGGATGCACATAAGTTGGCGGAAATGTGTGTCGATGACGAGAATAAACACGCCAGCTTTCCTCGTGCTGATAGGGCGAGGGGGAGGGCGGAATCTGTTCAGCGTCTCTTTAATGCCACTCGGGCTTGGTGTACTTCCGAGTTGGTTTATTCTTATCTCTTTTCAGGAGAAAAATCAGTTAAAGATTGTTGGGAATGTATGAAAGATTTACGGGACATTACCCTCGGTACTGCAAAGACAGAGGTTAACCAGTATCGTAATCGTTTTGACTCTCGTTATTTCCCCTCCGTGGATGTGGCGGGTCGTATCGAGTATGCCTCTGTCTCTGATGAGCAGACGGTGGTAGCAAATGAGGGAAAGCTCAATATAGCTGAATACTTATTCGACTACTGTGTTCTGGTAGATGAACGCCTTACAGAAAGTAAACGACTTATTGGTGTTTTTAACGAGCAATTAGCTGCATTGGAGGCAGATGTGTATGCCCGTACTTCTGCAATCGGTGCGGGGGCATTGCAGCGTTCCTTCGATATAGACCTTGGGCAGTTCTTAAATGGGAACAAGCGAAGGTTTGAGATTCCGCCTGAGAGGTTCAGGGCTTTCCTCGCTGTGATGCGTCCCTACAGTGTGCAGATAAAGCGAGCATTAGAGAAGAAACTTTACCGTTTCGCTGACTGCTTGAGCTATATGGATTACCTGCGTATAGGTATGAATTTGACTCCAGAAGAAGAGCAGATGAGGCGAGAGTTGATGAATGTTATCGACGGACACTCTGGGTCTACTGTTCTTGACCGCTTGTGTACCGATTTGGGAGATGACCTTTTCACTATTACGAATGAGGGTGATACAGATACCCTCGTGGTTGAAGAACTGTCAGTTAAGGATGAAGAGCTGAGTGCAGCTGTGCAAGAGAACGAGAACGAGGTAGCTGTTCTTGACGCCTTTGTTGGGTTAAACGAGAAAACGTCGTCTGTAGAGGATATGCCTGAGAAATCGGAGCCAAAGAAGAGGGGCAGACCGAAGAAGGAGAAGATAGAGCCTACTCTACCTCCGACACTGGAGGAAGTTGTACCAGTCTCCGAGCAGACAAGTTTGACTGGTGCCGAGCAGGCTGAGCAGGAGGCGGATGCCAAAGCTGCCATAGAGCAGATGATAAAGACAGAGCAGGAGAGACAAATACCTACTGAGGTAGGAAAGAGGAGGATAAAGATATGAGTAGAGGAGTTTCACCGACACAGTACAATTCTTTTGAAGACTGGTTGAGGATGGAGGACGCCGTAACCAGACGAGAGCAGGTGACAGGAACCTTGACTGGGGCTGACCTTGGATTGCAGGTAATCTGCGAGGACGATACTTGGGAGTACATCAGGGAGAAGTGTGAGAGATTTGCGGGCAGAACACAGAAGGTGAACCTCGACCTGTCGAACTGTCTTGTATGTGCTTTCTGGACTTGTCCGACTTTCTGGGAGTTGGTTCGCAGCAATGTTGTAAGCACAATCTCCTTCTATGCTGATGATGAGGAAAGAACGGGGGCTCAGCTCATAGCTAATCTGACAGCTATGACCGACTTGTATAAGCAGAAGGTGACGCTGCTTTCCAGACTTTACGCTGAGGAGATGACAGAGGATACCGCCAATATACTTATGAAGAAATGCGACGACGGATACACTCTGTATCTGGCTGACGCTTTTGGTGCTTCAGGTGTGATGTCGATTGCTGACTTTCTTCTTATAGAAAAGAGTGTACGTGCTCTGAAGAGTAGAATCGCTGACGACGAGATTATTCACATCGACTTACGTCCCTATGATATTGGTATGATAGTCGACCGAGTTAGCGAATTAGCTCTGGATGACAGGGTAGCGATTGAGGTTCACGGTACTTTCCTTTCGATGATTCTCAGGGAGATGGCTAAGCTCAGGGAGAAGCATTCAGGACTTTCATACGAGGACTATGCTATACAGGAGCTTCCGAAGATGGTAGGTAAAGTCGGTCTACTTCAGTATGAGAAGATGAGCAGAGGATTCTGCTTGCCTGCGAAGCTGGTAGGATTTGCTGGTGCGACAGCTGTGTTCGACGTCATTTCTCCTATCAACGGTAGCTGCACTGACTACAGGAAGTTTGAGGTATCGGTAACTCTGCCGCATCTCTCAGTTGATGATGTTTTAGCAAAACGTAGCGGATTCCACGTATTCATTTCAGAGAGGTTTCTCTCGGAGGATTTCGTAGCGAATATTTTGCATAAGGGTTTTCCCGATGAGTAAGGTTTAGGTGACGACGTGACAGATAATGAAGAAAGAGCAATTCAGAAGACGCAGGAGTTGCTTGGCGGCAGCCTCGACGAGGCGAAGTTAGGCTTCCTGCGAATGTGGGACGACAATTTGATGGTCGTATCCTGTGCAGGTTCAGGCAAGACAAAGTTCTGCAAATCACTAATAGTTTCGAGAATTCTGTCAGGAGAGGTAAAGCCGAATGAGGTTTTGTATATGTCCTTTTCGAGGGACTGTATCAAGGATACAAAAACTCAGGTAGCAAGTCTTTTGGTGGATGCTGACGTAAAGGGTGACTGTGTAATCAAGACAGTGCACTCTGTTTTCTACGCTTTGCTGTCGAAACTCGGAGCACTTACCAGTGCTGGACAGGTGCTTTCGGTAACAGATGAGCAGACGTTGATGGGCAGGGCTCAGAGAAGGCTGGGCTTTTTTGGCTTGTCTGCGGATGACCTGCTGAAGTTGTACGAGTGCGAGTGTGAAGGTTTGGAGGAACCGCAGCATCTCTTGGAAAGAGTGTTTGGCGGTTCGATTGAAGGTTCGAGGGCTTTAGCAGTCCTTGACTTGTATAAGGAATCGAAGGATAACAGGCTTGGACTGTCAGAGTTTGGGCTGTTTTTGCTGTACTTGTGCACGGACTTGGTTGACAATCAGGCAGCTTACCTTGGAAAAGGGTTAGGTTTCCTGAATAAGTATAGTGGTGCAGGTCTTACAGAAGAGCAACGAGCTGGGTACCTTAGTGCAGTTAGGGGCATTTTGCATAAATATAAGCTCGTAGTTATTGACGAGGTGCAGGACTTGAATGTGGCTCAGCACAAGTTCCTCGAGCTGGTATTTGGTACCGAGGCTGGCGTTCCGAGCGATACGAAGGTTGTATTCGTAGGCGACGACGACCAGTGCATTTACGAGTGGCGATTCTCTAATGTTGACCTTATGCGTCAGGCTCCGTTCATTTATGGACTCAAGACCGTTTATATGACTCAGAGTTATAGATGCGGCGATGAAATTATGGCACTGGGGGAGAGAATTCTGAATCAGTGTGTGGATAAGGGTCGCTGGGAGAAGCCGCTGAAAGGTAGGGGCGAAAAAGGTATCGTCAAGGAGATAGGTGCCAGATGCCCGACACTTAAGTCGAGGGTAGAGGCATTCTCACGCATACTCTGTGCATACGAGTTCTCGGAGGAGATAGGTACGGAGACAGCAGCAGTGCTGATGCGTTACAGGTCATCGGCTTTGCCTGTGCTGTTGAACTTGTACGACTTAGAGAATGAAGCCAGCGGTATACCTGAGGATAAGTTCCACAGTGTTTATATGCTGGACGGTGAATTCAGAGCTGAGAAAGGCGTTCGAGATTTGAGGCTGGTGTCTGAGGCAATAATGTCGTACGACAAGCCTTCGATTGCTTACGAGAAGGTGCTGCCGCTTATGGGCACGTACCTGCGGGCGGAAGAGAGGCAGCAGATACTCGGATATATGGACGAGTATTCTATAAACCTGATTGAACTTCCGTTTTTCTTGGCAGGGGAGAAGTGTCCTGCTCCGTTTGGCAAAGACCGTTCCGAGGAGGAGCTGACCAACATCTTTGCTTGTCTTAAGTTTGCGAAGAGCAAGATGTATGCTCCGACGGTGCAAGGATTGACTAAGCTGGTGACGCTCTACAGAAACTTGCAGAAAGTAGGTAAGGAGTTGAACGACTTTTATGTCGCCAGATACTTTTTCTCACTTTGTATCCCTGATGACAGGGATTCAAAGTTTGTAACGCCTGCTCTTGCTTCTGGGCATACTCGAGGGCAGGTCGTATATGATTGGGCGGTAAGGCATATCGCTCATCTGGAGAAGGAACCGACAAGCAAAAAAGGAAAAGTTGGTTTCCGTACCATTTTGGATGTACTAAGTCGTGTGGAAGACCGTTACACTACTTCCGCAATTGCTACAGTCAAGAAAGGCAGATTGAGAGTGAGAACTGTTCATTCTGCGAAAGGATTGCAGTGGGATACAGTATTTTTCTTGGATGCTGACACTACAGGCAGCGGGGCTTACGATATGGAGGCTACCGCAACTAAGGAAGGCTCAGGAAATGAAGAGGTGCGTATTAACTACGTTGGTGTAACAAGAGCACGTAACCGTTTAATCGTGTAATAAGCAGGTTAAAACTTATATAAACTCACTAATCACTAATACCCAAGGGCAAGCCCTTGGGGTTATCTAATAACCCATAGTGAGTAGCCTAAGTCGGCAGAACAAGTCAGTCTTTGACACTGTCTGTAACGGCTACGTTAAGGAAGAATATATAGGTACGTTAAGATGCTTCACAAGTCTTAACCTCTACGAAGCTTAGTAAACATCTCTAAAGGTATAGGAGAAGTCGAAGCTGTTAAAACCTTCCATTAACATTGGCGATGTGAACCACTCCCTTTACGGGAAGAACCCTACAGCAACATGGTAGGAGGCGTAAGCCAATAATTTTAAGAAAGGAGATACTTTATAAATATTCCGCCAGAAAACCCACGTTGTCTTTAGACCGTGGGATGAATGGCAGAACATTTAATGCTGACGTAAACGGTGCATTAAATATAATGCGTAAAAGCAGCGTTGTGGATATG
>Ga0255345_1003195_pt1 | contig 19457 bp, 17 predicted proteins | sample wastewater_treat_6_FD_192415 | JGI IMG/M metagenome (GOLD analysis project Ga0255345, IMG submission 192415) | Wastewater microbial communities from Lulu Island WWTP, Vancouver, Canada - plant20 | ecosystem: Engineered > WWTP > Wastewater > Unclassified | place: Canada: Vancouver, British... | reverse complement strand
CGAAATTCAATGTCAATTCGGCGTTCTTGCTTCGTGTAGTGCTTGCTCATGCCCATAGTATAGCAAGAGGCGAGTCCAATTTCACCCGTAGGGTGAGCTTTTCCCCGGGTCGCTAAGGATTAGGGTTTGAAAAATACCGGCAAAATAATTTGATAAACAGGGTGCACAATGGGGAGGTGTGGGGTATGGTAGCGCACAATTTGAACATTCGTAGCGCCGCCGCGGCTGGTTCCGCACGGGCCGGCGGAGTTTATGGAAGAAAAGGAAATTGAGAATGAAACCAAGAAAAATGCGTGATGGGGTCCATTGGCTCGGCGCTGTTGACTGGAACCGGCGGCTGTTTGATTCGTTGATTCCGCTGCCTGATGGCACCAGCTATAATGCATATCTTGTTGAAGGCTCGGAAAAGACGGCGTTGATTGACGCGGTGGACCCGCTGTTGCTGGATATGCTCCAGCGGCAACTGGCGCATGTGAAGCGTCTGGATTATGTGATTGTGCAACACGTCGAGCAGGACCACGCCGGCGGCATTCCGTGGGTGCTGGAAAAATATCCTGACGCCAAGCTGCTCTGTTCGCCGATGGCGAAGGACTTGGTGGTGACGCATCTGCATGTTTCCGAAGAGCGCATTCAGACGGTTGCCGACGGCGAAACGCTGTCGCTGGGCAACAAAACGCTGACGTTTGTTCACACCCCGTGGGTTCACTGGCCCGAAACCATGAGCACTTATCTGGCCGAAGACCGCGTTCTTTTTTCCTGCGACTTCCTCGGCTCGCATATTGCCAGCTCGGCGCTGTATTCGGGCACCGACCCCCGCGTGCTCGAAGCCGCCAAACGCTACTACGCCGAAATCATGATGCCTTTTCGCACCATGGTGCGCCGCAATCTCAAAAAAATCCGCGAGCTGGACTTTGATTTAATCGCGCCCAGCCACGGCACCATTCATGACCACCCCGAGCTGATTTTGAACGCCTACGAGGATTGGGCCTCCGACCGCGTGAGCAACAGCGTTGTGATTCCGTACATTTCGATGCACGGCAGCACGGAGCTGATGGTGAATCACCTGGTGGCCGCTCTGGCCGAGCGCGATGTTCGGGCGCACAAGTTTGAACTGACCACAACCGACACCGGCAAGCTGGCCATGGCCCTTGTGGATGCCGCCACCATCGTCATTGGGTCGCCCACGGTGTATGTCGGCGCGCATCCGCTGGTTTATTCCGCGACGTATCTGGCGAACACGCTGAAGCCCAAGGCCAAGTATGCCGCCATCATTGGCTCCTACGGCTGGAGCACGAAAGTTGTCGAGCAAATCACCGGCCTGATTCCCAACCTGAAGGTCGAGATGCTCGGCACGGTGCTGTGCAAGGGTCTCCCGCGAGAAGCAACGCTGGCCGAACTCGACGCCATCGCTGACGCCATCCAGGCCAAGCACGCCGAATTGCCGGCCTGAGCCGCGTATCCCTTCGCCTTTGCGATTCAGCTTTCGGGGGGGGGACGGGGTGGGCGGCGGAAGTTGCGAAATGGATGAAAAAAGGTATGCTGTCACGCATTAATCCAAGGGAGTTGGCATGAAGACAATCATTATTGGTGGCGTGGCCGGCGGGGCCAGTACGGCGGCTCGTTTGCGCCGAATGGATGAGCAGCACGAAATCGTCTTGCTCGAAAAAGGCCCGCACATTTCTTACGCCAACTGCGGTCTGCCATATCACCTTGGCAAAATCATTCCGGAGCGGGACTGGCTGCTGGTCATGACGCCGGAGAATTTCCGCGCGCGGTTCAATGTGGATGTCCGCGTGAATCATGAGGCGCTGGCGATAAATCGCGAGAAAAAGACGGTGCGCGTGCTGAACCGGGTGAGCGGCACCGAGCGCGAGGAGTCGTATGACCGATTGGTGATTGCCACCGGGGCGTTGCCGGTGCAGCTTCCGTTGCCGGGGATTGATCTGCCGGAAGTGCTCCATCTGTGGACGCTTCAGGATATGGACCGCATCGCCAAAAAGCTGGATGCTGGCGCGAAGAGCGCCATTGTGGTGGGCGGGGGCTTCGTGGGGATGGAGCTGGCGGAAAGTTTGCGGCATCGCGGCTTGCAGGTGACGTTGCTGGAAATGGGGCGGCAACTGCTGCCGACCATGGATGTGGAAATGAGTTCGTTGCTGGCCGAAGAATTGCGGATGGCCGGCATTGTCGTGGAGCTGGGCGCCGCGGTGACGGCTTTTGCCGCCAAGGTGGGCGGGGGTGTTCAGGCGACGGTCAAGGATGGGCGCTCCTGGGCCGCGGATGTGGTGGTGCTTTGCGTGGGGGTGCGCCCCAACTCCGCGTTGGCGAAGGACGCCGGGCTGGAGATTGGGCCGCAGGGGCACATTGTGACGGATGCGCATCTGGCGACCAGCGATCCCGATATTTTTGCGGTGGGTGATGTCATCTCGGTTGTGGACCCCGTTTTCGGCGGGCCAACCGCCGTTCCGTTGGCGGGGCCGGCCAATCGGCAGGGGCGAATTGCGGCGGATAATATTCTGGGCGGCCAGCGCCGCTATGAGGGCACCTTGGGTGCGTCGGTGGTCAAGGTGGGCAACCTGACGGCCGCCAGTTGCGGGCACACCGAAATGCGGCTGAAGGCCATGGGCAAGCCGTTCCAGAAAACATATCTCCATGCCGGTTCGCACGCGGGCTATTATCCCGGCGCGAAACCGCTGCATATCAAGCTGCTCTTTGGCGACGATGGCAAAATCTATGGCGGGCAGGTTGTCGGCGGCGCTGGCGCGGACAAGCGCGCGGATGTTCTGGCGGTGGCGATGCGCGCGGGGATGGATGTCCGGCAATTGGCGGAATTGGAGCTGTGCTACGCGCCGCCGTTCAGTTCAGCGAAAGACCCGATGACCGTGGCGGGCATGATTGCCACCAACGCCCTTGATGGCAAAACCACGCAGGTGCATGCGGATGCGCTGCCCGCGGACGCGCTTCTGCTGGATGTGCGCGAACCGGCCGAAGTTCTGCAGGGCACGCTGGAGGGGTCGGTGAACATTCCGCTGCACCAGTTGCGTTCGCGGACGTTCGAGTTGCCGAAGGACCGCCTGATTGTTGTGTATTGTCAGGTCGGTTTGCGCGGCTATGTGGGGGAACGCATTCTCGCGCAGCTTGGCTACAACGTGGCCAATCTGGCCGGCGGCTATCTCACATGGAAGCAGTTTCAGCCCGAAAAATGGATTCCATCGGACATTGAAATTGCGCTGGCGGGCACGGCCAGCGATGGCGGCCCCCGCGTGGAACCGGTGGACGAGTCACCCAAGGTGGTGGTGGATGTTCGCGCGTTGCAGTGTCCCGGTCCCGTGGTGCGCATTAAGAAGGAACTCGATGCGCTTGGCCCCGGTGCGGTCATTCAGATTCTGGCGGCGCACACCTTCGCGCCGGATTTGACCAACTGGGCGCAAAGCAGCGGCCACAAGGTGCTCCAGTTGACGCGAAAAGACACGCACCTGGAGGCCATGTTGCGCAAAGGCGAGCCGCCGGTGGCGGGGCCAGCGGGCGGCGTCGCGCAGTCCGGCGCGATGGTGCTTTTCAGCAACGATTTGGACAAGGCGCTGGCGGCCTTGATTATCGCCACGGGCATGGCGGCCGCCGGAATGCAGGTGAGTATTTTCTTTACCTTCTGGGGCTTGAGCGTTTTGCGCAAGCACCCCGGCCCGCAGGTCAAGAAGAGTCTCCTAAGCAGGATGTTTGGCTTCATGCTGCCGAGGGGCGCGCAAAAGCTGGCTCTTTCCAAAATGAACATGGCGGGGCTGGGCACCGCGATGATGAAGCACGTGATGGCCACGCAGAATGTTACGTCGCTGCCTGACATGCTCCACGGCGCGCGGGCGATGGGCGTGAAGTTTATTGCCTGTGACATGGCGATGGGCGTCATGGGCCTGACCCGCGAGGAGCTGATTGAGGTGGACGAAGTCGCGGGCGTCGCCACTTTTGTTGCGCGCGCCAAGGAAAGCGGCCCCACGTTCTTTATTTAAGGATAAATGGGCGATGGAGAGCGTGGAGAACCCCCGGCGAACGCCTTTTGCGCCGAAAAAATCTTGTTCGTTGCGCGGCCGACTCAAAAGCTTTCAATACGCATGGAAGGGCATTTGGGCGTTGCTGGTGTCGCAGCCCAACGCGCGGATTCATGCGGTCGCGACCGTTGCGGTGGTTTTGGCGGGGTGGGGCTTTGGCGTGACGGTCGTCGAATGGATGGGGCTGGTTCTGGCCATTCTGGCGGTTTGGAGCGCGGAAGCGATGAACACGGCGTTTGAATTTCTCGCGGACGCCACCCATCCGAGCTTTCACCCTTTGATTGGCAAAGCCAAAGATGTTGCGGCGGGGGCTGTGCTCATCGCGGCGGTGGGGGCCGCCGTGATTGGGGCGCTTGTTTTCTGGCCTTATGTGCGCGCGTTGCTGGCCGAATAGCTGCTGGGGCGAAAAAATGAAAATCCAGGGCATTTCTTGCATATGCAAGATGATGGGGTAGCTTTGCCCATCCGAGACACACGGAAAGGAGCAAAACATGACGATAAGAATAAGTGGATGGATTGGCGGGGCCATTTTGGGTTTTGCGGTGTTGGCGATGGGCGGGAGCGCGCCGGCGCTGGTTTTTGAGCCGTTGCCATATGCCTATGACGCGCTGGAGCCGTACATTGATGCGCGGACGATGGAGCTTCATTATACCAAGCATCATCAGGGCTATTTTAACAATTTGACGAAGGCGGTGGCCGACACCGGGCTGGAAGGGCAGTCGCTGGAAACGCTGTTCAACAAGATGAGCCAATTGCCGGCGGCGGTTCGCAATAATGGCGGCGGCCATTGGAATCATACGTTCTTCTGGAACGTCATGGCGCCGGATGCCGGCGGTGCGCCGAGTGGCGAGCTGGCCGCGGCGATTGAGCAGGCGTTTGGGTCGTTTGAGGAATTCAAAAAGCAATTTGAAGCGTCGGCCGCGGGCCGGTTCGGCAGTGGCTGGGTCTGGCTGGCGGTTGACGCGGACGGCAAATTATTCGTGAGTTCGACGCCGAATCAGGACAATCCGCTGATGGATGTAGCGGAAAAGCGCGGCACACCGATTTTGGGCGTGGATGTTTGGGAGCACGCCTATTATCTCAAATATCAGAATTTGCGCGCCAGCTATGTCAACGCGTTTTGGAATGTGGTGAATTGGCCGGCGGTGGCGGCGCGTTATGACGCGGCCGTAAAATAAGCCTTGCGGTGGTGGCTAGCGCATGCGCGTGCGGTCGAGGACTTCGTACACGCCCGGGGTGTCTTGAAGAATCTGCAATGCGCGCTGGCGGGTGGCGGCGTCGGGGACCGTGCCATAGAGGATGCCGAGCCCGCCATCCACGGTGACGCTTAATGTGGCGCGGGAGACCATGCTGTCGTTGTTGAGGCGGCTGATGGCGAGGGCGGCGGCGTCTTTGTCGGTGGCGGGTTCATCGGCGTATGGGTCGCCGCCATCGAGAACCGCGCAACCGGTAACGCTCATGATGAGCACAACGGCCAAGGGCAGGAAACGGGACATCCAATTCATTCGCCACCTCCAATTGTTCACGCAAAAAAGCACGGGCCTCACGGCATTTGCTTATCCTTAATACATAGTAGGCCTTCGCGCGGAGGGATGTCAACGCTGCGCGTCCGGCAATTTGCGGCGGCGGGGGTGGGGAGTGATTGCAACGGGGGGGCGGGGTTTGGTAGGTTGGCAGGCATGGAAACCAAGACGTCCTATACCATCCAGTTGACGCCGGAGCAGCTCGCGGCGGCGGCGAACATTCTGCGCACGGGCAACTACCGGCCGCGGCAAGTGCCTTATACCGTGGCGGCGGCGACCGGCACGGATTGCCAAATTGCGCTGTATCCAAGCGGCAAGTGTCTGGTGCAGGGGAAGGGCGCGGCGGATTGGGTGATGTTTGTGCTGGAGCCGCAGGTGATGGGCGAGTTTCGCCTGGGCTACGAGGATGTGCTGAATCCCGAAGCGAACGCCCCGCACATGGGCGTGGATGAAAGCGGCAAGGGCGACTTTTTCGGGCCGATGGTGATTGCCGCCGCCTACGTGGATGAGGCCATCGCCAAGGACCTCAAGGCGATGAATGTGCGCGACAGCAAAACCATCACGAGCGACAAGGCGGCGCAGGATTTGGCGCGCAAGATTCGTGAGCGGCTGGCGGAGCGGTTCGTGGTGGTGACGATTGGCCCGGCGGCCTATAACCGGCTGTATGACACGATGGGGAGCATCAACCGCATTCTGGCGTGGGGCCACGCGCGCGCGATTGAAAACCTGCTGGAAAAAGTGCCGAATTGCCCGCGCGCGTTGAGCGATCAGTTCGGGCCGGAGCAACAGATTCAGCGGGCGCTTCAGAAAAAGGGGCGCAAGATTAAACTGGAGCAACGGCACAAGGCGGAAAGCGATATTGCCGTGGCGGCGGCCTCGATTTTGGCGCGCTCGGCGTTTCTTTCCGCGTTGGACAAGTTGAGCGCCAAGTATGGCGTCAAGTTGCCCAAAGGCGCTTCGGAGAAGGTCAAGGCGGCGGCGGCTGAGCTGGTGCAGAAGCATGGGGGCGCGGTCTTTCTCGAAACCGCCAAGTGCCATTTCAAAACCACCGATGATGTGCTGGAGTCGCTGGGCAAAACCCGCGCCGGCGAACAGCTCCCGCCCGCGCCGGTTAAAAAGGCGTATGTTCCCCGGAAGGCCAAGTCATGAAGCTGGTGCGATATGGCGCGCCCGGCGCCGAACGTCCGGGTCTGTGGCTGGATGCAACCGCGAGCGAACCCGCGCGCATTCTGGATGTGCGCGGCATGGCGTTCGACATGGATGATTATGACGCGCGCTTTTGGCGCACGTTTGGTCTGGACCGGCTGCGCGGGCTTTTGCTGGAAAAGAAACTCAAGACCATTCCCGCCGAAGGTGTCCGGCTGGGGCCGCCGATTGCGCGGCCGCGGCAAATCATTTGCCTCGACAGAAACTTTCGCGATCACGCGCAGGAAATGAAAATGGATACGCCGGTATCGGAGTTCCCCGGATATTTTCTCAAAAGTCCGGGCGCGTTGTGCGGGCCGTATGATTCGATTTTGTTGCGCCCCGGGATGGATTGCGTGGATGCAGAGGTGGAGTTGGCGGTGGTGATTGGGCGGCGCGCGCGCGATGTGCAAGAGGCCGACGCCTGGTCGTATGTGGGCGGATTGACCATCATGAATGATGTGAGCAATCGCGATTTGCAAAAAGCGCGCCCTCACAATTTTTTCGCGAAGAGCGCGGACACTTTCGGGCCGCTGGGACCCTGGCTGGTCACGTGCGATGAGATTCCGCAACCCTACGCGCTGACGATGCAGCAGCGGCTGAATGGCGACGTCCTGCAAAAATCCAGCACCGCGCACATGATTTTCCGCGTGGAGGTGGTGCTGGCGGATTTGACGCGCGTGATGACGCTGGAACCGGGCGACGTGATTTCCATGGGCACGCCGGGCGGAATCGGTTCGGCGCACCATCCGCCGCGATTGCTGCGCGATGGCGATGTGGTGGAGTGCGCCATTGATGCCCTCGGCGCGCAGCGCAATTCGGTTGCGATGAGCGGCGGTTGACGCGCGATGATTGCCGAGAGTCTGCGACGCGAGCCGCTGACGGCGGAAGAATGGCTGGGGCCGCTGCCGGTGCCGGATTGGTTTGCTCATCCCGAGCGCCCGCTGGAAGTGGACCTTGGCAGCGGCAAGGGGCGTTTTCTGCTGGCGCGCGCGGCGCGTTATCCGAACATCAATTTTTTAGGCATTGACCGCATGTTGCGGCGGATTCGCAAGGTGGATAATCGGGCGCGGCGATTGGATTTGGATAATATTCGCCTGCTGCGGATGGAGGCTTATTACGCCACGGCATACCTGATGCCGGCGGCGAGTGTTTCGGTGTATTACATTTTTTTCCCGGACCCCTGGCCCAAGGCGCGCCACGAGGGCCATCGGCTTTTCAATGAGCGATTTCTGGACGCCTTGGTTCGCACACTGGCGCCCAGCGGGCAAGTGCATGTCGCGACGGACCATGCGCCGTATTTTGAGCAGTTGAGCGAAATTTTCGCGCGGGATGCGCGTTTCGCGGCCATCGCGCCGTTGGTGCTGCCGGAAGAGGAACAGACGGATTTCGAGCGGGTTTATCGCGACATCAAACCCATCGGGCGGTTGTCCGTTCGCAAAGTGTGAGGCCGCTGGCGGGCGGCGGTGTTCCGTTGTGATTCAGCGCGGAACGAAGCGCATGGTAATCGGCGTTTGCACGGGGGGAACGGCGTTGCTGTTGACGTGGATAATTTCGTCATCTGCGCCGCAGGGCAGCGGCAAATCAATGATGGCAAACGGGTCCCAGAAAGTGACCACCAGTGATTCCTCCACCAGAGCCTTGAATTGGCCATCGCGAACAAAGGAGCCGGTGAAGGTCCAGGGCGTTTCCGGCACAACGGCATCTTCCTGAACATTCCACAGGAACGTTTCCGCGCGGGCGGTGCGGGCTTCGCCGTCCTGCCGCCAATCCACATAAATGTCCAGCGGCGAACCGTTGGGCGGGCCGACGCCGATATCCGGCATGGGTTCGCCGCCTTTGAGACCGGCGAGCAGCAGCGCGGCTTGGAGGTCCAGCGGATTCAGCGCCAGAACAAAAACGGATTCGTGAACTTTCCCTTTGGGGCCGCATGCCAGCACTTCAACGGCGCCATCTGTTTGGTTGACCCAGCCGGTGGCGATGACGGTTTTGGTTGCCGCGTCCAGGCGCACTGCGCCGAGGGTGGCGATATGGTTGTCCCATCGCACGGGGGAGGGTTCGGGTTGGGGTTCTTCGCCGACGCGATAGATGATGGGCGCGGCATCGGGGGCGGCTTCCACCGCGGCGAGCCAGCCGGGCAGGGCGAGGATTAGTCCAAGGGCGAAAACAGCACAAGCAGTTCGTAACATTGTTGCTCCTGTTGAATGTAGATGTTGAGGGTTTCTGAATCGGCGGGAAGATTTTCTTGAAGCTCAATGGCCTTGCGCGCGGCGTGGGTGGCGGCGGGGATGTCGCCGTTGGCGGCATGCAGCACGGAGAGCGTGTGCCACGCGGCGGGAAGCTCGGGCGCCAACTGCGTGGCGCGTTCGGCCAGCGATACGCCTTCGAGGATTTCCGCGCGGCGCGGATTGGGCCAGCGGGCCAGCGTGGCGGCCATGGCGGTGAGGACTTCCGGATCATCCGGGAAAAGACGATTGAGATGGCGGAACGATTTCAAGGCGGCGGGGATGCGGTTCTGCTCCAGTAGCGCGCGGCCCAGACCGTAAAGCGCGGGAGCGTTAGAGGGGCACATTTTCAGAGCCTCGCCGTACAGTTGCACGGTGGCGGCGGCCGACGCTGCGGATTCCGCGGTGCGGTTGAGTTGCGCCACGGCGGGCGGCAAGGACATGGTGCGCCAGGTTGTGTCTTGGGCGAATAGCGCGGAAGAGAAAAGCACGAACGACAGTGTCAGCGGAACGAGTGTGCGCACGCTTTAGTCTTTCAGGCGAACCGTGGCGTTGGCGGGCTCCGTTCGCACGACGGAGAGTCCGGGCGGAAGAATGGCGCGAATGGGCAGTTTGGCGGGTTCGGATGCGTCAAGGTCCGTTGCGTCCACGTAGGCTTGCAGGTCTTCCGCCGTCATATTTTTCATCAGCTCCGGGCGGCCCTTGACGGTCAGGCGAACGGTATCCGGCTCAACATCGGCGCGCGCGCTGCGGCCCACCGGCATGAGCGCGTGAATGGGCAAGTCCGGAAAGGCCGTGCTGATGGAGCGTTCCACAATGGTGAGGTCCAGTGTGACCGTGGCCGGATTGATCTGAACTTCCGACATGTGCCCGCTCCGCACCAGCCCCATGCGTCGCTTGCTGATTGACCGGTCGCGGCCGTCGAGGTCCAGCGGCGTTGTGAAGATGGATTCCAGTTCGGCCAGTTGCTGGGCGGGGCCGGAGGCTTCGACGGACGCCGGGGTGATCACGATTTTTTCAATTTCGTATCCGTCCGGCAGCAGATTTTGCGTGTCCAGCTTCACCGGCAGATTCTTTGTGATTTCGCGGTCCAGACGGAGGATTAGGGTGGCGGGCCGGATAAAATCAATCCGCGCGTTGCCGGGGGCATTGATGTTGGCGGCGCCAAGGCTGACGACGAACGTGGAATTATTGGTATGGGCGCGCGCATCCACCGTGACTTTGATGAGTTCGCGGTTGAGATAACGCAAATCGTCGCGTGTGCCGAGAAAGGCCACATCTATCGCGCGGGCGGATGTCTCGACGACCCGCCAATCCGGCGGCGGCTGGATGGTGATGGGGATATCCGTGACAATCATCGGATTGCTCGTGGCCGCTTGCAGGACATACCACACCGCCACGGCCGCAACGATGGCGCCCAGCCGCATGCCATTACGCGAGCCGAGAAAATTAAGAATCTTTTGAGGCCTCTTCAAATTCATGCTCCATCATTTCTTCGGTGCGGGCCAGCCCTTCTGTGGACAGGTCGAGGCTTTGGCGCAGACGTTGCCAGCGCGAATGAGTTTGTACGCCGCGCAACAAAACCGTGGACAGCATCCGGCGCAAGCGGGCGCTGTCCAATCCGCGAATCAACCGGCCCTTGTAGGCGAGGGAAACTGCGCCGGTTTCTTCGGAAACCACAATGACCAGCGCATCGGAATCTTCCGAAAGGCCGACAGCCGCGCGGTGGCGCGTGCCAAGTTTGCCGATATCCCGGCTCGTCAGCGGAAAGACGCAAGCGGCCGCACGAATCCGGTCGTTGGCAATAATCACGCCGCCATCATGCAGGGGCGTGTGCGGGAAGAAAATGGTGGCGAGCAGTTCGGCGTTGATGATGGCATCCAGGCGCGTGCCGGTTTCCTGAACCGCGCGCGTGCCGATTTCGCGCTCAATGGCAATCAATGCGCCGATTTTGTCGGCCGCCAGGCGGTCAACCGCTTGCAGGATTTCGTCGAGAACGCCACGCTCGTGCAGAGTCGTGGCAAATACGCGTTGTTTGCCCAGTTCCGCCAGCGCCCGGCGAATCTCCGGCTGGAAAATGACCAGCAGCGCGATGACTAGATACACTGAAAAACGCTGGAGCAGCCAGTTCAGCGTGTCGAGGTGGGCGATTTTGGTTGCGACCAGCATGACCACGACGGCCACGACGAATCCCATCAACACTTGCATGCCACGCGTGCCGCGGAAAAACAGGAACATGTAATAAAAGACAACGGCCAGGACGATGATTTCCAGCACGCCCGTCCACGTTGGGAGAGCAACATGCTTCAAGATGTTCGGCCAAGACGTATTCACAACTTCAATCTGCCATGCCATCCCCGCTGACGCAAGCGGCAAAGATGACGGTTGCCGCGACAAGGCCTGACTTGACTTCTCTCCTTGCCGGGGACAGAATGCGATTCCTCCTTCGGGAAGATTTGGATGAGTCACGGCGAATTATTTTTTCTGATTTTTGAAGTTCTGGGCGGACTGGCCCTGTTCATTTTGGGCATGAGCATCATGTCCGACGGGCTGCGCACCGCCGCGGGCTCCGGCCTGCGAATCCTGCTGACCAAAGCCACCGCCAACCGCTTCGCCGGCCTGGCCCTCGGAACTCTGCTGGCTTTTCTTGTCCATTCCTCCGCTGCCTCGGTCATGTTCGTCGGTTTCATCAACGCCGGCTTGATGAACCTTACGCAAGCGATTGCCCCCATGCTCGGCACCAACCTCGGCACCTCCCTCTCCATGCAGTTGGTGTCCTTCAAGCTGACGGACTACGCCTATGTCGGCATCGTATTCGGACTGATTCTGCAAATGGCGGTTCCCCGGCCCCGCATCAAATGCCTGGGCAAGGCATTGGTGGGCTTTGGCCTGCTCTTCCTCGGCATGAAAGTCATGAGTGGAGCCGTGGCGCCCCATCGCGATCTGTTGCGCCAATACCTGACCGGCATCAACGGCCAAGCGCTGTCCGGGCGTCTACTGGGCGTCGGGCTTGCCTTCGCCCTGACCGCCATCATCCAGAGCAGTGGCGCTACCATCGGCATGGCCTTTGCTCTGGCCGACGCCGGCGTCTTCGATTCGCTCTGGCAAACCTATCCCATTGTCATCGGCGCGCAGATTGGCACCTGCGCCACCGCCATTTTGGGTTCCATCGGCACCGGCATTGATTCCCGCCGCGCCGCTGTCGGCAACCTCCTGACCAACGTCAACAATGCCGTCATCTCCATCCTGCTGGCTCCGCTGTGGATTCCCCTGCTGGAGGGTTCCTCCGCCAGCCTGGTCCGCCAGACCGCCAATACCCACACTTTTCTGATGCTCCAGAATTGTCTGGTATTCATGCCCATTGTTCCCCTCTACGCACGTTTCCTGCGCCGCATTGTCCCCTCCCGCACACCGCCGCCCGAACCGTCTTTCCTCCGTCCGGAACTCCTCGCCACCCCCGAACAGGCCCTTGCCGCCTGCCTCGCCGAACTCCGGCGTGTCGCCCGCCTCGCCGCCCAAAGCTTCCGGCTGGCCGGCGAAACCATTCTGTTTTCACACACCACCCAGGATGTCCAAACCATCCGCCTCAATGAGGAGGCCATCAATGAAATCAAGCTGGCCATGAAGGACTACCTCTCGCAACTAACCCGCCGCCGACTCTCCAAACGCCAAGCCATCTTCCTCCAGTATATTGACCGCAGCATGTCCGCGCTCGAACGCATTGGCGACCACATTGAAACCCTCTGCACCCTGTCCCTGCGCCGCCGCCAATTTCCCGCCGGCCTGTCTTTCAGCCTCTTCTTTCAGCTCTATGAGGCTGTCTGGCATATCTTTAAGCTCCTCATCCAGTCCTTCGACCCCGACTTGGAAGACCGTGCCTCGGTCGCCGACCGTCTCCTCGCCGCCCGCGCCGACTACATGGAGGGTAGCTTTATCACCCGCAACCATTTCAACGAAGAAGTTTCCCGCCACGCCATGACCCCTGTTGCCGGCATGTATTTCAGCGAATACATTTCCGCCCTCGACCGCATCGTTCGCCACGCCCGCAACATCGCACTGTCCGAAAAAGAACCCCAGTTCTGGATCAAACGCTCCAAACTCGGCAAGCGTGTCGAATTCAGTCCGGAACCCGAACCCTATCCCCTGGTCGATCCCCACGAATTCCGTTCCCGCCTGCAAGACGAAGACGACCCCTGTCCCCCTACCTGACTTGAATTACATCGCCTTCTTGTCCGGCCCACCGTCACCCCGACGGATAGGGCCGCCCCCCTCCGGTAATGCCCAGCGCTCCATCCCCCGGTTGGTTGCAACTCATCAGTCGCGCCCATGGACGGCCGCCAGACAGTCCACTCGATACACTTTTTCCAGCGGAGTCCGCCTCGGTTTGGATGGATCATAGCGCTCGTGCCAAATCAATTCATCTCCCAGCGGGTGGGCGCCATATTCTGTATCCAGCAGGGCTTTTTGGGGAGAATTGTTGGTTGAAAGTCTGGCAATCATCGCCGAAGGGGCAAACCCCCGCAATAAACCTGCGTTTCCATAATATGCCCAGGTTGCTGGATTCTCCGAAATATCTTTGAGCAGACTTTGTTCGACCCGACTGCGCATGGAGCGAGTGTCAAGCCAAACGATTTCTTTATCGCTCCATTCCGCCTGATGGTCGGCCAAAAAGTTTGCCAACTTGCGATTGAATATCCCTGATTCTTTCCACTGATGGGCTGTGCCCTGCGCGGAAAACAGTCCCGTCGCGAGAAAAACCGCCAGAACCGGCAGCGCGCTTGCAGGCCGAATCCGGGATATGACGACTGCTAACAACAAAGACATCCCGAACGCGGGGACCAGATTAAGGCGCGCGGCCGTCCAAGAAACCAAATTTAACGAATGTGCCAACAGCACCCATGCCACCGCCCAGATTATCACCTGTCGCGGGGCACACAATCCAGGCGACTTTGCATCCACTTTTCGCACGAGCCAATGGGCGATTCCGATCGCGGCTCCCGCCACTGCAACGTTCCCAAGGAAAAAGCCGCGTCTTGCCCATAGTGTCATTTGAGCAAAACCATTCAGTCCGTTTCGGAACGAATTCAGCATGTTCTCCCCAACCCACCAGCTGGCCACAGCCCGCGCGTTTTGCGCCAGCCCGTATAGAGAAAACGAGGGGGTCCGCGGCACGAACAACACGCCCTGAGCCAGCCCAAATCCACGAGTCAAGCGCCAGACCAGATACGTCGCGAACACGAGACCGAAGGGAATCAGGGCCAGCGCCCCCTTTCGCCACGGGCGCAGCCAGCACCAGCAGAGCAAATAGGTGGCTGGCAGGAAGATGCCCAGTTCATAGTTGCCCAAGCCGATTGCATAGAAGAAGACCGATCCGGCCAGATCGCGCCATCGCTCATGCCGGATAAAACGCATCCAGCAATAGGCCGACGCCGGCACAGCGGCAAACCCCGGACCATAACAGATCATGGTTGGCCAGTTGAACGACTCCTGCAGGATGGGAAACGTCGAGAACAGGAGGCCGGCCAACCACACCACGTACAGATTGCGCGTCAATTCCCAGCAGATTCCAATCAACGCCAGGAGACAAAGCGAGTTGGCGACATACCCCAAATAATTGTAGCTAGCCGGCACATCTCCGAATGCCCGAAAAATAACAGCCAGCGCGAATGCGCCCACGGGACGATCCGGCTCATGCAACATCATGCGCCAAGCATCGGCATACGAAACCATCTTCTCCGCGCGATGCAACAAAGACCAGTCATCCAACGTAAAATCGGCCACTGGCGCGGCGGCATAACGTGCATACCACTGAAAAAGTAAAAGGAGCAACGTTATCAGCCACAAGCGCTTATTCATAGTTTCCTCGCCAGCACAAAGCAGGAGGCCCCAAACGGCAAGTTCACGTATTTCAGCAACGGCCATTCCAGCCGGAACAGTCCATACAACAGCCGGTCCAGCGGACCTGCCGAATAGTCGAAATCCGAATGTGCCGGTCGGTTCCGCCAAGGCGGCAGTTTGGCCAGCAGGCGAAACAACGCAATGAACGGAAAGAGAATCGAATTAAAATAAGTGGCGCGAACGACGGTGAATCCATGCTGTTTGAGTTTCCGGCATAACCCCCTCCGGGTATAGCGCCGGTAATGCATGTTGACCACGTCCTGCTGACCCCACATCCAGGCATAGGCCGGCACAGATAAAGCCAGCCGTCCGCCGCTCACCAGCCAATCCCGCAGGATGTCCAGCGCTCCGTCGTCGTCCTGAATGTGCTCAAGTACGTCGAACAAGCAGATCACATCCGGTTTTTCGCGGGCGATTTCCGGCGGTAGTTGCTCTACCGTGCCGACGAAGACGGGCACGCCGCTTCGCGCGGCCGCCAACTCGGCGTTGGACGCATCGGGTTCCACCCCTTTCAGCGTCACATTCGATGGATACAAGGCCTGCAAGTTTTCACCGGGGCCCGTGCCGATTTCTATCACGCGCAGGCCGGACTTCCAGCCCGCATGGCGTTCCAGCAACCCCTTCAGAATGATTCGTCGCACCCGGAACCACCAATGAAACTGCTCCAGGGAATCATATTGACGCGCGTATTCAGGTTTCATCGGCACCGGCATTGAATCCCGCCGCGCCGCCATCGGCAATCTGCTGACCAACGTCAACAACGCCGTCCTCTCCATCCTGCTGGCTCCGCTGTGGATTCCCCTGCTGGAGGGTTCCTCCGCCAGCCTGGTCCGCCAGACCGCCAATACCCACACCTTCCTGATGCTCCAAAACTGCCTGATTTTCCTTCCCATCGTGCCGCTCTATGCGCGTTTCCTGCGTCGCATTGTCCCCTCCCGCACACCGCCGCCCGAACCGTCTTTCCTCCGTCCGGAACTCCTCGCCACCCCCGAACAGGCCCTCGCCGCCTTCGTCAACACCAACGTTATGGCCCTCGCCCTGCACATAGGCATGGAATATATGCTGGAGGTCCCCATGCGTTACCACCTCCGTTGCTTCGACGCGCCCAGACTTTTGTCCGGGGTATTTTATAATCAGGGGTACATGCGTCCATTTGCTCATTGGCTGCCTGTCCGCGAGTTCCATCTGATTATCCATGCTGGTACCAGCCGGCAAGGGCCAGACACCAAGAATCTCTGAATCAAACCGCCATGTGTGGTCACCCGTGAAAATCACCAAGGCGTCCTCCCATTTTCCGCTTTCCTTCAGCGTCGCGCAGATTTCCCCCAGCGCAACATCCATGTATTCCAGATTGCCCATGTAATTTTCAAGCGTCTGGGCTTTTGCGGCCTCGGGATCGATTGATCCGGGCTTTCGGCCTTGTCGAGTCCAAATATAGGGATAGTGTGGCCAGCCATAGTGGAAAACCCCCATGATGTTTACACGGTTTTCGCGCAACACATCCAATGTGTATTGATGAATCTCCATCTGCGGGAACCATTCTGGATCGGTAACATATTGGAAATGAATTCCGAAAATCCTGAGAAAGGCAAATTGTGATTGGATCAAATGTCGAAGTTCTCCTAAAAATGTTCGGCGAACGTTTTCGCTTTCAAATTTCAAGGCGTGATCCACGTATCCAGATAAGATGACGGGGTAGTCGACATAAAGGCCCACGGCCACCTTCAACCAACTCTTCGGCGCAATATCATAAATGGATTTGCCTTGATGAGGAACACCCTCTTCAATGAAAGACATCACTTCTCGATAGTTTTTTCGCTTGAAGTCTTCGTCGTTAGAGAAAAGAAGTCTTGGGATGGATGTCGGGGTGCCTGGACCTAGACTGTGGGCCTTCTCGTATAGGGTGCTTTGATTTAACAAATTGGATATGGCAGGAAACCTATTTCCCCAATTGGGCTCACCAAATGTTCGGTCAAAACTCCATTCGTCCATGATAAAGACGAGGATATTTCGATTGTTGGCCATCTTAGAGGCTGCTACTTTCGGGTCCAGTGCGGCCTCATATTTTTCATATTTGGTCCATGTTGCCGACTGAATCAGGAAAACAACCAAGAGGACAGACAAGGCGAGCAGCCAGCGCTTCAATACCCATTTCATTTTGTCGGTGTATATGGACAAAATCGGCACGGGAAGGAGTACATAAAACAAAAGTTTGAGCCAGGGACTCCACAAAAGAGATTCCGCCCAGACCGGCAGCGCCGTCCACTGGACCAGCAAGGCAAACACCGTTCGCGTACACAAGAAGACAACCCACAACATGCAGAGTACATCCGCCCATCGGGCCATGCCCAAACGTACCCCCGCTTTCCGAAGTATGGCCTGAGCGAACCAGTACAAACCAGCCAGCAAAACAATCGCTGCCAGAATGGCCATGTGATATGCACGCGACCAAAGCATGGTATAACGGTTGCCTGAATCGAAAATCAGATAAAACTTGGGAAGCAATGCGATATACGAAACGCTCAGGCAGAGCCAAAACGTCAAAAGAAATCTCTGGCGTGTATGCATGCGGAAAATATGGCAGTTTCTCTACAAGCTGTCAGGCAAATATTTCTCCTCATGTTTATGCCATTCTACCGTCGAAACGGACACTTTCGGGCATTACACCGGACAATTCACTTATTACCGACACACGACGCAAAAACCACTTGTGGCGACTCTGTTGATTCGTTAGACTCACCCCATTGAATCACAATATCCACTGGAGTTATGCACCACAATGGCCCTGTCCGATACCGCTAAATCACCCCATCATTTACCGCTTCTGTTTTTGCTCGTCTCCGCGGTCGTTTTCCTGTTGCAGCTACCATTCCTCTTTCAGGGCGAAGAGTATGTCGTTGGCACCCTGACCAACGACGACACTTATTATTATTTGCAAACCGCCTGGAATACCGCGCGGACGGGAATATGCTCTTTCGACGGCATCACTCCCACCAATGGCGTGCAAATGCTTTGGTTTTGGATCCTCACCGGCGCGGCCCGACTAGTCTCGTCCAAAAGCCTTTTGTTGTCTCTTTGCCTGGGACTTTGTTTTGCGCTGAATGCGTACTCTGCCGGCCTTGTTTTTTGGGTTTTCCGTTCCAGCAAATCCCGCTATCTGCTCCCGCTCATTATGACCACTTTATGGTGCGCCATACTGGTGAAGGGTACCTATTGGCTGGGTCTGGAGAACTCCCTACATGCCGCAACGGGCTGGACAATCGTACTGCTGGCCCTGCAATGGCACCGAGCGGAGGGCAAGCGCGGTCGCATTCTGTGGGGATTGCTGGTCTTGTTAATTCTAAACACGTACATCCGCTTGGACTCGGCCATCATATCTGCCGTCATATTTGGTTGGTTTGGCATTCTTGCTGTGATACATGGCCATGGCAAACGTCTTCCATTCATGCTCATTGTTGGCGCAGCTGCAGCCCTTGCTCTGTTCGGAGGCTATTACCTTATGGGGGGCACATGGATTCCAATCAGTGGCATGGTTAAACAACACTGGGGGCAGGCCGAGGGCTCCCCAGGATTGTTCGCCATGATTGCTACTTCATTCCCCGACTTGTTGCCATATTCCTTAAGTGCTACCCGTTTTATCTGGATTGTCGTGGCCCTTCTCTTCCTTACCTTTGCTGGGATATGTTTTGCGCAGTGGCGATCACGTTCGATTTCCCCCCTAAGTCAAATTGTTCTTCTCTTGATTGTTGGCAATCTCGCATATCTGTCCATATTCCATTTCGGCAATATTAGTTATGATTTGTATTATCGCTGGTATAAGAGTTGGCAACACATCATGTGGTTGCTGCTGATAGGCGAGATAGTTCTGTTCCTATATGTAAAGGCCTCGCAACCTAAAGTTCCGTGCACCATTGCTTGTGTCGTGGTGCTTATCCTCATCGGGCTTCTGACATTGCGGCAGGCTTATTATAAATTCCACTTTCCTTATCGCGAATACACGTGGCACCAGCGTTATTTGGCTGCGAAGTGGATCAACCGCAATATGCCGCCGGCCATCATCATTGGCTCTTGGAACGCCGGACAACTCGGATATTTTTCCGGACGAACCGTTATCAATTTAGATGGCCTGATCAATGGCCGAACCTACTACGAAACCGTGATTACGGGCGAGGTGCCATTGAGCCATTACTTGAACGATCGGGGAGTTACGCATTTATTCGACTATCCTTCCGGAACGCGACCCGGCGATGTTAATCTCCAAGCCCTTCCCGTGGAAAAGGAATTTCCCCGTGCCGAATTCGGTGTTTTCGGCGAATCCATGTTTCTTTGGGAATGGATTCCCAATGATTATTCCGGCGACGACGGTTCCTATCTCATCCCCGCCCTCGGAACCTGATACTTCGTTGCTGAAGCCCATCCGTTCGTAAAGGGCGTGAGGCCCGCGCCGTTGTCATCGTGACATTCATGGAGCGGGAGGGGATGCGTTTGGCGTCAGCAGGCGGTGGAGGGCGGGGGCGTCGAGGGTGCCTGCGCCGTAGCCGGACGGGGCGGGGGGCGCGGAGAGGGCTTTCAGGAGGGCTTCGCGG
>Ga0255345_1003185_pt1 | contig 19516 bp, 20 predicted proteins | sample wastewater_treat_6_FD_192415 | JGI IMG/M metagenome (GOLD analysis project Ga0255345, IMG submission 192415) | Wastewater microbial communities from Lulu Island WWTP, Vancouver, Canada - plant20 | ecosystem: Engineered > WWTP > Wastewater > Unclassified | place: Canada: Vancouver, British... | reverse complement strand
TTCAATTGCTAAATTAGTTACTTCTTCGTCATTTTTATTCATCTTTTTATCTAAAATTCCGTCTTGATTTGAATCATTAAAACCAGCTTCCTCTAAAATTTGTTTAGCTTTAATTGGATCAAACTCGCTTATAAAATTTGAATTTAAATAAATATCAGTTATCGAATTAATTGGCTTAAATGACAAGTTTAATTTATCTTTAATGTCTTCTTTATTAAGAGCATAGCTTAAGGCTTGCCTTATTTGATTATCTTTAAGAATGGTCTCGTTTAGATTAAAAGTTAAAGAATAAAAACTAGAAGAAGTAATATTAAACCTTGAGAAATTCGTTGGACTTTCTGTTAAAATTCTAAAGCTTGAAAGAGCTAAAATTTCATTCTTTTTTAAGCTTGACAAAGCCGAATTATAATCTGGAAAAAATTTAAAAATAAGATTATTAAGATATGGACGACCTTCAAAATAGTCGTTAAAATAAACCAGGTTAAGCTGAGTAATTCTATTATTTTTATCCATGATGCTTTTTTGAAACTTAAATGGACCACTACCAATTGGTTTTAAATTTAAATCAGATAATACAAAATTTTCTATCGGGATATCTTTCCATAAATGCTTAGGTAAAATTTTAAAAGTAAAATAGTTTTGCCAGAAAAAATATTCTTGGGGAAGAGTAATTTTTAAAGTTAAAGGAGAAATTTGGTCAATCGAAATCTCTTTTAAAAATAAAGAGTAGGGATTTGAAAAATAATCATTTTTAAAAAGCTCAGTAGTAAAAATTACATCGTCAGTAGTTAATTTTTCTCCATCATGCCATAAAACATTATCTTTAATTGTTAAAAGATAGGTATTTGTCTCGGTTTCTTCAACTTCTTTTATTAAATCATAAGTTAATTTTCCAGAACCATCGTTTTTAAACAGTGAGGAGTATAAAATACCTTCTAAAATTGATTCAGCGTCATTATTATCAATAATCACTGGGTTTAAATAACGAGGATAGGAAACAACTCCTTCGGTATAGGTTCCTCCATAATCAGCAACTACTTGGGTATTTTCTAGATAATTATTAATTAAAAACCAAGCTAAACCTATTAATCCTAAACCTATAAATACTATTAAAATAATTTTATCTTTTTTGGAGAAGTTAGAAATAGCGCTTAAAAATCTGCGAGGTTTTAATCTCTCAAAAAAGTTTTTAAGTTTTTTAAAAAAATTTGACAATTTAAAGTATCAATTAATTATTTTTAGTAAAGTAAAAAATAAGCAATAACACTTCCTATTAAAATTGCTAAAAATACAAAAGTAGCTATAAACAAAATTTTTTCAAAACCGCGTCTGGTAGCATAAAATTCGCCGCTTCCTCCAAAAATAGATGAAGTTCCAGATCCTCTTTGCTGTAACAAAACTAAAGCAATTAATAAAATAGAGGAAATTAATTGAATAATTTTTAAAGTTTGCATTTTAATTTTTCTTAACTACTAAATTAAAAATAGAATTAATAACCGAAAAGATTAAAGTAGCTAGTACTAAAGATTTCCAATTAGTAAAAGTTAATTGCGGAACCCAATAAGTTGATAGCCACAATAAGAACCCTGTAATGATAAATGATAAAATCCCAAAAGTCAACATTATCAAGGGCTTAAGAAAAAATTCAATAATTGGTTTTAAAATTACGTTTAAAATCGTTAAAACAGCACTAACTTTCAAAAGATCAATAAAACTTCCAGAAAAAACAACCTCTGGCAAATAATGAACTATCAAACTAATAGCTGCTAAATTAATCAAAAACTGAATAGCAATTCTAAAAACCGATTTAAGCATAAATTAATTATAACAAACTTTCGTAACTTTACAACTAATAACTAAAAACTAAAAATAAATGAAAAATTTAAAGTGAAAAATGGGGTAAATTAAAAATGAAAAGTGACAAATGAAAAATTACAATTCAAAATTAAAAATATAATATTTTTAAAAGTTTAGGCAATTAGAACATTAGAATTTAGAATTTGTTTATAATTTGCCCCATGGAATAAAATTTAATTATTTGAGATCTTATTAAAAATTAGAGTAATTAAAAATTATAAATTTATCCTTGTTGCAGATTTTTGTTTGGAAAGTTGATAAAAATTATGTTATGATTTATTAATTTATGCGGGCGTAGCTCAGTTTGGTTAGAGCGCCTGCCTGTCACGCAGGAGGTCGCGAGTTCAAGTCTCGTCGCCCGCGCTAAAATTTTACAAAAAATTCTTTTAAGACCTTATTATTTTTAATAATAATTCCCTCAGATTTTAAAAGATCTTTTTTTCTTTTTGCTCCCCCTTTTAAAGACCAGTTGCCTATTTTGCCACTAACGTAAATAACCCGATGGCAAGGAACTTCTGGCCAATTTTTATTAGTAGCTATAATTTTACCAACTAATCTTGAATAATTTTTATTTTTAACTTTTAAAGCTATCTGTTTATAAGAAGCAACTTTACCTCGAGGTATTTCTTTTATAATTTCAAAAATTTTATTTTCGAGAGTCTGCTTTGTCATTTACCTCTCCTTTAATAGTCGAGTAAATTATTCTGCCTTTTTCAAAAATTCTTATACTTCGATCTTCTTCAGAAATAACAAAAACAGTTGTATTTTTTAAAACATAAGAGGAAGCAATAGCTGTTAAGTGTCTAGTATGAACTTTCTTTTTAAAACCAAAAGCAGCTGATAAATCTTCGGCTTTTTGAGGATTTAAATTTAAAGCAACCTCTTTAGCTTTAATATTTTCTAAGAATACCCCTGAAGCTAATACCAATCCTTTATTATTTATCAAAATTGCGCCATCAAAATCAGTAGTCAAAGAAAAAATATTAACAATTTCATTTAGAGGAGTTTTTAAAATATTTATTTTTTTATCTTTAAAAATATTTTGAGAAACATCTGGAAAAGAACAAAATTTATCAAACCAATTTTCATTAAAATTATAAACAACCAGCATTCCAAATGGTTCTTTTTTCCTTTTATTTAATCTAAATAGAATTTCAAAAATTCTTAGTTTTATTTCTAATTCTTTTTCATCTGTAGTATCTTTAAAAACTTGCGCAAGATGATTTTCTTTTCCTTTAAAGATTTGAGAAAAATATTGAGGAATTTTTAAAACACTTTTACTAATAGGTAATCTTTTAAAAGAAGGTTTTCTATTATTCATTTATTTTTTATAAAATCAATTAGTTCTTCACTGCTTTTAGAATTTAGCACTTTTTCTTTAGAAAGCCAACCCCTTCTTGCTTGACCTATTCCAAAAATCATATTTTCTAATTGACTAAGATAATGGCTATCGGTTCCTAAAGAAAATAAAACATTATAATTTAAGCCCAATCTAATTGCTTTATCTGACAAATCTAATCTTTCTGGAGAAGCATTGATTTCAAAAATTGTTTTGGTTTTCTGGGCATATTTAAATAACTCTTCTAAATCAACTTCGTAAGCTTCTCTTTGTAAAAGTAATCTTCCCGTGGGATGAAAAATGATATCAATATTTTTATTAGCCATTGCTTTTTTTATTCTGCTAGTCATTTCGTTTTTAGTCATTTTAAAATAGCTGTGAATACTGGCTCCAACAATATCAAGTTTTTCCAAAACTTTATCAGAAATATCAACCCTGCCATCTTTTAAAATATTTAGTTCAATGCCTTTTAAAATTCTAATTTTACCTTGGTATTTTTTATTTAATTTATCAATATAAGACATTTGCTTTAGAACTTTTTCTTCATCCATCCCATTAGCTATCCCTAAACTTTTACTATGATCTGTAAAAAGAAGATATTGATAATTAAGTTTTAAAGCTTGCTCAATCATTTCTTCCATAGTAAATCTACCATCTGACCAATTACTATGAACTTGCAAATCTCCTTTAATATCGGTTAATTCTATAAGCTTGGGTAATTTATGATTTAGGGCAAGTTCAATTTCTCCAGTATTTTCTCGCATTTCAGGCTCAATATAGCTCATTTCTAAAGCAGAATATAATTCTTTTTCTGTTTTGCCAGCTATTTGAATCTCCTCTTTATTTTTTATTTTAAAAAGTCCGTATTCATTTAATTTATAACCTTTATTTATTGCAATTTCTCTTAAAGCAATATTATGTTCTTTTGAACCAGTAAAATAATTTAAAGCACTCCCCCAGCTTTTAGAAGAAACAATTCTTAAATCAACGTCTATGCCACTAGTTAACCTGACAGCTGATTTAGTTCTGCCTTTCATATAAACTTCAGCTATATTCTCTAAAGAAGTAAAATAGTTCATTAATTCTAAAGGACTATTAGTAACTGCTAAGATATCGATATCACCTATTATTTCTTTAAACCTTCTAATTGAGCCAGCTATTTCAATTTTAGAAACTCCCTTAACTTTAGCTAAAATATTTTTTAATTTTAAAGCATCGGGATAAATAAAACCTAATAAAAATCTGTCAGCTGATTTTTTAAAAAATTCCAGAGCTAATTTTAAATTTTCTTCACTTTTTTCACCAAACCCTTCGAGATTTCTAATTTGATGTTCCTTTAAAGCCTTTTCTAATTCAGGAATGTTTTTGATTTTTAATTTTTGATAAAAAGTAGCGATTGTTTTTGGTCCTAAGCCTTCGATTTTTACCAAATTTTCCATATCAACTGGCAATTCTTTTTTTAATTTTTCATATTCAGCTATTTGTCCAGTTTCTAAATATTCCTCAATTTTTAAAGCTAAAGATTTGCCAATAGAAGGAATTTCAGCTAAAGCCTTAAAACCTCCTTTTTCAAAAATTTCTCGAACGTCTTTTTCAAAAGTTTCTAAAGACTGAGCAGCTTTTTGATAAGCTCGGGGCTTAAATTCTACACCTTGCGCTTCCAAATACATTGCCATCGATCTAAAAATTTTAGCAATCTGGATATTTGTCATAACTGGTTATTAAAAAGTTTAGTTATTAATCTTCTCAAAACTTACTTGAGAATTTATTATTGAAATTTTTAATTTATCGCCCTGTTTGATATTTCCTTTTAAAATTTCTTTTGAAAGAAAATCTTTTATATGGCTAGAAATAACTCCGTCTAAAGGTCTAGCCCCAAAGATTGGATTGTAACCAAGCTCAGCTAAAAATTTACTAACCTCTTTAGAATATTCTAAATCAATTTTCTGGGTTTTTAAAATCTGTTCTTTTAGTTGTTTAAGTTTTAAATCAGCAATTTGAGAAATTTCTTCTTTGGTTAATTCTTTAAAGGCAATAACCATTGAAAAACGATTTAACAACTCAACTTTAAAATAATCAGTTAACTTTCTTTTTAGCTCCTCTTCAAAATCAGAAATATTTTTACCTTGTTCAATTTGCTGCTTGATAAATTCTGAATGGGCATTTGAAGTGCAAATTATAATCGTATTTGAAAAATCAATTCTTTGACCTAAATTATCGGTTACATAGCCTTCATCTAATAATGGCAAGAAAATATCTAAAATTTTAGGATTAGCTTTTTCAAATTCATCAAACAAAACCAAAGAAAATGGCTTATTTTTAATTTTTTCAGTAAGTTCCCCAGCAATTTGACCATCTTGAGACCCTAAAAAATTAATTATTGAATCAATGGTTTGATATTGTCCCATATCAAATCTAATCATATTATTTTCAGAAGAAAAATAAATTTCAGCCAAAGCTTTTGACAATTCAGTTTTACCAACACCGGTTGGACCTACAAATAAAAATGAGGCTATTGGACCTTTTTCTTCTGCTAATCCTGCCCGATATTGTCTTAAAGAATTAGCAACTGCTTTAACCGCTGGTTCTTGATCTATCAATCTTTGGTGAATTTTCTCTTCTAAATTTAAAAGAATTTCTTGCTCCTTGATATCAATTTTACCAATAGGAATTTTGGTTTTTCTAAAAACAAGATCAATAATTTCTTCGGTAGTTAAAACTTTTAACTTTTTCTGGCTTGCTTCAAAAACTGCTTCTTCGAGTAAATCTAAAGAAACTCTTGACAAGGGTTTATTGTGTAAATATCTATCAGACAATTCAACAATCTTTTTTAATGCTGGGTAACTAATGGTTAGCTTATAATTATTTTCCAAAAAATAACTCTCATATATTAAAAGCTCTAAAGTTTCTTGGAAGGTTAATTCTCTTACTTCGACTTTTTCAAAAAGATCTACAAATTTTTTATTAGTCTCAATAATTTGTCTATAAAGTTTTAAAGTTGTAGTGCCAATAACCGGGCAGAAGTCTCCTTCAAATAATTCTAAAAATCCATTAAAAATATTAAATCCTTCAATAACCGAGGTTTCTAAATTGTGAATATCCGGGAAATATAAAATAATATTCCCAGCTAATTCAATTTCTGAAATAATTTCTTTAATATTTTGTTGAAGATCGTAAGAATTTTTATTATTTGAAAATAATTGAGTTAAATCAATTTTAACTAACCGTTTATCCAATAATTTTTCAGGAACTTGATCGTTTAAAATTTGCAAAGCCAAATGTTCAACAATGGTATTTTTACCAATATCTTCTTCTCCAACTAAAATTGCATTATTTCTATTAACTCGCGCTAAAATATTTATTAAAGCCCGGTATTCTTCAAAGTGACCAACTAAAAACCCAATTTCTTTTCTTTTTGCTAATTCCGTTAAATCTTCACTTATTTTATCTAATTCTGGAGTTGGACGAGAAGTCCAGGCACGATTTACTCTAACTTCCTTTTTAGCTACCGAAATTTCTCCTTTTCTTTTTAGAGCTTTTTTACCTAATTTTGTTTCCAATTTTTCTCTTAAAATAGTATTTTTAAAATCAGAAACGCTTAACCCATAAAAACTTAAAATGTCGCTTAATTCGCTTTCTTTTAAAGAAGCTGCTGCCAAAAACAAAGCTTCGGTTGTAATGTTTTTAGCATTTAATTCAATAGCTTTTAAAAATGAATCCAAAACAATTTTTTCAAGTCCAGATTCTATTTTAGCTTTATTATCTAAGGTAATATCAAGTGATACTTTGCTTTTTGATGATTTTAATTTATCGGTTATTTTACTAGTAAATTCATCTTTATCTATTTCCAATTTTTTGAAAATCTTAGAAATTGTTTTTCCTTTTAAAGAAAGGATAATTAAATAATAACTAAGGCCATTTAAATTGTTGATTTGGGAATAATTTAAAGATTTATCCAAAATTCGAAAACTATTGTAAGGTAAAAAACTATTTACTTTAATTGTTTCTCCTTGTTGTAATTTTTTAATAGTGTCATTAGTAATTATTTTTTCTCCGTTTTTAACTTTTAAAAAAGACTCAGTAATAAAAATTAAAACAAATAAAGCTAAATATCTTAAATTTTCCAAATTAGAACTCCATAAAATCAAAGTTAAAATAATCAGAAATATAAAAATAACTAAAATTATGATTTTAGTTATCAATCTTTCAAAATAAGACAACTTATAATAATTTTTATCAAAAACTAAATTGTTCATAAATTCAAAGCTTGATAAATAATAAATGGCAAAATCAAAATCCAAACTAGAATTACTAGTAAAAAGACCAAAGCTATCAATAAATAGATTATTCCTCCAACAAATACTCTGAAAAATCTAAAAATTGGACCAATAATCCTGCCAATTAAAGAATAATCTTTATAAAGCGGCTTAAGTATTAATTTTAAATTAATAGCTACTGCAAAATTTTTATCTAAATCCTTAATAATCTCAACTAATAAATTTAGAATTGCTTTGGGCTTTAAAACAAACCAATCATTTAAAAAAAATTTAAAATCATTTAAAAAAAATAAGCCAATTACTTTAATCATATTTAAAATAAAGAGGTTTGGGGTGTCAAAGCTTCAAAATTTTCTTCAAAAACTTTTATTTTGCCATATTCTCCATCATAACCCGGAATTTTAATAACTTTTCCTTGTCTCATTCTATTAATTCCTAAAGACAAGTCATAATAACCTTCGTTTTCTAATTCTTTAAGATCTAAATTCAATAGAATATTTAATTCTCCATTAAACTTTTCGCACAATTTAAAATAAATTTCAGAAACTTTTTTGGTTTGAGAATTTACTTTTAACGATTGAGCAATAATTTCTTCAAGAGGAATTAAACTTTTAAATGGAATGGCATTTTCTGGGATAAAATCCTCCTGCCTATCAGCTAAAGCTTCAACCCTGTTTAAAACTCCAATAGTTAATGGTTTATTGCATACTGGACAAATTCCATTATGGGCTTTGGTTTCTTTTGGAGAAAAACTTATCTTACATAATCTATGTCCGTCAAAATGATATTTGCCCTCTTCTGGATAAAATTCCAAAGTTTCTATTAACTTTGACTTGCTTTGATTTTTATCATCTAAAGATTTATTTTTTAAAACATTTAAAATTTCAAAATAATCTAATTTTTCTAATTCAAAAACATTTGCTTCTCGAGCTATTTTTTCCAAGGAATGAGCATCAGAATTTGAAACTAAATAAACTTTATCAAGACTTGACAATCTCCAATTCATTAAAGGATCTGAACTTAAACCCGTTTCAATTGCGAAAATATAAGGAGTCATTTCTCCAAACGCTTCTTCTAAAGAATCAAAGCCGCTCATTGAACCAAAAATAGAATACCAAGGAGTCCAAATGTGAGCTGGAACAACTAAGCAATTTTCATCATTAGTTAAAACAAGTTTGGTAAAATCTATAATGTCCATGCCTAAAATTGGCCTACCATCTGAATGAAGATTGCTAGTCCAAGAAAGTTCGGTGTTTATTTTATCAACTGCTTCAAAAGAAGGCGCTAGAATTAACAAATGGATTCTTCTTCCTCGATTGTTTTTAGTATAAATATGGCTTGTTTCAACGGTTAGCACAAATCTGGTAACTTTATCGTTTAATTGATTATTGTTTTTTAAAAGCTCTTCGTCATTTTTATAAACATAAAAACCTTTTTCAGCTGGTATTAAATTTTCTTTTAATTCCTTAAGCCATTGAGGATGAGTAAAATCTCCTGTCCCGATAACATTAATTCCTTTAATTTTCGCCCATTTTGCTAAATTTTCAACAGTTATTGCTTGCGAAGTTGCTCGCGAAAATCTAGAATGAATATGGAAATCAGCTATTATTTGCATAATTTTTTTTATTAAGAATATCAAGGAATCTCTCAATAAAGACAAGCTGTTCTGGTTTTATTTTTTTTCGCGCTTCTTCAATTGTAAAAAACCGACCTTTATCAACTTCTGGAAACTTAAAGCTTGAATTTTTAATTTTAATAAAATTACTTTCTTTAAATTTTTCCCCATTTTTTGATTCAAAAGCCCAAGCATAAACTATTTTATTATTTTTCTGCTTAGTAAAACCTAAATCTAAAAATTTAGTATTTTGTTCATCAACTTCAATACCAGTTTCTTCTTCAAATTCTCTAAGAGCGGCTTGAAATTTGCTTTCATTTTTTTCTAATTCTCCTTTGGCAATAGACCAATACCCAAGGTCTTTATTTTTAAAAAATGGGCCGCCGGGATGAACCAAAAAAACTAAGATTTCACCATTTTCTATTTTATACATTAAAAGACCTGCGCTATATTTTGGCATATAAAGCTTTTAAAGCTAATTTAATTTTGTCTTGGAAGGAAGTATCTTTTTTAAAAATTAACTTATCTAAAGTTTTTCTGACATCTTGTTTTTTAAAACCTAAAGAAATTAGAGTTTCTTCTAGTTCAGTTTCGTCATTAATAATTTTTGAAGATTTATCCAATCGTTTAATTTTTTTATTAAGTTCGATAATAATTTTTTGGGAAGTTTTTAAAGACAATCCAGTAAGATGAGCTAAAAATTCGCTTTTTTCTGACTTAATTGCTGAAATAATTTTATCCAAGCTGCTACTTGATAAAATATTTAAAGCAGTTTTGGGGCCAATTTTATCAACCGTAATTAAAAGTTCAAAAACTCTTTTTTCTTTATCGGTTTTAAAGCCGTAAAACTCAAAAAAACCATCTTGAGTTAATTTAGAAATTAAAAAAAGTTTTATTTTTGAATTTATTTTAATGTTTTTTAAATTACTTTTAGAGATAAAAATTTCAAAACCAAAACCATTTTTATCAACAATTAAACTATTTTCTTTTTTATCTTTAACCGTGGCTATTAAATAAAAAAACATAAGTTTTATTAGTTTATTATAACACCTTAACTATTAACCAGCAACCTATTGTTGATTTTTAAGAAAATTTAAATTATAATCTCTTAAATTATATGCCGAAAATAAAATCAGCTAAAAAGGCTTTGAGACAAAGCGTTAAAAGACAAAAAAGAAATCTTGAAAAAAAGAATAATATTAGAATTGCTAAAAAAAATTATTTAAAAGCAGTAGGGGTCAATAATAATGAAGAAGCTCTTCAAAAACTTTCCCAAGTTTATAAAGCATTAGATAAAGCTCAAAAAACAAAAGTCATTAAAAAGAATAAAGCTAATAGATTAAAAAGCAAGTTGGCTAAAAAACTCAGAGCTTCAAATAAATAAATCTTTCCAAAGCTTCCTGAGAAGTTATTCTTCTTTTATAAACTAAAAGGGTTTCATTAATTAAAAAATCTAACCAGTTTTCAATTTCTTCCTTTTTAAGGTTATAAGCCATAGATTTAAGATTGTTTAACCAATAAGGATTATCTTCTTTCAAAAATTCTTTATCTTTAGATGATTTCAAAATAACTAGTTTCTCTAAAGCATTCAATAGTCCTGCTAAATTACGAGCCGCCTCATTTTCTTCAAATTCAAAATTAATTGCCCCTGCTAAATCTCTTTTAAAAATAGCCTCTAGCCATTTAAAATAATTAAGTTCCCTATAGCTAGTAATAACTTTTTGAAAATCATCATTAGTTATTTTTGATAAAGGTTTATATAAAGATAGTTTTAAAAGTTCATTAGTTATTAATTCTAAATTGTTTCCAAATAAAGAAATTAATTCTTTTAATTGACCGCTAGATATTTCAATTTTTAAAGATTGACTATAATTTTTAAGCCATTTTTCTAATTCTAAATTTTTCAATGGTTCAAATTCTTCAAAAATAATTTTAAGATTAGTTAACCTTTTTAAATTTTTATCCTGATTTTGAAATTTTAAAATTAAAACATTGGAATCGTTTTCAAAAAAAGAAAACAATCTATTGGTTTTTAAAAATTCAATAATAGAAGAACTATCGAAAATTAAATAAACTTTGCGGCTAGTAAATAAAGAATTTGATTTCAAATCTCTTTCTAAATCAGAAAAATTTTCTTCTTCGAATTTAAAAATCTGGTAGTTATTTTTCAAATAGCTATTTTTTAGCTCTTCTATTCTTAGTCTTTTTCTAAAATCATCTTTACCAAACAAATAATAAATCATCTATTTTCTTGTTTCAAAAGATAGCTAGTTAAAAAAACCACAAAAGCAGTAATTGTAAAAGCGTAAATAAATTTAGCAACTAAGGTATTTGATCCCAATGGGAATAAATATTCAATTAAAGCTTTAATCGCTTCATTCCATGCCAAACCAGCAACAATTCCCAAGGCAGCTGAAATATAGCCAATTGTTTGAGAACGAATGGTAGTTTTTAATTTACTAGATTCTTTTTTTATCTTTTCTAATTCTTCTATTTTAGCCATGTAAAAATTTATTAATCAATTAATTATAACACGTTAATTGTACCAATAATCCCGCCAATTACAAAAATAACACCCAAAGCTACCAGTAGCGGTTTGGGAATTGAAATAAATCTTTCTTCTTGGCCTCTAGTTGTTTTTTTAAGTTTATTATAAATTAATAAAATCATTAAAATATTTAAACTTTCAAAAGAAGCTCCTAAAACTGCTATTATTTTGACAAAATCAATAAAACCTATTAAAAAAATGGCAATTGGTAAAATTAAAAATAAAATTTGAGCTGTTTGTTTTTTAAAGCCAAAATCATTCTTTAGGGTTGAAATAGCTGAAATTCCAAATGAAAAATAAGAATTTAGAATTTCCAAAAAAGCCATTAAAGCAGCCAAAATAAATAAGGGTTGTGGTAAAAAATTAATTAAACTGGTAAAAGCATCACTTGAAGTATTTGTTCCAGCTACTAAAAACACTGCTAAACCAAAGATAAAATAAACAATCATTGGAATTATTGTCCCAATAACAACAATTGGTTTAATAATTTTTTGATCTTCTTTATTGTTTTGAATTAAAACTATTATTTCAGGAATAACCAACCAGCCAATTAAAGAATATAAAATTAAGCCATAAGGAAAAAAGAAGGATTCTGTTGGAATAATTTTAAAATTATTAAAATCAGCATTAGTAAAACAAAAAATACTAGTAGTAAAAAATATAATAACTGTAAAAATTGTTAAATATAAATTAACTTTCGAAGAAAATTTAAAATTAAGAAAAACTATTAATGATGATAAAATCCAAAAAATAAAAGTAGCGCTATCAGTTGACAGATCGAAAATTGGCGAAACTAAAAGTATTAAAAATCTGGACCCTAAAATTAAATAGACAACCAATCCCCCTAAAATTCCTAAAATAAATATCACCTTTGAAAGTATTTCAAAAGCTCTTCCTAAATAAAGATTAGCATAGCCCGGCAAACGATGATTGTTATGAGTTATTAAATTGATTTCAGCGTAAATCAAATTAACAATAATTAAACAACAAGTAAAAAATATTAACCAAAAAGTATTAGGCAAAATCCCTGCTTTTAAAAAACTAAACGGTAAAATTAAATAACCAGAACCAATAATTGTGCCGCATAGTAAAGCTATTCCTTCTTTTAAGGATTTACTTTTAAGCATAAACTCCTCTTATTCTTCTATCTTATAAACTTCATCTCCTTCTTCTACCTCCTGCTCAACTTTTACTCCTACAACTTCACCTTTTTCTGCTTTCAGAATATTTTGATGATTTTTTTGAAGAGATTCAATTCTTTGAGAAAAATCTGTTTTCTTTCCCCAAAATCTAACCATTTCTCCAACTTCGATTTCACTTACCAATTCAATAATTGCTACTGAAATTTTATTATAGTAATGAGTAACCTTGCCAATAAGTTTACCCATAAATTTTTTTTATTTTATTTATTCGACCTTTTAATAGAAATTAAATAAAAGTTACTTTTCCATTTCTTCAAAATATTTTCTTTCTTTAACTGAAGAAGAAATTAATTTATATGCTTCTTCAGCATTATCAACTAATTGGTATATTTTTAAATCTTGCTCATCAATTGCTTGGTATTTTTCATAAACCACCTCTTTTATCCATTTTAATAAGCCCTGCCAATAATCAATTCCAACTAAAATTATTGGAACTTTATGAATTTTTCTAGTTTGAATCAAACCAACTAATTCAGTCATTTCGTCTAAAGTCCCAAAGCCTCCTGGGAAAAAAACATAAGCTTCAGCTGCGTAAGTTAACATTACTTTTCTAACAAAAAAGTAATGAAAACTAACTGATTTTTTAACGTAGGGATTCACTGGTTGCTCATACGGGAGTTCGATATTTAAACCAACCGATCGAGTTTGTGCCTCAACAGCTCCTTTATTGGCTGCTTCCATAATTCCCGGACCGCCACCAGTAACAATTGTAAAATTGTTTTCTCCTAAAATTTTAGCTAATTTTTCAGCCTCTTGATACCAAAAATTATCTTCTTTTACTTTACTAGAACCAAAAATGCTGGTTGTTTTTTTAAAATCAACTATGAAACCAAAACCTTCAACAAATTCTGACATTATTCTAAAAATTCTCCAAGGAATAGTTTGACGAAAATCTTTGTTATTTGGCATATTAAATTAATTAATTATTCTTTAAAAAATTATTTATTATTTGATAGTAAGGATATTCATGGGTTAAAGAATCTTGTCTTAAAATCTCGATTTGACTATTTAAACTGTAAAAGTATTTAAAAATATCATTAAATGAACCATGGGGATCTTGGCTATTTTGAATAATCAAAATTCTTTTAGGATCAAAATCTTTAATAATTTCATATTTTTCTATTTGTTCCTTACTAAAATCATTAAAAGGGATACCTAATAAAACTATTTTATTTATTTTTTCAGGAATTTTTTCAAGTAAAAACGTAGCTACGAAAGTACCAATTGATTTCGCTATTATATTAATTGTATTAATTTTTTGATCATTAATTTTTTCTAAAATTCTGGGGATTTCATTTTCTATTGAAAAATCACTGTCATTCTGAGTTGCCCAATGAAGCCAAAAATGAATCAAAACTTGATCATTGGCTAAAGCGTCTTTTAACTCTTTAGCCCATTCTTCATTGTTTCGCGAAAAACCAGGCAAAATAATTGTTGACATTAAATTATTATAACAAACCCTACCGTAACTTACAACAACCTTTTGTAACTAAACAACTTACAACTAACAACAAACTATTGTAACTAAACAACTAACAACAAACAACCAGCAACTGATAACAAAATCATTAAATCATTAAAAAACATCAAAAATCAATTTACTCGCCTAAACTCACGATCGTGAGTTTAGGCGAGTAACTCATAAATTTGATAAATAAATCTAATTAAAAATTAAAATTAGCTATAGAATAGCAAATATCGTATTGAACTATTGAGGTTTAACCTCCATAGGAGGTTGAACCTCCTATAAAAATATTTTATTTTTAATTTTGAATTGTAATTTTACATTTGTCATTTTCCATAAACTTAGTATTGTTTTTCGTTCTACGCTTTGCATTTTACGCTTATCTTCATTTGGTATTTATTTTCCTAGGGTTATCCGTGAGATTTCCGTGGGATTTCCGTGGGATTTCCGTGGGAAGTTATCCTTTAAAATTATTTATTTTTCAGTTTGGGATTTAGAATTTAATTATTAGATATCGTTTGTGATTTGGTACTTGATGCTTGGGATTTAATTATTTGGGATTTGATTAGAAATTAGAATAATTAAAAATTAGAAATTTTATAAAGCCCTATTTATCTTAAAAGAAAAATGTATTATAATTATAATATGGCTGATAAAGAATTAACGCAATTAGATTTAGCTCGTTTAGAAGATGAAGCTCAAGAATTAGCTTTAAAGCTGAATCTTTCTTATCTTGATCTAGAAAAAGTTGATTTAAATCTTGAAGCTTTAAAAATTATTCCAGAAGCTCAAGCAAAGAAAATTCAAGCAGTTGTTTTTGACCAAAAACCAGGAGAATATTATCTAGCAACAGTTAATCCAGAAAGAGAAGAGGTGAAAAAATTAATAAAGGCAATAAAAAAATTTGGAGAAATAAAAATTTTCGTGGTATCTATTCCAAAATTTGAAAAATTTTTAGAAAATTATCGCTTTTTAAATATTGATAAATCAAGGATTATAGGAGAAATATCGTTATCGGATAAATATCTTGAAGAAGTAAAAAACCAACAAGACGTCAAAAGCTTTATTGAATCATTTTTTTCTCAAAAATTTGATATTACTGAAATGATTTATTGGATTATAGCCTATGCTTTAGCTTATGAAGCATCTGATTTACATTTAGAACCTCATGAAAAACAAGCTGATTTAAGATATCGAATTGATGGGGTATTATATAAAATTGCCGAAATTCCAATTAATTATTATTTTAAAATTACTGATAGATTAAAATTAATCAGTGGAGTAAATTTAAATGTGAGGGACATGCCTCAAGATGGCAGATTTAAAATTAAAACCCAGTCAGCTCAAATAGAAGTTAGATTTTCAACTATTCCTTCTCAAATTGGAGAAAATTTAGTTTTAAGATTTTTAAATCCCAAAACAATTTCTTTAAAACTTGAAGATTTGGGATTAAAAGAACAAGACATTTTAATAATCGAAAACGAATTAAAAAAACCCAATGGTTTAATTTTAGTAACTGGTCCCACTGGTTCTGGTAAAACTACTACTTTATATGCTTTTTTAAAAAAAGTTGCCAATCCTGAAAATAAAGTTATTACAATCGAAGATCCAATAGAATATCAACTACCAATTATTGAACAAACCCAAGTAGATGATCAAAAAGGCTATACCTTTGCTAATGGTTTAAGGGCAATTTTGCGCCAAGATCCTGACATTATTTTGGTTGGAGAAATTAGAGACGAAGAAACTGCTCAAATAGCTATGCACGCTTCTTTAACTGGCCATTTAGTTTTTTCAACTTTGCATACTAATAATGCTCCTGGAGCAGTGCCTCGACTTTTAGATTTTAAAATAGGGCCAGAAATTATTTCTTCTGCTTTAAATTTGATTATTGCCCAAAGATTAGTTAGAAAAGTATGCCAGAATTGCGCTCAGGAAATTGACATACCTTTAGATGTTCAAGAAAAAATAAAGAATACTTTAGCCTCTAATGCTCCAAGTTTAACAAATTCAGATAAATATCTAAAAATAACAAAGTATAAGAAACCAGTTGGCTGCCAAAAATGTAATTTTACTGGTTATAAAGGAAGAATAGGAGTTTTTGAAGTTTTAAAGATTGATGACCAAATGCAAAATTTAATAAATTCTTCGTCAGATGAAATAAAAATAAAAAGATTGGCTTTAGAAAACGGAATGACCACAATGCTAGCTGATGGTTTAATCAAAGTATTAGAAGGAATAACCGATCTAGGGGAATTAGAAAGAATGGTTGGACCTTTAGAAAGTTAAAGATTGGGAATAAAAAAATCCCCTCTTAAAGAGGGGTTAGTTTAGAAGAAAATAGGCGCATTTTCCAGTTATACCAGAAAACCGTTGTATTTTCTTCAAATTATTAATATAATAGCAAACAAATTTTGATTTGTCAAGAGTATGAATAAAAATCAAGAAAATAAAAAAGAAGACCTAATTTTAGATAATCTCTTAAGGCCTAAAACATGGGATGAATTTATAGGTCAAGAAAAAATAAAAAAAAGTTTAAAAATGATGCTAGAATCAGCTTTAAAAAGAAATGACACGCTAGATCATTTATTATTTTTCGGGCCAAGTGGGGTTGGTAAAACTACTTTAGCTTATTTAATCGCTAACGAATTAAATGCTCCGATTGTAGTTTCTTCAGGTCCAGCTATTCAAAAATTAGGCGATTTAGCAGCAATTTTAACTAATTTAGAAGAAAAACAGGTTCTATTTATAGATGAAATCCATCGTTTAAATAAAAAAATCGAAGAAGTTCTTTATCCAGCACTGGAGCAAAGAAAATTAAATTTAATTATTGGCAAAGGAGTTTCTTCAAGGACTTTAGAGTTTCAACTTCCAAAATTTACTTTAATTGCTGCTACTACTAAACCGAATCTTCTTTCTAATCCCTTAAGAAATAGATTTGGCTTAATAGGGCATTTAGATTTTTACAAAACAGATGAAATTGAACAAATAATTAAACGCTCTGCAAAAATTTTAAATATTGAGATAACAGCTGAAGGGATAAAAATAATAGCTCAAGCAAGCAGAGCTATTCCAAGAATTGCTAACAGGCTTTTAAAAAGAACTTGGGATTTGCAAACTGTTCAAAATAAAGCTTTAATTGATGAAAAATTAGCTTTAGAAACTCTAGAAATTCTAAATCTCGATAGGTTTGGGTTAGAAGAACTTGATAGAGATATTTTAAAAACTTTGGCTTTTAAATTTAATGGCGGGCCAGTTGGAATTGAAACTTTAGCTATTTCTTTAAATGAAGATAAAGAAACAATTGAAGCTCTATCAGAACCTTACCTTATAAGATTAGGATTCATTGAGAGAACTAATAAGGGTAGAATAGCTACTAAAGCAGCTTTTGATTATTTAAAAAATATATGAAGAAATCTATATTAATTTTAATAATTTTTAACTGGATTTTATTAAAAGGAACAGCTTTGGCAACTGATGAGAAACTAATTATTAATGAAATAATGTATAAGTCTCCTTCTGGAAATCAGTGGATAGAAGTTTATAATCCAACTTTATACGAAGTAATAATAAAAGGTGGGGTGTCTTTAGATTCTTGGAAAATAATAGATAGCGCTGGCGAACATTATCTAGCAATTTCTCCTCTACAAGGAGAAATGAAAATAAAACCATTTGGATATGCAATAATTTCTTCCAGTGCTTTAGGGTTTTTAAAAGATTATCCTGAATTTAAAGGAACACTTATTGATGCTAGCTTGAATCTAAAAGAAAATGATTATTTAACATTAGTTTATGGTCCAAATTTAAGCACTTCAGCTCTTTGGTCTTCTAATTTAGGTGGCAATGGGAACGACAAAAGTTTGGAATATACCAGTGGAATATATCGAGAAAGCTTGACCTGGGGAGGAACTCCTGGAAACATTAATTCAGTTGAAGGGATTCCCCTCCCCCCAGCTCCTTTGGTAATTATTCCTACGCCCTTAGTAATTCCGTCAAGTAACTTAAACAATTCAGATATTGTTTTAAATTCGGGAAAAATTATAATTAATGAAATTTTTGTAGATAACAAAAAAAATAGCTATTGGATAGAATTAAAAAATACTGATAATTTTAATATTAATTTAGTTAATTGGAAATTAGAAATTAATTCTTCAAAAAATACTCTGGATTTACCAAATCTAATTCTAAAGCCAAAAGAGTTATTAACTCTCGATTCAGCTACTTACCAATTCGCTTTAAATAATTCAGATTCTTTGGTTTTAAAAGATAGCTATGACAAAATTATTTCGAAAATAGATTATCAAAAACTTCCCGATGGTTTATCAATTGCTAAATCAGTCAATCAAAATTGGCAAATCACAACTACCCCTACTTTCAATAAAGAAAATATATTTACTGAAGATAAAAATTATAATGAATTAGCTGGTTCAATAACCGAGCTAAATACTGACAATGATTTATTAATTAAAACAGATAATCTAGCCTTGGCTTCTAACGTCCAAATTCCACAAAGCCACAAGTTGTCAGTTGATTTTTTTATAATTTTAATGTTTATTATTTCGATATCGTTAACTATAGCTTTTTTAATAATTAAAAAGAAATTAATTTATTAATAAAATGTCTGGACACTCGAAATGGTCTCAAATTAAGCATAAAAAAGAAATAACTGATGCTAAAAAATCAAAGATTTTTTCGCAATTAGCTAACCAGATAACTTTAGCAACTAAGCAAGGAAAAAGTGGAGATCCTAAAATAAATCCTTATTTAAGAGATGCTATTAGTAAAGCAAGGAGTTATAATTTACCCCTTGATAACATTGAAAGAGCTATCAAAAGGGGGTTAAACGAAGATAGTACTGATCAGATAGAACAAGTAATTTTTGAAGCCTATGGACCAGGAGGTATTGCTTTACTCATTATAGCTATTACTGATAATAAAAATAGAATCTTGGGAGAAATAAGACGAATTTTAAATAAATTTAATGGTAAATTAGCATCTTCTGGATCTGTCAATTGGTTATTTGGGGAAAAGGGCAAAATATTTTTAAAAGATACGAACATAAAAATTTCTGAAAATTTAGAATTAGAATTAATTGATAATGGTTTAGAAAATATTGAAGTTGAAGATGGACGAACTGTTTTATATTGCCCCAAAGAAAAAATAGAAAAATTAAGAAATATTCTTGATAAAAATAATATTGAAAATGAAGTCGA
>Ga0255345_1003171_pt1 | contig 19560 bp, 33 predicted proteins | sample wastewater_treat_6_FD_192415 | JGI IMG/M metagenome (GOLD analysis project Ga0255345, IMG submission 192415) | Wastewater microbial communities from Lulu Island WWTP, Vancouver, Canada - plant20 | ecosystem: Engineered > WWTP > Wastewater > Unclassified | place: Canada: Vancouver, British... | reverse complement strand
TGCTCCTCGGCGGCTCGTCGCACCTGAAGAAGGCGCAGAAGGTCTGCGAGGTGCTCGAGGTGCCCCTCGCGCGCACGCCCCTCTTCGCGGCCGCCGTCGGGCCCGTCGACGAGACCATCGCCACGCCGCCGCCCTCGCCGCGCGAGAAGCGCCTGGCGCGCGACACCGCGCGCATCGCGGCCGGCGGGCCCGTGCGCCTCGCCGCGGTGCCGGCGCCCGCAAGCTTCGTCGATCTCGGCGATGCCGTGTCGTCCGCTTCTCCGTCCCTCTCCCGTACTCCCCCCGCCGAGGCGCCCAGGCGCCTCCGAAAGGTCTAAGCCCATGCCCGCGTTCCCCCAGGTGTCCGACGAGATGCTCGCCCTCATTCGTTCCCACGTGCGCGACAAGCGCGGCCACGACGTGATCGCCGCCGTGCGCGCCGAGATGGCTCTGATGGGGGAGGGCGTCCTGAGCTACCCGACGCTCGACAAGGACGGGAAGAGCCAGCGCCCCCAGCCATCCGGCGAGACGTCCGCCGACGGGGAGGGCGCGGCCTGGCGCTACGCGGGCACGTGAGCCTCCGCCCTCCGCAGGGCCTCGACCTCAACGCGGTCGAGCGCGCCATGCAGACCGAGCGCAACACACCGGGGTACGTCAAAAAAAGAAAGCAGGACGAGCGCGAGCGCGTCTGCGATCTCTTGCTCTGCGATCTGCAAGCACTCCTCGACAAGGACACCGCCGATGGCACCGGGCCGCGCCATCGCCGCTCCACCCTCCACAAGATCATGACCATCATCCGCGTGCGGCGGGAGGACGCGACGTCCGAGCACCCGATAGCGCCGCCTCCGATCACGCGGCGCCCTGGGAAGAAGCCGGTCGCAGAAAAGTTATCAGTCTTTCTTGACATGGCCAAGGGGACGCGCTCTTCTCTCATCCGAGAGGAGCGGGTCGCCATGAGAACAGGTCCGAAGTCGAAGGTTGTGGGGGCGAAGAAGAAAAGCGAACGGGAGGACGGTCATCACATTGTCACCACGCTGATGCCACTCGCACTGGTGGAGCGGATTGACGCCCACGCGGCGCGTCTGAGCGAGCGGGTGCCAGGCTTTCGCGCCTCGCGGGCGGATGCGGTGCGCGCGTTGATCCTCGCGGCGCTCGAAGCGATCGAAGGCGGCGCTTCGTGAGCGCCGACGAGAGGCCCGCCGAGCAGGGCGGCGCGTTCGCGGTGCTCCTGGCGGGCGTGGGCAGGGTGCCCGGGTATCGCTTTACGTTTTTCCCGCCCGAGGGCGATGGCGACTTCTCCTCGCACGTCTCGACCGAGGGGGAGGCGCGCGCGATGGCGGCGCGCCTGACGGCCGCTATGGCGGCATCCCTCTCGCAGGGGACCGCGACGGTCTGCCGGGTGATGACCGAGGCCGCGTTCGAGGCCAGGCTCGCCACCGAACGAGCGCGGGTGCGCGCGGAGGCGGAGGGGGAGCTGACGCGCGTCACGTGCGAGCGGAACGCGTTCGAGACGCGGCTGTCTGCCTTCCGGATGGTCGCGGAGCATGCCCGGCAGGTGCGCGACGGCGGCTACGGACGAGCGCACGCGGAGTGCGCGGTCGACGCGATGGCCAAGTGCCTCGACGACGACGAGGCGCTTGCCGCCTCGGTCGAGGGGAGCGACCTGCGCCCCGCGCCGGGGGAGAGCAGCGAGGACTTCGTCCGGCGCATCACGAAGGGGCGGACGATGGTCGCCGTGCGGGACGAAATCGCACCGGGCGATCCGATCGCCACCGCGAGGACGTTCACGGTGGACGCGTGGCCCGGCGAGGAGCCGCGACCGGCCGCGCCTCCGCCCCCGAGCCTCTCGGCGCTGCAGGCGGCGCTCCCGTGGGGCAACCGCTACACGCGCGCTTTTTTCGACAACCCGCAGGCGCACAAGCACTTCGCGCACGCCCTCGTGCACATCGTCAAGGCCGCGGGGGCGCTCGCGTCCCTCGTGGACGAGCTCGAGCACGAGGCGACGCCGACGCTGCCCTCGGTGCAGGGTCTGCGCGAGCTGCACAAGCGCTACCTGGCCGACGTGGTCATCTCCGCACTCCGCGCCGCGAACACGTTCCCGGGCGGCGCGCTCGACCTCGACGCCGAGGTGGCCGCGCGGATGGCGGGCAACGCCGCCACGAAGGGAGTGGGCCCGTGATGGGCCTCGACGTCGACCGCTTCGTGGCGGAGGGCGAGATCGAGGTCGAGCTCGACCCCCTGCGCGGCGGCCTCGTGGTGCGCGGGGAGTACCCGAGCACGGGGCGCACCGCGTACGTGCGCAAGGACGTGGTGGACCGGAAGCTCGCGGGCGCCGCGGCCGAGCTGGAGGAGATGCGCGCCGGGTACGCGGCGCTCCGCGAGGCACTCCGCAAGGTGCAGGTCGCGGGCGCCCACACGTGCCAGAACCCTCTCCTGTTCGTGGCGGCCGACGTGAGGGCCATCGTCGTGAGCGCGCTCGAGGCAAAGCCGCCCCGCGCGTGCGAGGCGCCAGCGATGGCTCCGAACCCGACCGCGCGCACCGGACCGCGCACGCCCTGGGACGATCGCGGCTGGCACCCGGACGGCGAGGACCTCGGGTGATGGCGGCCCGGAGGAAGCGCCCCGCGCCGACGTCGGACGACGGGTTCCCGCCGTACCTCGTGGTGCACGCGTACGACGACTGCCGCGGCATCGTGGGCGAGGCGGGCGAGCCCGTCGCGATGGAGCAGGTCCCGTACGACGAGAACGGCGACGTTGTCTACGTGCGCGAGGACGTTGCGGTCGAGCGGCAGGCGGACGCCGTCGCCGTCATGCACGTCGCCGCCACGAACGGCAGCGACGCCCTGTGGCACAGCCAGCTGCGGGCCCTCACGAAGGAGCGCGACGCGCTGCGCCGCACGTGGGACCGCACGGCGCGGCGCGAGCTGAACATCGTCACGGCTCTGTCGCGCCTCGCCAGGGGCGACGTGCTCGACCCGGTCGCCTTCGCCAAGGCGGAGCTCGCCGAGTGGCAAGCCGACAAGGAAGCGCAGTTCGAGGAAGAGCGCACGCTCGCGCAGGAAGGGGCACGCACATGAGCACCTGGTACGCCATCAAGGAGGGCAGCGGCTCGTGCCTCTGCTTGGCCGTATTCCCGCAGCCCGACGGCTGGATCACCCAAGACAAAGCCCTGGCCGAGCGCGCCGCCCGGGTAGGCTGGGGCAGCCTGGTCACGTACGAGCACGAGGGGGAGGGCACGCCCTCGTACGAGGACGTGGCGACGTTCGCGGGGACGACGTGGATCGGCCACGACGGGAGGCACCTGTGAGCGAGCCCCTGACGACCAACCCGGAGAGACTCTGGGCGTTCCACGCCACCTCCCGGAGGACGAGGACGCGCACGTGGTTCGTGACCGGCGAGGGCCTCGCGAAGGCGGAGTGCATGCGGTCGCTCGAGGAGGAGCGCATGCGGGCGGACGATCCCGAGAGGCGATCGCCCATCCAGGAGTACATCCGCGCCGAGATCTCGGAGGACGGGTGGTCTCGCTTCCGTCAGGCGTGCGCCCGAGCGGACGCCCTGCGCCAGGAGCGGGACGAGTGGGAGGCGCTCGCCAAGCGGGCCGCGGAGCTGCTCCGGCCGACGTTTTGGCTGACCGTGGAAGGGCGCCACTCCCCGAAGAACGCGCTCGTGCGCGACATTGACGCCGCGCTGGAGAGAGCGGCCAGGAGGCGACTGTGACGACACCGACCACGACCAACCCGGCCCGGCTGTGGGCCTACACCCGGCGGCACTGGAGGGGCGCCCTCGACGGCGCGCTCACCGAGCACGAGCCGCTCTTCGCCTTCCGCGAGGAGGACGACGCGCGCGAGCACCGCGCGCGCGTCGCGTTCGGCGCCGTGGGGCCACAGACGGATCTGGCCGAGTACGTTCTCGCCGCCGTGGCCGACGACGTCGCGAGGGGGTGGGAGGGGGCCTTCCACGCCTGCGAGGGCGAGGCCGTGTTGATCCGCGGCGAGCGCGATGATTTGCGCGCCGAGGTGGCGGCGCTCCGAACCGAGGGAGAGGCGCTGCGAGGGCGCGTGGCGGCTCTCCGTGCGTTCGCGGAGGGCGTCGTGGAGAAGGTCCGCTTCGAGCGGGTTGAAGGGCGCGAGCTCTTCGACCTCGCCTACAAGGCAGCCTGCACGGACGAGTGGGCGGCGCGCCCCTTCGTGTTCGGCAAGGTGTTCGCCGACGCCGGTCTCCCGGCGACGCTGACGGCTATCCCGAATCGCTACTGGCCCACGTCCTACGACGAGGCCAGCGATCCGTGGTTCGTGGCGCAGACGGAGCTTGGCCCCATCACCATCGGCTGGCGCAAGCGGGTCCTCAGCATCGACTGGTCCGCGTGGCCCTCGCCGCCCGACGGCAGGACGATCTTCGTGCGCGAGCAAGACGGCGACTTCGAAGGGCGCACCACGGTGTGGGAGAGTGGCGTCCACGCGTGGTCCTACGAGAAAGCGACGGAGTACCTGCGGCGCTTGCGGGAGGCCGCGCTGGCGAGGACGTGGACGGACGCGGACCGGCCCCCGCCGCACGACGTGGCGCGCGCCGACCGGGTCAACGTGGCCGATGAGGCGAACGCCGCCTTGCGACAGGACTGGAGCGCTCGCGCGATCCGGGAGAGGAAGGCGCTTCGCCTGATCAACAGCGCCCTCTCGTCCCTCCCCACGGGGGCGGGGACGAAGGCTCTTCGCGACGTCGAGCGGGTGCTCATGGGGCTGGGGGAGGAAGGCTGATGCCCAATCCCTGCTGCTGGAAGTGCGCGGAGGAGATCGAGCCGGCCCCCGACGAGGACGGCTTCCTGGACGGCGCGATCGTCTCGTGCCCGTCGTGCGACGCCGACGCGATCCTCGTGGTCATGGACGATGGGTCGATGTGGACCGACAGCCCCGACGGAGAGCCGTCGTGACGCCCGCGGAGGGAGAGGCGCTGCGCAAGGATCGCGCGCTGCTCGTCGAGGCCGTGCGCCGCATGCGGGACGAGGTCGAGCACGCCAAGGACCGGCACGAGGCCGACTACATGGTCGACAAACACGCCTACCGGGTGCTCAAGGAAGTCGGCGAAGACCCGCGCGTCTGCTCGAGCGCCTACTCCGAGCGCAAGCGCGACGCCGTGAAACGCAAGCAGAGCGAACGCGTGAGGAAAGCATGAGCCGCCGCCCTACCATCGGGCCCGACGGCCCGAGCTCGTTCGTGCTGGCGCTCGCGGCGGCCTGGTACGGGTACATGATCCTCGTCCACGGGAACGCGGTGCCGCGCTTCGATGCGTGGATGTTCGCGCACGACGAGGCGTTCCGCGCCAACGTCCTCCTGGTCGGCTTCGTGTTCCTGCTGCTGTCCCCCTTCCTGCTCACCGGCTTCGTGTGGCTCTGGGGCGCGGCGTGGCGCGCGCTGGGGCGCGCGATCCGCTACGGGTGGCATCGCTGGCAGGCGCGCAAGCCAGGGGGGAAGCGCTGATGGCCCACTGGCAGAAGTGCCTCGTCTGCGGACAGGAGAGCGCGAAGGTGCCCTACGAGCTGCAGCACCTCCCCGGTCCGCCTTGCTTCCCGTGCCAGGCGCCCTACGAGCGCGGGTTCGACGAGGCGATCGTGGCCAGCGTGGCTTACCACGTAGGCCTCGATGAGAAGAGGCTCGCTCGCTACCTGAGGGAGGCGCGCGCGTACGAGCTCGCGTACCCGGAGCGCTTCCAGGGACAGGACCCGATCACGCACCTCGTCGCCCTCCTCCGCGACGCGGAGTACGCCAAGCTGCACGCCCAGGTCGCAGACTGCCGCCGCTGGCTCGACACGGTGCCGACGTGAGCCGGCGCACGATGCCGGAAGGCTGGGCGGCCGGCCTGTACAAGGGGCACACGTACTGGGTGCGACGCGCCGACCCGCCCGGGCGGCGCGCCGTGATGGTGCGCGATTGGCTCCTTGGCTGGTGCGTCACCGCGTACACCCCGACGGGCGTGCGCAAGCAGAACTATCTGGAAACCCGCCGGAAATGCCTGGCGTTCGTACGAGACACGGAGAAATGCCCATGAGTGGGATCGAAGCCCCCAAGAAGCTGTTCGCGTTCCAGTTCACGCACTACTCGAGCGACATCATCGTCGCGAGGGCGGATGTCGCCAACGTCAACCAGGTGTACCAGGACGTCAGTCACACCGCGGTGTGGCCCGTCTCGCCCGTCATGTCCTACACGCGCGACGATCTGGTGGCCGAGGAGCGCCTCTCGTGGGAGGGGCTCCGGGCGCGCCTCGACGCCATGCGCGCGTCGCTCGCGGCGGTTGGCGCGCACGCCCGCCTCCGCGCCTCTCTTGGCGCGGCCGTCGACCCGTCACTCCTCGCCACCCTCGTGCAGGAAGCCGAGCAGCGCGATGACGAGATGGCTCGCGCGACCCGGAGCACCACGTGAGCCTCACGCTCGAAGCGCCGGAGCACCTGTTCGCGTTCGTGTACCAGCGCGCGGGGCAGCGCGTGGACCTCATCGCCGAGACCGAGAGGGAGGTCGCGATCATCATCCACGTGGGATCGCAGAACGACGCGCAGCTCCCTCTCTCGCCCATCGCCACCTACCTGCGGCACGACCTCTCGCTGACGCGCGTGGCCGAGGCCGTCCGTGAGCGGGACGCGTTCCGGGACCGCGTGGACGCCCTGAACGCCACCCTCCACAAGCTGCGCATGATGGGCCTGTCGTGCGGCGAGAACGGCGAGGAGCGGATGCCGCAGGCGGCCATCGAGCTCGTCGCGAACGCGGAAGCGCACGACGCCTACCTCTCCGGGCAGATGGCCGACGACGGCTACAACTTCGGGCGGAGCACGCGGTGAGCCGCAACCCGCAGCAGGCCGATCTGTCGGGGTACGCCATTCGCGCACTCCGGCGCGAGACGGGCCTCTCCGCCGATCGCTTCGGGCGCATGATCGGCGCCTCGCCCGCGAGCGTGTTCCGCTGGGAGACCTCCGAGGAGGCCACGCCGCGCATGGACCCCCTCCCGCACAGCCTCCTGCTCCTCCTGCGCGCCGCGCTCGCGCAGCCCGAGGAGAAGCGGGGGCTGTTCCTGGACCAGCTGCACGCGAGTGTGCGCCGAGGCGGCTCGCTCGGTACGCTCTGGGCGCTCTCGCTCCTGCTCCGCACGGCGCTGCCGCTGATGTCCCGGGACAGCGCATGAGCGAGACGAAGACGAAGCTCTCGCTCGGGGACATGGTGCAGCTTGCGTTTGACCGGCAGCTGGCCGAGCACATTTCTGTCGTTCTTTCCCCGCCGGAGGCGCCGTACGCCACCGTCGATGCGTTCATGCACCCCCATCCCGAAGACGTCCCCGAAGACGCCCCCGAAAGCGATCCCGACGACATGGCCACCCTCCACATTCGCCCCTCCGTGCAGCGCTACCTGTTCGACCACTCCCTCGACGAGCTCGCGCGCGACCACCACGTCAAGGCGCGGATCAGCGCCGACGGCACCCGCGTCTGCCTCGCCTACGATCGGATCCTCGCCACGTTCGACGATCCGTACGCGCCGTGCTGCCGCGGCCTGATCCTGCGCCCGGCCCTGTTCGCGACCTTGCTCGCCAACGGCGAGGCGCCGAGCGACGCCTGGAAGAGCCTCCCGCTGGGCCCCTCGAAGGTAGTCGCCTGGGGCATGGACCGCTTCCCGAACGCGGGTGAGCGCGTCGGCGGACAGGACGACCTCGACTGGACGGACCCCGGGCTGCAGGTCTGTGAGAAGCTCGACGGGACGCTGATTCACGTGTACTTCGACGACGTCGCCGACCGGTGGACGTGCGCCACGCGCGGCGTCCCCGACGCCGACGTGCCCCTCGACGAGCGCGACGCGAAAGAGCGCTTCGGGATCACCTTCGCGGATCTCTTTCGCGAGGCCGTCCGCGACACGTGCGACCGGGCCGCGATCGCTGTGTTGAAGGCCGGCGGGGGGCCGCCCGCGCGCCCGCTCGGGACCGACATGAGCCTCGACGCCCTGCTTCGCACCACGGGCCTGCTGCCCGCGTGCACGTACGCGTTCGAGCTCACGAGCCCGTACAACAAGGTCGGCGTCACCTACGCCGACAAGACCGCCACCCTGCTCGCCGCGCGCCACACGGATCGCGGCGTGGAGATCCCACTCGCCGAGGCCGCTTCGCATTGGTGGCTGCTCGACGACAACGGATCCTACGCCGCGCTGCCCGTCGCACCCACCTGGAGTGTGAACACGCTCGAGGGCGTGCGCCGCATGCTCCGCGGTCTTCGCGCCGATGCCTGCGAGGGCGTCGTGGCGTGCGACAGCGCGTTCCGGCGCGTGAAGATCAAGAGCGAGGCGTGGCTGTTCGCGACCCAGCTGAAGGCCGGGCTCGTCACCTCGCCCCGGCGCGTCATCGAGCTCGTCGTGGGCCACCAGATCGACGACGTCCTGCCCGTGCTCGACGACGTCGCCAAGGAGCAGATCCACCGCTTCCGCGGCGAGCTCGGGGAGTGGTGCGCGAAGGTCGACGAGGAGATGCGGCGCCTCGCGAGCGCGGCGCAGAGTGGGTGCGTGGTCGACGGCGGCACCACGCCCAGCGGCGGCAAGATGCTCCTGTTCGACAACCGGCGCATGGACAGCGCGTTCGCGGAGGCGGTGCTGAAGTCGCGCTTCCCGCGCGCGCTGCTCTTCGGGATGTGGCGCACGCAACCGTGGGCCGAGCGCGTCTGGGAGAAGCGGCTCGAGGGCCCCTGCTCGGCGCTCGCGTACCTCGAAGCCAGCGAGCGAGAGGGGCGGTTCTCGACCGGGTTGAAAGATGAGATCCTGCAGCAGTTGCCCCCCGTGCAGCTTGTGCCCGCGCGCGATCCGAGGGCAGCGTGAGGGTGCGACGAATCGCGGAGGCGCGCGCCCAGAACGAGCGCGAGCGGGTGGATCTCCTGCTGCACCTGCACGCGCGCATCCAGGGGCAGCTCCTCGGGCGCTTTCCGCCGGGGCACCTCGAGCAGATCCTCGTCCTGATCGAGGCGCCGTCGGATCAGGACTGGCTCTCCGCCTCCGAGCTCGTCGTGGTGGACGATCTCTTCGCGTACCTCTCCCCGCGCGAACGGCACCAGGTCGTGCGCCACGCGTGGCGCTGGGCCTGGGCCCAAGCCACGCACGACACGCCGCGAGGCGAGCTCGCGCACGAGCGCGAGGCGGCCGTGATGCTCGTGAGCGCGGACGCCAACCGTGGGCTGCGCCTCACGCGCGGCCTCACGTTCCGCGAGGCCTGGTCCGACCAGATCGCGCCCCTTCCAGACGTCGAGCGCTTCCGGACACGAGACTGGTCCCCAGCGGGGAGTGGCGAGCGCCCGTGAGCAACGAGGAGCCGTCGTACGGCCTCACGCTCGCCGTGCTCGGCCTCCTCGTGCACCGCGCGACGCCGCCCCCGAACCACCCCGCGCGCCTGCGGCGCCACCTCGAGCCGCTGCTGCGGGCATGCGGCGTCGGCGTCGCATCGCTGTCGCACCTGTGGCTACCCAACCAGATCGCCTTCACGCTCTGCTTGCGCCTGCCGCCAGACGGGGCGCTCCACACGGTGCGATGCCTCGTGGCGCGCGATCCGAAGCGCGGGGAGGGAAGCCCGGACGAGGAGGATCTCTTCGGCGAGTGCGTGGCGACCGAGATCGCCTGGCGCATCGTCGTTTACCTCGTCAGCCGCCCGCGGCTTTTGCGGGCGGGGACGGACGCCGAGGGGCGGTGGCGGGAGGAGGGGACGACGGGGGCGAAGGAAGGGGGCTGAGGCGCGCGCGCCGCCTCGAGCAGCGCCCGTGCCGCACCGACGCGTAGCCGGCCAGCACGCAGAGCGCCGCCTCGACGAACATGTTCGGGGTGGTGCGCGGCCAGGTCAGCACCGCAACGAAGAGCAGGCCCAGCGCGAACATCTGCAGCGCGAACCAGATCCGCTCCTTCGCGGCCGCGTCGGACCAGTCTTTGTTGATCGGGGTCGGGGGGGAGGGGAGATCCGCAAACGAGGGCTGCGTGCTCATGCTTCTTGGGTATCACGATTTCGTTGACAGAGGGGCGAAGCGCGTGAGATCGTCCCCTTCGTCACGGGCTCGTCGGCGGCATGGCCGGCGGTTCCTCTCTCGGATGTGTGCACCACCCCCGCCTCGGCTGACCACCGGCGCGGGGGTGTTGTCTTTCCAGGCCCGGCTGCGTACGCTTGTCGCATGGCCGGACCGAAGATTGGGGCGATGCAAGACAAGCTCGAGGAGGTGCTCGACCGACTGGATCAGTCGGACGTCGAGCGACTGCTCCTCTCGCTGGCGAAGAAGTACAACGTCCAGCTCCCGGGGGGCGGGGGCGGCGGCATGCAGGGGCTCGGGGTCGACGATTACGGCGAGCGCATCCAGGCCGGCGACGACATCCTCGAAGGGGTCTCGTGCTTCGGCACCCCCGTGCGCGTGAACATGGACGGCGTCGCGCGCCGCACGCGCGGCCTGCGCGACGATTGACGCCTGACGCGGCCCTCGCGGGCGTGCAAGAGGTGATTGCCGGCGAGCTCCTGCTCGAGGCGCGCGCCCAGGATCGAAAGGCGTCGATCGCGGCGCGGCATGTCGACGGCCACGTCCGGATTTTCTGGCAGATGGTCGAGGACGACGCGAGGCACGGGCGGCGCCTGCCTGCCCCCGAGGATCTCGCGCGGGGCGGGTTCGCCACGTTCAGCGTCCCGGGGGCGTTCAGGGACGCGAACGCGTGGGAGAAGCGCCGCCTGCGGGCCGAGAGTCGGGCGGCGGATTGCAGGCGGTGGGCGACGTCGTGCTGACGCCTGACGTCGCGTGGCTGTTCCTGGCCGCCCTCGTGATGGCCGGGTCCGCCGCGTTTGCGCTCCTTCCGAGCGCGACGGGCACGACGAAGGGGACCCCGATCCCTCCGTCGCATCCGCCCCGCCCGCGGGGCGAGGTGTGCAGCGAGCCGCCTCCCGCGCTGACCGAGGCGGCCGTGCGCGCGCTTCGCCTGCTGTGTCTTCCGCCCCAGGCTTCCCGGGGGGACGTCGACCGGGCAGCCGCGCGCATCGCCTGGGAGAACGATGCGCGCTACCCGCCCGAAACGGCCGACTACGTGTCGAACGCGGATTTTCAGCGGCGGGTGCAGCGCGCGCGCGAGGACGTGTATGCCTGGCGAGGCTGGCGCTAACCAGCCCAGGTAAGACACGCTGTTCGTGCCCCTGCACAGCCGGTACCAGTGCGTCTCGGGCTCTACGTTCGTACGAACGCCGTCCAAGACCAGCTCCATCGCGGCTTCGAGGAGGGCCCATTCGCGCTTCGTGTCCTCGGGCAGCTCCTCGTCGGCGCGTGGGCCAAGAAGCGGCCGTAAGGCGCAAGGCGGGCTTTTTCTTTTTTTGTCAGGGATGGGATGGGTCGTGCGTCCTATCTTCATGACCAACGCCGCCACGCCGTCTCGCCTGTCCCTTCTCCTCGCGGATCGCCTCGAGACCGCGTTCCCCTCGGCGAACGAACGAGCCTTCGACCGAGGGTGCGTCGTCCACACCACGGACGATGGTTGTCTCACGTGGCGGATCGAGCCGGACGGGCTTGTCGCGCTCGTGGTGAAGATCCCCGGCCACGACGTGGAGCTCGTCGCAGTTGCTCTTCCCTGCTCGACCGGCGACCACGCGATCAAGCTTCGCCGCTGCGGGGAGGCCGACCTCACCCCGCGCCACGTCAGCCTCCTCGTCTCGGCTTGCAAAGCGCTGATGCCCTACAAGGAAGGTTCCCTCCCCTGCGTCGGCGAGCGCACCGTGCGCGGCGCCGCGCACGGGCTCGAGCCGCGCGACCGAGTGGTCTTTCAGGCGGAGCACCACGCCGCGCAAGCGCTCGAGCGGCAGGGGGCGCGCTAAACGGCTTCACAGGCCGAGGCGCGTGTGCGCGTCGACCGCGGCGGTGAGGCGGACGAGCCCTTCGTAGGCCGCGTGGACGGGGATCGACTGGAGGGGCGTTCCCTTCCCGTGCTTGCGCGGGATGACCGGAAAGGGGACGCCCGGGAACAGCACCCCGAACGGGCGAGCGTGGAGGTGGTGCGGGGCCGAAGGGCGTCCGCCCGTGACGGGGTCGACGACCGCGTCGATCTCGAACCCCGCGATGCGGAGGTGGCGACTCGCCCGGTAACGCAGCGGGCGACTGCGAATGCTCGCGGGCGTTTCAGGGAGCAGGAGGCAGAGCCAGCTCACCGTGAGGGCGTGCACACGCGCCGAGCTCGAGTCCGGCGTGCCTTCGCCCCTTTCCGCGCCGCGGATCTCCCGCTGGAACGCCGCCCAGTCGATCCCCGCCCAGGAGAGCGCCGTCGAGACGCTCAGGCGGTCCCGGGCGCCTTGCCGGAGCAAGTCCCGGACGATCGCCGCCTGCCACTTCCGCACCCCCCGCGGATCGCTGGCCCGCTCCGGCACGTCGTACGGGTGCGCGACCGGCCAGCGATACGCGTACGTCCTGTCGCGAAAGGTGATGTGGCCACTCACCATGGCCCACACCCGCACCCCCCTCTCGTCCACCGTTGGGTAGGTGCCTGTGGCCCTGGGTGACACCTCCCCCCACGTCAGCTCTTCCCTCCCCCCCACCGGCTTGCTCTCGACCTCGGCCGGCTGCGCAGCGCCCACGAGTGGATCCGGGGCGCTTGCGGATGTAAGCCAATCTCCCACCTGGACCAGGGGCGAAAGCTCGTCCGTTGGGAGCGGAATCTCTTCCAAGTCTGCGAAATCCTTCGAGAAAGGGGGTGGTGGGGGGGTCATCATCTCTACCCGAACAGGTAAGCACTAAAAACGCTTTGGTCGTCACAGCCAACGAAGTTTGTGGGGTGGTTATATCCGGAATGGGAAAGATGTACAATGCAACTGGTCGTCACATCCGAAGAGGGTTTTGTGGTCGTACGCCTATCAGGGAATGAGCGTGGTAATGACTAAAAACGCTTTGGTCGTCAGTGAAACAAGAGGGTACAGACGTATCCGGACGAAACAGGCCGATTTTGGGGGTTTTGAAAATACGCATGCGGGCGCGCACGCGTAGCACAAGTCGTGCCAGTGGGGACCTTGGATCCTGCCGAGGATCTGTCCTCGTTGGCCCGCTTCCTGCTACGCGTGTGCGCGCATCCGCGCGATACGTGTCCTCGGGGCCGGATTTCGCTCAGCCCTTCCTGGTACGGCCCTCTTCCGGTGCAGAAACTGGCGTCTCGGGTGTGACGACCAGTTGCATTGCACATCTTACACTCTTGCCGGCGGACGCCCCACAAACGCCGTCGGCTGTGACGACCAGTCGCAATGCACCCGCTGCACCAACCGCGACCGTTCGCCTTCCCCAGCCCAGTCGGCAATGACGACCAGTTGCATTGCACGTGTTACGTAAGGCGGTCGTCGCTCCCTGCTGCAGGAAAACGGCCCCTTTCGCGCTTGGGTTGCATTGTCTCAGGAAAGCCAGTTGCAAGGTGCATCCGGCTTGCCGAGCTGCCCGTGCCTGTGGCACAGTGCAGCCGTTCCTCGTGTGGCGCGTCGGCCCGAACCCGGGCCGCCGCGCGAGACCCTGCGGGGAAGCGTTCACGCTACCGGTCCCCCCTCCCTCCCGACAAGGATTTTCCTGATGCCCAACTCTGCCGTTCTCGCCGTCGCCCTCGTGGTGGCGGCCACGCTTCTCCTCGCCGTGGTGGCGCTGTTCGTGCTTTGGCGAAAGGCCGAGGACGACCGCGCGCGCCTCGCGGCCGTCGAGCTCGACCACAAGCAGGCGCGCTACAGCTTGCAGCGGGCCCACGACGCGCTGTCCGACAATCTCGGGCGGGTCCAGGCGGAGAGGGATCTGCTCCTCGAGCACGCGAACGGATGGGAGGTGGCCAAGACAGCGCTCGAGGAAGCGAACGAGGTGCTCCGCAAGGACGTCGACACGATGCGCGTCTCGCTGCTCGAGTCCGAGCGCCGGAGGCTCGACGTCGGCAGCGTGATCGGGCGCGTCATCCACGAGAAAAACACGTGGACGCAGCTGTACCAGAGCCTCCGGTCGACGGCGGCCAACGCGCAGAGCAGGCTCTGGGGCGAGATCGCTCACCAGGCCAAGCTCCTGAGCCGGCCCGTCTCGGCCGACGTCGCGAAGGTCGCGAAGGCCGCCGAGGTCGTCTACACGCAGCCCCTGCCGCGTCTGCCGAGCGACGACGACTACCGCAAGGCGGTCGCCCTCGCCCACGACGGCGGGGGCGTGCAGATCCCCGCGACGGTGCCGCCCGACGCGCCGAAGCCCGGACCGGACGCGGCATGAGCGATCCCGCGACCACGCCCCTGCGGCCTCTGCCGCACATGCCTGGTCTCGGCGAGGTGCCGCTGACCAAGCGAGAAGCGGGCGACACCCTGGCCACCTGGCTGCAGCGGGCCCGGACGACGCGCGGCATCACCGCGCTTGCGCTCGCGTCGGCCTGCAGCATCTCGCGGCCCTGGCTGACGCAGATCGAATCGGGCGCGTCACTCCCGACGCCCGCGCTGACCCTCCGGCTGGCGCAGGGGCTTGGCGAGGACATGGCCGTGGCGATGAAGCTGCTCGAAGCGGCCAAGAAAGAAAAGGCACTCCGGGCCGGGGGCAAGAAGCGCGGCCTCGACATGTCCATCGCCGAGCGCCTGTCGCACGGCCGGGCGCAGCGGATGCGCATCCTGCAGATCTTGTTCACGCGGCTGATCCGGCACGTCTCCCGGCCCTCCGCGGGCGCCATCGCGCGCGAGATGGGGCTGCAGCAGCGCACGGTGCAAAAGCACCTCGAGCTGCTCGAGGGCGAGGGCTTCGTCACCACCCTGGACGACGGCACCACGGCGTTCACGCGGGCGGTCACGGTGTACGGCATCACCCTCGAAGGCATCGACCGGGCGCAGAGCGAGGGCTGGAAGCCGCCCTTTCACCAGACCGACCCGATCCTGTACTACGTGGCCGACCTCGCCCGTCGGCACGAAGCCGCGACGACCGGCCGCGGGATCGCCGAGGCGCGCGGATGACCGGCAACGCGCAGGACGCGCTCGTGGCCACCGTCTGCCTCTTCACGCCCCTCGTCGTGGCGGGAGCCGCCAGCTGCCTGGCGGAATGGATGCTGCGGCCGGGGGCGTGCGCGCCCCCGCCCCTGCCCAGGCCGCCGGCAAGACCTGCGGCGCTCGTGCCGCGCGAGGAGCGCGACGCGCTGGCGCAGGAAAACGCGTTTCTGCGCGAGGAGCTCGCCGTCGCGCGAGGTCGATCCGGGGATCGTGGCGCTCACCCGGGCCCTCTTCCCGCCCGCCCTCCGCGCGCAGGTTCGCCCGCAGAAGTACGCCCCCCACATCACCCTCGTGCGGGAGGAGCCCCTGCCCCGGTTCGCGCTCGACCCCCTGCCCGGCAGCCTGGCCCTGTGGCTTTGCGACGGCAAGGCGGTGCGGTTCTTCTACGATCCCTCGCCGGTGGTAGGCGACACGTACGTGTGGCTGCGCGTGTTCTCGCTCGGCCTTCGCTGGTACCGGCGCGAACGCCTCGGCCTGCCGCCCACCTCGCCGCTGACCCGCCCCCCGAACGGCGAAGACTGCTTTCACATCACGCTCGGCAACCGCAAGCCCGACCGCTGAGGCCCGTCGCCTCGGCGCGTCTCGCTCGGTTCCGCCCTTTCCCTCCCCCCCCCGCTGCCCCGAGGAGTCCCCCCATGGTCGTGCTCGAAGATTTGCCCCAGAGAACGTTGGTCGCCTACACGGAGTTCCTCGAGCAGCAGCTCGCCTCCACCAGCCGCGGCCTCGAGAGCGAGGGGCTTGGCGGTGCGGGCGTCTACCTCGAGACATCCGGGCGGGGCTGCGAGCACGTGGGCCTGTCCTTGCACGAGGAAGACGGCCACGAGACCTGGACGGTGAGCTACCCCGCGCCCACCCAGTACGCCGAGCCCCAGCGCGAAGGCCCGACGTACCACACGCCCGAGGAGGGGTTCTGGGCCCTCTTCTGCCTGGACCAGCAGATGCCACTCCCGACGCCGGACGCGCCGCCGGTGGACGACGAATGAGCGCGTTCGCGCGCAGCCACGCCCTTCGTCGTGGCAGCGGCCCGCGCCCGCAGTGGCGCAGGGGAACGGGGCTCGCTCGCCCCCCGGGCGGCTGGGAGAAGGCCCGCCGACAAAGCTGGCTGCGGCGCCGGTGGCAGGCCCGCCGCGCCGCGTGGCTACGGGAACGGCTTGCAAGCGCCGACCGATCGGCGCTACCCCAGACAGCATGACCGCCTCCGAGCCCCTCCTGGTCTGCCTCGACACCCGCCCGTCATGGGCGTGCCCCGAGGCCCTGTTCGCGGACGCGCTCGAGAAGCACGTGGCGCTCGGCAACGCCGTCAAGCTCTCGGAGCACGTGGTGGTCTACCCGGCGCCCGAGGCGCACGAGGCGGCGCGCTTCGTGGTCTTCGACGACGAGACGGACTTCACGTGCGGCTACCCGACGCTGCTCGTGGCGCTCGCGTCCGGTCTCGAGCGCGTGGCGCTCCACGCCTGGCCGCCACCCCCCACGTTCTGATTCAAGGGCGGGGCGCGGGAAGCGTTGACGGATCGAGGCGCTTTCGGGTACTTCTTTCCCAAGCGAACGTGAGGCGCCAACCGGCCCCCCTTTGTTCGATCGCTCCCCCGCTCACGTCACCCCCTACCGGGGCGTCTCCGACTCGATCAACGCGATGTTGCGCGCGGCCAACGGCCCGCGCGGCGTGACGAACCCGGCGGTGCGCCTCGCCGCCGAGCACATCACGCGGCAGATCGCCCCGAAGGACTACCTGTCCGAGGTGATCGCCGTGCGTCACTGGGTGAACAAGCACGTGCCCTACCTGCGCGATCCCATCAGCGTGGAGTGGGTGCGCGATCCGGTCGCGCTGCTCGAGCAGGTGGACAAGCACGGCATCGCGCGGGCGGATTGCGACGAGATCGCGCTGCTCATCGCGTCGTTGTGGATGGCACTCGGCAACCGCGCGGATTTCGCGACGGTGGGCTTCGTCTCGTCGAGGGAGCCGCCGACGCACGTGCTGGCGCGCTGCTGGATCCCCAAATCCAACGTCCCGATCGTCTGCGATCCGGTCGCCGGCACCCGAGAGCCCAAAATGCTGCAATCCGTGCGCACGCTGCGCACCTATCCGATCGCGGGAGGCTGACGATGGCGTACACCTGGATCGCCAACTGGAACGACGCGCCCCGCTGGCCCGAGCTCGGCCTGTCGGGCCTTGGCCTCGTGCGCACCCTCGAGCCGGGCGACGTGCAGCGCGCGCAGAAGGCCGCGGCGAGCAAGGGGCGTCGCCCCCCGTCCGCCAGCGGCGGCGACCCGATCGGGCAGCGCGAGGAGGGCACCTGGTCCGCTCCGTCGACGGGGCAGGGCATGGGCCCGTGCCCGGCGGGCACGGTGCCGTACAAGGGCACCTGCGCGCCCACGCAGACGGGCGCGGGGGGCGGTGTGACGCAGACGGGCGCGGGCGGCGGTGTGACGCAGGCCCCCGCGGCGTCGTGTCCGCCCGGGACCACGCTCTACAACGGCATGTGCATCACCACCTCGTCGGGCGGCGGCATGACGCAGGGGCCCAGCCCCGTCGCGCCTGGCGGCGGCCAGACGAGCGCCTCGCGCCGCGACGGCCGCAGCCGTCTCGACCAGGGCGGCGGCCGCCCGCCGGGCCCGGGCGTTCGCCTCGTGCCGGGCGGCTCGCAGCAGAGCTACGCGCCCCTCCCCCCCATCCCCACCGTCAGCACGGGCGGCGCGACCCCCGCGCCCCCGCCTCCGGCGCCCCCGACCCTCCTCCCGGGTGGCAGCGGAGGCGGTAGCCCGTACGCGTCGCTCGCGCCGCGCCTTCCGAACCCCTTCGCCACGAGCGCCGGCTCGCCCTCTCGTCGGTACCCGAACGGCACGACACCGCGCGGCGCGTACCTGTTTCCGGACATGCGCCTCGCGCGCATCGCCTACGAAGCGCAGCCGTCGCAGACCATCGTGCAGCAGTCGGTGGTGCACGCCGCGGCGCCGCCTGCGCCGGGCGTGGCGTCGCCGTACGCGTCGCCTGGCGGCAGCTTGCCCCAGCCCCTTCTCACGACCCCCACCGCGGCCGCCCAGGCCGAGGAAGCGGGCATCGAAACCCTGCGGGCGATCGCGCGCGGGCAGCAGCTCGCCGTGCCTGCTCCCTCCTCGGGCCCGGGCGCGTTCTGGGTGGTGGCGGGGATCCTCGTCGCCGGGGGCCTCGTCTGGGCGGCCACGCGCGAATGACGCGTCGCCGCCTCTTCGCCTTCGACGCGCTGCCGGTCGACACGATGGCCATTCCCGTGGCCGGCTTCGGCGCGTCCTCGTACGTCGATCTCGACCTGCCGCGGTGCTTCGGGTACGGGGGCCTCCCCGCGACCGCGTACGCCACGACGGTGGCGAAGGCGGCGCTGCAGGACAAGGACAGCGCCGCGCTCTCGAGCCCGGAAGCGAAGCTCGCGGCCTCGGTGTTCGAGGCGGCCATGTCGGGCAACGTCGGGAGTGCGACCGCGGCGATCACCTCGGCCGCCAACCAGATGGCCGCCGTCGGCGCGACCGCGGCCTGTGCAGCCACGGGGGCGGGCGCCGCGGTGGCGCCCCTCTGCGGCATGGCCGGCTCGCTCCTCTTCGGCAAGATCTCGTCGTTCCTCGGGAGTGGCTCGGGCAAGCCGTGCCTGAACGCGCAGGAGGAGGTCGCCCAGGCGCAGATGGCGCCGTACCTCAGTGGCGGGCCGGCCAACACGAAGCTCTTCTGCGACGGGGACGCCGCGTGCGAGGGCGCGATCGCGGAGGCGGCCTACGAGTACGCGGACCGCATCAACTGGTGGTGCTCGATGTTCTACTACTGGCCCCTGACCGCGACGATCGTGGCCGAGGGCAAGAAGCTCGGCTTGCCGCCTTGGCCGGTGCCGCCGCCCTCGACCCCGAACCCGCTCGCGCCGCAGGCATACAACGAAGCGATCCGGCGCGCCGCGGAGGCCTATCGCCTTCGGTACACGTACGATTTCCGCGATCCGCGCTGGGCCGCGTACGCCAAGAGCAAGTTCTTGGGCGACGTGAGTGCCGCCGTGGCGAAGCGCAAGCTGAAGACCTGGACCACGGCGTCGGCAACCGCCAAGGCGCTCGCCGACAAAGAGTACGACGCGCTCGTGCGGGCGTGCCCCCCGCCGCCCCGGATCAACCGCGGCGGCGGGTTGCCGGCGTGCCAGCGCAAGGCAGCCGACGCGGCCACGATCATCGCGGCGCGCGCCTACATGTACTCGGTCATCGACGGCGCCCCCGCGGTGCAGGCGACCGAGGTGGCTGGGCTTCGCTCGCAGTTCGCGGCCGAGGTCGCGCAGGACGCGATGCTCGCGAAGCTCGCGAAGCAGGCCGCCGACAAGGCGGACGCCGACGCGAAGCTCGAGCGCGCCGTGCAGTCGGACGCGATCCGCGCCTCGCTCACGAGAAAGAAGCAGCGCCCCACGATCGTTCTCGGGTTTGCCCTCGCGACCGCTGTCGTGGCGGGCGGGATCTACCTCCACCGTCGTCGCGGCTGACGCGCCCCTCCCCTCCCCCCCCTCCAGGACAGCCTCCATGAGCACCTACACCCACCTCGGTTTTGCGGGCCTCGGCTTCAACGAGTTCGCCCCGGCACGCGCGCCGGCCGCGAGC
>Ga0255345_1003163_pt1 | contig 19595 bp, 10 predicted proteins | sample wastewater_treat_6_FD_192415 | JGI IMG/M metagenome (GOLD analysis project Ga0255345, IMG submission 192415) | Wastewater microbial communities from Lulu Island WWTP, Vancouver, Canada - plant20 | ecosystem: Engineered > WWTP > Wastewater > Unclassified | place: Canada: Vancouver, British... | reverse complement strand
AGACTATCAACTTCCGCGACTTGGTGAACACCATCGCCGGTGTCTGCCTGGCACCGAACTTCGAGAACCAGGCCCCGGACTACCCGTTCTTCTCGGTCCTGATCACCGGCAACAACCGCGCCCAGGCCGCGCAAGACGCCCTGCGAGCCATCGCCGGGCAGAACCGCACCAAACAGGCCACCGCCGTGCTGGACGCCCTGGAGCTGCTCGACGGCGAGAAGATCGACCCCTACAAGTCGAAGTACACCAAGTTCATTCTCGATACCGTCAAGGCCAAGGGGCACGGCCAGGTAGTCAACCGCAGCGAGATCATCCAGGACGACCACGGGCTGGAATACATGAACCCCGGAGGCACGCGGCTTGAGCCGGAATGGGTGACCGTCATCTTGGCTGCATTGGTCTACTCCGGTGACATCGTGCTCTCCATCCCGGGCAAAAAGTTTGATGCCACCGGGCTGCAGCAGCTTGCCGCGACCGGCATGGACGAGCTGGTCCGCTTCAAGCACCTGGAGCAGCCGAAAGAATGGAACCTGCCCGCGCTCAAGGCCCTGTTCGAACTGCTCGGCATGACGCCGGGTATGGCCCAGCTCGTCACCCAGGGCAAGGACGAGCCGGTGCAGAACCTGCAACAGGCGGTGGGCAAGATCGTCAAGCGCATCGTCATGACTCAGCAAACCCTGCGCGAAGGGCTCTCCTTCTGGGGCCTGGATCTGCTCGCGGGCACCGACCTGGCCAGCCAGGCCAGCGGGCTGGATGAAGCCAAGGGCTTCTTTGAATCGCTCCAGGCCTATTCCTCGCCGGGCAAGCTGAAAAACTTCCGCTACAACGCTCCCGAAGTACTGGCCCACGAAAAGGCCGTGAAGGCGCTCGATGAGCTGGATGCCCTGCGCGAGTTCATCATGGACCACAGCCCGACGGCGTCCTGGCTCTCTACCGCCGAGGCGGTGCTGCCCGCCGAGCACGACTGGGTGGATCGCATGAAGACCACCCGGCAGGATGTGCTGGATGCGCTCAAGCAGGCCGACCTGACCGAGCTGGCCAGTCAGTCCCAGAGCATCGGGGCCAAGCTGCAAAAGCTGAAGAAGGATTACACCGTCGCCTACATCGGCCTACACACCAAGGCCCGGCTGGGGGTGAACGACGACAAGCGCAAGGCGGGCCTGCTCAACGATCAGCGGCTGCAAACCTTGCTCAAGCTGGCTGGCATCGACCTGATGCCCCGGCAGCAGCTCACCGATTACCAGAACCGCCTGGCCGGACTGAAAAGCTGCTTCGCCCTGACCGAGCAAAATCTCGATGCCTCGCCCATCTGCCCGCATTGTGGGTTCCGGCCGTCGGTGGAAACTGTTGCGGCGGCAGGCTCGCAGATGATCGACCAGATGGACGCCCAGCTCGACGCCATGGTGGCGGCCTGGACCTCCAGCATCCTCAACAACCTGGAGGATCCGATCACCCTGGCCAACATGGATCTGCTGAAGATCGACGACCGCGAACCGCTGGAGGCCTTCATCAAGTTGAAGGAACTGCCGGTGCCGCTGGACAGCAACTTTGTTCACGCCTTAAAGGAAGTACTCTCCGGTCTGGTCAAGGTCACCGTCAAGGCGCAGGAGCTGCAACAGGCCCTGCAAGTCACCGACGGTCCGGCCACCCCGGCGGAGATGAAGAAACGCTTTGAGGAGTACATCGATCAGCTCACCAAGGGCAATGACCCGGCCAAGGTGCGGATCGTCATGGAATAAATGAGTCACGGGTCGCGAGTCATGAGTCACGAGTCATTGACCAAAGACCCGCGACTCGGGACCCGACGACCTGAGCGGATCGAATATGGCAAGAATTGAAAAGTTCGAGGATATCGAGGCATGGCAGCGGGCAAGACAGCTCGCAAAAGCCGTGTATGCCACCACATCGGAAGGAAAGTTCGCTCGTGATTTTGGACTGCGTGACCAGATTCAAAGGGCAGCCGTATCGGTGATGTCCAACATTGCCGAAGGATTCGAGCGTGGTGGTGATGTTGAATTCCGGCGATTCCTTGCCATCGCAAAAGGCTCTGCCGGTGAAGTCAAAGCGCAGCTTTATGTGGCTCTCGATGCCGGGCTAATTGATCAGACTGCTTTCGACTCGCTTTACAAATCAGCCACAGAAACAGGAAACCTCATTGGCGGTTTCATGCGCTACCTGAGTCGCGAGTCAGCGGGTCAAGAGTCACGAGTCAAAAGCAATACAAAGAATCGGAGCAATTCATGAGCGACAAATACGGACAGCAACAGACAATGTTCGAGACAGAAGGACCCGCGACCCGCGACTCGGGACCCGTGACCTGCTTAGGCATGACCTTTGAGAACGACGAGGCCCGCCGCGCCCACTTTATCGAGGAGCTGCGCAAGAAGCTGCATGACCCGGAGTTCCGCAAGATCGAAGGCTTTCCCATCGGCAGCGACGAGGACATCCTGAATCTGAGCGATCCGCCGTACTACACCGCCTGCCCAAACCCTTGGATCGCTGACTTCATCGCCGAATGGGAGGCGCAGAAGCCGGAGCAACCAGAGGGCTATCATTACCACCGGGAGCCCTTTGCGGCCGATGTGAGCGAGGGCAAGAACGACCCCATTTACAACGCGCACTCCTACCACACCAAGGTGCCGCACAAGGCCATCATGCGTTACATCCTCCACTACACCCAGCCGGGGGATATTGTGTTCGACGGTTTTTGTGGGACCGGCATGACAGGCTTGGCCGCGCAATTATGCGGCGACAAGGACGAGGTTATTTCTCTTGGGTATCAAGTGAAGCCGGATGGGAACATTTTGCAGGAGGAGACGGATGAAAATGGCAAGAAGATCTGGCGGCCGTTTTCAAAACTGGGGGTTCGTAGAGCCATCCTAAACGACCTATCCTCTGCCGCAACATTTATTGCCTATAACTACAATACTCCCGGCGAGGTTTCCGAGTTCAGTAAACAAACTAGAAATACGTTGAAGTCCATCGAGAAAGATCTTGGATGGATGTACGAAACCAAGCACAAAGATGGTCGTATTGGGAAAATTAATTATGTCGTGTGGTCCGACGTTTTTCTCTGCCCAAGCTGCACCGGAGAGGTCGTTTTCTGGGAAGCGGCCGTGGATAAAGACCTTAAAAAAATCAACGATGAATTTAAATGCCCCCATTGTTCTACAAGCCTGAACAAGAAAAGCGTTGACCGTGCTTGGACTACCAAATATGACGAGGCAATCTCTGAAACTGTAAAGCAGATTAAGCAAGTCCCTGTATTTATCAATTATTCAATTAGCGGAAAACGCTTCAACAAGTCCCCAGATGAATTTGACCTCCGATTAATCGAAAAAATCGCAAATACCAAAATCCCATACCCATTTCCTACGACTCCTATTCCAAAAGGTGACAAAACTGGAGAGCCTTTGAGAATAGGGATAACTCATGCACATCACTTTTACACAAGAAGAAACCTGTTTGTTTTGTCGGCCCTTTGGTCTGCGTATGAAAACAACCCAAAAGGAAGACTGGCGTTAACATCAGTTCTGATCAAAACAGCCAGCTTACTGCATAATATTGGGCTGAAGGATGGGAAAATAAATCTTGCTGGCGCTCTTCCGAATGCCATGTACATCCCATCAAATCTGGCAGAAAGAAACCTATTTCAGCTTATTGATGGAAAGATCGATGATTTTACTCGTGCGAACCTTGAACGAATCAAGGCCAGACAGGTCGTCACACTTGGTTCGCTTAGCGCCCCATACATAAGCAATTCCTCGTCGAGGAAGATTGATTACATTTTTATCGACCCCCCGTTCGGTGCCAATTTGCATTACTCCGAGCTCAGCTTCCTTTGGGAGGCATGGCTTGGCATCGTAACAAACAATGAACACGAGGCTATAGAGAACAGAACACAGGGGAAAAAGATTGATGACTATCGATCTTTAATGACCGATTGCTTCAAGCAAGCGTATGAGACTCTACGACCTGGAAGGTGGATGACTGTTGAGTTTTCTAATACCAGTTCTTCGGTTTGGAATAGCATCCAAACGGCTTTAAGTGATGCTGGTTTTATGGTTGGGAATGTTTCTGCTCTGCATAAAGGGCAAGGTACTTTCAATGCGCAAACAAACCCAACCTCTGTCAAACAAGACCTCGTTATCTCGGCCTACAAACCCAATGGCGGCTTTGAAGAGCGATTCCATAAAGAGGCGCAAACCGAAGAAGGCGTGTGGGATTTTGTCCGCACCCATTTGAAGTACTTGCCGGTCACGAAACAACAAGGAACCTCGCTGCAGTTCGTCGCGGAACGCGATCCGCGCATCCTGTTCGACCAAATGGTGGCTTACTACGTCCGCAAGGGCTACCCCGTGCCGATTTCGAGCCAGGAGTTCCAGATTGGGCTGTCGCAGCGTTTCATCGAGCGCGACGGCATGTTTTTCCTGCCGGATCAGGTGGCCGAATACGACCGCAAGAAGATGACCTCGGGTGAACTCAAGCAGATTTCTATGTTCGTCTCCGACGAGGCGTCCGCCATCCAGTGGCTCCGCCAGCTCATCAAGGAAAAGCCGCAGACCTTCTCCGACATCAACCCGCAGTTCATGCAGCAACTGGGCGGCTGGAGCAAAAACGAGGCCCAACTCGACCTGCGTGAACTGCTGAACCAGAACTTTCTCAGCTACGACGGCAAAGGCCCTGTGCCCGAGCAGATCCACGCCTACCTTTCCACCAACTGGAAAGAGCTGCGCAACCTGCCCAAGGATGATCCGACCCTGGTCGCCAAGGCCCGCGACCGCTGGTACGTGCCCGATCCCAACAAGGCGGGCGACCTGGAGAAGCTGCGCGAGAAGGCTCTGCTCAAGGAGTTCGAGGAATACAAAGAGGTCAAAAAGAAACTCAAGGTCTTCCGCCTGGAAGCTGTCCGCGCCGGATTCAAGAAAGCCTGGCAGGAACGCGACTACGCCGTCATCGTCGCCGTGGCCGATAAGATCCCCAACAACGTCCTTGAAGAAGATCCCAAGCTGCTCATGTGGTACGACCAGGCGGTAACACGGATGGGAGGGGAATGAGTATGTCTGCCGCTTGGGATTGGGCCAGCGCCAAATGGTGGAAGTTCGACTTCCACAATCACACTCCGGCATCGGACGATTATGGGAAAGGCCCCGACCAGGCCCAGCATAAACAGATCTCCCATAAGGATTGGCTGCTCAACTACATGCGGCAAGGCATCGATTGTGTCGCGGTGACGGATCACAATTCTGGTGCCTGGATTGATCCACTCAAGCAGGCACTCCAGGAGCTGGCATCCGAAGGTCATCCGGATTATCGACCCCTCTACCTCTTCCCCGGCGTTGAGATTACCGTTCAGGGAAATATCCATATCCTGGCCATTTTCGGCCCAAACAAGACCACCTCGGATATCGATTCGCTGCTCGGTGCGGTGAGGTATCGCGCCACCAAGGGAAAGAGCGACGGCTGTTCTGAATGCTCCGCTGTTGAGGTGATTGACGAAATTGCAAGGTCAGGCGGGCTTGCAATACCTGCTCATGTCGATCAGGCCAACGGACTTTTTACGGTTTGTACCGGCAACACACTGGAGCAGGTGCTCGACAACAAGTGTGTATTTGCCATGGAGGTCACGGACCTTGCTCAGGCAAAACCGCAGCTTTACATCGGCAAGAATTTGAATTGGGCGGAGGTTCTTGGAACCGATTCCCATCATCCGTCCGGTACCGGCGGTCAACGCTACCCTGGGAGCCATTTCACCTGGGTAAAAATGTCGGAGCCATCCTATGACGGATTACGGCTGGCGCTCATTGATGGGGCTCTCTCCCTAAAGCGGTCGGACCGCTTCACTGGTGACCCCAATACCCATGGACAACTAGCCATCGAAAGCATCGTGGTTGACGATGCGAAGTACCTGGGCCGAGGGCAATCCTTTTCCTGCCAACTGAACCCCTGGCTCAACACCATCATTGGTGGACGAGGCACAGGGAAATCGACTTCGTTGGAGTTCCTGCGGATTGCTCTCAAACGGAAGGGAGAAATCCCCAAGAGCCTTGAAAAGGAATTTACCAAATACAGTCAAACGTCGAGCGACCGCCAGGATGAAGGGCTGCTAAAAGATGCCACGAAAATCACTGTCGGCTTCCGAAAAGACGGTGGTCGCTTTCGAATCACCTGGTCTAACGCCGACAACAGGCACGCCATAGAGGAAGAGACCGCTCCCGGAACCTGGAGCGCTTCCGAGGGAGACATAGCACAACGATTTCCTGTCAGGATTTACAGCCAGAAGCAGATTTTCGAGCTGGCGAAGCATCCCCAGGCGCTCTTGCAGGTTGTCGATGATGCCCCGGCGGTCAATCATCGTGATTGGCAACTTGAGTGGGAGGAACTGGTTTCCAAATATCTCTCGATTCGCGCCCAGGAGCGTGAAGTTCAGGCCGGACTTCAAGAAGAATCGGTAATCAAAGGTCAGCTTGAGGACGTCAAACGCAAGCTCGAGGTTTTTGAAAAGGCGGGCCACGCGGATGTCCTTAAGGCTTACCAGCTCAGACAGAACCAGAGCAAGGCTATCGACTCCTGGGAAAAGACCTGGGAAGGTTCCGCCGAACAGGTTCGGGATGTTTCAGGAAGCCTGTTGCCACCAGAATTGGATTCACAGCATTTCGACGTTGGAAATGCGGATAATAAAGAGCTGATCGACGCTGCAGCGAGCATTCGTGCGACGTTTGAGAAACTCCAGAATGAGATGAATTCAATCGCCCAGCGGATTGATGATGCGAAGAGCGCGTGGAATCAAGCGCGGCCCAGTCTGGAAATATCGAAGAAAATCACAACGGCGAACCAGGAATACACCGACCTCCTTGGTCAGCTCAGCGCAGCAGGTGCGGGCGATCCTTCCGCATATGGTGTTCTGGTTAAGCAGCGGCAAGATCTCGAGGAGAAGCTCAAGGGGTTCAACAAAAAGAGAGAAACTCTTGCGCAGCATCAGAAGAGCGCGGAAGAGTGCTTGGCCAAGCTCCATGAGCATCGGGCCAAGATAACCAAGCTTCGCGAGGACTTTCTCAAGGATACCCTCGTCGGCAATTCATATGTACAGATCAATGTCATTCCGTTTGGAAACAAGATCACGGTTGAGGAAGAATTCCGTAACCTGATCGACCGGGGCAATGGCGGCTTTGACCGCGACATCGGCGTGGTCGATGGGGATGAGGGCCTGCTGGCTACACTGACGCAGAATTCTTCCAAAACCATGGAAGAAAAAATTGCGGCATTGAAATCATCGCTACTTGCCATCCATGCGAACGATACAACAGCGGTGACTGCAGCCAAAGATCGACGTTTTGTCTCCCATATCCAGGGACTGACTCCCGAGCAAATAGATCGAATTCGCTGCTGGTTTCCCGATGACTCCCTGGACGTCAGATACAGCCTCAAGGACGGTGAGAGCTTCAAACCCGTAGAGCAAGGATCGCCGGGGCAAAAAACGGCCGCGCTCCTGGCCTTTATCCTTTCGTATGGCAATGAGCCTCTCGTGCTTGATCAGCCAGAAGACGATCTCGACAACCACTTGATCTATGACCTGATCGTGACGCAACTGCGGGAGATTAAACAGAAACGACAGGTGCTGGTGGTTACGCATAACGCCAACATCGTCGTGAATGGTGATGCGGAAAACGTCATCGCCCTGGATGTGAGGTCTGGGCAGACCCGAATCGTGACACAGGGTGGACTCCAGGAGCCTTCCATACGGGATGAGATATGCCGTGTGATGGAAGGCGGCAAAGAGGCCTTTGATCAGCGATACAAACGAATCAATGCAGGACGATAAGGACTTTGGCTGGAATGGCATCGAGCGAAAACATATGGCAATACAGCACCGTTCATAACAGCGCCTGCAAGGTCATCGAAGAACAGACCTTGTGGGGGCAGACGGTGTGCCGTGTCTGGTTGCCGAACCAGGACGCGGTGGTGCGCGTGCCCCGCTCCGCCTTGCGGCCGCTGAGTGCCGACCTGCAGCCGGAGATCGAGGCCGGACGCATAGCCTATGTGGCCGCCGCAGCCAAGGTGGCCGAGGTGCTAGAAGGCTCCACCAGCGCCACCGAGGGCCATGTATTACTGGCTCCCATGGAGTCCAACGTCATCCCGCTGCCGCACCAGATCCACGCTTTGTCCCGGGCCATTTCCGGAGACCGCGTGCGCTATTTGCTGGCCGACGAGGTGGGTCTCGGCAAGACCATCGAGGCCGGTCTGGTCATGCGCGAGCTCAAGCTGCGCGGGCTGGTTCGGCGAATCCTGGTCGTCTCTCCCAAAGGCATCGCTACCCAGTGGGTGGCGGAAATGCAGACCCACTTCAATGAGCAGTTCCAGCTCGTGCTGGGCGACGACATCGGCACCTTGCAGCGTCTGGCTCCAGGGGCGGACCACCGGAACTCAGCTTGGTCGATGTTCGATCAGGTCATCGTTTCCCTGGATTCGGTCAAGCCCATGGACAAGCGGCGCGGTTGGACCGCCGAGCGCGTCGCCGAATACAACCGCAGCCGGTTCGAGGATCTGATTACCGCCGGTTGGGACCTGGTGGTGGTCGACGAAGCGCACCGCCTGGGTGGCAGCACCGATCAGGTCGCCCGCTACAAACTCGGCAAGGGCCTGGCGGAAGCCGCGCCCTATGTGCTGCTCCTGTCGGCGACTCCCCACCAGGGGAAGACCGATGCCTTCCATCGCCTGATGAACCTGCTGGATGACGACGCCTTCCCGGATATGGACAGCGTCTCCCGTGAGCGGGTGGCCCCGTATGTCATCCGCACCGAAAAGCGCAAGGCCATCGATGCCGACGGCAAGCCGCTCTTCAAACCCCGGCGCACTCAGATGGCCCCGGTGGCCTGGGAGAGCCGTCATCACCTGCAGCAGCTTCTTTACGAAGCGGTGACCGACTACGTGCGCGAGGGCTACAACCAGGCCCTGCGCGAGAAGAAGCGCCACATCGGTTTCCTGATGATTCTGATGCAGCGCCTAGTGGTCTCAAGCACCCGGGCGATTCGCACCACGCTGGAACGGCGACTTGCCGCACTCAAGGAAGGCGAACAGCAGGCCAGCCTGCGCCTGGCGGAGCTGGAAAACGGCATGGAGGGATCGGAAAGCCCAGACGATGAAATGGCCGAGCTTTACGACATGGACGGCCAGGAGCTGCTCGATGAGCTGCTGAAATCCCACGTGTCGGCTCTGCAGAGCGAAGGCAGCCATGTAGAGACCCTGCTTGATGCGGCGGTTCGCTGCGAACAGGCTGGACCGGATGCCAAGGCCGAGGCGTTGATCGAGTGGATCTACGAGCTGCAGGCCGAGGAAAACGAGCCTGACCTGAAGGTGTTGATCTTCACCGAGTTCGTGCCCACCCAGCAGATGCTGAAGGAGTTTCTGGAAGCCCGGGGCATATCGGTCGTCACCCTGAACGGCTCCATGGATATGGAGGAACGCAAGCAGGCCCAGGACGCCTTCCGCAAATCGCACCGCGTGCTGGTTTCCACCGATGCGGGCGGTGAAGGTCTGAACCTGCAGTTCGCTCATGTCATCATCAACTACGACATCCCCTGGAACCCGATGCGACTGGAGCAGCGAATCGGCCGTGTGGACCGTATCGGCCAACCCAAGAAGGTGCGGGCAATCAACTTCGTGTTTGAGGATTCGGTCGAGTTCCGGGTCCGCGAAGTGCTAGAGCAGAAGCTCTCGGTAATCTTCGACGAGTTCGGCATCGACAAGACCGGCGACGTACTCGACTCCGCCCAAGCCGGTGAGCTGTTCGAGGATGTGTTCGCCTCGGCCATCCTCAATCCTGACGGTATCGAAACCTCCGTCGATCACACGGTGGCTCGGCTTCGCGATGAGATTCAGCAGGTACGCGAGGCCTCCGCCATTTATGGCATTTCCGAGGAGCCGGATGTGCAGGCTGCTGAGCGTCTGCGCTCCCATCCGCTGCCCCATTGGGTGGAGCGGATGACGGTGGGCTACCTCAACTCTCACGGCGGCGCGGCCAGCCGTAAACGATCCTGGTGGGATCTGAATTGGCCGGACGGCCAGGAACATCGCAAGGCCGTGTTCAACGCCCGGGAAGCGGACCGGCTGACCGATGCGACCCTGCTCAATCTTGAAAACAGCCGTGTCCGTGGGCTGGCCTTGAACCTGCCGCAGATCGCGGCTGGCCAGCCCTTGCCTTGTGTCAGCGTAAGCGGGCTGCCAGCCAGCATCTCCGGTCTCTGGGGACTCTTTGAGATCCGCCTTCAGGCCGGAATGCACCAGAAGACACAACTCCTGCGCATCCCCATGGTACGGCGGGGCTATGTCAGCGTGTTCCTGAGCGAGGAAGGCAAACTGTTTCTGCCCACGGCCCGGCATATCTGGGATGCGCTGCAGACAGCGGAAGCCCAGGTGCAGAGCACCCTCGGCCAGGATGAATCCATCACCGCCCATGAGAGCTTGCAGATTGCTGCCGAACAGGCCGGACAGGAGCTGTTCGACGCCCTGCAGCAGGCGCACCTCGCCTCTGTGGCTCGTGAGGAGGAACGTGGAGTCGTCTCTTTTGCCTCGCGCCGCAAGGCCATCGAACGGGTTGGACTGCCGGAGGTGCGGCAATTCAGACTGTCCCGTTGCGATGCGGACGAAGCCGAGTGGCGGCATGAACTGCAATCGGCAAGGCAGATCGTGCCGGAAATCCGGCCGCTGCTGATGCTGCGGATCATCAAAGGAGGCGCTCAATGAGTAGTTGGCGAGACGCCATCCTGAACGACTTTGTACCCAACGTCAGCAAGCTGACCCTGGTCGCGGACCCGGATTGCCTGCTGACCGAGGAAAAGCTGGCCTTGGAACTTCGCGGGCGCGGGTTCGACCTGATCGAGTTCAGTGACCCGGTCGAATTCAGGTACGCCTATGAGTCCAAGTACCGTTCGATCTGGGACCGGGGTGAGCACACCGATCTGGTGGTGGTCCTTCGCTTGCAGAATGCGGAGCTGGAATCGTTGCCTTACGACCTGCTCCAGGCTGGCCGCAAACTGTCGTTCAACCTGGGGGATCTCTTTCCCAATCTGAGCTACCCGGTCATCGAGAAGCTCGACCGGAGCTTGCTGGATTCGCTTTTTGAAGCCCAGCGCAAGTCGCCGCCGGATCGCATGGGCGACAACGCCACCAAGGATTTCATTCTTCGACACGTGTTCGGCATCGCGGCGGAACTGATCGCCAACGAGGTGGAGCTGCTTCGCGCCTTGCTCCGTCTGCACTACGGCAAGCTCCGAATTCCACTGATGTTGGCCGAGCGGCTCATCCAGGTTCTCAAAGGCCATGATGGGTTCAAAGCCTGGCCGCTCTCCGAGATCGTTCCGGACGATGAGGCCTTCTTCGCCTTTTTGCAGGAACGCTGGCCGCTCTTTCTATCAAGGCTCGGCAGCGCCAATCAGGTACGGGAAGATTCGCCGGAATACGGCCTCAAGTATCCCGGCCCTGACCGCCTGCCGTTCGACCATCAGGACATCAAGGTCTACATCGACAATCTGTTCCTGGAGGGGAAGCTCACCCCAGTCGAGGCCAAGGACATTGAAGTGGACGCCGGGTCGTGGGTTAGAAGTGGCATCGCCACCTCCGGCGTGGATGATGACGAGCTGCGGATTTCCCGCCTGTTTGACCTTGTCGAGAGGGGATTGCCCACTGCGGAAGCACGTTACTCGGACTGGACCACCTTCGCGCTGAAATGGGCCGAACTCTCTGCCCTGGTCCATTGCGGCAACAACACCGAGTATCAGACCCGGCTCAGGGAAATCGGCGATGCATTGAACACGACCTTTGCCGGTTGGCTGGCGGACCACTATTCCAGTCTGATCAACCTTCCGCCGACCAATCCGGCCATGCTCCACCACGTGCCGCGCCGCCTGGCTCGGGACATCGAGGACTCCGGTAGCAGCCGCGCTGCGCTGATCGTGGTTGACGGCCTGTCCCTGGACCAATGGGTGACCATTCGCCAGCTTCTGCAAAAGCAGGACGCCAATCTGGTCATGCGCGAATCCGCAACCTTCGCCTGGATTCCGACGCTGACCTCGGTATCGCGGCAATCGATCTTCTCGGGCAAGCCGCCGCTCTATTTTCCGTCATCCATCAACTCGACCAACAGCGAAGAGAAACTTTGGAAGCAGTTCTGGGAAGGCCATGGCCTGTCCCGGCTGGATGTCGCCTACCAGCGCGGCCTTGGCGATGGTGATGCTGCGGGCGTCCTCGACTCCGCAATCCATCCCGGGAAGACCAAGGTGGTGGGGCTGGTCGTGGACAAGGTCGACAAGATCATGCACGGCATGCAGCTCGGCTCGGCCGGGATGCACAACCAGATCAAGCAATGGTGCCAGGGTGGGTTCCTGGCTGAGCTGGTCGGACAATTGTTGGAATACGGCTATGAGGTTTGGCTGACGGCCGATCACGGCAACATCCAATGCGAAGGCAAAGGCCGCCCGTCTGAAGGTGTGATTGCTGAAACTCGCGGCGAACGGGTTCGTGTCTATCCAACGCCGGAACTCCGCGCTCAGGTGGCTGGGGCCTTCCCGTTTGCCCACGAGTGGCAGCCGGTCGGGTTGCCCGCAGATTATTTCCCCCTGGTGGCCGGTGGCCGCGACGCATTCGTGAATCCGGGAGATGCCATCGTAGGTCACGGCGGTGTAGCCATCGAAGAAGTCATCGTGCCCCTTGTGAAGTTTGAAAGGAGAACACGGTGATGAGTAAAAGACATGAAGCCATTGGCATCAAGCAGGCGATCCGTTTCGAGTGGATGCAGAAAGCAGCCAATCTGCTGCTGGCGGGGCTCGACGCCAAAACCATCCGCCAGGAGCTGCATGAGTTCCTCGCGGACCGAAAAGGCAATGGCTCCGAAGGGGAACGAAGCGATCAGACCCGGACCTTTGTGGTCAACAACCTGATGAAGATCTGGGCTTCTCCTGACCCCGAGTTGATTCCATTCCGGGATGCCTCGCTTGCCTTCCTGCGGGAGAACCCGTCCATGGCCCTGGCGGTCCACTGGGGGATGATCTCGGCGGTCTATCCGTTCTGGTTCAACGTGGCCCGGCAAACCGGCCGTCTGCTGGCCTTGCAGGATCAGGTGACCCAGACGCAGATCATCAATCGCCTGAAGGAACAATATGGCGACCGGCAGACCGTGAGCCGCTACGCGAGATTTGTCATCCGCTCCTTTGTCGCCTGGGGAGCCCTGAAGGATTCCGAGGCCAAAGGCTGCTATGAGAAAGCCGCTCCTGTGAGCATTGCCGAGCCAAACCTGGCCATCCTGATGTTCGAGTCCGCACTCCTGGCCACCCCGGAGGCCAAGGGCGCATTGGGGCTGCTACTGAACAACCCGGCATTCTTCCCATTCCAGCTCCCTGTGATGACAGGAGATTTTGTTTCCCAGCGCAGCAACCGGATCGACGTGGTTCGCTATGGGCTGGACGATGAGCTGTTGAAATTGAAGGGCAACTAAATCAGGGATGGGACGTGAATGCCTTGGACTTCGGAACACACTAAATGGCTGGTCGACACCGGCGAACGACTGAAGACCGCCGACGGCAAGAAGGTCGAGGTCTGGGAGTTCCGTCATGAGAACGACGAGGAAGTGCTTTCGGCCTGGGCGAAACACTTCCGGAATCATTACTGTCTGGATACAGATATCGATTTCCTTCGGGGCAAACGTCCGCGACCGGATTATCTGACCAATATCAAGTTCCCTTGCAGAACATCCAAACTCGGCCCAGGAATCAGAGCAGGAGATTTTGGGGAAATTCTGGTTTCCGATTACCTGCAATGGCTTCTCGGTTACTGGGTACCCAGGGTACGGTGGTCATCAAAGGTTGTTCGAGATGAATCGCCCAAGGGCAGCGATGTCATTGGATTCCGATTTCATAAACAAAACGGCGAAGCCTCCACCAAGGACGTGTTGTTTGTCTTTGAATCCAAGACAAAATTCTCCGCCTCTAAAATCAACCGCCTGCAGGATGCCATCAACGATTCAGCCAAGGATCACATTCGAATCGATGAATCGCTGAACTTCATCAAGCAAAAGCTCTTTGAAAAAAAGGAAATCGAACAGGCTCAAAGGATCGAGAGATTTCAAAGCCCCGTAGATATGCCTTACAAGGAAACCTACGGCGCTGCAGCCATCATTTCAGATGAATGTTTCGACGCCGATGAATTGGCTGCGGCAGACTGCCAAAAAATTCCCAAGTCAGCGAAATCCAAGGAGGTCTTTCCTCATCCTAATGGCGATAGCCTTGTCCTCTTGGTTATCAAGGGACCCGGCATGATGGACCTTGTCCACGAGCTCTACAGGAGGGCTGCGGATGAGGCCTGATAGAAAATCCAATCGTCTTCTGGGTGTTACTCGATCAAAAGCTAAGATGATTGAGTACCATGTACCTGAGGAATATCAGGAGATAGATTTATCACTACATCCAAATAAGCTCTTCACCATCTCGATTGGTCTGCTGGGTGACCTCGCCGCCGCCATCAACCGGGAGGAGCCAGATCCCGATTCCCTCTCGGAGCTGAAAACCAATCTGCTATTTTCCGCCCGCTTTTTCGACTCCTACCTCCAGTCAAAGCTGAACGAGACACTTGATCCATATCTCGTGCTTCTGGGCTCCGCCTCCTATTACCTGTGCGACCTGCCTGGGAGCGCTTCGGTATTGGCGAAGCGCATCGATGGCGACTGCCCGGATCTGGATGGCGATGGTTTGGAAGACCTGTTGCTCTGGTTATTGCAGGCCGATCTGGAAACGTATTTTGATGGAGCCGAGGGACCATTCGGCGGATTCATCGACGGGATTTCAAAATGGATTCTCCAGTTTTTCGAGGATGGAAATGGCGAAGAAAATCTTCTCGATCTCGCCACGAAGCTGAGGGACGCCGTCTATGAATTCGGCACACCCAGGCAGCTTCTGTTTGGCGATGTGATCGCGGCGGTTCTGAGGAAAAAGCTCGAAAATTCTGCCTGGAAGGCTTTGCCGTCATATTCCGGGCTGCCCCGCGACAAATGGCTCCACGCGCTGCAAAAGGATTCGTTCATCAAGGAACTCTGGCCTGCCCAACACCTTTTAGGTAAGGCGGATGTTCTTAAAGGCGAGTCTGCCATCGTTCAAATGCCCACCAGCGCTGGCAAAACGAAGGCAACGGAGCTGATCCTTCGAAGCGCGTTTCTGGCCGAGCGCGTATCACTGGCCATCATCATCGCCCCGTTCAGGGCGCTGTGCCATGAGATCAAGAACAGCCTTGTCGAGGCATTCCACAACGAACCCACCAAGGTGGATGAATTGTCCGATGCCCTACAGACCGACTTCGAGATTGCCGAACTCCTGGGGCACCAACAGATCCTGGTCGTAACCCCCGAGAAGCTGCTCTACGTCCTTCGGCACGCTCCGGAACTGGCTGCCCACGTTGGTCTGCTGGTTTTTGATGAAGGCCACCAGTTCGACAGCGGTACCCGAGGCATCACATACGAGCTGCTCCTGACCTCGCTGCGCTCCATGATTCCCGAAGGAACCCAGAAGGTGCTGATCTCAGCGGTCATCAGCAATGCCGAGGCTGTTGGAGAATGGTTGAACGGTGAGCCCAATGTCGTCGAAGGCACAACCCTGATTCCGACTTTCAGGTCGGTCGGGTTCGCGAGCTGGCTCGATCAGTTGGGAAGGATCGAGTACGTCGACAGTCGTGATGCCGAACAAAGCGAGTTTTTCGTTCCGAGGGTGATTGAAAGATTCAATCTCGGGAGAAGAGGCAGAGAGCAGAAAGATCGTCACTTTCCAGAGAGGGACGATGGCCAGGCCATTGCACTCTATCTCGGTATAAAACTGGCCCCTAATGGAAGCATCGCCATCTTCTGTGGCAAAAAATCAACAGCGACAAGCATTTGTGAAAAAGCGGTGGAATTCATTGATCGTGGTATTCCGCTTCCACTCCCACAAGAATTCTCAGACCGAAGGGAGGTTGAACGGCTCCATTACCTCCATGTTGCGAATCTTGGAACTGACGCATCGGCCTCAATGAGTGCCGAGCATGGCATATTTTCTCATCATGGCAATACACCCCATGGCATCCGCCTTTCAGTGGAACACGCTATGCGTGAAAACCTCGTGCGGTTCGTTGTTTGCACCTCCACACTGGCGCAAGGCGTAAATCTTCCAATCCGGTATCTCATTGTTACCAGTGTCTACCAGGGTATGGAGCGCATCAAAGTTCGGGATTTTCATAACCTCATCGGTCGAGCGGGTCGAGCCGGGATGCATACTGAAGGCAGCATTTTGTTTGCAGACCCTATTGTGTACGACAAGCGACGCAACCGAAAAGACGGCTGGCGGTGGGATATAGTCAAGGAGTTGCTTGATCCAGCCAAATCAGAGGAATGCGCAAGCAGCCTCTTTCAACTGATCCCACTGGTTATCCGGAATGACCGTACCAAGTCAAAAGACAAAAAGAATCATACGCTGACATGGGACATCCTGTCTTTTACCAAAGCTCATATAGCCGGGTGGGATTCTCTGAATGAAATTATCAGCAAGATTGCTAAACAATACGGTGGAAACGGTTTCACGGTCGATGCGGTGAAACCACAATTCGAATTTTTCAGCCTGACTCTCGCCTCCATCGAAGGCTTTCTTCTCTCCAACTGGGATGCTGTTGATAATGGGCTGACGGAGGCAGACATTGCTGATCTCGCGGAACAGACATTGGCGTACTTCTTGGCTGATGATGAGAAACGGGAGCAGATTCAAGAATTGTTCAAGCTACTGGCGGAAAACATATCAGAGAACATTACTGACGTTAATCGGCGGAAAGCATTTGGCAAAACACTCTATGGTGTCAACGATGCTAAGGCGATTGAGGGGTGGGTTCAAGATAACGCTGATGAACTTATTGCCGCCCAAGATGGAGACGAAGTTCTTGACCTCGTGTGGTCGTTAATAACGGGGCATGTACACAACAAAGCTTTCAATAAGTTCGATAAGAAGGACGTCCTGAAAGAAATCACGAAGAAGTGGATTTCAGGATCTCCATTTAATCAGCTTTTCCGAATTGCCGACAGTAACAAGTGCAAGCTCGGTAAAGGAAAGAGGCCCAGGAAAGTCAAAATCGAAAATATCATTGATATCTGCGAGGGCGGGCTTGCCTATGATGGGTCTCTTCTTGTGAGTGCATTGTGTGAATTTGTAGAAATGCTGGACCGCGAAGGGACAGGTGATCCGATCAACCGTCTCCAGATTTTCCAAAAGCGGATGAAATATGGTTTGCCCACCGAAACCACCGTTGCCCTTTATGAGCTTGGCTTTTCCGACCGCGTCATCACTCAGGACCTTGCCGCATCCTTGAACCTGGCAGCGACTCAGAAGAAGGATCTCTTGAAGGCGCTGAAAAAAGATCGGGATGGAGCTAGGGCGGTGATGGAGAAATATCCAGCCTATTTTCAGGAGAGGTTGAATGAACTCCTGCAGTAAAAATCCAGATCATCGCCCCAGGCTATCTCGCGCCCGGGGCTGCATCCTTGGCCAGTTTGCTGGAGACGCTCTCGGCAGCCTGGTCGAGTTCCAGTCGCCGGATGAGATCCACCGCAGCTACCCGAATGGCGTGCGGGAACTGGCAGATGGCGGCACATGGAACACCATTGCCGGTCAGCCGACCGATGACTCGGAAATGGCGCTGCTGCTGGCCCGGATGCTGACAGAGCGTGGAGATTATGATCCCGATGCCGCGCTTCAGGCCTATCAATTCTGGCTCGACTCCGATCCCTTTGACTGCGGCATGACCATTTCCGCTGGTCTTAGGGGGTGTCCAAACACCAACAGCCAGGCCAATGGAGCCATGATGCGAATCAGCCCCTTGGGCATTTTCGGGGCCAACCACCCATTGGAGACAGTGGGCGACTGGGCCAAACAGGACGCCGCTCTGACACATCCGAACCCGGTGTGCCTGCAGGCCAACACCCTTTTCACCATGGCGATTGCTCACGCCATTGCCTCCGGCTGCGAGGCCGGGAAGCTCTACCAGAATATCAAACAGTGGGCAGCCGACCTGGCAGCCGACCCGGCTCTCATGGACGCTATCCATGGAGCCGCCGAAGCGCCACCTTCTGACTACGTCCAGCAACAGGGCTGGGTGTTGATCGCGTTCCGAAATGCCCTGTGGCAATTGCTCAATGCCCCAAGCTTTGAAGCTGGCGTTGTCGATACGGTCATGCGAGGTGGCGACACCGATACCAATGCAGCCATTTGTGGGGCGCTACTGGGCGCGGTGTACGGCTTGGACGCCATACCCTGCCAATGGGTCGAGCGGGTTCTGAACTGCCGCCCCAAGGCCGGACATCCCGGCGTCAACCGCCCGCGACCAGAGTGCTTCTGGCCGGTGGATGCTTTGGAACTGGCTGAAGGGTTTATCCGGCGTATTGAATGAGGAGGAAATATGGATGATTTGCAAATGCAACTTTTGCTTGATCTGCATCGATCAAATTTCAGGCAAGGGCCAGGCGGGGACGCTGAATCAAAACGGGCAATGGCGTTGGCTGGTCTCGACCGGTCGCGTCCGCTGAAGATCGCGGATATCGGCTGCGGTACTGGCGCATCCACTATCCTCCTGGCCAAGGAGCTGGATGCCGACATCACCGCCGTGGACTTCCTCCCTGAGTTTTTAGACGAGCTTCAGACCAGAGCCAGCGACCACGGCGTGGCGGACAGGATCACCACGCTGAACTGCTCCATGGATGCCCTGCCGTTTGAGGAAGGTGAATTCGACGTGATCTGGTCCGAAGGGGCCGTTTACAACATGGGCTTCGAGGCCGGGATATCCGCCTGGAGTCGTTTCCTGAAGCCTGGTGGAAAGCTCATCGTTTCTGAGATCACCTGGCTCAGCGCCGCACGACCGCCGGAGCTTCAGTCCCATTGGGAAACTGAGTACCCGGAGATCGATGTCGCATCAGCAAAGATCGGGCTCCTTGAACAGCATGGCTATAGCCCGGAAGGCTACTTTGTCCTGCCGGTGCATTGCTGGCTTGAGAATTACTATCGCCCCATGCAGAGCCGTTTTGATGCGTTTCTGGAGCGGCATGGCCACAGCGACCAGGCCAAGGCTATCGTCGATGCGGAACGGCACGAGATTGCCCTGTATGAAAGATTCCGCGACTACTACAGCTACGGCGTTTACGTGGCGAAAAAGGTGTGAGCCGTGACGCCACCGGAGGCAGGATTGCTTGCCCGGGATGCTCAATTCGATTCCCGTTTTGGGAACCGAACCGGCGTCCGAAAACCGGATTCGAAGTTGTTGCGGCTCGACGTCAGGTATCCGGTTTTACTGCAAACCCGTCACCCTCGTCCGGTATCGGGAAATCAGGAAAGAAATTCGTTTCTCTGGTCGGGTTGTCGGGAAGTGGTTGTGCGAGATGACTTCGGCGTTTGTTATCAATGAGTTACGAGGATCGCGAGCTTTGAGACTGTTTTGCGGTAGGTCGGCGTTCCCTCCACCAGAATTCCCTGCCGCGACCCCTCGTTCGGAGGGGTTTTTTATTGCGCATTGCGCGCGGGACCGCCGGGTCCGCCCCGGGCCCTCTC
>Ga0255345_1003160_pt1 | contig 19613 bp, 18 predicted proteins | sample wastewater_treat_6_FD_192415 | JGI IMG/M metagenome (GOLD analysis project Ga0255345, IMG submission 192415) | Wastewater microbial communities from Lulu Island WWTP, Vancouver, Canada - plant20 | ecosystem: Engineered > WWTP > Wastewater > Unclassified | place: Canada: Vancouver, British... | reverse complement strand
CTGCATGTGTCCCTATGGCGAGGTAGTGACTGAGAACAACGCCGGCCTGATGACGGTGAATGGCCACAGCTACGCTGAACGCAGAACTGAGAACACCAACTTCGCTCTGCTCGTCAGCAAGAACTTTACTGAGCCGTTCAAAGAGCCGATACTCTACGGCAAATACGTAGCCGGCCTCGCCAACCTGCTGGGCGGCGGCGTGATCGTGCAACGGCTGGGTGATCTGATAAATGGTCGCCGCACTACTGCGGAAAGGCTTCGCAAAGGGACCGTGACGCCTACGCTCGAGGACGCTACCTGCGGGGATTTGAGCCTGGTCTTCCCATATCGGCACCTTGTCGACATTACGGAGATGCTTCAGGCTCTCGACAAGATAGCGCCCGGCGTGTACTCAAGAAACACCTTGATCTACGGGGTTGAGGTGAAGTTCTACTCCAACCGGCTCGAGCTCAGCGGCGATCTGGAGACGCAGGTGGCGAACTTGTTTGCCGCCGGCGACGGCGCCGGCGTCACCCGCGGCCTGATGCAGGCGTCCGCGTCTGGAGTGGTGGCTGCGCGCGGGATTTTGGCACGCGCCGCGGGGAGGGCGTAGGCATGGGAGATGCTATCGGCGGCGACTCCGGCGTCGTCAAGCTGAAACCGGGCAGAGACGCAAGGGCTAGGGCGGGCCATCCCTGGGTATATGAAGGAGAGATAAGCCGCATTCGTGGCAATCCGCCTGATGGCAGCATAGTCGCGGTTTGCAGCGGATCCGGATCGTTCATTGGACGTGGATACCTCAACCGCGCCTCGCAGATCGCTGTCAGGCTTCTGACATGGAAGGACGAACCTGTTGATGACGAGTGGTTTGCCCGTCGGCTTCAGGACGCCTTCCGCTATCGCGATCTCGTGGCGCCGGAAGCTCGCTCGTGCAGGCTAGTGCATTCGGAGGGTGACGGACTTCCCGGGCTCATAGTGGACAGATACGAGGGATGCCTGGTGTTTCAGTTCCTCACTCTCGGGATGGATATCCGGAAGGATGCTCTGGTGCGAACCTCGCTAGAGCTAGCCGGCCTCAAGGATGCATACGAGCGCAGCGATGTTCGGAGCCGGCAGTACGAGGGGCTCGAGCAGCAGAGGGGGTTTCTGGGCGCTCCGTTTGATGCGTCCTCGATCCAGATTCGTGAGAACGGCTTCGCGCTGGATGTGGACGTGGCAGGCGGCCAGAAGACCGGGCACTTCCTGGACCAGCGTGAGAACAGGGCGGCGCTGGCGCCGTACTGCCGGGGAGCGCGCGTGCTGGACTGCTTCTGTCACACAGGGGCGTTCGCGGTTCACACAGCCGGGTACGGGGCGCGGGAAGTCCTGGGAATCGATATCTCCGAACAGGCGCTGGAAACCGCACGACGGAACGCGGCTTTGAACCGGCTGGATGGGGTGTGCACATTCCAAGCAGGCAACGTTTTCGATACGCTCAGGCAGATGGCTGACGACGCAGTCGCGCGGCGGTCGCCCGAAGGGCGGTTCGACATGATCATCTTGGATCCTCCTGCGTTCACCAAGTCGCGGGCAACTGTGGATTCAGCCGCCCGCGGCTACAAGGAGATCAACCTTCGGGCCGCCATGCTCATGGGAGAGGGAGGCTTCCTCGTCACGTCGTCATGTTCGCACCACGTGGATGAGCCCACCTTCGTAGCGATTGTAGAATCAGCGCTGGCTGATGCGGGTAGGAGGGCGAGGTTGGTGGAAGAGAGGACGCAGGCGAAGGATCACCCGGTGATGGCAGGCGTTCCCGAGACCCGATACCTCAAGTTCCTGGTTTTTCGGATGATTTAGGCTGCCTAAGCGGTTCCTAAGGGCTAAGAGAGGGAACCATAGTCCTGATGTGAACCATTGAGGCAGGTCATCGAGATGCGTAGGCCGATCAAGATCATTCCCAGGCCGATCGAGGCTGAGGCCAGGAAGGCCCAGCCGCCCGATCTGTCGCCTGAATTTCGTGAGCCCCCGGTGGACGCGCCGTTGCGCTTTGACGATGTCGAAGAGCAGGTCAGCCTGATCAACATGGCGCTGGGCAGTCCTTCTGACCTCGCAGTCAGGAGGATGTCTGACGGCGTTGTGTGCCTGTTTCTGTCGCCCCTGGTCGATCAGGGGGCTGTCCGACACAGCCTGGTTGAGCCGCTCAGCAGGGCCGGCTGGCTTGAGCTGCAGGAGAAGAGCCAGGCAGCGCGGGTGTTGCCTGTGGCGGGTTTGTCAGAGGCGCGCAGCCTCGAAGCTGCAGTCGACAGAGTGGCCGAAGGCGAAACTGCTCTGATAGTACACGGCCGCCCCACACCGTACACGCTTGACTTGAAGGGCCGGGTTGCCCGTCAGGTCAGCCCCCCAATATCCGAGCCGTCGGTGAGGGGGCCGCGGGATAGCTTCACCGAGAACCTGTCCGATAACCTTGCCCTCGTGAGGCAACGCATAAGGAGCCGCGACCTAAGGGTCCGCGAGCTGACTGTGGGCCTTGATACCCGCACCAGGGTGGCCGTATGCTATCTTGAAGGCAGGTCTTCCCCGGAAGTAGTAGACGCTGCGATCCAGCGTCTTTCCGCCGTCACTGCCCCCGCTGTAATCGACAGCTCTTACCTGGTGCCGTATCTTTCGAAAAGGACGTGGTCGCTGTTTCCGCCGGCTGCTGCAACCGAGCGGGCCGATCGTGCGTGCGCCGCTATCGTGCAGGGGCGCATAGTGGTGATATGCGACAACTCGCCGTTTGCCCTTGTAATGCCGATTCATCTGGCCACGCTCTTTCAGGCAAATGAGGATCATTACAACCTCGCCATACACTCTTTCCTTCTCAGAAGTGTTCGCGTCATCGGCTGGCTGGCCGCGACACTGGCGCCGGCGCTCTACATCGGCATCGCTTCATTCAACCCCGGGATACTTCCTGCCCACGCCGTAATGACCATCGCCTCGGCCAGGCAGGGAGTGCCATATCCTCCCGTAATCGAAGTTCTGATCATGGACATCGCCCTTGAGATGCTTGCTGAGGCAACCGTAAGGCTTCCCACGTATGTTGGCGGCGCCGCAACCGTTGTAGGCGGCCTGATACTGGGCACAGCCGCTGCCCAAGCCAAGCTAGTGAGCAATGTGATGATCATAGTAGTGGCACTCACTGCCATCGGCTCGTTCTCGATTCCCGACTATCAAAATCAGCTTTCGTGGCGGACGGTCAGGTACTTGTTCACGTTCTCTGCCGCGACATTGGGGATATTCGGGGTGAGCACTGCGGGGCTCATAATCCTCACCCACACCTGCTCCATCGACGTGCTCGGCGATTCCTTCATGTCGCCCATTGCACCGTGGAGGTGGACATCCATGGCGAAGGATGTACCTATGCGCGTGCCTGAACCGCTAGCGGTGAAACTGACCCAACGGCAGCGGGAAGAAGAGGCTGAGGGCACGGCAGATGCGTGAGCCTTACTTGAGCTGGCCTGAGGCAGCATGGCTGATCATGCAGTATACCGTCTGCGCCAACTATCTGTTCATGCCTCAGCTGTTGTACTCGATGTCCGGTCGGCTTTCATGGGCAATCCCGATAGTCGCCACGTTGCCGGCTGCGGCAGGCGTGTGGGCAACGTACTACTTGCACACCAGATTCCCCCAAGAACGTCTGGGGCAGTTCCTGCCGCGGCTGATCGGGCGACCGCTCTCGATAGTTGTCGGCGGAGCGTTCATTCTTTTCTGGCTGGGCGGCGCAGTGACCAATGTGACTGTGTTCGCGCACTACGTGTCCGACACGGCGATGCAGTCTACCCCCGTGACCGCGCTCGTTGCAGCAAGCGCGCTAATTATCGTGTTGGTTTCACTGTTAGGCCTGAAGACATTGGTACGCCTTACTGACGCTCTCCTGTACCTCCTGGCGCCTTTTCTGCTGTTTGCCCTGTTTTGGCCGTTCTTTGGAGGCAGAATCGACTTTTCCAACCTGGCGCCGATCAGGCTGTCTGATCTGACAGCAGACAAGTGGCGGCTGGCTGGAGCTGCAGCAGCAATGTACCATGGATATCAGCTCGTCTTCATTGCGGGGCCGGCTCTGAACCCGCCGGGCCGTGGCGCGCTTGTGGCTGCAATCGCGGGAACCCTGGCAGCCGTTGCAGCATTCTTGTCATTCGTGGCGATGCCGATCCTGGCGTTCGGATGGCCGTACGCTAACCTTCTGACCTATCCCGCCGCATCATTTCTGGAGGTAGTGGCTCCCAGGACTGGGCTGTTCCCAATACGCAGGTTCGACTTCGCGCTGACCGTGCTGTTCAGGAACATCATGATAGTTGCAGCGATGTCATATTTCTACAGCGCTGCGCAGACAGTGAGCGACTTGGTGTCGCCCTCGGCGCGGCGGATACACCCTTGGTTCGTGATCGGACTGGGCATAGCCATGGTTGTCTCTTCCACTGCCTTCGAGGGGATTCGGACGGTGATGCAGTTCACAGGCGTATGGGTATTGCTTGGGGCCCTGACGACCACGCTGACCATCATTTTGGCCATAGTCGCACGCTTTCGGGCCAGCGTGTCCGGGGTGCGCTGAGATGGGCAACATGCGCTGCGCATGCCGGACGGCGGCTGCACTAGTACTGCTACTCCTGGCGGCACCGACCTCGGGATGTTGGGACGCGCTTGACATCGATAGGCGCGCCTTCATAGCCGTCATGGGATTGGACTCGGACGTATCCGAAGAGGGCAGTCGCCCCCGTGTGTCGGTGATGATCCCTGCAATGGGCATGCCGGGCGAAGGCGGCGCCGGGGCAGGGGAGGAGACGTCCTCCAAGGTGCTGGTGGTGGAGGAGAGCGGGGTCAATGTGGAGGAAGCCGTGCAGAGAATGCGTTCTATGATCGGGGGCGTGATCGACTTCTCAACACTTCAATACGTGGTAACCAGCAAGGACGCAAGCCCGGAGGACCTGACAGAAGCCTTGCATGCGATACAGTTCACACGCTTCATTCCGCTTACGCCTTTCGTCTTCGCTACTGAGCAGAAAGCGGGCGATCTACTCCGAGCCCAGTCGCCTACAGGCAGGAGTCTCATAGATACGCTAGATGCCATTCAGATCCAGAGCCGGCTGGGGTTTGGCCATGTCCAATACCCTGGGGCATGGGAAACCATGGCGATGCTCATCAACAAGACGGGAGACATGTCGCTGACGCTAGTCAACCGAACAGATGAAGGAGACGGGCTGAAGGCGGTGGGCTTAGCCGTATATGATGGCCCGAAATACGTGGGGATGGTGGTACCCGCCGACGCGCTGATGCTTCACTGCGTGGCGCGGCGCAGGTATCCTGGAGGCGCATATCTGTTTCGCGGAGACGACCGTGACCTGCTGATTCGCATCGTCCGGGCGAGGACCCGGGTCGAGGCCGGTCCCGGTGACGCCGGCGTGCCGCGTTTTAGAGTGAGCGTGCGGATGAACGCGGCGCTGATGGACTCGGGAGGATATCGTCTGCCGCTGCTGAACCGCAAGAAGCTGGATGAGCTCGAACAGGTGGCGGCACGCGACATGGAGGACAGGCTAGGCAGGCTGCTGGAACGCCTCAAGAGCTGGAACTCGGACGCGATGAGGCTCTATCATGAGGTGAGAGTGCGAATGCCCGAGATGTCTTACGAGGATTTCAAGGAAGTGTACCCTCGTGTGGAAGTGGACTTCGACGTTTCGGTGCTGCTCATTCGAACGGGGCTGCTGAGGTGACCGCCCGATGTGCCGGACTGGCCGCCGCTGACAAATCGCCTCTTGACAAGGGTTTGTCTTCCAGCATATACTGAGCCTGCTGAAATAACCTGACTACGCCTGACGAAAGGAGGCCGAACCGATGGGATCTAGGGGTAGGACCGTGATCATCCGCGCTGCCGGTGTGATTTCCGGTGGGCGGGTTACTGCGCCCTTTTTTGCCCATATCGGCTCGGCACGTCAGAGGCTCAGATGATACGCTGATTTGATGCGTAGATCAGGCCGTGGGCGCGCAGGAGCCCGCGGCCTTTTGCATGTACGCCAATGTACACCAGGCTCAGGCTTCGGTTCCTCGTGATTACGCCCGCGATTGACAGGGGGTCTTACTGTGACTGCAGCAATCGAATGCCTTCATGCGCACAAGTCTTTCCGAGAACCAGCCGACGGAGAGGACCGTGCAAACCACCGCGGTCGTGGGCTCGCCTCACTGCGGGTCCTGGATCTGGTGGCGCCCAGGAAAGTCCGGGTTGATGCCGTGAAGGACGTCTCGTTCCAGGTGAAGAAGGGCGAGATATTCGGCATCCTGGGGCCTAACGGGTCAGGCAAGTCCACACTGATCAGGTTGATCGCCACGTTGCTTACCCCCGATTCCGGCACAGTCACCGTCTTCGGGCAGGATGTAGTGTGCGATAGGCTGGCGGTACGGCGATGCATCAACCGGGTCTCTGTAGAAGCGGCCTTCTTCAAGAGGCTGTCGGCGTTGGAGAACCTGGAATACGCGGCCAGGCTGTACGGGCTGGATGCCCGGGAAGGCAAACGGCGGGCAGAGGATATCCTCGAGCGACTTGGGTTCCTGCACAAGAAGATGACCGTGCCGCTTGAGAACCTCTCGCGGGGGATGCAGCAGAAGGTGGCCATTGCGCGCGCGCTCATGACCGCTCCTGTGGCCTTGCTGCTCGACGAGCCTACTACGGGGCTGGACCCAGTGTCCAAGCGGGAAGTGCAGGATTTCGTGCTTGAGGTCAGGGAGACGCACGATACCACGGTCATCCTGACTACCCACGACATGCAGGAAGCGGAGAGGCTGTGCGACCGGATAGCCGTGATACATGGCGGAGAGTTCGTAGCGTTGGATACTCCACAGAACCTGAAGGCCCGCTTTGCAGACGGGGATGGCCGGGTGCCTACGCTGGAGGCGGTCTTCTTCAGGCTCACAGGCAGCAATGTGGATGATTGGATGAGAGAGCAAGGTGAGTAAGGTGCAAGGAGAGTCGTTGTTTGACAAGATAAAGTCGAGCTACGCTCTGGTGCAACGCAACTTCAACATGGTGAGACGTGATATCGGGTGGGAGCTGGTGTTCATCGTCTACGAGGTGGTGAACGTCCTGACCATTGGGTTCATCGGAGTAAACGGCCCGAAGGAGACTATGAACGAGCGGGTGCTCTATCTGGTGGCCGGGGCTTTGCTCTGGGGATTCCTCTCTGCACTATTCCATGAGGTCGCCGAATCGGTGGCATGGGAGCGGTGGGAAGGCACGATCGAGTACTCGTTCATGGCTCCTCAACCGCGGGGAGTCTACATGTTCGGAGTGTGCATGTGGGGGATCCTCTACGGGTTTGTGAGGACGGCTATCTGCCTCGCCGCGGTCACCTTGATGTTTCGGATATCGCTTGCAGGCGCCAACCTGTGGGCGGCCCTTCTGACCCTGGCCGCGTCGAGCCTGGCGTTCATAGGCATGGGGCTGGCCGCAGCCGTGCTGCCGCTGATTTCGCCGGAGAAGGGGTCGCCGGCCACCCATATCTTCCAGGCGCTGGTGCTACTTGTATCGGGCGTCTACTACGATGTATCAGTGCTGCCTGCATGGGTGAGGCCGTTTTCGCATGTGTCCCCGGCCACGTACACACTCCGGGCGGCCAGGGCTGCGCTGCTCGAAGGGGCCGGCCTCAGGGCACTGGCTCCCGACCTCGTCATGCTGCTTGTGCTGGGAGTGGTGCTCATTCCTTTTGGGTTCGCCGTCTTCTCCGCGGGTGAGCGGTATGCGATGAGAACCGGCAAGCTCAAGAGAAACGGATAAGGCCTGGGCGGGGCGGTACGCTCCGCCCCGCTTTGGCCTTGCTACGTCCGTAGCGGTCGTCAGAAGCACACATCTACAGACACATGCTTGGAAGGCGTGTGCAGTCCCAGCGTTACTCTGCCGGTTTCCGGGTCACAGAGGAAACCCTGTCTGTCCAATTCGTCCGCGGATGCGACTCGGGAGAGCGGCACCCCGTTAAGCAGGACGCGTTTGGGCCTTGCGGACACGCCCAGTATGCGGACAACCCCGATATCCATGATGCACGGGTGGTGGCCGTTGCGTGAGGTGATGGTCAGTATCAGCCGGCCGGGCTCGCGAGCGCTGTAGGAGATGTCGACGAAACCGAACTTACCATCCTTGTAGTCGAGGGTCTCGCCGTCGTCGACGTATACGGAGAAGATGTGCCCCGATGCGCCGGGTGAGGGGAAGATGTCGATCACTTCGAGGGCCTGTTCGCGCTGGCCTACATAGCTCATCTCGCGCCCCCATGGCAGTATGGATCCCTCCTTCAAGTACGCCGGGATCTGGCCCAGCGGGCACTGGACGAGAACGTGTTCGCCCTGGCTCTCCACGATCTGGCCGCTTTCCAGTTCGGCCCATCGTCCGCGCGGAAAGTAGACTGGTCTTGCGACGGCGCCCGGCAGGTAGACGGGGGCGACCATGACGCGGGATCCCAGCATGAACTGGTCATACATTGTGTGGGTTGCGGGGTCGCCCGGAAAGTCGTACACCATCGGGCGCATGATGGGCGTCCCATCCTGCGCGCACTGGCGCAACAACGTGTACATGTAGGGCAGCAGGCGGTAGCGGAGCTTGATGTACTTGCGACATATGGACGTGTAGGGCTCCCCCAGAGCATACGGCTCCTGGGGCACTGATCTGATCATGCTGTGACTTCTGAACAAGGGTACGAACGCGCCGAACTGCGTCCATCTGGTCACTAGCTCAGGATCGGCGTTGTCCATGAATCCGCCAACATCGGCCCCTACGAATGATACGCCTGACAGGCTCATATTGCAGCACATGGGGATCGCCATCAACAGATGCTCCCACCAGCTGGAGTTGTCACCAGTCCACACAGAGGCGTGGCGCTGAATTCCTCCGCAGCCTGCACGGGTGATTATGAACGGGCGCGTATTGGGCAGCAGCTGGGTGAACGCCTCTCTCGTGGCCTGGCTCATCAGATTGCCGTAGGCATTGTGCACGTAGGCGTGCTCCACCTCGGCGCCGGGGTCGCCATGGAGGGCGGCCTCGTCGAGCGTGCCCGTGTCGGTTGCGAAGTTGGACGGCTCGTTCATGTCATTCCATATTCCGCGAACGCCCGCATCGAACAGAGCTTTGTGGTTGTGGGCCCACCATATGCGGCTTGTGGGCCTTGCGAAATCGGGATAAGCGACGACCCCCGGCCAGACACGGCCTTTATATACCTTCCCGTCCGGTCGTCTGATGAACACATGCTTGCGCCGGCCCTGCCGGTACACTGGGTATCTGGCGTCGACCTTCACGCCCGGGTCTACTATGGTCACTACCTTGAAACCGTCTTCGCGAAGGTCGGATATCAGGCGGCCCGGGTCGGGGAAATGCTTCGGATCGAAGGTGAATACCCTGAACCCGTCCATGTAGTCGATGTCGAGGTAGATGGCATCGCATGGTATGTCGGCCTCTCGCATCGCCCGAGCTACTTCGCGCACTTGGCTTTCAGGGCAGTAGCTGAACCGGCACTGGTGATAGCCGAGTGCCCAAAGCGGCGGCAACTCCATTCGGCCGGTCAGGTCCGAATAGGCGTGCACGACATCTGAGATCTCGGGGCCTGCGAAGAAGTAGTAGTCAAGGCGCTTTCCTTCTGTTCCGAACCAGTATTCTCCCGCGTCCACCTCGGGGTATGGCAGCGGGCACAGGTCGATCTCGGATGCCCAGGGCATGAACTTGGGTCTGCCCATGTTGAAAGTGGAGCGTGCGGCGGTGTCCATGTATATGCCGTATGCCGACTGGCCCGAGAACGCTATGAAGAAAGGTATGGATACATACAGCGAGTCCGTTCCGGGGGTGTGGGGGTTCACATCGCTGTTCCAGAGAGTCATCGCGGTTCTCTGCTTGTCGAGAAAGCCTGTGCGCTGGCCGAAACCGTAGAAGTGCGTGCCGGGCGCAGATTCCTTGTAACATCCAACGCCGTGCTCAGTCCAGCCCATGCCGTGGGCTGGGCTGTCGGCTGCGACCGCCGTGCCGTCCGGGCGTATGAAAGAGACCCTGAGCGGGTGCTTCTGCACCTCTACGGTGATCTGGGATGTAGATAGCCGGATGCAGTGGGTTCTCTCTTCGCATGTGACGGCAGGTGTGGGCCATGAGTGCTCAACCACGGTGAATGATGGCGGCAGCCTAAGGTTTCCCTCGCCCCGGCGAAGCATTCGTACCCGGATCACGCCGGGTGATAGCGCCTCAAGGTCGATCTCCGCATACGCAGTAGTAAGGGCGACGCCATTTGAACTCCAGCTCACACTGGAGCATGATCCAAGAGAGTCGAAACCACGGTGCAAAACAACCAACCTCCACAAGTGACAAGTCAGCAGCGACCGGGAGCTACTGGGATTCGCCGCCAGCCGCGCGAGGCAAACAATGGCATAATTCGAGGTTGCCCGGAGAAACCCTGCCTACGGTCGATCGCCCATCAGCCCACCCGTCAACCTGCTCGTGCGGCCGTGTGTCATCTGCGGGGGGTCCGCTGGGGAAACCTAGCGATTTCCCCACAGGTCGAAGAAAACCATGCGCAGTGCGGATTCGGCTGATAGAGCCGCAAGACAAGCGCCCACACGGCAGTCCGCGAGCATAGGGCAAGGCCGATGAGCAGGAGAGACCGATGAGCTGCTCGTTTGAATGCAACCCATATAGGGCATAAGGCATCCGACGGGATCCTCGGGTGGCGATTGGGTCAACGGACTGTGGAAATGTCCCTCATGTAGCTGTGCGCGCCGGGTGCCGACGAAGGCTGCCGCGGACCTGTACCCTGTGGGCCAGGATTTTCGAGGGGCCTGGGTAAACCGACTCAGGATGGCCGAAAAAGGTGTCCCGTAGGGTACAGGTTCGGGCTGTCTGCCTTCCCGAGGGCTGCGGAGGCGAGGGCGACTGTTTCGGCCCACGCCTTCCAGCTGGGGTTTCGCACCTGCGGGTTTTGCGGGCGCGGGGTGTCGGACGAAGGCCGCCGCGGGCCTGCGCCCTGTGGGCCAGGATTTTCGAGGGGCCTGGGTAAACCGACTCAGGATGGCCGAAAAAGGTGTCCCGTAGGGTACAGGTTCGGGCTGTCTGCCTTCCCGAAGGCCGCGGAGGCGAGGGCGACTGTTTCGGCCCACGCCTTCCAGCTGGGGTTTCGCACCCGCGGGTTTCGCCGGGCAGGGCGTCGGACGAAGGCCGCCGTGTGATCGGCAAATCCGGGACACTCGGGTGGCCTTCAGGTGACCCTCGGGTGCCATTGAATGTGTTTCGGGGGTGTGCTATACTACATCAGTCAAGGGCAATGGTGAATGTGTCCCTCGGAGGTGAAGAGGTTGAAGGATAACATCCATCCTAAGTATTACATCACTACAGTGACCTGTGCCTGTGGCGAAAAGTTTGAGACTGGTTCCACCAGCCAGAATCTGAGGGTCGATATCTGCTCCAAGTGCCACCCGTTCTCAACTGGTGTCCAGCGGATAGTCGACACCGGCGGGCGTGTGGAGAAGTTCCGCAAGAAGCACAATCTTTAGAGCACTCCAACTTGGGGGCGGCTTCGTATCTGGGGCCACCCCCAAGAAGTATTCGTGGTCGGAGCCCGATGGGGCTCCGGTTTTTTGAGTGAAGGGCGTCGGGAGGGAGTACAGGTGCAGGGGACTATCCAGGGCAGTGGATGGATCGAAGTGATATGCGGGTCGATGTTCAGCGGCAAGAGCGAAGAGCTGATCCGCAGGGTGAAGCGTGCTAGGATCGCCCGTCAGCGGGTCGTTGCTATCAAGCCCTCGCTGGACGTGCGGTTCTCCACCAATGATGTCGTGTCTCACGGGGGCGACAAGATCGAGTGTCTACCTGTGCGCGACTCTCGGGAGGCGAAAGCGGCTATTCCCGCCGATGCTCAGGTGGTCGCCGTCGATGAGGCACAGTTCTTCGATTTGGGGATTGTGGACCTCTGTGTCGCGCTGGCCGACGCAGGTATGCGCGTGATCGTTGCCGGACTGGATTGTGACTTCCGGGGGGAGCCTTTCGGCCCCATGCCGGAGTTGCTTGCACGGGCTGAGTACGTGTCCAAACTGCAGGCCATCTGCGTGAAATGCGGGAATCCTGCGACGAGGACGCAGCGGATCGTCAATGGCCGTCCGGCCAGCTATTCGGATCCGCAGGTCCTGATAGGCGCCAGCGAGGCATATGAAGCCCGGTGCAGGCGCTGTCACGAGGTCCCAGACAAACCGCGTCCTAGTGCGGCTGGAGGTGACTGATGTTGAAGCCCAGATTCCAATACGGCGGGCAGGCTGTGATCGAAGGGGTCATGATGCGCGGACGCGACTGCGCGGCGATAGCCGTGCGTAAGCCCAGCGGCGAGATCTCTGTGGACATGCGCGAGATTGACAACTCTCGCCGGCCGGCCATATTGAAGGCGCCGTTCATACGCGGTACAGTGATGCTGGTTGAGTCGCTGGTGCTCGGCATGAATGCACTGATGTATTCGGCCAACGAATCGGCCGAGGATGAGGAGCAGCTGTCCGGCGGCGAGGTGGCGCTCAGCCTCGTGGTTGCGCTGGGCCTGTTTGTGCTGCTGTTCATCGTGCTTCCTAACGTCATCGTAGCCTTCATCCAGAAGCGCATTTCCAGCGTTGTTCTGGTCAACCTGATAGAGGGCGCTCTACGTATGGCGATATTCATCGTGTACCTTGTGGGCATCTCGCAGATGCGCGACATTCAGCGAGTGTTCGCGTATCATGGCGCGGAACACAAGACGATTGCCACGTGGGAGGCGGGCGAAGCGCTCACTGTGGACAACGCGCGTCGTCACGGCACGGCCCATGCCCGCTGCGGCACGAATTTCCTGCTCATAGTGATGTTGGTGAGCGTACTCATCTATTCCCTCTTGGGCAAGCAGGCTCTGTGGGAACGCATTGCAACCCGTATCCTGTTGCTGCCGGTTCTTGCCGGGGTGTCATATGAGGTGCTCAAGATCGCGGGGCGGCCTGACCCATCGCCCATAGTGAAATGGTTGCGGGCCCCTGGCCTTGCGCTGCAGCGACTTACGACTCGCGAACCCGATGATTCCATGTTAGAAGTGGCCATCGTGTCGCTTCAGGCGGTCATCGAGAAAGATGAAGCGGTGAACTGACCATGTTCGAGAAACTTAGGGAGATCGAAGCTCGATATGACGAGCTGGAGAGGGAAATGGCTGACCCCGAGATCATAGCTGACCAGCCAAGATACAAGAAGGTCACCAAGGCCCATTCGGATCTTGAGGACATTGTCGCGCGCTATCGCGAGCTCAAGAAGGTCATGGGAGAGATCCAGTCTACACGGGAGATGCTTCGCGACAAGCTCGACTCGGAACTACGGGAGCTTGCCGAGGCGGAACTGGCGTCTCTTGAAGAGGACAAGTCGTCACTGGAGGAGAAGCTCAAGGTGCTCCTGTTGCCGTCGGACCCCCTGGACGAGAAGAATGTGATCATGGAGATCAGGGCCGGCACCGGCGGCGACGAAGCGGCTCTGTTCGCAGGAGACCTGTTTCGGATGTACTCGCGCTATGCTGAGCGCAATGGCTGGCAGATTGAGAGCATGAGCTCCAACCCCACTGAGCTAGGGGGGTTCAAAGAGGCCATCGTCATGATCTCGGGCGACCGAGTATACAGTCGCTTGAAATACGAAAGCGGAGTCCACCGTGTGCAGCGTGTACCTGAAACGGAGGCATCCGGAAGGATACACACGTCTGCAGCCACCGTTGCTGTGCTGCCCGAGGCGGAAGATGTCGACATCGAGATCGACCCAAATGACCTACGGGTCGACGTGTTTAGGTCGTCCGGGCACGGTGGGCAGAGTGTGAATACTACCGACTCCGCCGTCAGGATCACTCACATCCCCACTGGGATGGTTGTGACATGTCAGGACGAGAAATCGCAGCACAAGAATAAAGACAAGGCTTTGAAGGTTCTGAGGGCCCGCCTTCTTGATCAGCTCATGGAGGAACAAGAAGCGGGCATCGCCGAGACTCGCAAGACGCAGGTGGGCTCGGGGGATCGGAGCGAGCGTATACGCACCTACAACTTCCCCCAGAGCCGGGTGACGGATCACAGAATCGGGCTCACCACTCATCGGCTGACCGAGTTCCTCGACGGCGACCTGGATGAGATGATCGAAGCGCTCATTGTGAGCGCGCAGAGTGAAAGGCTTAAGAAAGCGGAATAGGGGCGGTTGGAGTCAATGAATACGGCAGCAACTGCTTCCTCGGCGCCGCAGCTGATCGACATTCTTCGGCGCTCCGCTGCTTTTCTCGCAAGGAATGGAGTGGAGTCTGCTAGGCTTGATGCCGAGGTTCTGCTGGCCAATGTGCTTGAAATGGACCGGATCCAGCTGTACGTGCAGTTTGACCGTCCGCTCGCTCATGATGAGCTGGAGCGATACAGGGACGCGCTTAAGCGTCGCGCCCGGCGGATGCCAGTTGCGTATGTCACCGGCTGCAAGGAATTCATGTCGCTCGCTTTTGCAGTTGACACGCGTGTGCTTGTACCTCGTCCCGACACTGAAGTGCTGGTCGAGGCGGTGTGCGATCGCTTGACTGCTTCGGGCATTGATGATCCGATCATCGTGGACATCGGCACGGGCAGCGGCGCGATAGCCTGCGCCGTATCGCGGGAGGTTCCGGGCGCTCGGGTGCTCGCAACCGACATTTCCGGCGATGCTCTGGAGGTGGCGGCGTCCAACGTGGCGAGTTTAGGCCTAAAAGACCGTGTCTTCCTTGGGCAGGGAGACCTGTTCGAGCCCACAATCGGGACTGAGTTTGCACACATGGACGTGTTAGTGTCTAACCCTCCATATGTTCCGTCAGGCGACATTCCGTCGCTGGCTCCTGAGATATCGCGGTATGAACCACGTCTGGCGCTGGACGGTGGACCGGATGGCCTGGACTTCTACCGTCGCATAGCAGAGGGCGTTCCGAGTCGCCTCACAAGTCGTGGGTTCGTCGCGCTGGAGGTGGGCGACGGCCAGGCGGCTTGGGTGTCGGAGATCCTGGAGCGCGCGGGGCTGGTCGATCTCGAGGCGATTCGCGACTACTCGGGTGCGGTCCGCGCCGTGATCGGCTCGGCGCCGAAGGTTCGAGGTGGCGCTGATGTGCTGTGACAGCTCTCGCAATGGCTTGACCCCGATCGAAACTGTGCGCATGAGGGTGGATCCGAAGAGCCCGTCTCACGATCTCGAGACGCAGCTGTCGTCGGCAGCAGCCATCTTGCGACGTGGCGGGCTCGTTGCATTCCCCACTGAGACTGTGTACGGGCTGGGCGCCAATGCCCGCGACGGAAGGGCTGTTGCCCGCATTTTCCAGGCCAAGGGCAGGCCCCAGGACAATCCGCTCATCGTCCACATAGCATGCCTTGCAGACCTGGAGGCGGTCGTGGCCCACGTCACTGATGATGCTTGGGCTCTCGCACGCGCCTTCTGGCCCGGTCCACTCACCATTATCCTCCCCGTAGGCAGCGGCATTGCCCGAGAGGTCACTGCCGGCGGAGATACAGTTGCGGTTCGGATGCCGTCTCACCCTGTGGCCATGGCCCTGATCCGTGCCGGGGGGCTGCCAATCGCCGCGCCATCAGCTAACATCTCAGGCCGGCCCAGCCCCACGAGGGCTGATCACGTGTGGGCGGATCTTGCCGGGCGCATTGAGATGCTTGTGGATGGCGGACCGGCCGGCATCGGGGTGGAGTCAACCGTGCTCGACATAACATCATGGCCTCCGCTGGTGCTTCGCCCGGGCGGTGTGTCGGTGGAAGAACTCCGCCATATCGTGCCTGGCGTGACCGTGTTGCCGCAGTATGGCACGGGCGTCGCCGAAGGGGACGCACAGGCAGGGCCGGCTCGCTCGCCAGGCCTACGACACCAGCACTACTCTCCCCGAGCCCACCTATGGCTGTTCACGGGCGAGTGGGAGGATCAGACGCAGGCGATCGCGCGCAGGGCCCGAGCTGAGGCAGAGGCAGGCAGGCGCGTGGGGCTCTTGATCAGTGGGGAGACGGCTCAGGTGGCGGCGAAGGTCGGCATCCCCGAAACAGCCGTCATCGCCGAGGCGGGGTCCCGGTTTTGCCTGGCATCCGTGGCGTCAAGGCTGTTTGATGCCATGAGGCGTCTGGATGGCGAGGGCGTCCATATCATACTGGCCGAATCATACGACACTGCCGGAGTCGGCCTGGCCGTGATGAATCGGCTGGTGAGATCGGCAGGCGGAAGGTTGGTTGACGCGGGCGAATCAGGCAGGAAATGAGGAGTTTTGAGCGAAATTCATCGCATGGACGGTGAATGAGATGCCCCGAAGGATCCTCCTGGTGTGTGGCGGAAACACCTGTCGAAGCGCCATAGCTGAGGCCATGGTGAGGAGTCTCATTGAATCCGGTTCGTACCCCGAAGACTGGACCGTCGAATCCGCAGGCGTCGGCGCCGTGGATGGTGATCCGGCGACCGATAACGCCATAGCTGTCCTGGCCGAGCTGGGCCTGGACCTCGGGGGCCACCGTGCGCGCATGCTCACTCGCGAGATGATCGCGAAGGCCGACACTATTCTGGCGATGGAAGGCAGGCACCTTGAGCGAATCCTGGAACTCGATCCTCTGGCCGCGCCGCGCGCGCGCCTGCTTGCCGCATCCGACATCGCTGATCCGTTCGGCGGCGGGGTTGAGGTATATCGGCGCACCAGAGATGAGATACAGCGCTACATCGCAGCCGGACTTGGATGATGGAGCAGAGGTGGTGACTGATTGAGAATCGCGGTTGGGTCGGACCATGCAGGTTATGATGCGAAACAGGAAGTACTGCAGATGCTGAGGGAGCACGGGCACGAAGTTCGCGATATGGGTGCGTATTCGCACGATTGTGTTGACTACCCCGATATTGCGGTGGCCGTATCGGAGCGTGTCGCGCGGGGCGAAGCTGATCGCGGCATTCTTGTGTGCGGCACAGGTATCGGCATGTCGATAACGGCGAACAAGGTTCGCGGCGTTCGAGCCGCGCTGTGCCACGACGAGTTCACTGCCCGGGCATCCCGTGAACATAACGACGCCAACGTGTTGGCGGTGGGTGCCCGCACTACCGCCGTCTATGCTATCCTGCGGATCGTCGATATCTTTCTGGAAGTCCAGTTCGCCGGGGGCCGACACTCTGCACGAGTTCAGAAGATCGCTGAGTGTGAACGCAAGTACGGGGGGTGCTAGCTACGGGACAGGTTCATGTAATAGACCATCCGTTGATCCAGCATAAGATAACGCTAATAAGGGACAAGAATACCGGACCCAAGGACTTCCGCGATCTGGTGGGAGAGGTAGCCATGCTCATGGCGTACGAGGTTACCCGCAACCTTCCACTTGAAACCGTAAATGTCGAGACGCCCATTGGCCAGGCAGTCGGCAGGCAACTCGCCGGCAAGAAGGTCGGAGTCATCGCCATTCTCCGTGCCGGCTTGGGCATGGTCGATGCCGTGCTGAAGCTGATTCCCGCTGCGAAAGTTGGGCACATCGGTCTGTATCGCGATCCGGATACGCTTCGCCCAGTGGAATACTATTGCAAACTCCCACCCGATGTGTCAGAACGAGAGCTGATCCTGCTCGATCCGATGCTAGCCACAGGCGGATCGGCCTGTGCCGCAATACAATTCGCCAAAGACAGGGGCGCGAACAGCATAAGGCTAGTCAACCTGATCGCGGCGCCGGAGGGCATACGGTTGGTGCAGCAGACTCACCCTGACGTAGACATATACGTGGCAGCTGTTGACCAATGCCTGAACTCGCACGGGTACATCGTACCCGGGCTGGGCGATGCCGGCGACCGGCTGTTCGGCACCAAGTAGGCGAAGACCAAGCTCGTGAGGTGGGGAGTGTGAGCCAGTCGCTGCGTCCTCCGTGGGACGCCTATTTCCTGGAGATAGCGCGTGTAGTGGCGAGCAGGTCTACGTGCCTCCGACGGCAGGTGGGGGCAGTTGCGGTGCGTGATAGGCAGATCTTGGCGACTGGCTACAATGGGGCGCCTTCTGGCCTCAGGCATTGCGGCGAGGTTGGGTGCATTCGCGAATCGATGCAGGTACCGTCGGGCGAGAGGCACGAGCTGTGCCGCGGCCTTCATGCGGAACAGAACGTGATTATCCAGGCGGCTCTGCACGGGGTGGCTCTATGTCGCGCTACCGTGTACTGCACGCATCAACCGTGCGTAGTCTGCTCCAAGATGATGATCAACGCCGGCGTAACCAGAGTCGTGTACTCCGGAGGCTATCCGGACAGGCTGTCCTGTGAGATGCTGACTGAGGCAGGCGTACAGCTGGTGCAGGCGCCTTAATGTAGGAGTGCTTCAACTTGACCAGGTATCTGGGAGCGCTGCTGCTCTCCACTGCATGTTCATGGCTTCTGACTCCCGAGATGAGGAAGATCGCACTGGCGCGAGGCATAGTCGATCGCCCCAGAGGCCGGCATATCCATGCGGAGCCTGTTCCGTTTCTCGGCGGCGTTGCCATGTACGCTGCATTCCTCATCGCGACGGTGGCGTTCGGACGGCCCGACCGGAACACGTTGGGGCTCCTTATCGGAGGGGCGTTCACAGTGGCCCTGGGCATCGCCGACGACAGAGCGGAGCTTAAGGCGAGGCATAAGCTGCTCGGCCAGATAGCGGCGGCAGTGATCGTTTTGCTGTTCGGAGTGAAGATTGAGTTCGTTACGAATCCGTTTGGCGGCATGATTTACCTCGGCCTCTTCTCAATTCCCATCACCGTGGTGTGGATTGTGGCCTTTATGAACGTCGTCAATTTCATCGACGGGCTGGACGGCCTGGCGGCGGGGGTGTCGGCCATCGGCTCACTGGCCATGGCCGCGGCGGCGCTGGGAAATCACCAATCGAGGTTGGCTGTTCTGTCGCTCGCCCTCGCCGGCAGCGCACTGGGTTTCCTCCGCTACAACTTCAACCCCGCGCGGATATTCATGGGCGACGCCGGCGCCATGTTTCTGGGATTCACCATCGCCGGAATCTCGGCCATAGGCGCGCTGAAAACCCCAGCCACGTTGGTTCTGGCTGTGCCGGTCATAGTCATGGGAGTTCCGGTGCTCGATACTGCGTTTGCCATATTCCGCCGCGTTCGACGCGGAGTGCCTGTGTCTAGCGCCGATCGAGACCACGTGCACCACAGGCTGCTGGCCATGGGGATGACCCAGCGCCAGGCGGTGCTCACTCTGTACGCTGTGAGCGCCCTGCTTGCGGCCACCGCGTGCGGTGTTGTCGCTGTCGATCCACGTCTGGGCATAGGCGGTACCGTCACTGCGTTCTGCGCCCTTATCATCGTCGGGGGCAGATCGGGAGTGCTCAAGTCGGAAATGCGCCGGAGGGACTAATCCGTACGGAGGTTCACGAATGCGACGCATCAAGGTTCTTTCAGTCTTTGGGACCAGGCCTGATACCATCAAGCTGGCTCCTGTCGTTAATGAACTATCCAAGTATCCTCATTTGATCGATTCCGTGACCTGTGGGACTGCACAACACAGAGAAATGATGGATCAGGTGCTCAGCGTTTTCGGCATATCGCCAGATTACGACCTGGGCGTTATGCGCGATGACCAGACATTGTTCGACATTGCGGAGCGGGGCCTTCGTGGGCTACGGGAAGTACTGGAGCGGG